>Ga0209636_10008322_pt1 | contig 10563 bp, 9 predicted proteins | sample DeeMarSWOR152_54_FD_187464 | JGI IMG/M metagenome (GOLD analysis project Ga0209636, IMG submission 187464) | Marine sediment microbial communities from White Oak River estuary, North Carolina - WOR-1-52-54 (SPAdes) (version 2) | ecosystem: Environmental > Aquatic > Marine > Intertidal zone >... | reverse complement strand
CCCCACCAGCGGAGAACCATAAAGCCCGGAGAATGAAGGAAAAACCTGGTCCATATAACCATCAAACCACTCAACCAGCCGAACCTAATATTTACGTTACACGCTGGCGCGCGCCTGGTAGCGTCGTCATAGTGCCCCTGTGTGGGCGAATAGGCGCATGCAAGTGTTTTCACGGAGGGGCTGATGGGAAGTGATAAATACGCCTTCATATAGGCGCGCGTTTGAAATTTTAACATTTTCTTAATGAGGCTAGGTTTTTTGTGAGCGAACTATTATTATCCCCAAGTAATATCCCTTAAAGCCTCAAATAAAGCCCTTCCATCCAAGTAAGGAGGTATTGTATAGCCAAATGTTCTTAGGATTGTGGGTGTAATGTCCAAAATATCAGCGTCAATGATCTTATTATTCTTAAAATCTGGGCCTTTACAGATTATGATTCCATGCCGATCATGCTGTCCATTCCACATGAGAGAAGGCTTTTCATTATCAACTCGGTAATCAAGGAATTCGGTGCCGTTTAACGGCATTAAGGAACTTAAACCGATGCTTTCATTATTTTCCAGAATAATTTCTGGAATGCTCCCAATCTGTGGTCCTTTATAAATTTGCTCTTTTAAGTGTACCTTAATCGATGTATGGATTGATTCTCCGCTAAAAAGTTGAATTATTTTATTTCTAATTTTTTCGTACTCCTTTTCCCCCTCAACGCAATCTCTGTTGATTTTTATAAATCCATCCCCAATATAGAATGCTTTAGTATCGTTAGGTGTTACTTCGAATATACTTGAGAAGTCTATAGAGGGAGGTATGATCTTACCAATATGCCTTCTTATATTCACAGGGATTTTCTGCAATAATTTATCCAAATGAAAATTGATTAATGTCTTTTGCACATTAGTCTGAGTCACAATAGATAAATGATGAAGACGTTTCTCACTGAGTTTTAAAAATCTCTTCTTACGCAGCACATTATTTGGAAAGAAAAAAGTATTCAATGGTTTAAATCCATGGTCAGAATAAATTACTATGTTTGTATTCTTACCTGCCTCCTTTACTAATTTCCCTATTCCCATATCCAATCTTCTAAATACTCTTACGATATGTGGAAAGATTGAGTTTGATTCTATAGGATTATAGGCTATGTGTTTAGAGTCAATATACCTCCAAAATAAATGTTGTATTCGATCAAGGGCTACGAAAACTACCATGAAGAAATCCCATTCATATTCCATCATTAAGAATTGAGCAGCCCTCAACCTGCTTTCAACAAGCGCTTCGACCTCTTTAAGCATTTGTATCTTTCCTCTCTTAAATGAGATTATCTTTTCTAACATTGTTTCTCCAATGTCAATCTGATAGTTTAGATCAAGTAAATCTTCCTTTAACTCTTTTGGATAGGTGAATTCTGATCTAAGGCTAGGGGTCAACATTCCTGTAACTATGACTCCATTCACTTTTTCAGGGGGATATGTTACAGGAACATTCAAGACTATAACATTCATTCCAGAATCGATGAGCATGTTCCATATCGCTTTGGTTTTTCTTTTTGTTGAATTCGCATACTCGATTTTCTTTTTTCTTAGATCGACCGAGAGTAGGAAATCATAGATCCCATGTTTTCCAGGATTTACGCCAGTAACCGAAGAAACCCAAGCAGGACATGTAACAGGCGGGATTGTTGACTTGAGGTTACCATGAACGCCTGCTGATATAATATCTTGTAAATTTTTAAAAATGCCCTTTCTGGCTAAGGGGTAGATAAGATTCGGTGTCGCGCCATCTAATCCAATAACTAACGTTTTATTTGTAGGCATGAATCAGTTTCCTTCATTCGCGACAGTTTGGGTTTATGATGCCCTTCATATTTCTTTTTTAAATTCTATATATTATTATAGATTTCTTTCTACAATAAACTCTAGTATGCCAAAATGACGCGCGCGCTTTATATGATGTAGTAGAAAGCTGTTTGCCCCTTGTGTTACACGTCTCCTTAACTGGGTTGATGCCCGGGTCTCTCTCTCTGTGCCTGAAGTGGGGTGTGGAGGGCTGCGGTGGGCTTGTCAGGCTCCGCCGGATGGATAGCGCGCGGACCTGGTTCGGTCAGATGTGCATGATGAGTGGATTGACGTGTAGGATTATCTGGACGCGATCAAGGTGTGTGCTAATGTCATCCTAAAATTGTGTGGAAAAACCCGGGAGGTTACATCAGGTCATCCACGCGTTATTTCTCGTCGGCTTGTAAAGGGTGCCATTCATTACGGTTATTTAAACGAGTTATTAGATTTAACTCAGGCTTCTTACAAGGGTCTTTATTCCCATTAATTTTATTTTATTAAAAGGGGCTTATAAACTGGTCTGCATGTGCGCGCGATCAGAGAATTTTCATATAACTATTTAAGTTAACTGTAATTTTAATGATAAGATTTTTCACAATTTTTTACAAATAAATACTATTCGGCTACCCAACACATTAAATCCATAAGAGGTATCTAGTTTCTCCTCAAGCTTATAAAAAAGATTTAAAGTAAAAATAGAAAAAGGGGGTATAATTAATACGCCCCTCATATATTTTATTCTTAATTCAACTAATTTTACAAATTCATAAATGTTAGAGATTTTATCATACTCATTCCAAGCTGTTGTCCAAATAGGAGTCTTTAAATTTAATCTTTTTAAAAACTTATTAAAAGATCTAATAATATAGATACCTACTCCTATTAAGCTATACATGTTTGATGGTTCAAAAACAATAATCCCTTGTTTTTTGGTAGTTCTCTTCATCTCTAATAAGGCTTTTTCTTTATTAGGAAAATGTGGGAAGGCATCAAAACAATTTATTATGTTAAAGGCATCATCAATGAAGGGTGTGTTTTCAGCGTCCGCAATAATAAATTGAATTTTTTCTTTATCATAATTAGATGTTTTTAATTTCTCCATACTACTACGAAGAACTTCAGATGAAATATCTAAAGCGAGAACTGTAGCCCGTCGGTTATAATACTCCAAAATCCATCGTCCTGGTCCGCTACATAAATCTAAAACCAGATCATTTTTCTTTACAACCACTAATCTTTTTACTATGCTTTTTTCCCTCATATCATAGAAAGTAGTTATTATATTTTTACCATATCTTTGTGGAATTTTCAACCAGTATTTCTTAGCTAGATCGTTATAATAATCTTTAATTATTTTTTTATTTTTATAAACCATAGTATTGTCATCCCATCTTCATATATAAATGTGCATTCTTTTCTATTAATATTTACTACGGGTTGCAATTTTCTATCATTATTCGCTCTAATTTCTCTGATCTCTTACGAAGCTTTGCGTGCGCGCATTGGCCATAGAAAAGACAGAGCCATTTGTAAATATCTTAAGTGATCTAGTAAATTTTGGATTGTTTCATGAGATATGAAACCTATATAATCAATCTGTAGTTCTATAGTTCCAGAAAGATTTTCTTTATTTCGTATCCAAATCCACATTTGCATTATTGTTTGATTCTCAGGTGATTTAGCTGTAAATACATTGAGGTTTTCTTCCTTAGAGATAAGCAAATGTAAGTTTTTAATAAAACCTTTTGAATAAATCGTTTTATCTTTAAGTTATTATTTGTGCAATATCTTCACTTTTTATTGTATTTCTATATTTGATTATTATATATAGATATCTGTTTGTGTCTTGTAGAAGTATATTTAATCTTGCTAATAATTCTTTTTCATATATTTTATCGATTTTCCAAGTAAAATTCAATACTTCTCCATCACTATGAGCATAAACATTTTTATAAATCCATCCTTTAATAAAATAATCATCCAACCATCACGCATTATCAGAATTACCTGAGAACCTCAATATATGTTTATCTAATACTGCTATCAGGCATTTTTTATTGATTAAGATATAAAGTCAGGAAGATTATACACCTTAATGTCCCCTAAATCGAATTCTAATGTTGAATATTGAAGAAGTAATCTTAAGGATGAAGATATTTCATCTCCAACTATAACTGCATAACTTATATTATAGTTGCCTAATATTTTCATTAAATTTTGGTCTATGGTTGGTAGATTATTACTAATGTAAATTTCACGTTCACTAATTTTTTCTACACCTCTATATATCTCATAAATATTAGGTACAAGTATAGTTGCGTTTTTAGGTGTATTTTGGTATATCCATAAAAGGGCTTTTGCCTCATTATCATTTAAAGAAGGCCCATTTAAAATATAATAACTTACCATATAAAATACTGATGATGTTGATAGAAGAATTATAGGTATTATTAATATTGCTATTAAGGGCGCGCGTGCGCGCAATTTTATAATTCTTTTATGTGATTTTGAAGAGTTTTCTATAATATTTATTAAAATATTCGTATTTACCCTTTTCAAAATCATATCAAATCCAATAGCGGCAAATATTGCGACTATAGGATGTAAATAAATTGTCATTCGGCTAGACCACCATAAATTTCCTATTATTAACGTCACAAGAAACCATGAGGATGTCACTTTAATCAAATCTATATTCCATTTTGATAATCCTAGCCCAATTAGAGCTAAGAGTCCCATAAATCCATGACGAGTTATGTAATAATACCAAGGTATTGGCGTTAACTCATGTACGTATATGTTTTTAGGTGCATTAATCCAAAAATATGGGCCCAAAAGATAAATAATTATTAAGATCATAATAATAAAAACCTTTAATTTATTAAATAAATTATTTTCTTCCAAACTTGTAGAAAAAAAATTTTTAAATTTAATTTTATATGCATAAATGCTTATGAATATAATTGAACTCAATCCAAATAATAAAGTTAAATGAAATAAGTTAATTCTAGGTAATAATACAGTATTTATTTTATTCATCGTCAACCAAATATAATAGCCTGACATAAGAAAATCTATTGTTATAAAAATTAAGGAAGTTAACAAAATAAAGAAGCCTAAATATAAATAACTTTTCAGTTTTTCTTCATACGAAAATAATATGATGAAAATAACTGGTAAAAAGATCATGGGCTCAAGCATATGAATGAAAAATGAAAATAATATTAAAAAAGATGTAAGTATGAGCATTATTATTTTCCTGAATAATTCTTGAATTTTAATACTTAACGTTATAGTTATTATAGATGTATATGCGATTGTAAGTGCTAGAGTCTTATATGAAAACTGTATGTTATTCCATAATAAAAATGAAAAATACATATCTTGCGTTATATTGCTTAATTTCCAAAATTCGAGATTACCATTATAAAATAATGTGTTGATTAACCAACCTAATCCACCAGTTAGAGCATATATCGTAGATGCTATTATAGAAACTCTCTCTTCTAAATTTAATCCCGTTCTTAGAAGTACAAAAAATGTAAGAATATTTAAAGCAATAAGTGGAAAAAGAGAAACATAAGTATTTACACTAGGTAATCCAGAACATATATATAGGCCAGCAAGTATAAAGTCAAACATTAAAGGGTATTTATTTTTTAAATATGATGGGTAAATATTACGATTATTTAATATCTTAACAGTAAGTGATATACGTCCCCAATTATCTCCAGCTATAAGATATCTTTGAGCTTCTTGAACAGAAAAAGCTATAATAATACTTGCCACCATTAAAAATATTAAAAATAAAATATATTTAGATAATTTAAATTCTATTTTAAATTGTTTAAACTTATATTTCAACCAATATACTAAAAATGCAAAACTAAGAAAACCAAGAAAAATAAAGGGGAGTAATCTGAGTGTATTAGTATAATATGAGCAGAGAGTAACTAATCCAACTAAGGCAAAAGATAAGTTAAAACCTATAGCAAGTTTTATTAAAATAGATTTATTCTCCAAAACCCTTGATAATCTCAAAAAATATGTACCTGGCAATATAGATAAACTAAAAAGCCATATGCTTGCTTTAATCAAAACGAACGGACTAATCTCATTCCAGGTTAATATTGGGATTAAATAAGATTGAATGAAAAGAGTAATTAGCATTAGAATTATAATTAGAAGTTCAACTATAAATAAAGGAATATTTATTTTTTTCAAGATGTAATTATCTCGGGCGCGTTTAAGCTAATATCTTCTTATAGAGTTCTAAAAAAATATTAAAATTTTTTTCTAAACTATAGTTATTAATACATGTTTTTTTATTCAATTCACCCATCTCCTTACGAGAATTCATATCAACAGTTAACTTAATTATTGAATCCGATATATCCTTGATATTATTTGGGTCTACAAAATAACCTCCTTTTTCCGGTATGATTTCTTTCATAGATTCTGTATTTGATACAATTAAAGGTTTACCAGCTGCCATAGCTTCTAATATACTAGTTGGAACCCCGGTTTCTCGGTGAATATGACAAAAAATATCAATCATAGATAAAATGTTGGGGATGTCAGTTCTATAACCCATAAATATTACATAAGGATCAATTTTTAAAATTTTTACTAGGTTCATCAGATATTTTTTCATTGGTCCATCCCCAACAATTAATAATTTTACATCAGAATATTTTCTTATATTTTTAAATGCATAAAGTAAGGATTCTATGTTTTTACCTTGTGTTAATCTTCCAACATAACCTAAAGTGATTGCCTCATTATTTTTATATTTTATATTAATTATAAAATCTTCTACTTTTATAGAGTTTGGTATTACACTTATTTTTTCCTCAGGAATTGAATAATTATATATTAAATAATTTTTTAAATACCTTGAAATAACGGTAATATATTCAGATTTTATCAACATATAAGGAATGATAATTCTCCTGACAAATTTTTCATATTTTTTCAACATATAGTTTTTCAGTGCTGAATATGAAGAATGCATAGTAATAATTGTTTTTCCATTTTTAATTAACATATTATAAAAAGAGATTTCTTGAGATAAAGGAAATATGGGAGAGTGAATATGTTTTATTAAAAAATTATATCTTTTATCTAATTTTAAAAAATATATCGAATTAAAAATAGGAATAGAAGCATTATACTTTTTCAAAAAAATTGAAGGTAATTGATGATGAATAATATTGTTATTTAGTTCACGTGTAATGTTAGATAATTTATTATTGGATGAGATTATGTGAAAATATTTTTCGGGATAATATTGACTTAAATAACCAATGACTTCTTCAAAATATTTCTGCGATCCACCTTTTGTGATATGATATAAACTATGAATTCCTGCTATACTCATATATTATTCATTAATTGTTTTTTTAGCAGTGTGGATTACCATTTTTTTTGAATTTGTTCATATGGTTTTTTAATATTGCCCATTTCTCTACCTAGTATGCATAATATTGACGATATAAAGGGTAATGGATCATTTAATGATAAATAATCAAATATAACTTTCTCTTTTTTATAAGAATAAATAAAATAATTGATAATATTTTTTCTATTAGTATAACTTATATTGCTTTCAATAAGCTCTTTATACACCGCATATAAATCATGAATAAGTCTAGAGAATGAAAGTTTTTTATATAAATTTTTCTTATTTACTTTTTCATTTTTAGCAACTTTATATAGAATATATGGGAGATCTATGCCTGCCCATATAGCAAGATTTATATATCCAAAAAATCGTGGATTGACTTCCATAAGTTTAGGAACATTATCTCTAGGATCAAGTTTAAACTCAGCAGTCGCAATTCCATACCACCCGATACTCTTCAACAATTTAATCGTATATTTTTCTAATAACGGAAAGGAAACAGTCTCAGCAAACGTTGCAGCCCCTCCCGATACGGGAGACTCCCTTATTTTTCTCATCACTAAAGATGCAACTACTTCATTATTCCCATCAAAAATAACAGGAACACTAAATACATTTCTTCTTCCAGGTATATAATCTTGAATAACGGGATTAACGCCAAGAAGATGTTTAATGTATCTATATGCGGTTAAGAACTCCTCTTTATTCCTGGTATATAATATACCTCGACCACCTGTCAAATCTCTTGCTTTCACTACAATAGGAAATCCATTCTCATTAGAAAATTGTAGTGCTTCTTTTTCATCATCAGGTTTAATAGTATTGGGATAAGGGACACCTACTTTTTGAGCAACCTCATAAGTTGTATATTTATCACACATTTTTAAAAAAATATCATAATCAGGAGCAGGTACAATAATTCCATTATTCTCAAGTTCACTCTTATATCGTACAATAGGCCTAATTGTGCTATCTGACATACCATATATAACATCAAAATCAAAGATTTCCTGCGCTTTAATTATAGCCTTAATAAACTTATCTTCAAAATGTGGATCGGGATATAAAATTCTGTTAGTACAATATTTTGACCAAAATCCACCTGCAATTTTAGATATATCACCAGCAGTAACGGTTATTCCTCTTTTAGCCAAACTGCGTATAACATTCACTCCACTCCCCAAATTAGCTTCAGTTACAAATGCACACAAGTTAATAACCGTTAACTACATCATTCATAAAGATTTTTTAACAACGGGGAAATGAACCATAATATTGCAACTAATATTTTCAAAAAATTTAGCATTTTTTTAAAGTAAATTTAAAATCATAATTAATTATTGAATTATTTTAGTTGGATTTTTCAAGCAATTTCACAAATATAATCCTTGAAGCTAATGAATTCATATTTAGATAGAAAATATTCTATTTTTTTCTTTGTTGAACCTATATTATAATAAGTAACTAGTGATTTAAATGGAGATAATTTCAATCTAGGCACTCTATTATCTAATTCCCATGCGTGGAATGTAATGATAGCAGGAAAGCCTTTCATATTGACCTGTTTAATGGCCCTATCAAAAAGAGAAACAGGTAGTGAACGTAAATAAAAGCCTCCGGCAGCAGGTATTCTTATCCTAAATATGCAGAAAACTAAGGCTGGAAACTCAACGAGCTTTCGTAATTCATCTTTTTCCAATATATTTTTTGATGAGGGATTATAAGGAGTTAAGGGAGCACCAGAAACGCCATATAAAGGTGTTTTAACTGGAAAAAGACTTGAATCATAAATATAATTCTCTTTTTCTAGTATATCCAATGCCCATAAAGTATCATTATTAAGAGAATATGAGGGTGCCCTATATCCAATGCTTTTTTCTCCAATTACAGAGTAAACCAGTGAATCAAATTTCTTTATCTCTTTAGAGAAACTTTCTGGATTAAGATCCCATAATGGTTTATGATAATATCCATGAAATGCCACTTCACTTCCATTTTCATATATTTCATTAATGATTTCAGGATGTTTTTCAGCTATTTCTCCGACTAAAAAAAAAGTTGCACTAGCATTGAATTTTTTTATCAAATTTAATGTCACATTAAAACTATATATGATTCTATCAATTTTATTAGTCACTTTAGTTCTAACATATTCTGGATGATACCAATCTTCAACATCAATGGCTAATATATTATACATTTCATGTCTTAAGAATGTAATTATTTTCACGAATTATACTAATTAAAACCCAAAGGATAATGGCTATAGTCATTAACATTAACCCCACGAGGGTTGCACTCAAAGCTATTAGGGTAACATTGGTACTAATTGTATGTCTAGTAGTATAACTTTGGATGGTCATGGCCCAGAAGATGCCTGCGATACACATTGCTAGGAACCCAGGTAAACCATAGAATAACAAGGGCCTCCTCATTGAAATGTGCTTAACTGTGCTCAACACCACGCTAACTCCTTGAATTATGGGATTGTGGGTCGATGAGTCCTTATTATAGCTTATATTTATCGGGACTTCGGCCACCCTAAGCCCCTTGTCTTCGGATTTCAACAGAATCTCGGTGCTAGCCCCCATACCATCCTCCGTCAATGATAATGAGTCAATAGTCCCTCTGCAATAAGCCCTGAATCCTGACTGGGCGTCCGTGATGCTCAACCCATCATTCGAGACCAACCCGGATATGAACCTTATGCCGTTCTCCCTCCAACGGGGAGCTTCCGACCCACCACCCTCAACGAATCTCGACCCTATAACGATATCTACGTCTCCCTTCTCAAGCCGCCTAACAAGCCTTGGTATCTCCCCGGGATCATGCTGCCCATCCCCATCCAGCGTAACAACGACATCCGCTCCTAACCTTAGTGCCTCTTGGAATGAGCTCTTTAGAGCCGCGCCGTACCCCATATTCCGCTCATGCCTCACCACAATCGCCCCCAGGCCCCTAGCGATGTCACCTGTTAGATCCGAAGAACCATCATCGCAGACAACGACCCTGTCGACGAACTTCAGAGCTCTAATAACCACCCCCCCGATATTCTTCTCTTCATTGAACGCTGGGACGCAGGCGACTACAAACCGATTGGTGAGATTCTCCAAGGAATGCTCATGTGAGAATTGGTCATACTCTTCACCGTTAGGCGACATCTCTCAAACACCAAAACCAGATGGTCTATACGTATCGATCAAAGTCAGATATCTAATTAAACCGATGTCCGAAACCCATTCCCTCACAATACCATTTCCCCACTCAGCTGCCTGAGCCACAAGTTTCTTGGCCCGTAATGCACCGTACTCCTCCATCCGCCTG
>Ga0209636_10008321_pt1 | contig 10563 bp, 8 predicted proteins | sample DeeMarSWOR152_54_FD_187464 | JGI IMG/M metagenome (GOLD analysis project Ga0209636, IMG submission 187464) | Marine sediment microbial communities from White Oak River estuary, North Carolina - WOR-1-52-54 (SPAdes) (version 2) | ecosystem: Environmental > Aquatic > Marine > Intertidal zone >... | reverse complement strand
CCTCGATCGCGTTGTAGGGGACCTTGCGGAGGTGAGGCGTAATAAAGACCGGTGATGAGGTGGGAGCGACGAGCGTATAACCGTCCGGCTTTGCGTGCGCACAAGCTGACAGGGCGATCGTGCCGGACCCACCCGTTCTATTTTCGACGATGATAGGCTGGCCCAACGGTTTTTCCACGATGGAACCCAGCTTTCGGACGCCGATATCAGTAGTGCCGCCAGCTGCCCACGGAATGAGGATCTTTATCGGTTTTTCAGGGTATTCCGCCCAGACCGGAGTTCCCGCTATTGCGACTACCCCGAAAACCCCGATCGCGATGACCAGTTTACGAAAAAGTATCATGTTGTGTGTCCTCCTTTCTGTCTTAAATCAATGAATAGTTGTTTAACAGTCCCTGATCATCCCCCCTTTCTTAGGCATCAATTTCATAATATTCTATCCTTTCGAGCGGAATGCTGGTATGCATGTATACGTGTATATCATGTCTATTTCCTCTCGTCAACAAAAAGTTACAAAAAAACAAGATGCTTTATTAGGAGAGCCTGGGCCTGATTAAAAGACTTCTATTGTATCCTCCGTAGCCTGTTAATAAAAGGATGGAATTTGACAAATCCCGATGGGAGGTCAAAATAGTGTACGGCCGCGCGGTTTCCCGTTTGTAATTTCTTTTCGATGGTGAATTCTCCTCCGTCCGCGCCAGGGGGGAAAGGGAGACAGAAAACATGAAGGTGGATAACTTGGCTCTCGCCCTTTGTATTGGGGTAATCCTCTGCCTGGCCAGCTGTTCTAACCCGGCAAAGGAAGAGCTGGAGCTGAAGCATTTTCCCATTGACAGCATGGAGGGAATCCTCACGCGGTCTGGCGCACGAATTGACAAGGATATCTCAAGTGATGGCAATGGCTCTCTGAGGGTAACATCAAAGGAGCCCAGAGTTTTCCGTCTGTTTGAAACCGGAGATATCGACGTTGAGAATGCGCGCCTGATCTATCAGGCCCGCCTCCGAATGGAAAACGTGGATGGTCACGTTTACCTGGAGATGTGGTGCCATTTCCCGGGCAAGGGGGATTTCTTCTCCCGGGGTCTTCAAACTCCGCTGACGGGAACCACGGATTGGACAACCGAGGAGACCCCATTCTTCCTCAAAAAAGGGGAGAACCCCGACAACGTAAAACTGAATCTCGCTATCAACGGCAGTGGGACCGTGTGGATTGATGATATTCGGCTCCTGAGGGCACCGTTAAAATAAGGCTTAAAGCCCATCTTTTACCATCATCCACCGACCATTCAGATGATCGAAACCTTCCTCACGGAGGAGAAGATGGACTGCGTGGCCATGAGCAGGCCGTTTATCAGGGAGCCCCATTTGGGAAAATGCTGGAAGTCCGGCGATTGTTTACTCTCAACATGCCGGAGCTGTGACCGGTGTTTGCTGATGACCCTCCGAGGATATAAAGTTCAGTGCCACCGTTAGCGAAAACCAACCTCTACGCAAGGATATGAGGGCATTTGAAAATCGCGCAAATTTATGATATGAGGGTGTTTAGTGGGGGATTCTCTCAGTGGAGGATAAGGGGATGAGGGCCAAATGGATTTTAGGAGTTCTTGTGCTGTTTCTCGTCATTTCCGTGAGCATCGTCTCTTCACAACCAGGCAAGGGGCGGGGGAATATAGAGAGGGGCGAAGACCTCTTCCTTTCCAAGTGTGCCTCCTGCCACCATGTGAACAGCAAGGATACCAAGGTGGGCCCTGGCTTGAAGGGAATCTTCCGAGAAAAGACCCTGCCCGTGAGCAAAAAACCCGTGACGCGGGAAAATGTTCGGAATCAGATTAAAAACCCCGTTGGCAAGATGCCGCTAATTCCCGGTCTGACGGAGCAGGACATTCGGGACATCACCGAATATCTCCGCACACTCTGAAGCCAACTAGCTCGAGAGACGGTATTTCTTCATCTTGTATCGAAGGACGCGTTCGCTGATCCCCAGGCTCTGTGCCGCCTTCGTCTGAATCCATCTGTGCTGATCAAGGGCCCTCAGGATGAGGTCCTTCTCCATCTGAGAGAGCATGGAATTAAGGGATTTTCCCTCGCTCTCGGAACCGAGCTTCGCCTCCTGCATCCCCCCAAGGACCTGGAAGGGTAAATCCCGGGTCGTAATTACATCTCCCCTACTAATCACCAGGCTCCTCTCCATAATGTTTTCCAGTTCCCGAACATTTCCCGGGTAATCATATTGAAGCAGGAGATCTCTCGCTTCCTTCGAAATCTTGGGGAGAGGCCTCCGATTTTTCTTGCTGTATTTCTGGAGGAAATGGTCAATGAGTTGGGGAATATCATCCCTCCTTTCCCTCAAGGGGGGAAGGAAAATGGCAATGACATTGAGCCGGTAGTAAAGGTCTTCCCGGAACGTTCCCCCTCGGATGCCATCTTCCAAATCCCTGCTGGTAGCCGCCATAACCCTCACATCGGCCTTAATGGTCTGATTACTCCCCACCCGTTCGAACTCCCTCTCCTGGAGAAACCTGAGGAGTTTCGTCTGGAGGCCTGGGGACAAATCGCCGATCTCATCCAAGAAAATGCTCCCCGTATGGGCTTGTTCGAACCTCCCAATCCGCCGCTGATGGGCTCCGGTAAACGCTCCCCTTTCATGGCCGAAGAGCTCGCTCTCCAAGAGGTTCTCCGGGAGCGCCGTACAGTTCACCTTTATGAGGGGCCTATCCGCCCTGGAACTGGAGTAGTGAATGGCGTTGGCAATGAGTTCCTTCCCCGTTCCGCTCTCCCCTCGGATGAGAACCGTAGCCTCGCTTTTGGCTACCCTTCCCGTTAAGTTCATGACCTCTTCCATGGCACCGCTGCCATAGATAATGTGGTTAAATCGGAACCGCTCCCGAAGCTGCTCCTTGAGTTCCCTGTTCTCACGCTGTAGGAGAATCCTTTCCGATACCTTCCCGATGAGCAGGATCAATTCGTCCAGGTCGATGGGCTTCGTCAGGTAGTCCGCTGCCCCCTCCTTCATAGCCTGGACCGCCGTTTCAATAGTCCCGTAAGCGGTCATCATGATAACGGCCAACTCCGGATTCACCCGCTTGATCTCCCGAAGGGTCTGAATCCCATCCATCCGGGGCATCTTATAGTCCAAGAGGACCAGATCGTAGTTCGCTCGCCCAACCTCATCCAAAGCCTTCTCTCCCCCGTCTACCGAGGAGACCGATAAACCCTGGCGGAGGAGAAACCCCTCGAGCATTTCCCGCTGCGATTTCTCATCCTCCACGACCAGCACGTTTATCCGCTGTATGCTCATCCTCTCCCTTTCTCGGAACCCCCTTAACGGGTAAGAAGAGAGAAACGGCCGTGCCCGTTCCCACCGTGCTCTCGATCGTCATCCTGCCACCGTGTTCCTCGATGATCTTATGAGCGATGGGAAGTCCCAGGCCCAAGCCCTTTTCCTTCGTGGTATAGGTATACTCCAGGGCTTTCTCAATTTCCCCTTCGGGAATTCCCTTCCCAGTGTCCGAAATGGTAATCTTGATCCAATCTCTCCCATCCAATTCCCCCCTCAGCGTCAAACTCCCGCCCTCTTCCATAGCCTGAATGCTATTGGTCACAATATTGATGAGGGCCTGGGTTATCTTTTCCTTATCCATCATCACGGGAGGGAGCTGAGGATCCATCTCCTTATGCATTTCTATGGACTGTCCCCTTGCCTCCTCCCCAAAGAGAATTGAGACATTCTCCACAATTTCAGCCGGGGAGGCGAGGATGAATTCCAACCGAGAGGGCCTCGAGAACCGAACGAATTGCTCCACGATATGGTTCACCCTCTGGATCTCCTCCCGAATGACGCGAATGATCTCGTGGTATTCGCCTTCCCCTCCTTCACGGGGGCGAAACTCCCGCCCCAACCTCTGTACCGCCATCCCAATGGCGTTGAGGGGATTTCTTATTTCGTGGGCAACTCCTGCCCCCAGTTTTCCCAGGGCCAAAAGCCTTTCAGCAGTCCGGACCCTATCCTCCATCTCCTCCACCTTTCGCAGGTGGCGGTTTTGATCGATATAGATGAGGGTTACCCCTGCAATCCCCAATACCAGCAGTACTCCAATGGAGACGATGATGTTCCGCCTAGATAGCCCAAGGATGGATCGAATCCCTTGGGTGGACAACCCCACCCGCATGATTCCATGGGGCTTTCCTCCCAAATGCAACGTTTTGGCCACCTCTAATACTTCCTGCCCACTACGCAGCGAGCGAACCCGGTGGATCGAATCTTCTCGTTGCAGGGAGGAAGGATTCCTTTCCTCTCCTCCCTCTTCTATTCCCGTGTGGGCAATGAGGGAAAGAGAGGAGTCGAGGACCGATACATACTCAACTCCCTCGCCAAATCCCATGGTTTCGAGGATGTTGCGAATTGCGAACATCCGCCTCAACTCCTTCATTCGATGGTAGTCAACGCTTACCACGGTCGCTCCTCTCCCCCTTGCCCTCCGGAGAGCGACGGAGAAGCGGTCATCATCGTCCGGCCTCGGCTTCTCGAAGGGAAGGACGAGTACTTCCCGGTCTCCCCTCAGAAGCGGTTCGTACCGTGAGAGATCTCCACCGAGGACACGGGATCGGGAATCGGCGTTGAGGACTTCAATGGCCGTAACTCTCTCGCTCCGGACAAGCCTTTCCAATTGTGATTCGGAGAGCGCTTGCCGATCCACGAGCAAAGCGATCTCCACGAGGTGATCGATTATGGCGTCTTCGAGGGCAAAAAAGTCAATGGATAATGAGATATTGAGGAGATGGCTCCCGGGAACCTCTTCAATGATATCGATCACGGAGACCGTACTTTGGATTTCTCGCTCTAATCCCTGGAGAAGGGTCAGGCCCTGTTTCTCAAGGATTCCCTTCAGGCTTTTCCTCGTGCGGTTGAGCTCGAAGTATCCGCCGATAATGAGAAGCAGGATGATGAGGCAACAAATCAGGGCGAGGTAACTCGGGCTGATGGATAATCGATGTGGTTTTGCCTTCGGGTCCGCTGCCATACCTCGGTCTGCCTGAGGTTAACGGTTCCTTGTACCCATCCCGTGTTGAGGCCCCATCCTGTGCTCGAAGCGCTCCTGATACCTCCAGCGCTTAAATTGCTGAGGGGTGAGAATCTCCTTCACCCTGAGCTGATAATCGACCATCTTCTCCTGGATCTGAGCTTCCAGTCTGAAGACCTCTTCCTGCTTTTTCCTAACATCGTATGGTCTCGAAGCCGGATCTGCCATGAGCTTTCTGAGTTGATACCGTTTGTTCGCCAGGTCATTCCGCAACCTTCTGATGTCGCTCAGATAGCTGCGCTGGATGGATTTCAGCCGTTCGGTTTGTTCGGGTGTCATATGCAGGTCGTCAGGACGCCAACAGGGAGGATGCCTGTTTCCACCCCTCATCCCCCTTGGCTCGGGCCATTGAGCCCACGCAGGGGGCACGATGAGAGGAAGAAAGACCATGGGGAGAATTATGAGAAACTGGATCTTCATTGAGCCTATCTCAATGTTGCTTACCCCAACTACCGGGAAAAATCAAGAAAAGGGGCGGACTCAACCCCCTTCAGGCATCTGTCCTCCCAGAAAGCAAGGGGTGTGCCAAGGGGTGGGAAAGCTTGTAACTCCTAAATATCATGATACTTTTTCCTATCGACCTCCTCGAAATCATCCTCTCGAATCCTTCCAATTCGACAAAATTGTCGAATGGGAAGGGAAGGTTCACCATCCTCCCGTTACTCCGTGAGGCTTTGCACATTCGACAGGATATAGCCTTTTTCGACAATTTTGTCGATACCTTGGTTGAACCATACCTTCGTTACGCCCCGTATTGAAGCCGATAGAGCTTGTGGTAAAACCCCCTTCGGGCCATCAACTGGGCGTGGGCCCCCATCTCGCGAATACTCCCCTTGTGCATGACGATGATCCGTCCCGCCCGTTGAATTGTTGATAGGCGATGAGCGATGATGATGGAGGTCCGACCTCGCATGAGCTTCCCCAAGGCATCCTGGATGAGCCTCTCCGTCTCCGTATCGACATGGGAGGTGGCCTCGTCGAGAATCAAGATCTTGGGCTTGACGGCCAGCGCCCTGGCAAAGGCAAGAAGCTGTCTCTCACCCGCCGAAAGCGCAGTCCCGCCTTCTTTCACCTCCTCATCCAAGCCCTTCGGGAATTTTCGTATGAAACGGTCAGCATTCACATACCGGGTGATTTTTTCGATTTCCTCCTCGGAGAGGGGGTCATTTCCCAACTGGATATTGGACCGGATATCCCCGGCGAAAAGAAAAACGTCCTGGAGGACTAACCCTATATGGGACCGGAGAAAGGACACATCCATCTCCCTGATATCGACCCCATCGACTAAGATCTGGCCTCCCTGAGGATCGTAAAAGCGCTCCAGAAGGTTGATGATAGAGGTTTTCCCCGCCCCCGTAGCACCGACAATGGCCACTGTTTCCCCCGCGCCCACGCTGAAGGAGACGTTCTTGAGGACCACGTCATCTCCCTGGTAGGAGAAGGAGACGTCTCTGAACTCAATGTTCCCCCCCATTTCGGGGAGGAATTTTGGGACCGAGGGTGCCGGGATCATCTCACGATGCTCCAGGACCCCAAAGATTCGTTCCGCCGAGGCCATGGCGGACTGCATGATGTTATACTTCTCCGATATATCCCGTATGGGTTGGAAGAACATCCTGAGGTATGAAAGGAATGCTACCAGGGTTCCCAGGCTCAGGGTATTCGCGATGACCTTACCCCCGCCATACCAGATGAGGAGGGCAATGGCGATGGTCCCGACGACTTCGATGATGGGGACGAAGCAGGCGAATATAACGATCTGTCGCATATTGGCAAGGTAATTTTCGTGGTTGAGGGACTTGAACCTCCGGTAGTTTTCCCTCTCCCGGTTAAAGATTTGCACCACCGCTATCCCCGAAAAGTTCTCCTGGAGAGTAGCATTGATTGTGGCAATGGTGAGGCGGACCTTCCTGAATGCATCCCGGGCCCTCCTGCTGAAGAAAAGGGTGACAAAGACGATGAGGGGCAAGAAACTGAAACAGACGAGTGCTAACTCCCAGTTGATCGTGAGGAGTAATACGATGATCCCGATCAGCAAAAACACATCCTTGAAGAGGTAGATGACCACCGTGGTCAGCATTTCGTGTAAGTTCTGAATATCGTTGGTGACCCGGGTAACCAACCTTCCAACAGGGGTACGATCGAAGAAAGAGAGGGATAGCCGCTGTATGTGGCCGAAAACCCGAATCCGCAAATCGTGCATCACCCGCTGTCCCGTGAACTCCATTGCAAAGACATGGAGGAAATTAAATCCGAAGCTCACGGCCAGGAGAAACACGAAGAGAACCGAAAGAGATGTAACTCCCGCAACATCCCCCCTTCTCAAGCTGAGGAGTTCTCCTCGGGTCAACCCCTTCATGCCCCGATAGGATATGAAGTAATATTCCCCGCCACGCTGGAAGAGGGATGGATACCGCTCGATGATCCCCTCTTCCCCGTTTCCCCTCGGGCGAAAGGGATAAAGCCACTCTTCCCCGATAAGACCAGCCTTCTGAAAGGATACGAGATCGCTCGGTTCGATCTTTCTGAGGTCGGATGCCAGAATGAAAAGGGTCCGTGGATCAGCAGAGGGAAGCAACAGATCACCGTACCGCTCCAAGAGCATTCCCTGCAGGAAGGTATGACGAGAGCTCAGGGTGACCTTGCGGGCGGAGGAGACGATGTAATTGTCGATCCCCACCTTTATCAAAAAGGGAAAGAGGAGCTCTAAGCCCGTGACGATGAAGATTAGGGCGACGGACACGCCGATAATACGTCGATACGGTCTCACAAAGCCAAAAAGCCGGCGCATCAAACCGATATCGTAGGGCTTTCCCAGGTGATCTCCCTCGAAATACCCGTAGTCAACGTGCATGAATGTTCACCTGCCTTTGATTCCGGTTCAGCTCCTCCTCGATCTGCTGCCTTCGGTAGATCTCCGCATAGACCCCCTCCAGGGAGAGGAGACTCCGGTGATCCCCCATCTCCACAATCTCGCCCTCGTCGAGGACGATAATGTTATCGGCCTCCCGTATCGAAGAGAGGCGATGAGAAACGACGATTCGGGTCCTCCCCTTCAAGAATTCCCCGAGCCCCTGCCAAATCCGCTCTTCGGTTTGCGTATCCACGGAGGAAAGGGCATCGTCCAGAATCATGATCCTTGGGTTCAGCAGTATGGCCCGGGCGATGGCGATGCGTTGCCTTTGTCCGCCTGAGAGGGTAACCCCCTTCTCCCCAATCACCGTTTCAATGCCCATGGGAAAGGCCCTGATTTCCTGGCCTATTTGAGCAATGCGAACGGCTTGGTCGATCTCATCCTCCGGTGCCTCGGGGAATCCGAAGGTAATATTCTCCTTGATGCTCGTTGAGAAGAGAAACGTATCCTGAGGGACATATCCGATGCTTCCCCGAAGTGCCTTCAGGGGAACGCCGTGGATCTCCCTGCCATCTATGAAGAGATGACCGAGTGGCGGATCGAAGAGCCTGGGAATCAGGGTACAGAGTGTTGTCTTCCCCGTGCCTGTTCTTCCGACGATGGCCACGAATTCCCCCGGATTAACTTCGAAGGTGACACCCCTGAGAACCGGATGCAATTCCGGCTTATACGAAAAGACCAGCTCCCGAAATTCGATCTTTCCCTCCACCGTGGTCATGGATCGAAGAGAGGGGCGGTCGGCAATTTCCGGCCGGGAATCCAGGATCTTGTTAATCCTTCCCATGGAAGCAGATCCCCGTTGGATGAGATTGATAACCCATCCAAGCGCCATCATGGGCCACGTGAGAATGCCAAGATACGTCATGAAGGCGACAAACCCACCCGGGGTGATAGTCCCTGCTATTGTCCCTCTCCCTCCAAGCCAGAGGACGATAACCGTCCCCAGGTTTGCCAAAAACATAATGAGGGGAAAGAACATTCCCCACACCCTGATCAGGTGAAGGTTCTCCCTCACGTACTCCTCGCCGATATGGTCCAACTTTCGTCTCTCATGCTCCTCCTGGACAAAGGCCTTAACCACCCGTATCCCCGCGAAGCTTTCCCTGATCTGTTCGGTCAACGTGGAAAAAGCGGCCTGAACACGCTCGAAACGATGGTGGACGAGGCTGCTGAAACGGGTGGTGACGAGGGCGACAAAGGGCATGGGAATGAGGGCAAACAGGGTCAGCCTTGGATCAATCACAAGCATAAACATAACTGAGGAGATTCCGAGGACGAGGGTGTCGGTGACGGCAACGAGCCCCATCCCCACGGCCATTCGTACGGCATCCATATCATTGGTCGCATGGGCCATGAGGTCTCCCGTCCTTGTCTCCTGGAAGAAGCTCAGCGAAAGGGCTTGAAGGTGGGAAAAAAGGCGGTTCCGCAGGGATTCTTCAATTCTGCGGGCTGTCCCCAGAATCAAAAGCCTCCAGAAATACCGAAAAAAACCGATGAGAAGGGCGATGCCCGCTATGGCGAGACCGTACCGAATGAGATCGGTCCGTACGATTCCCCCCTTGGTGAGATCGTCGATCGCCCCCTTGATCACTTGGGGGATGATGAGCTGGAGACCATCCACTACCAGGAGGGCAACCAGTCCGATCAGAAGTCGCCACCTGTATTGGACGAGATATCCCCTCAGGGTTCGGAAATTCCCCATGGCGGAGGTCCCAACTCGATCCTTCGTTTTTGGCATCGTGACTATTTACCATACTTCCAGAGAGACTGAAAGACAAGAGGTTGGAAATTAAGGGAAATCTCTCGTCCCACTTGGCGCAATCTCCCCAGGTGTGGTACCATGAATGATAGCGATGAAGAAGAAATGTTCCAAATTGATCTTGTCATCCATAGCTCTCCTTCTCCTTTCGGGATGTGCCCACGTCATCTCCAAAGAGGTGAGGAGGGAGGTAACCAAGGATCTCACCGTTGCACAAGTGCTCAAAGACCCCGATGTTTACAAGGGGAGGGGTGTTCTCTGGGGCGGGGTGATCATCGAGTCCCAGAATTTAAGGGAGGGCACGCAGATCGTCGTGTTGGAAAAAAAGCTGGGTTGGCGTGGAAGGCCCAAAGAATCGGATCAGAGTCGAGGAAGGTTCATCGTCCTCCACCCGGGATACCTGGAGACCGCGATATACCGAAAGGATAGGGAGATCACCGTAGCCGGTGAAATCATCGGGCGAAAGGTGATGCCCATAGACCAGATGGACTATACGTATCCAATCCTCACCCCGAGGCAAATCCACCTGTGGGAGGAAGAACGGGAAGTCGCTTACCCTTACTATGGGCCCGATCCCTGGTGGTGGCATTATCCTTACTGGCGATATCCCTATCGGTACCCCTATCGACATTGGTATTGGTAGTATTCCCCCTCTTGTCGTCAGTTGAAAATAGTAAGATCCCGGGCAATGGGTCTATCTGCTTGGGAAGCTGGGATATCAGGCAGGTGAGTCTCCTGGACCAGGAAAGATCCGGACAATCTGGAAATTTCGCATTCCTCCCGGGGTCCGAACACTCACCTCATCATCG
>Ga0209636_10008320_pt1 | contig 10563 bp, 10 predicted proteins | sample DeeMarSWOR152_54_FD_187464 | JGI IMG/M metagenome (GOLD analysis project Ga0209636, IMG submission 187464) | Marine sediment microbial communities from White Oak River estuary, North Carolina - WOR-1-52-54 (SPAdes) (version 2) | ecosystem: Environmental > Aquatic > Marine > Intertidal zone >... | reverse complement strand
AAAGCGATATGATCGCTGGATGTGGTTACCCCTTTAGAGCCAGCGTGACAACCAAAACAGTAGAAACTTTGTGTTTGAGGAAAAACAGTGAAGCTGGGGGTATGGTCATCGTGAAAGGGACAGCGTCCAATCCAGTGATCACCGTGCTGTTTAAGTTCAATATATTGTCCAATAAGTTTTTCAAGGGGGATGCTTTGTTTCAGTGACGTGATGAATTGTCGGGGAAAATACATGGTCTGCCCTCCATTTTGTGTTAATGTTTCCTGTTCTTTTTATTTTACTCTTGGGAGGGCAAATCATTTTTCTAATTATATCTTATTTTTTTTTCTAGTTAAAAGAAAAAAAGTAGTTGTATCTTTTACAGTACCTTGTATAAAAAGAGGAGTATCTTTATGAAACAAAAATCTAAATCCGAAGGAATTCCCCGACGGAAGTTTATCACCGGTTTGGGTAGTGGTGTTGTTGGCGGTACTATTCTGGTGCATTCGTTACCAGCACTTTCCAAGGATAAAACAACGGGACAAGAACCACTCCACGAAGGGAAAATACCTATTTCTCTAAAAGTTAATGCAAAGCCTGTAAGACTTCTTGTAGAGCCGAGGACGACCTTAGCAGAAGTTTTGCGAGACCAACTCCATCTTACCGGGACGAAGATCGTTTGTAATCAGGGTGAATGTGGCAGTTGTACTGTTTTATTAGACGGAAAAGCGGTCTATTCATGTCATCTGTTGGCATTAGATGCTTCAGGAAAAGAAGTGATAACGATCGAGGGATTATTAGAAGGCGAAAAATTACATCCGATTCAGGAAGCTTTTATCGAGCATGACGGATTTCAGTGCGGTTTTTGTACACCGGGACAGATTATGGCTGCACAGGCATTACTATTAAAAAATCCAAACCCAACCAAAGAAGATGTAAAAGAAGGAATGGCAGGAAACATCTGTCGCTGCTCTGCCTATCCAAAGATAATTGATTCCGTTTTAGCAGCAGCAGAGAAGGTCATAGATTAAGGATTACAAGTATGATCAATCATGATTATCTTTAAAGTTATAACAAAAATTTTATCATTCAAAATCTTTGTTGTCTTTAATTTTTATTATGCTCAATCCTTATTGTCCTTAATCCTTTTACAAGAGGAGGAACTATGCCAACTCGTAAAATTATAAAAACAAAACATTTCTTTGAAGAGGAGTTCGTCGAGTCCCTGGCTGAAGTTTCAACTGAAAAGGTGAAGCGCTGGGGACCGGGGACGGAACTCAAAGTAGTGGGGAAACCAATTTCCCGACTGGATGGCTACGACAAAGTCAGCGGAACCGCTCAATATACATTTGACATATCATTACCAAACATGGCTTTTGCTAAAATACTCCGCAGTTCATTGCCTCATGCTAAAATCAAGAAAATCGACATAAGTGAAGCTAAAAAGTTGCTAGGTGTATTCGCCATCATGACGCATGAAAACGCTCCTGAGATCTCCTGGTATCGAGGGAGTTACCTTTTTGATCCGCATGTCCGATACCAGGGCGATGAGGTGGCTTGCGTGGCAGCCGAAACTGAGAACATTGCAGAGGAAGCTATAAAATTGATCGAAGTGGAATATGAGGAATTGCCTTTTGTCATTGATGCAGAAAAAGCCATGCAGCCCGATGCTGCAAAACTTTATGATGAAGGCAATATTGATGGCGGAAAACCATCTGTTTATGAACGTGGTGATGTAGAAACAGGCTTTGCTGAAGCTGATACTGTCGTTGAGGATACTTTCACTACACAAGTTACCGTTCACAATCCTTCTGAAGTTCATTGCAGCGTCGTAAATTGGGATGGTGATCGATTAACAGTGTGGGATTCGACTCAGGGTATATTTTCGGTGCGGGATACGGTTGCAAGTAGTTTGAAAATACCTGCCAGTCATGTACGAGTGATAAAAAACTACATGGGCGGTGGATTTGGGAGTAAATTGGCAACAGGTAAATATACCGTGATGGCAGCGCTTTTAGCACGAGAAATTGGGCGACCGGTGAAAATTGCCTTGGATCGAAAAGAGCAGAATTTAGCTGTCGGCAATCGCCCAGATTCGGTTCAAAAGCTGAAAGTTGCTGCAAAAATGGATGGTAGGTTGACAGCCATGACCCATTATTCTTATGGTGCCGCAGGTGCCTATCCCAGCGGCGCTGGCTGCAGTTGGCCTTTCAGAACGGTTTACAAATGCCCCAATGTCCGTACTGAAGAATACACCGTATTCATCAATGCTGGACCAGGACGTCCCATGCGCGCCCCAGGTAATGTTCAGGGAACCTTTGCCATGGATTCCATCATCGATGAAATTGCAGAAAAGATCGATATGGATCCGTTGGAATTTAGGTTGAAAAATTATGTTGAAAAAGATCAGGTTTTTAATGTGCCTTACACCAGCAAACGGCTTCGAGAAGCCTATGAACAAGGCGCTAAAGCTATTGGTTGGCAGCGTCGTAATAAAAAACCTGGTACAGGTTCTGGATCGATTAAAAGAGGTATCGGCATGGCGACCCAGATCTGGTGGGGAGGTGGCGGACCACCTGCTTATGCAATGCTAAAACTTAACCGAGATGGGAGTGCGAGAGTTTTAGTTGGTAGTCAGGATCTGGGAACAGGTACCTATACTTTCATAGCACAAGTTGCCTCAGAAGTTTTAGAAATACCCATTGATAATATTCAAGTCATATTGGGTGATACAGGCGCTTGTCCGTATTGTGGCTCGAGTGGCGGAAGTACCACCGCTCCATCGGTTTCACCGGCTGTTCGGGATGCGGCTGAACAGATGAAAGCAAAATTGATCTCTGGAGCTGCAGCAGCATTAGATACCTCTGAGGATCAACTGGTTTATTCAGAAGGTGTTATCACTTCCACACTTGATGAGAAGAAAAGCATGCCGATTTCAGACATCGTGCGGGGAATGAGAGAACGAGTATTGGTCACTACGGGAGCGAGAGAAGCGAATCCAAAAGGATACACTACCAATTCCTTTGGAGCTCAATTTGCTGATGTGGAAGTAGATACGGCTACAGGGAAAGTAAAGGTACTAAAAGTTGTGGCGGCGCACGATATTGGTCGGATTTTGAATCGAAAAACTCTGGAAAACCAAATTCACGGTGGGATTATTCAGGGATTGAGTTTTGCACTCATGGAAGAGCGTGTTATCGATGAATATACAGGAAAAGTGCTTACTACGAATATGCATGATTATAAACTGCCAACGATTTTAGATGCTCCTGATATCGAAGTCATCATAGTAAGTGATGCTGATCCATTAATCAGTAGCACAGGCGTCAAAGGAGTTGGAGAACCACCGATCATTCCAACAGCAGGTGCCATTGCCAATGCGGTTTATAATGCTATTGGCGTGCGGATCAAGAGTTTACCGATCACGCCGGATAAGGTATTGATGGCGTTGTATCCTTAAGCAGTAGTAGATTATTGGAGAAATGGATTGAAGGAGTTAATCTCAAAGGAATAGTGGAACTATGGAGTAATGAATTCAATAATCCAATACTCCAACACTCCACGTAAAAATATAAGTCAGTTCACAATTCAAAAAAATAGATTTGGAGCAAGCAATGAATAATTTCGAATACATTCAATCTCAAACATTAAAAGAAGCCAGTAAAGCGCTGGGCAAAGACTGGCAGACTGCCCTTCCGTTTGCCGGGGGTACGGATATATTAAGTCTGATGAAAGACGGGATTGAATCCCCTCAAAAATTGGTAAATTTAAAATCGATTGCTGATTTGAATAAAATCAATTATACACCCGGCAAAGGTTTGCACATCGGCGCTTTGGTAACCATAACTGAAATTGCTGAGCATCCGTTAATTAACGAAAAGTATCAAGTTTTAGCCCGGGCAGCCAGGGAAGTGGCTTCCCCGCAATTAAGGAATGTCGGAACCATTGGCGGGAATATCTGCCAGCATCCTCGTTGTTGGTATTTTCGAGGCGAATTTAACTGCCTCCGAAAAGGCGGCGATATGTGTTACGCGGTAGACGGAAGTAATAAATTCCATTGCGTGATCGGCGGCGGTCCATGTTTTATCGCCCATCCTTCTGATGCCGCTGTTGCGTTAACCGCATTGAATGCTAAGGTGGTGATATTCTCTGGTAAAAAGTCTCGAATCGTGCCAATCAGAGAATTTTTTATACTGCCGGAACTGAATGTCCAGCGAGAGAATATTTTGCAGCCAGGCGAAATCCTCACCGAAATTCAAGTACCTGATCTCCCGTCTGGCACCCTTAGCGGTTACCTGAAATTAAAAGAACGAGGTGCCTGGGATTTTGCTGTGGTCAGCGTGGCAGCAGTGGTTCAAAAAAATGGGACATTTTTCCAATCAGGAAGTATTGCGCTTGGCGGAGTAGCCCCCATTCCCTGGCTTGAAAAAGACGTCAGCGCACAATTAGCCGGTCTCAACATTAGCGTCGAAAATATTGTACAACTATCTAAAAAGGCTCTAAAGGAAGCAGAGCCGCTTGAGAATAATGCCTATAAAGTGCCACTGGCTCAGAATATGATTAAAAAACTTTTGTTAAAAATTTCGGCTTAAAAAAATGAAAAATAACAAGACTGATATCGATGTCATTGAAGCTGCTGGAGGTTTGATCTGGCAAAACGCTTCTGAAGGTAAAGAACTGGCGATCATTCATCGACCCAAACATGACGACTGGACACTCCCCAAAGGGAAGCTCGAGCCCGGAGAAGGCTGGAAAGAAGCCGCTTTAAGAGAAGCTCAAGAAGAAACAGGATGTCAGGTTGAAATAGCAAATTTTGCTGGCTGTACTTGCTATACCCCTGTGGATAAACCCAAGGTCGTTCTTTACTGGAATATGAATTTAATCGGAGAGTGCCATTTTCAACCGAATAAAGAGGTTGATCAACTTCTATGGTTGAAAGTTAAGGAAGCTCTGGCTATGCTCGATTATCAGTCTGAAAGAGAATTAATTTTAAAAAATAACCTAAAAAAGAGGAGATACTAACATGTTTCTTAGTTGGTTAGGAATTATAGTCTTAGGAGCATTAGGGGGAATTGGCAAAGCAATGCGGGATACGATTTCCTTTAATTGGAATCTATCTATTTTTAACAAAATAAAAAACGATCGATTACGCCGTTGGTTTCAATCTAAGAGTGCGAGACCCAATCATCTCATCTGGTTTCTTTGGGATGGTTGGCATTTCGGAGATACACTTTCTTACGCTGCATTACTTGCTGCCATGTTTTTTGTCTCAACATGGCTCCAGGTGGCTGTATGTGCGGCTCTGGTTGGGGGGATTTTCCAGTTATTTTTTCATGTTGTATTTTTGGGTAAGGGCGATTGAGATAAAAAATATTTGTCGTTTAAGGAAAAATAATGACTTTGTAAAATCTTTATGCCTTTGTGTCTTCGTGGTTAAAAATAATTCAGGTTAAATATTAAACCAACAAAACTGAAGGTGTGAGAAATGGCAACGATAGAACAAATATTGCAAGTAAAAAGTAAAGTTCAATCCGAGCTCATGAAGAAGATGAATGTCACCGGAGTGGGTATTGGTTTCAAGGAAACTAAAGGGAAGGTAACGGAGGAACTAAGTTTAGTAGTAATGGTAAAGAAAAAGATGGAACTTTCCCAGTTAGCGAGCAAGGACATCATTCCAGCAGAAATCCAGGGCATTAAGACCGATGTGAAAGAAGTGGGCGAAATTGTTATTCATAAGCCCCGAACGGACCGATGGCGCCCTGCTCCCCCAGGTGTCAGTATTGGTCACCTGTACATTACGGCTGGAACTTTTGGCGCGATAGTGCGGGATAACGCCACCAATAAAAGACTTATTTTGTCTAACAATCATGTATTAGCAAATAGCAATAAAGCTCAAAACGGGGATAATATCTTACAACCCGGTCCTGCTGATGGTGGTAAGTCGCCACAGGACCGGATCGCCAACCTCGAACGATATGTCTCTATCATTTTTGAGAAAAGTGATGACAATATCTGCTCCATTGCCAATGGTGTTGCTGGCGTCGCTAATTTTATTGCCAGGATTCTGGGCTCAAAATCTCGATTGAGCACCTTCCGAATGGAACCGACACCTAATGAGGTAGATGCAGCCGTAGCTATTCCCTGGAAGGATAGCATTAAAGATGAAATCTTAGACATTGGCATGGTCGCAGGCGTCTCTGATCCGGAATTGGAAATGGCGGTGAAGAAAAGTGGACGTACCACTGCCGTAACCGAAGGTAAGATTACCTCCTTGAATGCTATGGTTCAGGTCGGATACGGCAATGGAAAGACTGCTTTGTTTGAAAACCAGATTATTACCACTGACATGTCGCAACCTGGGGATTCCGGATCCCTGCTGATGGAAGCTGAAACCAATAAAGCGGTGGGATTGTTATTCGCTGGCTCTGATGAGGTTACGGTTCATTCGCCTATAAAACGAGTCATGGAGCTTTTGAATGTAAATTTTGGCTAACCAGTTTTCAATAATATGAACAGTCGCCAACGGATTCGAACGATTATTGCTGGTGAAGCTGCAGACCGAGTTGGATTCTGGCTTGGAAAACCGCATGTGGATACGGAACCGATCTACCTGAAAGCTTTTGGACAAAAGGATATGGAAGGCGTCCGTCGTCTCCTTCATGATGATTTCCGCTGGTTTTGCCCGCAATGGACATCATACAAACATCCTGAAGGAAAACCCATCTGGGATATGCAACGTAAAGGAAAAGAACTCAGCGCCGAAGGCGTCTTTGCCGACTGCGAGGATGTTCAGGAAGTGGAAAACTTTGACTGGCCCAATCCTGATTACCTTGATTTTTCTGAAACTCTGGAGATACTTCAAAACGCAGGAGATGTGTATCGTGCCAGTGGCTTCTGGTGCCCGTTTTTTCATGAGCTGGCAGACTTTTTCGGTATGGAGAACTATTTTATCAAAATGTATACCCATCCAGAAGTGGTTCATGCCGTTACCCGTCACATGATTGACTTTTATCTGGAAGCCAACCAAAGATTTTTTAAACAGGCAGGCGATCTGATCGATGCGTTCTTTTTCGGCAATGATTTCGGAACCCAGCTTGACCTGCTGATCAGCCCAGAGCTATTTGATGAATTTGTCTTTCCATACTTTAAAGAATTAACTGAACAGGGACATAAGTACGGATATCAAGTTATTCTCCATTCTTGCGGATCAATTTATAAGGTCATTCCTCAATTGATAGAAATGGGAGTGGATGCCCTCCATCCGCTTCAAGCAAAAGCAAGCAATATGGATGCTGCCATTCTGGCTCGAGAGTTTAAGGGGAAGATTACTTTTATTGGCGGAATTGATACCCAACAGGTATTGGTTCATGCTACACCCGACGAAGTGAAACAGGAAGTGAGACGGGTAAAGAAATTGCTGGGTCCCTGTCTTGTGGTGAGTCCCAGCCATGAGGCGCTTTTGCCCAATGTTCCACCTGAAAATGTGAAAGCGATGGCCGAGGCAGCGGTGGAGTAGGTTATTGGGTAATTAGGTAATTAGGTAATTGAGTAATTGGTGATTGTGGGAGGGATATATAGGCCGAGGTATTTAGGGGGAGCTATTAACAAAAAATTTGTCGGTTCTTTGTAATGACAAAATATATTCGTTACGGATTGTTTTTTCATGTCATGCCCCGATATATCGGGGCATCTCCTAATTATTTGTAAATAAGGAGATTCCTGCACGCCAAGGCGCATCTTCGACATTCGCAGGAATGACAACTGTACTGAAAATCTTACCCTTAACGAGTATAATTCAGGACAAAATAATTATTTTGCCCCAAAATTATTTTGCCATATATTTAATAGTTTTTAAAGTAAATGCTTAAGCACTAACCAACTCATAGGATATTAAAACTAATAATTTTGATGATATCCAAACGACTCGAATTCACAGGAAGCCTGGGTTATAAGCTCAGCGCGTTACTCGATTTTCCCGAAAATTCAGAAACAGCAGCTTATGCCATATTTGCCCATTGCTTTACTTGCAATAAAAACTACAAAATTTTGAACAACGTCGACCAGGCCTTAACTGAAAACAACATTGCTGTATTGCGTTTTGATTTCACCGGTATTGGAGCCAGCCAGGGGAGTTTTGCTGATACCAATTTCAACTCAAACATTGGGGATATCATTGCCGCAGCCGGATTTTTAGATTTAAATTATGAAGCTCCTAAACTACTCATTGGGCATTCATTTGGAGGCGCTGCTGTGATTCATGCGGCATTACAAATTCAATCCTGTATGGCCGTCGTTACTATTGCTACTCCTTCTAATTTGGCTTCAATTCGTAATCTGCTGCTGAGCAAAAAGCATGGATTGCAACGAAACGGAGAAGCTGTTTTCACTATTTCAGATCGACAATTTAGAATAAAAAAACAGTTCCTGGATGATCTCGAAAATTTGAGCCTGGAGCAAGCGATTAAAAGCTTGAACAAACCAATACTGATCTGCCATTCACCACTCGACGAGATTGTTAGCATAGAAAACGCTTATCAAATATTTGAGATGGCAAATCATCCCAAAAGTTTGATTTCACTGGATAAGGCTGATCATCTGTTGTCTGATGAAAGAGATGGAAAATATGTTGGTCAGTTAATTGCTGCCTGGGCAGATAGATATATTGATTTTAGATTTTAGAATGTAGATTTTAGAATTAAAAACTGATTAGTTTCTGAACGAAAACTACCAGGTTTATTGCGGAAGTGTCATTCCGAACGAAGTGAGGAATCTGATTTTTGCGAAAATATTTGACTTCCAGATTTCTCCCTTCGGTCGAAATGACAAAACATTGTGTTTTCGTTCAAGCACTAATTGAATTTTTTTTGGAAATTTCCAATGCTATGGATATAAAATTAGATTTCGAAAATTACAATAAAACTTAAAAATTAATGAGAGGATTAAAGATGAACAGAACTACTCATAGCCAATTGGGGCAAGTACTTTTAATCGGAATTATCCTGATTCTTTTGCTATTTTTAGGCTGCGCTGCATTGCAGCAGATCGCTAACATCCAGGAGCCAAAGCTGGACGTTCAAAATGTTCGTTTTACCGGGATGAGCTTTGAGGACATCGACTTGGCTTTTGATATTAAAATTAAAAATCCCAATGCATTGTCTGCAACATTGGCTGCATTGGATTACGATTTTCAAATTAATGATGCATCGTTTCTGAAAGGTCAACAGGATAAGCAAATCTCCATCCTGGCAAATGGCGAAAGTACGGTTGAAATTCCTTTGACACTAAATTTCAAAGATCTATATAGTACTTTTCAAGCCCTGAAAAATCAGGATAGTTCAGCATACAAGCTGGTGTGTGGGCTTTCCTTTAATCTGCCAGTTTTAGGACCAACCCGCATTCCAGTCAGCAAATCAGGTAACCTTCCCATGCTAAAATTACCTGATGTCAAAATAGGTTCATTGAAACTAAATAAAATTACCTTCTCAGGTGCTGATCTCGAATTAAAAATCAATGTGAATAATCCCAATACTTTCAATTTCTTAGTCAATAATTTAAATTATGATTTCATCATTAATGGGCAAACCTGGGCAAAAGGATTAACCCGGAGTCAGATGCGGGTTCAGGAAAAAGGGGAAAGTACCATCTCCATTCCCATCTCGTTAAACTTTATGGAGATGGGCAGAACCATCTATCAAATGATCTCAGGAGATCAGAAGTTAAATTATCAATTGAAAGGGAATCTGGATTTAAACACGTCACTGCCGTTATTGGGACAGGTGAACCTGCCGATTGATCGGGTGGGGGAGATAAATATTTTAAAGTGAGTGGTGAGTGGTTAATAAGGAATAGGGTAATAAAGGTAATAAGTGTATAGAGGTATAAATATGCTTAATTACTGTTTTCTCAAGACCAATTGCTATTCACAGATCACCGTTTAAAAATAACCATATAGAAACTCTCTATTATTTAAAACTCGACTCAAAATTTAAAACTTTAGTATGATAAAAAGTTAATAGATATTATTTTTTTATTGACATTTTAATTTATTTATATTATATTTATTTAATTTAGATAATAACAAAAATGTAACAAAATGTCAAAAGTGTTATAGGGTTATGATTGTGTCATTATATGGTTGTGCCAGCATTACTAAAAAGCAATACAGCAAAAAGTTATTAAATAAACTTCGTGAAGAAAATAAAGCGACTCCTATGATTTTCGACATTGATGCATTTTATCCTAAAAAAAGTAGTCCTTGTGCAAGCCTTCGGAATCACAAACCGATTCAATAAATTGCTTCATTTGACCATTGTTACGTTAGAAGAAGAAAAAAATGAATGGTCATTATGACTACAATTATAAGGCATAAAGGAGAACCGTGATGCAAAACACGTTAGAGGATGGGGATTGGGAAAGTCTTTTAGAGAGAATACAAAATGGAAAATGTACCCCATTTCTTGGAACTGGAATCAACGATGGGATTCTCGATATCGGCTCCAAAATTGCCCAAGAAATGGCTGAGAATTACGGTTATCCGCTTGAGGATTCTTCTGACCTTGCTCGAGTGACTCAGTTTTTGGCCAT
>Ga0209636_10008319_pt1 | contig 10565 bp, 7 predicted proteins | sample DeeMarSWOR152_54_FD_187464 | JGI IMG/M metagenome (GOLD analysis project Ga0209636, IMG submission 187464) | Marine sediment microbial communities from White Oak River estuary, North Carolina - WOR-1-52-54 (SPAdes) (version 2) | ecosystem: Environmental > Aquatic > Marine > Intertidal zone >... | reverse complement strand
TCCAATGGCGCTTGGCATAAGACCTGTCTGCAGGCTGAACCGGTTCGGTACACAGACGGGGTTGCAGGCATAGGCTCTTTCAAACCTGATACCAGAAGCAGCAAGTCGATCCATTGTAGGCGTCTTAAGCCATTTGTTTCCCGTGCAACTCATCATGCCGGCATGTTGTTGATCGGTCATGATGAAGAGGATATTGGGCCGGCGTTGCTTTTTTGGGGACGCAGGAACTGCTGGGATTTGCCAAAACATCAATCCAGCCACGGCACTTGCCGTGGTAGTAATGAATTCCCGTCTTTTCATGTTTGTTTCCCAAGGGCTGACTATTGTCTATACGTTTTCTTTTGGTAAATGGCAAATCGCGATTGGCGATAGGCAATTTGCGATAACCACTTAGAGCGTCCATCCTTGCCGGTATTCACGCCGTATGAACACGTCAGCTTCCGGACAGCCAATGGCCTTGAGGTTCTTAGCGTCCCAGTTGAGTTTCTTGCCGGTACGCAGCGCAACGTTGCAGAGTAGTGCTGCTTCGGTCAGTGCGCCCGAGTAGTCGAAGTTGCACGTGGTCGGCCCGCCCGTCTTACAGGCTTCGACCCATTCGCGATGGTGGCCGATGGAATCTGGAATGAATGGAGCGGGCCGCTCGAAGTCAGCATAATTTTCTTCAGGCAACAGCTTGTGTTGGCCGTAATCGGCAATCAGCATACCTTCCGATCCGATGAACAGTACTGCATTTGCCCACTGCGGGACTTTGTTTTCATTCACAAACGCCGGATAGCCACCGCCGTTGTACCAGGTCAGCGTGAGCGGAGGCAGGTCGCCGCGGGCCGGGTATTCCTGTCGGGCTATCGTCCAGCGAGCAGCGCTCTCGGGGTGGACGGGCCCCTCGGCTTCGACGGTGATCGGGTGCCGCAATTTCAACGCCCAAAATGCCAGGTCACAGTAGTGGCAGAAGAAGTCCCCCAGTCGACCGTTTGCGAAGTTCCACCAGTAGCGCCATCCGGACGGGGCGTAAGTCGGGTGATAAGGCCGGTAGGATGCGGGCCCCAACCAAAGGTCCCAATCGAGTGTCTCTGGTACCGGGAAGCGCTCGGAGGGAGCATCACTCTGCGACATGTCGGTGGGCTTGGGTGGCCCGGAGAATTTCGCGTCCAGCCATACATGGACCTCGCGCACGGGGCCGATGGCACCGGTCTGTACAAGCTCCACCACGCGACGGTAGTTGCTTTCGGCGTGAATCTGCGTCCCCATTTGTGTAACGAGCTTTTTCTCGCGTGCGACTTCCGCCATAACCCGTGCCTCATACACGCTGTGGGTTAGTGGTTTCTCACAGTAGCAATGCTTGCCGAGTTTCATGGCCATTACCCCTGCGGGGGCGTGGGTATGGTCGGGCGTGCCAACGACCACCGCGTCGATCTTGTTGTGCATTTCGTTGAGCATCTTGCGGAAATCTTTGTATCGTTTGGCTTTGGGGTATTGCTGGAAGGTCTGTGCCGCATGCTTTTCGTCGACGTCGCATAAAGCAACGATGTTCTCGCTCGCCGCGCCGTTTACGTCCGCAGCGCCTCGACCGCCAACACCGATACCGGCAACGTTTAACTTCTCGTTGGCTTGGGTGCCACGTACCAAACGGCTGTCTGATAAAATGATGAGACCTGCGCCGCTCCAAGCCATATTGCGCAGGAAATCACGACGATTTAATTGCTTTTGCATTGTTCATTACTCCTTTTTTGTAAGACAAGGGATTGTCCACGTGGTTCTATGTTAGCACCTCTCTCTCACGAAGTCAAGCGCACCTCGTATCCTGCAAGAGTCGCACATGCTATGGGAATGACCTGGAGTTGGAGAAGCAAACCCACAAATGACAAAGCAGGATGAAGACGATGAATAAATTCATCGCCTGTTCTTGCGCTGGTCAAGGCGCTCGCCCAGGGGCCGGCGCACCGGAATACCAAGCCCGCCACGAGCCTCAAGTTCATCGAAGAGCCGCTTCTTCATCATCTCGATCTGCTCTCTGTAGGCAGGGACATTGATCAGGTTGTGTCGTTCGTGAGGATCGGTCTGCAGGTCGTAGAATCCGTCGTGGTCCCACAAGCCGTGGTAGAAGATGTATTTATATCGCTCCGTGCGAATGGCAAAGACCGTCGGTGTGGCGGGAAAGTTCCACTCCCAGTAATACTCGTAAAGTATGTGGTCGCGCCACGGAATCGATTCGCCTCGCAGCAAGGGTAAAAAAGACTGCCCATCCATATTCGCCGCCTTCGGCATTCGCACGCCGGCCACATCCAGCAGCGTCGGGGCGATGTCAATGTTCTGCACCATCTGTGTGACCTTTGTGCCGGGGTTGATAATTCCTGGTGCGTACGCGAGCATAGGCACGCGAATCGATTCCTCAAAAGCATCCCGCTTGTCGTAGAAGCCATGCTCGCCGAGTGCGAAACCGTTGTCACTCATGTAAATCACCAGAGTTGACTTATTTAAGTCAGATTCGTCCAGGTAGTGCAGCACACGCCCGAGATTCTCGTCCAGTCCGTGCACGGTTTCGCAGTATTGCCGATACAGCCTGTCAAATGATGGGACCGGATCGTTGTCGTATTGTCCGGTCTCCATATGATCAATACCGTGGATGCTGTAACGCCGCTCGCGGACCCAATGCGGTTGCGTCTGGTAGTTACGTTCGGTGTTGGCCATCGTTTCCGGGCGTTTGACTTGAGCCTCGGCGTAGCGGCCTTCGTGGCGTTTGGCAGGCTGGAAGGGGTAGTGGACGGCCTTGAACGAGAGGTACAGAAAGAATGGCCGGTTGGCGTCTCGGCCGCTTTTGAGCCACACCAGGGCCTGGTCTGTCAGAATATCGGTCGTGTATCCCTGGAACTTCTGGTTTTTGTTATTGATGTTAAGCGTAGGGTCGAAATATATACCTTGGCCCTTGAAGCTGACCCAATGGTCGAAGCCGGGTCTCGGGGCGTCGTTGTCATGACCCATGTGCCACTTGCCGACGAAGGCCGTCTGATAACCGGCCTTTTGCAGGTACTGTGGGAAGAACACAGTACCCTTTGGCTCTGGCCGCTGGTTGTCGACGATGTGATGACGATGCATGTATTGCCCTGTTAGGATCGACGCCCGGCTCGGCGAGCACAACGAGGTGCTCACGAACGCATTGACTAAGTGCGCTCCTTGCTGTGCCATGCGGTCCATGTTTGGCGTTTCGAGGAACATCGGCGCCTCTTTCATGAATCCGATAAAGTCGTAGCGATGGTCATCGCTGAGCACCAGCACGATGTTCCGCCGCACCGTCTTGTCGGTCCGCGCCGCTGACAGAGACCGCCCGGCAGCGGCGAGGAAAGCCAATGCGGCCGCACTGCGGCCGGTTGACTTGAGGAAGTTACGCCGGCTGTAACAGGTCCGTCGTAGATTACCGCTAACTGTCATGTTTGTTGCTTCCTACTGATAAAAATCCGTCTGTTTTTGGAGCCAGGTGCCATCATCAAAGCGCGAATAACTAATACACACCGAAAAATATTACTTGTTGAACATAACGGAGTCAACATCAAGATTATGAGCTAACTGTGGGCCTGTGATGAAACACATCTTAATTTTCAATTGGCTATTTAAAATCGAAAATCAACAATCGTAAATCGGCAATCCCACGAGCTGCTATATGTAATCACGGGCATGTTCACTCTCTACTTTCCTGCCTTAGCGATTCGACATCTCATCATGAATGGGCCCAACAGATAGCCCAGAACCAATGTTATCCCTGTCCCAATGACGATTAACCAGCTCCAGCCGAGTTTGAGGAACCCTTTTTGTATAATCATCAACAGCACCACGCAAACCGCCGTGCTGAAGAGCATCGCGGGGATGTTGGTGCGGTTGGCCTTCCGCCGCGTGAGCAGGCCGAGCAGGAAGACGCCGAGCATAGGTCCTCCGGTGAGCGAGAGTATCTGGAAGGCAAACCAGAGAATGTTCTTCACCGGAGCGCAGGCCGCCGCGATCCCCGCCAGGACCAGGCCAAAACCAACCACCCCTATTCTTGAAACGAGAAGATAGTGCTTTTCCGAGGCGTGCTTGCTAATCAGGGGACGATAGATATCAGTGACGAAAGACGAGGTGAGGGAGCTGAGCGGCGAATCAATGCTGGCCATGAAGATTGCTCCCAGGACAAGACCTTTCAGGCCGGCGGGCAAAACGTTTCGCGCAAAATGCGGAAGGATTTCCTTGAGTTCCTGGGGCAAGGACAAGGAAGGATTCTGCTGGTAGAATACATAGAGCAGCGTGCCTACAAGCAGATAGAGCCAGTAAACGGGTAGAACGGTGAAAATGGTAGAGATAATGGTCTTCTGACTGCTCTTTCGCGTTTCGACGGTCAGCAGTCTTTGGACCATCTCCTGATCGGTTCCGAATGAGACAAGGCCAATAAAGAATCCGCTGGCCGAAAAAGCCCAAAACGTGGTGGGCTCGTTGAGAGCTAATTTGAAATTGAGTGTGCTTAAACGCCCGGCTTGGTGTGCAGTCTGTATAGCTGCGGCCAGGCCACCGTTAATGTGCTGAATGAGATAGCCGACGACCACTGCACCGGCGACAACGAAGAAAATGGTCTGGTAAGCGCCAGCCCAGACGACCGCCTTGATGCCACCAAAGGCAATAAAGATAATGCTAACTACGGTGAATAAAGTTATCGTCGCAGCCAGAGACCAACCCATGATGACGCCGACCGCCATACACGTTGCGTAAAGGCGCACGCCCGAAGCCAGCAGACGTGTTGTGAAAAAGTAGATCGAGCCGGTGTATTGGGTCGCTGGCCCGAATCTGTGCCCCAGAAACTCGTAAATGCTCGTGCAATTATGTTTGTAGAAGGCCGGTATAAATAGAAACGCCACGACGAGTCGGGCCAGGGCCAATCCAAAGAGGAACTGAAGCCATCGCCAGTTCTCGGTGAAGGCCGTGTGCGGGATGCCGACAATTGTCAGGGCACTGATCTCGGTGGCTACAAACGAAAGACACGCAACGATAGGTGGAATACGTCGACCTCCGAGGAAGTAATCGTCTGTATCCTTTTCCTCACGTCCGAAAACGTATGAGATGGCGAACAGCAAAACGACGCCGACACCTACAATGCCCCAGTCGAGCCCGCTTAGTGTGCCTGTCTGAGCTACGATGGGATTCACGGCGCATCCTCAATTGCTTTTTGTAGAAACTGGTCGCATTCGTTAAGTATTATTAGGGCACCCACCAAATTCGTCTGACGAATGTGCCTGACGATAGTAACTTTAACTTTTCTCTGTGTGCGGGCGAGCAATCTCATCGCGCGCGGCCTAAAATCTACTGCCGTAGTAATGCCATTGCGGTGAGCTACTACAGAGGGTTCTCCAATCTGCACAGTTGAACGTATTGTCGTTCGTTTGTAGCGCCTGCCTCGAGGGTTATGATATATTGTCTGGCCATGTGAATCTACCAGATCGATAGAGCTTACAGAAATATCACTCTTGTGACGGAGCTTGATGATTGCCCTGGCAAAAACTTCGCCCAAGACGAAATTGTAGTGGCAGATATTGTCAAATCGGGCTGATTCGGGGCGGCGTAGACGAAGGATTTCTCTGCGCAAAGTAGGGGAGTATGGAAATACGTTAAAAGCCAACGAGTGAACTTTTTGCTTGGTGATATCGACTACGGCAACGCAAACTCCATCAACGGATGTACCTGACATCAGACCTGCGGTGCGCATTTTGTCTTTGGCTACAATTCCTTGAACACGGCTACTCACTACTATATTACCCTCTGTTTACAAATATCGACTTTTGTCGACGCTGACCATCGCCAAACAGATTATATATCTGCTTTGATCTATCTGCAATGTACTTGGTGGGTAAAAGTGTATTTACTTTGTTGACGTAAAATGATATGAATATTGTCGTTGGGTACATGGATACCGGAGGACTTTTGGTATTTTAGAGCTGCGATGTCAGATGCGATTAAAAGAGCTCGAGAATTCCTCAGCAGGGAACGCACGTTTCGACTGGGTGAATTGCTTACTGAATCATCTCATCCTAAAACCAAAACGCTCTCGCAAACAGCCGCAGTCGACCTCCATGCGGCTATAAAGTTACTTCAGTCAGTGGATGACGAAATCCCTCCTGCAATGAAGAAGGCTCTCCAGCAGGATTCATTCCGAGAGCTCGTCGAAGCGTTTGTCAAAGCTCTGAGTACCGGCAAGCGGATTTACTTCACCGGTTGCGGAGCCACAGGACGGCTGAGCATACTTCTTGAAGCGGCCTGGCGGCGGTTTTGGCGCAAATTAAAACAGGTGTGTCCTGAAATAGGAGTAGAGATTTCCGAGATGGGTGACCGCGTCTGCAGCATGATGGCCGGGGGTGATTTTGCTTTAATAAAATCGGTCGAAGGGTACGAAGATTTCCCGGACTTCGGACGATACCAGTTGAGAGAGAAACACGTTCAGGCCGACGATGTTGTTGTCGCCATCACGGAAGGTGGAGAAACGCCTTTTGTGATTGGCACAGCCTGGGAGGGACTTGATGCGGGGGCGAGAGTTTTTTTTGTCTACAACAACCCGACTGAATTATTATGCCGGCATGTCAAACGCTCGCGTGAAGTGATTGAAGAGCCGCGTATCACGAAGCTCGATTTGACCACCGGCCCGATGGCAATCACCGGTTCGACAAGAATGCAGGCCACGACAGCTGAATTATTCGTCGTCGGCAGTGCCTTCGAGATAGCTTTGGTCCGTTTCCTGCAGAAGCGGTTGTCACCTAATTACGTGGCGAAATTGGGGCTCAAGGAGCACGAACCCGGTGATTACCACAGGCTGTTATCTGAGCTTCTGGAGCAGCTCTCAAGCCCTAAGGCAGTCGATATGCTGGCTCGCGCAACAAGATTCGAAGAAAGCATCTATCACCGAGGAGGCCTTGTGACCTATATGGCCGATTCATTCCTGCTGGACGTATTGACAGATACCACGGAGCGCTCTCCCACGTTTATGTTACCACCGTTTCGAAAATATGGAGACAGTCGTTCTCCAAGCTCATGGGCATTTGTAAAAGACCCATTCCGCACTACTGAAAAGGCCTGGCATGCGCTGTTGCAACGTGAAGCCCGAGGTCTGAAGTGGAGTCGCAAAGTTTATGAAGAACTGAAAGCACCGGCCGGTCTAAAGGCTCAGCCACCAAAACTTGATAATTCGGAGATATACAAATTCATGATAGGCAACGAGCCCGATCCTTCGCGTACTGATGCACCTGACTCAGCATTGGTGGTAATCACTGCTAGAGGCGAAACAGACCGTCTGATTCGTACAGCCTTGCAAGAATTTGGCTCGCAGTACAAGAGAACAGCCACGCTGGTCGTAGGGACGGTGGATGTTACTGCGCCCGCCGATGAAACATTCCAGTTTCCCTGCAGTCTCGCCGATTCGCCGTTGCAGTTGTGGCATCATCTTGCCATTAAGCTTATTTTGAATACACTTTCGACCGCTACGATGGTTCGCATGGGTCGGGTCATAGGCAATGCAATGGTCTGGCTGTCGCCAAGTAATAAGAAACTCATAGACCGTGGCTCACGTCTGATTGCTCAACAGACGGGGTGCAGTTACGAGCAGGCCTGTATTGCCCTGCACGAAGCGATGGAAGAAGTTGAATCTGGCCAGCGGCAAGGCCAAGAGGTTTCCTCACCTGTTGCTTTAGCCATTGAGCGGCTGCGAGGCAGAGGGGAAAGATCTTGATAGTAGGCTTGGCTGAGTTTCTTCAGGTGATTCAATCTGGGTATATCAGATATTTGTTTCTGATTTCTTTAAAGGATTCCAGCTCAATTTGCCATTTATTCCGGAGTGTGTTCAGAGATGACCGGTTTATGATAGCATTGCGAATCGTTGAGGTCCCACATAGACGATCGAAGTGTCCGGCTTTCCATTGGAAGTTGCGCGGATACATCCGGTAAATTTCATTGACGATTCTGACGCCGCTATAATATGGTTCAAGCTGGTCCCTTTCTGTTATGATTATCCGAACGCCATTACATACTTGACCTTGATATTTTGAACTTGTAGGCGAGAAAGACACCGGCTCAAAGTGCATGCCCGGCAGGCTCAATTTGTTAAGTCGGTCGGCTAAATGCTTTGAGTCGATCCAGGGCGCACCGAATTGCGTAAACGGCCTATTTGTTCCTCTGGCTTCGGAAACATTAGTTCCCTCCAAAAGGCATAGGCCTGGATATACTGCTGCTGTTTTAAGGTCGGGCATATTTGGTGAGGGCTTTATGAAAGACAGTCCCGTTTGGTCGTACCACATGTGGCGAAGCCAGCCCTTCATAGGTATTACGATAAGGTCGGCCTTAACGCCACCGCCAAGCCAGCCTTGTTCATTGAACATTTTCGCTAATTCTCCTACGGTCATACCATGTCTGACTGGGATAGGGTATAGACCGACGAAACTGGTAAATCCTGGTTCGAGAATATTGCCTTGGATGCAATAGCCATTTATGGGGTTCGGACGATCCAGGACAACGAAACTCTTTCCATTTTCTGCCGCTGCTTCCATTGCCAGAGACATCGTATAAATGTAGGTGTAGAATCTGGCGCCGATGTCCTGGATGTCGAAAACCAGAATGTCTATATCCTGCAGCATTTCGCGTGTAGGTTTTTGCGTCTTTCCGTATAGGCTGTAAACAGGTAAACGGTAGGTTGGGTCGATTTGGCTATCAATTTTTTCACCTGCGGGCTCCTTACCCCATAGACCATGTTCAGGACTGAAAAGAGCGGTAATCGTCACTCCGGTCATACGCCTGAATACATCTACTATGTATTCGCCGATACTGTTGTATGCAGTGTGGTTGGTTATGACTCCAAGACGTTTGCCTTGAAACATTTCTTTGTGTGTGCCCACGTGATCCAATCCGGTCTTAACCGAACCTTGACAGCTCAAAAGCAGCACAAAAAGACTTAAGATCACGCCTGCCTTAGCTGATTTCATTTGTTTCCTTAGCATTAACCCCGACCCCTCAATTTGACTCTAAAATCACTCACGAAACTTCTTGATGCCTTGTAATATTTAGTGTGTGCTTAACAACAACATATACTGTAATCGACTTTTTAAGCTAAAGCAAGCCCGAGGACAAGAAATATAGTGACAATACGCACTGTTTTTGCTAAGCTTTATCTCAGCTATGGATTTCCCTCATACATCTTATGGAAAAACCGATATGAAACTCATCCGATCAATGACAACGCTTCTGACGTTGCTGCTTTATCTTTCGACAGGATGCCAGCCGTTCCAGGAAGAGATTCGTAAGCAGCGCTTTAGCGAGATTGACCACGTAGTCGAAGAAGAAATCGAGAAAGGCAACTTCCCTGGAGCCGTGGTTCTCGTCGGTAAACAAGACGATATTTTGTACTGGCAGGCCTTTGGCCATGAAGTCATAGAACCTCGTGAGGAACCTATCAGCAGAAATACGGTTTTCGATCTGGCGTCTCTGACCAAACCTATTGCTACAGCCACTTCAATTATGATTCTCCGAGACCGCAAAGCAGTGGAATTGGATGATTATGTCGGCACGTATCTCCCTGCTTTTGCGTGCAACGGCAAGGAGAAGGTACGGATCAGGCATCTGTTAGCCCATACTTCGGGATTGCCGGCGTATATGAATGCGGACGAATTGAAGGAGCAATTCGGCAGTCCCTGTCCCGAAAAGGTAATTGAGAAAATATGTGGATTGAAAGCTATCAGCAAACCTGGAGAAGAGTTTCGCTACAGTTGCCTGGGCTACATTACGCTGGCAAAGATAGTGGAACAAGTCAGTGGAACGAGCATTGCCAATTTTAGCAGGGAGAACATATTTGCTCGGCTTGGCATGAAACACACCGCCTACAATCCTCCTGTTTCTTGGGAGAAAGATATTGCAGCCACCCAAATTGTGGAGCAGCGACTGCTTCGAGGAACTGTCCACGATCCTCTGGCGCAATTGATGGGAGGTGTATCCGGCAACGCCGGGCTATTTTCCAACGCCTATGATTTGTCGATATACTGCCGGATGCTGCTGAATGAGGGCATATGGAATGGCATAAAAGTTCTCAGCCCCGAAGCAGTTGCTATGTTGACCACTGCTCAAATATATGGCCGTGCTTATGGTTTTGATGTGGATTCGAGTTACTCATCAGTTAAGGGCTCCTACGCTCCGGAAAAAGCGTTTTGCCATACTGGTTATACAGGCACTTCAATAGTCTGCGACCCGATGAACAAGGCCTTTGTTATTATTCTTACCAATAGAATCCATCCCAGCGATGAGGGAACTGCAAAACCTGTTCGTAGTAAAATTGCAGATATTGTTTTTTCCAGTCTACAAATGATGAATTGAGTCTGTTGGCGTGTGGGGGGGCAGCTATATCGATTTTGACTCCATAATAAAATAAATAGTTGAATGAAGCGGCACCAGCCATTTCGTCCAAAGAATGAAGAGTTTTTATGTTGGATTCACGACACAAAAACTCTTAATTTTTTACCAGCGGAAGAATCGGTAAGGGTCGTCCCACTCTTCTGGCACATCCATGTAGAGGCCTTCCA
>Ga0209636_10008317_pt1 | contig 10565 bp, 7 predicted proteins | sample DeeMarSWOR152_54_FD_187464 | JGI IMG/M metagenome (GOLD analysis project Ga0209636, IMG submission 187464) | Marine sediment microbial communities from White Oak River estuary, North Carolina - WOR-1-52-54 (SPAdes) (version 2) | ecosystem: Environmental > Aquatic > Marine > Intertidal zone >... | reverse complement strand
AGCGGTCGTTTACGTTTATCCCATGAGCGCGGCTCCCTGTCGAGAAAGCGTTTTGAAAATCGGAAGCATGAAAGAGTTGAATGAGAAGGTGACGCGGGTCGCCAGGGTTGTGGTGCATCCGAAATACCGCACGATAGGAGGAGGCGTCAAACTTGTGCATGATTCTTTGCCTCTATGCGGAAAGCCATATGTGGAGATGATTGCTGTCATGGCACGTTACAATCCGTTTGCTGAACATGCTGGAATGAAGAAGGTCTGCGAATCCAAGCCAGACAAGTCGATTCTTGACGCTGTAGCTGAACTCGAAAAACTAGGGTTCACACCTTACCTGCTTGCCGTTCCTGAATACAACAAGCGGATGCTGACGGGAGGAGTCCCACAAGTGAAGGAGATCCTCAATAGCTTCTCTTATCCTTACAACAGAAGAATCGCAGGACAGCATGGACACTTCACTATGGAAGACTACCGAAAATGGCTGAAAACAGCGAGAAGAGACGAGCTTGCTCGGGCGCTTAGACGTCTCGCGCAGCTTAATCAATCGAAAGTTTACCTGTTTTGGGAAATCTCTGAAATGATGAATTGAGAAAAAAGGGGTTAGGGAAGGTGTTTTTATTCTATTCCTGCTTTGTCGATTAGCCAGTATTTTTTGCCTGTTTGCATGTCTTTGGCGTAGGTTATGCAGAAGTTTAGTTTTGTATCTATGGCTAGTGTGACTAGTTTTAGTTCGTTGTCTTCATGGTATATGATTATTGTTCTGCTGCGTACTTGCATGTATGTGGCGTTTTTTATTCCGTAGTCTTTGTCTGGTGTTATGAACTGGAAAAATTTGTGGGCAGTGTTGATTTTAAGCGTGGTATCTCTGCCGTAGCTGTCCGTGAACACGTAGTTCCAAGAGAACAATGTGACCTGAATCGAGTTGGTGGTTTCCATGTTGCCGACGTTGTCGGTGCTGTTAAATTCAATGGTGTAAACTCCATCAGTTAACGCTGTCAAGTAGAATGGCGCCGTGTAAGGTAGCCAACCGCTGTCATAAGTGCCATTGGAGATTCTGTACGCAGTTGAATAGACGCCTGAACCTGCCTCGTCATCCGCTGCCAGCATGAATGGAGTGTCTGGAGTCACGTAGATTACTTCGACCACGAACTTTGGTTCGCCGATTGATAAGATTGTTGTTGGCGGAGTGTTGTCTGTTCCAATCACATATTCGCTTTGACTAAGCTCGCTGTCCGAAGTAAAAATATGCTCAAACATCCCGTCGCCGTTAGAATCTACCTGGACAGTGACACCTTCTTCACCCAAAGAGAGGGCATCCCAATCAACAGTGTATTGATGAATGGTCCCGAGCGATGTAGGGATGTCAATAGCAGAAAAAGTGATGACTTCTTGTTCTGAAACGGAAGTAACAGTCAAACCGTATAGTCCTTCACCTGTGCCTACAATAAGAGAACGATAAGAATCGGTCGGGAAAACTATTGTAACCGCGTTATCAACGTAGTCATAGCTTGACTGTGGAATCTCGATTTTTATCTCTCCATTTACCACACCAGTAACGTTACCTTGTGAATCATAAACCCTCAATTCGCCTGGAGAGTCCAACTTTGCCTGAATACGATTCCAATCTGTACCGTCATCATATTTTATGTTTGCCTTGAAATTACCGGGCCAATCCAGTAAGGCTGTTTCTCCTGCACCAACAAACACGTCGATGCGTTTTCCTTCTATTCCACCACCAGTGTCTGCAACTACAAAATAACCGTTTAGCGTTTCACCATTACTCAGCCTTAAACCATCCAGTTCTTTGATGTAAACTATCGTACCAGGTGGTATTACAGTTGGGTCCGTAGCAATGGAATACCAAGGGTATACGTCCCAATATGCACCTTTGTAGGTGTCTTCCGGAAGTTCCTCGAAGATTACGCTTTCTTCGTTTGCGATCCAGTAAGGAGGACCATTACTCCAAGTGCCATCGCTGCGTAAATAGGTACGTTGACCCTCTTGATTGACCCAGCCACCACCGCCACTTACGTATTTGATAACCCTTCCATCAATTGCTCGACCCGAGCCCTGCATAACTACACCTTTCGCAGAGTATAAGAATTTTTTATAAAATGTACCACTAATTTTGGGTGGGTCAATGACCGTGGGGCCTTCAGCCATTTCGCCCTCATAACATACATGATAAGCAGTCAAGCTCACGTCATTAAGTGTTTTTGGTTGCTGTTTTTGAAAATCATATTCCTTCACATACTCCTCTGCGACCCATCCCTTTACAATTCCAAATTTCACATACCACCAATGGTATCCATCAACGAACTTGCCGTTGTCTGGATGCTCAACTATTTGTAACACGCTATCTTTGGGTAGTTTTGTGATCACATTCGCATCGTTTTCTGGTATTCCGGGATATGAACGTACATTAATGATTGCGGTGGGAATTACATAGCGAATGGCGGGTGCTGGTGTGATTTCTAAGGGTATGTCTGCGCTGTGGGTTAAGGTGCCGTTTGTTCCAGTCACGGCTAGGGTGTAGCTTCCGGGCGTGGTTGTTGCGTCTACCGACACTGTTAAGGTGGATGTGGATGCGCCGTCTGGCGGCGGAGTAACCACGTCTGGAACGAGGGTTGCTGTGACTCCTGATGGTGCTCCAGACACGGCTAGTTGAACGGGCTGGTTGAAGCTGCCTATAGACGTTACTGTGATTACTGATGTATCTGAGCTGCCTTGTTGAATGGTTAATGAAGTTGGAGAAGCTGCGATCGAAAAGTCTGTAGTTGGAGTCCACGGATTTATAAGCGGATAGAAGTCCGTGTTGTTTTCATCAATGACGTACGGCGTGTCCCATATGCCTGACTCATCAATCTCCTTAGCGTCGTGATATCTTTCCCCGTAGTCGCTCCAGTAGTTTCCGCCAGAAGGATAACCATCGTCCCATGTATTTGATGATCCGTCGCACCACGTTTGATTCAAGTTGTTAATGAAGTTATTATTGAAAATCAGATTATTAGAAGAATAAGCGACATATATTCCGGTGAAGACCAAATCACCATTCCATCCATTGTTTTCTACGTTGTTTCGCTGTATCAAGTTGCTGTGGCCCATCATGATTACAATGCCTGCGTCATCGTTGTCATTTATGATATTGTCTTCAATGACGTTATAGGATCCGTCCACAAGTCCTACGCCACAAAAAGAGTTGTTTGTCATTATGTTTTGTCTTATTGTATTATGATGACCAGTGCCAAGCTCAACGGCGCAAGTGTGACTGCCTGTTATCGTATTTTCCTGTATAGTGCACCAATCTGCAGAAAGGATCAGTATACCACTATACGGGGCGTTTTGTATTGTGAAATGAGTGATTGTAACATTGTTTGCGGTAATTCTTATTGTTTCATGAATGATAGTTGTCGTTCTACTCTGTCCAACAAGCGAAACAGTCTTGTTAACAACAATAGGTTCATAGTATGTTCCTGCTCTCACAAAGATGGTGTCTCCTGAACTTGCCGCGTTTATGGCTTCCTGAAGAGTTGGATAATCATCTGGAACAATTATTGTCGTAGGCTGCGCTTTTGCCGATTGAATGTTAAATGTGAACGTTAACATGCTGGCTAACAGCAGCGTCAACATTACTCCAAGAAATACTTTGGTTCTCATTTCAACTTCTCCCCTCTTAGCATACTATTAGGTACCAATATTGATTTAAAACTTGAGGAAGATTCTTCTATTTTAGAGAATTGAGGCGTTTTGAATTGTTTGTGCGCGCGGTTCAATTTCACGGAGTCTGCTGTTTCCTGATTCGTTTCGGCGACTAGTCTGTGTCCTCTTCTCCCTAAAGTCCATGCCAAACAGGAGAATAAGTTGTGGTGAAGAAAAAACCAACTGTCAAGATACAGCGCGCGTGCACGATTCTTCGCTTTCACTTGTTTGGCGCTTCTTCTATGTTAATTTTCACTTTCAGCATTGTCTCTCGGTAGTTTATGCCTGTTTGTTTGAGCGCTACTCTTTAATTATCTCCGCTCAAGAGGCTTCTGGTGGTGGAACGCTTTGAATCCAGGTGGAGAACACTTTGTCAGGATACGGCGGAGACTGAAGCAGCAGCGCTATCTTCATGGAAAAGCCGTCTACAAACGTCACCAGCTGGAGTTAACTATACCATCCAAGTTCAAAGACGTGGTAGAACCCTTCATGCACAAAGACTTGAGAGTTGAAGCCAAACGCGTAGGCAATAGCATAGTCATCAAAGCCAAACCAGTAGAAAACACCCCGTGAAAACGTTTAGGATCTCCCTAAAAACCCCCGCAAAAACACCCGCCCAAACAAGCCACCAGCCCACGTTTTATTCATCAAAACGCAAATTCAGTTTAAATACTCAACCAGAAAAGATTTGTCGACTAGCACATTTGGGAGCCTCCCAAACGTTTTCACCCAGATTCCAGCATACAAGAACGTGTCCATTACTATGAAGGGCTACTTCAGCGCCATTTTCTTTCAGCAACTTTGGGCGTGTGCGAAATGTGGCGAAGAGCCAGGCAAAAACTGGAAGACTCTCAGTTTTCAAAGGTCAAAAGGCCAGACTAAACAAGGTCATTTTCCAAATCCTCGCCCTCAAAGGTCCGCTAACTATATACGACATACATAAAACAGTGAAAACCCACAGAAGGCTGAGACACGTCCGCTACGCAAGCGTCAACAAACGAGTAAGGCCACTAGAAGAATCAGGCTACATCAAGAAAACAGGTGTAAAGAAAACCAAAGCAGGCTTCGAAGCCCACATATACGAACTAACCGCCAGAGCCTACCTGGCTATACTGCTTAATTTCATCAACCTAGACGAGCTGGTCATGCGAGCAGACGAAGCCACCGCATCAACAATTTTGGCAGCCATTACATGCACCACATAAGCTTCAAGTTCTCATGTTCACGCGCATACCTTCGTTAAGTGTTTGCTTTGATACAGTTTATCGTGTCAGTTTTAATTCCTAAAATCGTTCTAGAACTAGAAGTATAATATAGAAGGTTGTTCTAAGGCAAATTTTATGTGCAATTGCCTAGCATATACACGATACGAAGGGCTATTCCTGAATGATAATCTTTGATGGGAGTTTTACCCCTTCATACTGAAATAAGAGGATCAAACTAAAGGGAGGTGACTATATGAGTAAGAAACTTTTGATGTTCACTCTGATGCCATTAGTATTATTGATGACAGTGACATCAGCAATGGCGAAACCTATTGGACCCCAAAAATCGAATAATCCCCACATCATGATTACGCCTGAGGGAGTGGAAGTTCTCCTTCCCAGCGGAGGAGTGCACTCTTGGATGGCGGACACCGAATTGATGGCGTTTGACTTCATGCTTTGTCTTGATGCGTCAAAGGCTAAAGGTCTCGCCAATAAAGCCGTCACTATTGCGGTGGAGGACTTGGAAGGATGGATGGCGTTGATAATGGCTGATCCCGAGGCCGCACTAGAGGCCTTGAAAAACAAGTGGTTCTATCTGCCGTATGATACCCTTGTGCTTATGTTTACCCTCGAAGGTTTACCACCAGACGAAGCCGCAGCCATGGCAGCAATGTGGCCAGATGGAATGTACTGCAGGTTTGTGAACGTGGGTCCTACGTGGGATGCATAGAAAGCTTTGTCATAATTGAAGTAGAACCGGGAAGAATAAGTGGAAACGACACAATTCTTTCCTTTTCTCCCTATTTTTTGTAAAATCTATAACATCACATACCAAGTGAATGAGGATTATCTCCTAAACAAACAATCAAAGAACCAGTTAAATACATGTAGAGTTAGTTGCGGCCCTTATTGCGCGCGGCGACGATTTGCTCTATGTTTTGCAGGTTACACGTTGAAGGGACGGGGGATATCTCCCGTTTATGATATGTCCGTTTTTGGATACTGTTCCATACTGACCCCTGTACGGAATACTATTCCGTACAGGCGTTCACACGGAATAGTGTTCCGTGGTGACGCCAGAAAGGTCTTAAACTTTTGAGGTGACATAGTTTAGAGGTGAGACTGTTTGGTCAATTTGGTTGAAGATTGGGAAATTCTAGAGGAATATGCTGGAGACAAACTAGGCTTCTATCAAATCCTATACGGTGCAAAAGGCGTGGAAATTCGTGTGGCTGTTGGCAGACTGGGGTTTAAGAAGGAATTCGAAAGTGCAGAGGATCCACTGCTCAGCCACATTCTGAGTTTCTGCAATTCTCAGAAATACGTCAAAGTGAGCGAAAACGTCAGAGACGATTTCTTCTTCAAGTGAACCAGCGGAGGCGAATAATGGAGAAGAAAAGGTGAGATTTTATGGGCCAAGCCATCCCAAAAGGTTCAGCAGTCTACATCCGGTACAGAGACCACGTTCTCTATCGGAACACACCAGAAGCCCTAGAAAACGCTGCTGAACGCGAAACCATAGGATGGCTAACCCAAGAAGTAGGTGACTTCGTTTGTATCCAACATGATAGGAACATTGAAGGTTTTCAATATTCAAGCGGATCAGCCAGTGGCATAGTCTTACGGAAAAGCTGCATCTTAGAAATCCGTGTTGTTTGTGAAAAGGGAGAGCGAATGAAAGCTGCAAGCACTGTCCACCATTGAATGCCCTTTCTGCGGAAGCAAAAGAAACTGGAAGGACGGAACACGCCGAACAAGGAACGGCGACGTGCAACGCTATATTTGCCGAGAGTGTGGATACCGATTCAGCGAAACAGGTTGGAACGGCTCTGATGACCCTGAATACGTTCAAAGAGTTCATAGAGAGCCATTAAATACGCAGCATAGCTTACTTTTTAATCGCCAAATCTGCGTCACCCAGACCGTGGGGGCGAAAAACTTGGTCGAAGTGGAAACCCGAATTGAAGAACAGGCTGCGGGAGCCACAACTGAACAAGCAAAAACCAAAGGTGCAATCGTCACATTCGCATGGAAACTTCAAAGGGAAGGATATTCGGAAAGCACAATCAAGACCTACGTTGACGCAATGAAAATCTTGGTCAGAAAAGGAGCAGACATTTTCAATCCAACAAGCGTCAAGGACATAGTTGCTAGGCAAAGAAGTTGGAACAATACATCGAAGTTCAACTACGTCAATTTCTATGATGCCTTCGCACGAATAATGGAGATTTCTTGGCAAAAACCTCGATATAGGCCAGTCGAAAAATTGCCTTTTATTTGTCAAGAGCGTCACATCGACCAACTCGTATATAGTGCTGGCAAAAAAATGGGAACAGTTCTATTGGTGATTAAAGAAACAGCTCTAAGAATTGGAGAAGTTCTAGGGCTACTATGGGAAAACATTGACTCAGAGAACAACAGGATCATTCTCAATAACCCAGAAAAAAGAGGAAGGTCACGGATCTTCAAAGTGTCTGAGGAGCTTATTTCAAGATTATGGGCTTTACCTAGAAAATCTGAGAAAGTCTTCGGCAACAGCAACAGACACAACTATGAAGCAGCGTTCTTACGTCTCAGAAAACGATTGACTGCACAACAGAAAAACCCGGTGTTTAAGCGCATAACCTTCCACTCTATCCGACACTGGAAAGCCACCATGCTCTACCACCAAACCAAAGACATCCTATATGTCATGAAGTTCCTAGGACACAGAAATATCAAAAACACTCTAGTCTATACCCAACTGGTAGAATTTACATCCGAAAAGGATTTCTACGTAAAAACCGCCAAAACCGTTGAGGAAGCTTGCGAACTTGCAAAGTCTGGATTCACACACTTTACTACCATCGAAGGAATTCAGGTATTCAGAAAACCCAAATAACAAACGAACCTAAAATCCCAAAAGTGACACAAAAAACCTTTTCGTTAAACGCGTATAGATTACCTCTTTTACAAGCATCCGAAGTTTAAAATGCGATTCTACTGTATTTTATAATTCAGATGGCTCTGGAACGGAGAGTAGCATAAAACATGAGTTACGAAGAAAACTGGAAAGTTTTAGCTGATCTACTCACCGAACTTCGAAAAAAAGGTGAGAAAATTCCAACCCACGTAATTAACGACCTACGCTCCGCCAAAACCATGATACAAATCCTAAAAGCCGACCCAACCCACATAGAAAACATTCCAAGAATCGAAATCTATCTGAGAAACGTCGAATCCTACGCCATTTTCATAGTACAAGAAAAATTAGGAACAGAATTTGTCGAACGATGGTTGAGAAAACTTGAGAAAGCAAAAAAAACAAAAATCGAAGAAAAAGAGGAAGCAACTCCCAGATTCGTTCCCGGACTTCCACGAGACAAAAATTGGGTGCGAATTCAAATTTCAGAAGATACACCCAAAGAAGACGTAGAAAGACTTGCCAAGGAAAACAAACTTTCGTGCAAAATGCAAAAGAACGGATATATGCTCGTCTACGGCGATGGAGAAAGTATAAAATCTTTTGTCAAAAAACTTGCGGAAAAGCTCCGCGGCACAAGAAAAACATGAGAACCCTCCAAGCTTTTGCAACAAAATAGTTAAAACCAGTTTCCTATGCATATTTTATTTATAGAAGATATTTATAGAAAGATTGTAAAATGCTAGGTTAATCCTCACTATGAAAAAACTGATGGCGGATTAGAGGAAAATGCCTTACATCAAAAAAATCGAACTGAGAGGCTTCAAATCCTTCGGTCCGAAAACCGCCAGCATCATGCTGGACAAAGGCTTCACTGTCCTCACCGGACCGAACGGAAGCGGGAAAACCAATATTTCTGACGCCGTTTTATTTGGCTTAGGTGAGTTGAGCGCTAGAAGACTTCGCGCCGAAAGCCTTTCCAAACTAATATTTCACGGTTCCCCTGGAGCACATGTAGAAAAAGCGAAAGCCGCCAAAGTTGTTATTCAATTTGACAATTCTGATAACCGCCTACCCGTTGACACAAGCACCGTAACCGTTTCCCGTGAAATCTACAGGGACGGTCAAAGCGTTTATCGTCTCAACGGAAGAAGAATTTCAAGAAGCCGCATCATTGACATACTATCCATGGCTGGAATCAGCCCCACTGGACACAACGTTGTCGTGCAAGGAACCATCACGCGCATGGCTGAAATTTCTTCTCACGAACGTAGAAAAACGATATCAAACTTGGTTGGCATAGCCCAGTACGACGCCGAAAAAGCTGAGGCAGAAGAAAAACTTCGAGCGGCTGAAATAGCTATCCGAACAGCCATGGGTCGAATAGACGAAGTGCAGAAGAGGGTAGACGACCTAGAAAGAGAACGCAACGAACTGCTTCGTTACGCGTTCCTTCAAAAAGAAATCAAGCGATTTGAAGCCATGAAAATCTTCGGCGAAATCTTGGAAATCCAAAGAAAAATCGCTGATGTTACATCGAAAATTGAGGCAGTTCAGAGCAAGGTTGAAAAATCGAGGCAATTACGGGAACAACTTAGATCCCAGCGTCGTGAAGTCGAAACAGAATGGAGAAAACTCAGTTCAGAAATGATCGAGGAAGGCGGAACACATCTTCTTGAAGTTCAAATCAAGATAGGCGAAATCAAATCGAAACTAACCGAACTAGCAACCAAAATGAGCGCTGGAACGACAAGCCTTGAAGGCCTCAAAAAAGTGAGGGAAAACAGTCTCCAACAACTAGAGGCCATCAAAAACGAAATCGCTGAAAACAGCAAGAAGATTCGGCGATCAAAACGAGAACGTGATCACCTTTCAAAAGAAATTGCCATCAAACAATCTCAATATGAAGCAGTGTCAAATGAATCTGCACAACTACGTTCTAACTTAGGTGAAAACAGCAAAAAAACTCGGGAAGTTGAGCGGCAATTAGACAAGCTTACTCAGGATCTCATTAATCTTCGAAGCGACTATGTCCAAAGCCAAACAACAATAAAAGTTTTTTCACATCGACTAAAAGACCTCAAAACTAGGAGAGATAGATTTACGTCTACCCTCAACGACCTCAAAAAATCTTATGGAGACCTCAAGGTAGTGCAGAGGGAGCAGATAAAACGATCTAAAAGCCTTGAACGAACCTTAGAGCGAAGAAGTGCGCAAAGGGAGTCTGTGGAGAACGAAATAGCTCAGGCGGAGAAAATCGCTGAATCCGCTCGAGAAGCAGTGGTGGAGTTTGCCACTCAACGTGAACTGGCTGAAAAGGTTGCGACAGAGGAAAACGCGTTAAGAAACATCGAAGAACTCGCAGAATTGGGCGTAATTTCCGGTGTACACGGACGACTCAGAAATCTGATCAAAGTGCAAAGAGGTTATGAACGAGTCATAGAGACAACAGCAGCCGGTTGGCTCGACTCCGTGGTTGTCCAAAACTTTGACGCGGCGTTCACATGCGCTGAAACACTTAAACGCCTGAAATTGGGCAGAATCAAAATAATTCCCCTTGAAGAACTGTCCGTCATCAAATCCATTAATCCTCCTAAGCTCAGGGGTGTAAGCGGACCTGCCTCCACCTTTGTCAATTGCGCGAAAAAACATGAACCCGCCGTGGTTTTCGTCTTTGGAGACACCCTTGTAACAAGAGATGAAAAAACCGCTTTCGCCGCTTCCCGTAGCGGTCACAGAACAGTTACCGTTAACGGAGACCT
>Ga0209636_10008316_pt1 | contig 10565 bp, 3 predicted proteins | sample DeeMarSWOR152_54_FD_187464 | JGI IMG/M metagenome (GOLD analysis project Ga0209636, IMG submission 187464) | Marine sediment microbial communities from White Oak River estuary, North Carolina - WOR-1-52-54 (SPAdes) (version 2) | ecosystem: Environmental > Aquatic > Marine > Intertidal zone >... | reverse complement strand
TTCTGAAAAATATAGAGAATGGCTTGAGCTGGTGAGTTATATCATTCTTCCTCAGGAAAAAGCCGTCTTTAGACAGCTTACCTCTGAAAAAGACAGAGATATTTTCATAGAAGCATTCTGGAAACAGCGAGACCCAACCCCAGGAACGCCTCAGAACGAATACCGAGAAGAACACTTGAAGCGCTTTGTCTATGCCAATGCCAACCTTAAAAGAGGGAGTCCCCGGGAAGGGTGGATGACAGATATGGGAAGAATTCACATCTTGCTTGGTTCACCGAGAAGCATCGAAAGGTTTGATTCTCAGAAAGGTCTCCATCCCTGTCAAGTTTGGTACTACTATGGGGACAAGGAAAAGGGATTGCCTACCTATTTTGCCATCGTATTTTTCCAAAGAGGTGGTTCTGGAGAGTATAAACTTTACAATCCAATCTCTGATGGTCCGTTGAGCCTGCTGGTGGAGCCTGAGGGTATTGAGTTAACGAACTATCGAAAGGCATACGAGAAAATCAGAGAACTTGCCCCCACCTTGGCTGATGTTTCCATATCTATGATCCCCGGACAACATCCTTTTAACTATATGCCTTCTCCCCGGAATAACATAATTTTAGCCGATATCTTTGAATCCCCCAAGAAAGATGTGACTCCAACCTATGCAACTCATTTCTTGAACTATAAAGGGATTGTAAGTACAGACTATTTGACAAATTATGTCGAAAGTGCCGCCGAAGTCGCCTTGATCATCGATCCTATCCTGAAAATCAATCTTTTACATTTCTTCATCAGCCCTAAAAGTGTTTCTTTTGATTATTTTGAACCCAAAGATCAGTACTACTGTAATTATCAACTTGATGTGAGCTTAAGAAAGGGAAAAGATCTTATTTTTCAATACTCCAAGGATTATCCCTTTTACGTTTCCCCTGATGATATGGGAAGAATCAAGGGGAACGGGATTTCGATCCAAGATTCCTTTCCGGTGATTGAAGGAGACTATCGACTCAATGTTCTTATCCAGAATTCTGTAGGGAAAGAGTTCAGCGTTTTCGAGAAAGATATTTCTGTCCTAAAAGATTCAAGCTCTGCAAAGATTGTTGGGCCTTTATTAGGATTCAAGCTTCAAGAACATCCAAGTCTTACTCATATTCCTTTCCAAGTGCTGAATAAAAGGTTACATATAGATCCCAATAATACATTGTCTTCAGCAGAGGATTTGGTTTTCTTTTTTAATCTTAAGAACGTAACAGAAGATTTTTGGCGAAAGGGAAAAGTTGAAGTTTCCATAGAAAGCCTCGATGAGAAGAATCATTCTGAAAAGTCTTTTAACTTGGAACTGAAGAATTATCCTTTCCATGATATTATGAGCATCCTGCACTCCGTCTCTTCGTCCGAGCTGTCCCCTGATTATTATAAAATGAAGATAATTTTAAGAGATGGAAAACAGGCAAAGATCGATGAAAAAGTCGTTAATTTTATCGTATCTCCTAAAGAGACTATTCCACATCCTGTAATTCTTTCCAAGTCATTTCCTCTTTCTCAAAGCTATTTGTATTTTTATTTACTGGCCTATCAGTATGATAAAGCGGATGAGCTTGAAAAAGCCGAGGCTCTCTATGAAAAGGCCTACGCGTTGAAACCTGAATATAAAGAAGGCTTGGTTGAGTATGCACGTTTTCTACTCCAAACAAAAAAGTTTAGCAAAAGTCTGGAATTGATCGAGAACATTAAAGAAGATGAGAAGTCAAAGTTTGACTACTTTCTGATAACGGGAATGGCTTATATGGGAATGGGAAATTACTCAGTTGCCATCGATAATTTCATTGAAGGAAACAAAATCTATAACAGCGATATCCGTCTCCTGAATGCCTTAGGCTTCTGCTACTACAAGACGAATAAAAAAAGGGAGGCCCTTGATGTTCTTAAAGCATCTCTAAGCCTGAATCCCAAGCAGAAAAACATCAAAAAACTCATTCAAGAAATCGAAAAATAAATAGCAATCGCAGCTCCTCGTAATTCAATAACTTTCCAGAAAACTATGTGAATCTATAGAGAAGTTGAGTGTCGTTGATTCCTACAATTGTCTTTAAAAGTGGACAAACTCCTTGGATGCCCAATGTCTTTGAATATGCCTTTTTATATTCAGCATTGATCTGACTCTTTACTCCTGTGTAAATTAATTTTACAGATGCAGTTCAGTTGTGAACATTAATTGTCATTTTACGAACACTTTTTTGAGGAGCAAGGGAAACCATCTTGGCATTTGGGACGTATTATATAATGATGGCACAATTATTGCACTATAGCAGGATGAAAGACACAAAGGAGGAAATTCATTAAGTTCCCCACAAGTTGAAAGCACTCAGAATGAAATGAAGAAAGTATCATGAGCGAAAAGCAAAGGTAAAAAGTGTTATGAAATGCCCTAAGTGTCAGTATGATAATTCTCCTGATAGCAGCTTCTGCGGCATGTGTGCAACATCTCTCCCTCGCCAAGAAGAAATCCCCACTATTTCCCACACCAAGACTCTTAAAATCCCTGAGAATGATTTAACCAGAGGAAGCACCTTTGCTTCCAGGTACGAGATTATTGAGAAATTGGGTGGTGGTGGAATGGGCAAAATCTACAGGGTATTCGATAAGGAAATCAAAGAAGAGATCGCCTTAAAGCTTATAAGACCTGAAATTGCCTCCAATGAGAAGACGATTGAGCGCTTTAAGAATGAATTGAGATTCGCCCGAAAAATTGGGCACCGGAATGTGTGTAAGATGTATGATCTCAGTGAAGAAGAGGGAATCCATTACCTCACTATGGAGTATGTGCCGGGAGAAGATCTCAAGAGAATGATCGGTATGATGGGGCAGTTAAGCACAGGGCAAATCATTTTCATAGCCAAGCAGATGTGTGAAGGCCTAGCCGAAGCGCACAGGCTAGGGATTGTTCATCGTGATTTAAAATCCAGCAACATCATTATAGATAGAAAGGGAAATGCCCATATAATGGATTTTGGGATAGCGCGTTCACTCAGAGAGAAGGGGATTACAGATGCTGGGGCAATGCTTGGAACCTCAGCCTACATATCACCTGAGCAGGTGGAGGGGAAAGAGGCTGACCAGCGTTCAGATATCTATTCCCTGGGTGTCATACTCTATGAAATGACAACGGCAAGGCTTCCTTTTAATGGAGATAGCTCTTTAGGAATCGCGATAAAGCACAAGACAGAAAAGCCTCTCGAACCAAGGCAATTCAATTCCTTGATTCCTGAAGAGCTCAATCAACTGATCCTGAAATGCATGGAAAAAGATAAAGAGAAGAGGCCTCAGAGTGCAGAGGAGGTGCTTGCTGAATTAAAGAATATTGAGGCTGAGCTTTCTTCTACAGAAAGGTTAATACCCAAGAGAAGATTTACTCCATCAACAGAAATTAAAAGAACAGTCCGGAAGCGTTGGGTGGCGATTGGCGCTTTGTTTTTTACAGCTTTACTGGCGGGAATAGGTGTTATCTATTCCATAAATAAAAAGATGACTACTCCTCCTTCAGAGAGAAAGATGTTGGTTGTGTTGCCGTTTGAGAATTTAGGCCCTGCTGAAGATGAATACTTTGCTGACGGAATAACTGAGGAAATTACGAGCCGCCTATCCGCTTTACAGGGGCTGGGTGTCATCTCCCGCACCAGTGCCAATAAATATAAAAATACTCAAAAGACAGTCAAACAAATCGGAGATGAGTTGGGAGTTGATTACATTCTTGAAGGGACTGTACGCTGGGATCGAAATCCAGAAGATAAAGGCAGAGTGAGGGTGACACCACAGCTTGTTCAGGTGGCCAATAATAGTCACATCTGGTCTGAGCCTTATGAAGGATTTATTGAAGACATCTTTTCGGTCCAGTCTGAGATTGCCGAGCAAGTTGCGAAGAAACTGGACCTTACAGTCCTGGCACCAGAACGCAAAGCTTTGAAAGCCAAGCTTACCGAAAGTATTGAAGCCTATGACCATTTTCTGCGGGCAATTGAGCATGAAAATCAAGGATGGGTGCATTCAGATAACCGAGAATTCGAAATCGCTGTAAAGATGTTAGACAAAGCGATAGAGTTAGACCCAGAGTTTGCCCTTGCTTATATAAGGCTCTCTCTGCTTCACTCCAGAATGTATTTTTTTGGAATTGACCGTAGCGAAGAACGTCTGGCAAAAGCAGGGATGAATGCAAATCGGGCTCTGGAAATTCAACCGGACCTTCCTGAGGCCCAAATTGCACTGGCTTTTTATTACTACTGGGGCCTGCTTGATTATGATCGTGCTGCAGAAATATTTGAGTCTATCCAGAAAGCGCGACCGAACTTTTCTCCAGAATTGATCGGCTATATTCAGAGACGCCAAGGCAAGTGGGAGAAGTCCTTAGAGACGCTCCAAGATGCCTTTAAACTCAATCCTCGATATTCTCAATTAGCCTATGAAATAGGCTTGACCTATTTGGGTATTCGCAGATACGATGAAGCGGAAAAGTGGTTCGACCGTGCCCTGGCCATCAATCCAGATCGTCTTGCACCTCAATTAGGAAAGATTGGGATTTATGTTCTGGCTGATGGAAATACAAAAGACGCTCGAGCCTTGCTTGAAACGTTACCTGAGCACCGGCTAACCGATTATATGTGGTTTACTCTAGGGATGTTGGAGCGTAACTACCAAGAGGTGCTGAGTCGACTCGAATCCTTACGCTATGATTTCTACCAAGAACAGCATTTCTTTTTCCTGAAGGATTTAGTTTATGCTTCAGTATATTATGCCAAGAAAGATTTATCATTGATGAAGAGGCATGCCGAGTCAGCACGAGCAGTGTTGGAAAAAGATTTTAAAGAATGTCAAGGAGATCCAAGATATCATGCTGCTCTTGGCCTCGCCTATGCCTACCTGGGTAGCAAGGACAAAGCTATTCAAGAAGGAAATCGAACTGTACATATTCTTCCAGTATCAAAAGACGCAGCTTCTGGTCCACCGTATGTCTATAATTTAACCAGGATTTATACTGTGGTTGGTGAACACGAGAAAGCTATCGATCAGTTAGAGCACTTTTTTTCTATTCCTATGGGTGAATATCTCTGGGAACTGATATCTGTTCCTACCCTTAGGCTCAATCCCCAGTGGGATCCTTTGCGCAAGAGCCCACGTTTTCAGCGTTTGCTTCAGAAGAATACAAGAGGATAAGGAAAATCAACAGGGATTTTTCCGACTCCTTTCTTTAACATTTCCCGAGTCCCTACTTCAAAATAAAAATCACCTGTTAAATTCACATTTTCATGTGATGACAGTTTTTTATTGGCTCCGTATACTTTAAAAGAAGTGAGAAAATTGACTCTAATTTTTTTAAATGCTATTCTTTTTTCTGATAATAAAAGAAAAAATGAGTATTGTATGCCCTAAGTGCAAGTTTGAAAATCCTGATGAGCAAGACTTATAAAGAAATAAGAGAGGAAAAAATAATTAATCCTTTAACCGCTTTTAGCAACACTTTAATTGCCTAACTCGTATATATTTATAGAGATGTTTAAAGTATAATTAATATCATAATAGAGGAGGAAAGGATTTTATGATTGAATGATCAATCAACTTGACACTCAGTTGAGTTATGATTGAATTGTTAATAATTTTAGCAAGGATAGAAGAAAATGAAATGTCCCACCTGCAATTTTGAAAATCCTGATGATACTCTCTATTGCAGCAGGTGTGCGACTCCCTTGCCTCCCCAAGGGGATATTCCTTCCATCTCCCAGACCAAGACTCTCCAGACGCCTTCACAAGAATTAACCAGAGGAAGCACCTTTGCTGGAAGGTATGAGGTCATCGAGGAGCTTGGTAAAGGGGGCATGGGTAAGGTCTTCAGAGTGTTCGATACGAAAATAGAAGAAGAGGTGGCTTTAAAGCTCATAAAGCCTGAGATTGGTTCGGATAAGAGGACGATCGAACGTTTCAGGAATGAGCTGAGATTTGCCCGCAAGATCGGTCATCGGAATGTATGTAAGATGTATGACCTCAATGAGGAGAAGGGAACGCATTACATCACCATGGAGTATGTGCCTGGAGAGAGCTTGAAGAGCATGATCGGGATGATGGGGCAGTTGAGTGCGGGGCAGGTCGTTTTCATAGCCAAGCAAGTGGGTGAAGGATTAGCCGAGGCTCACAGGTTGGGGGTTGTGCACCGTGATTTAAAGTCCAGTAATATTATCATAGATAGAAAAGGAAATGCCCATATTCTGGATTTTGGGATAGCGCGTTCGGTGAGGGAGAAGGGGATAACAGGGGCTGGGGCGATGGTGGGCACACCTGAGTACATGTCGCCGGAGCAGGCAGAAGGGAAAGAGGCAGACGAGCGATCGGATATTTATTCGTTGGGAGTGATTATGTATGAGATGGTGAGTGGGAGGTTACCCTTTGAAGGGGATAGTGCTTTAAGCATTGCCTTGAAGCATAAGACAGATGCGCCTCCCGACCTGAGGAAGTTCAATACAGAGGTGCCTGGAGAGCTGGTTGGCATGATCCTCAGATGCATGGAGAAGGACAGAGAGAAGAGATATCAGCGTGCAGAGGAAGTGCTTTTGGAATTAGAAAAGATAGAAGCAAAGTTTCCCTCTACCGAGAGAGCTTTGCCTAAGAGGAAGTTCACTCCATCCACGGAGTTAAAAGTATCATTTTGGAAGCGCTGGATGACGGTCGCCACAGTGTTTGTTGCAGTCGTGGTTGTCGGAATAATAGCTGTTCTAATTTTTATGAATAAAGAGCCAGCACCGACCTCAGAGAGTAATATGTTAGTCATACTGCCTTTTGAGAACTTAGGTCCTCCTGAGGATGAATACTTTGCTGATGGAATAACTGAGGAAATTACCAGCCGACTGGCGGCTTTACAAGGGCTTGGTGTGATCTCGCGGACTAGCGCAATCCAGTATAAAAATGTAAATAAGACAACCAGACAGATAGGAGAAGAGTTGGGGGTTCACTACATTCTGGAAGGTACAGTGCGGTGGAGTCGCAGTCAAGAGGGAAAGGGCCGAGTGCGTGTAACGCCGCAGCTGATACGCGTTGCTGATGATTCTCATCTCTGGTCTGAGCGATATGACCGTGCCCTTGAAGATATTTTTTTAGTTCAGTCTGATATCGCTGAGGAGGTAGCCAAAAAATTGGACCTTACCTTACTGGCACCGGAACGCAGGGCTCTGGATGCCAAGCCAACTGACAATATCGAAGCCTATGATTACTATCTACGGGGAGTGGAACATTGGAATAGAGGCTGGTTGTATTCTGATACCCAAGAATTCGAGAATGCTATTCAGATGTTCAAGAAAGCAACCGAATTAGATCCTGAGTTTGCACAAGCCTATATACGACTTTCTTATACTCACAGCAGGATGTATTTTTTTGGAATCGATAGAACTGAAGAACGCCTGACAAAAGCAAGGGTAGCTGTAGAGAGAGCCCTGCAGATCCAACCTGACCTTCCTGATGCGCATCTTGCATTGGCGGTCTATTATTATCGAGGGTTCCTGGATTACGATCGAGCAGAGGAAATATTTAAAAGAGTCCAAAGAGCGCAACCAAACATCTCACCGGCATTGCTCGGCTATATACAAAGGCGACAGGGAAAGTGGGAGCAATCCTTGGAAAATATTGAAAAAGCATTTCGACTCAATCCCCGTGATGCTCAAGGAGCCTACGAGATAGGCCTCTCTTATATCAGTATGCGGAGGTACGATAAGGCTGAAGAGTGGTACAATCGCTCCCTTTCAATTAGTCCAGGTCGCCTCACTCCTCAATTAGGGAAAATAGGAATCTTTGTGCTTTCAGAAGGAAATACAAAAGATGCTCGAATCTTATTGGACACCTTACCTCAACACCCATTAACAGATTATATGTGGTTTACTCTAGGCATGCTCGAGCGAAACTACCAGGAAGTGCTGGACCGCCTTGATTCCTTGTCCTATGATTCTTTTGAAGAACAGCACTTCTACTTCCAGAAAAATCTCGTCTATGCCTCTGTATATCAAGCCATGAAAGAAATGTCACTGATGAAGACCCATGCCGAAACAGGGCGCATGGTACTGGAAAGAGCCGTTAGAGAGCATTCTGGAGACCCAAGATATCATGCAGCGCTTGGCCTCGCTTATGCTTACCTAGGACGCAAGGAGGAAGCCATCCAGGAAGGAAATCGAGCGATAGAACTTTATCCAATTTCAAAGGATGCAGCCCTCGGGCCTAGATATGTCCTTAACCTAGCTAAGATTTATGCCGTGGTTGGTGAACAGGAGAAGGCTATCGACCATTTGGAGTACCTTCTTTCTATTCCTTCTTCGGAGTTTCTCTGGCAAATAGTTTCTATTCCTTACCTGCGGCTCGATCCTCAGTGGGACGCTTTGCGTAATCATCCAAGATTTCAACGCCTTATAAAGGATAAGACCTAACTAACGATTTAATTATCCATAAATCTAAAGAAATCAATTTGACTTCATATTTTCTTTTCTCATAAGCTATAAAGTGACTAAAAAAGAGCTAGCAAAAAGAGAAGATTAATAAATGTCTAAGAATTTAAATGCCTGTCCAAAGTCGAAAGTGAAGCATCCCAGGCTTGGCGACCTCTCTCGTCTTGATGCTGTTATAATGGTTGATAGCAATCCACAATTCAATGACGTGATTGATGAAGATAAAAGCATCATGGTTCACCTCACTGTAACAGGACGTTGTTATGCCCAGTGTAAAGGATGTATTAACAGCGCCATAACTGTAGGCAGTCTTAAGCCCCGCAGTTCAATCATCACCTTTCAAGAGACAGAACCTGAACGCGACTCAACTATTATCTTGGACTTAGCCGGTCGGCATCCTAGTCAGACGTTCTCAGTATGTTTTTATGGCGGAGAGCCCTTCCTTGCCACTGATAAAATGGTAAAGGTGTGGAAAATTTTAAAAGAGGCTAAAGGTGATAATAAGTTCCGCTATACGGTTTATACCAACGGAGAGCTTCTGATCGATGCTTTGAAACAATATCCTGAGTTTATGCAGGATATGTGGCTCTATTCAGTTTCCATAGATGGAGATAAGGAACAGCATAATCGAGTGAGAAAAGGGACCAGCTTGGCCAAAATCATAGACAACTTGAGGGAGTTAAAGTCCAACTTGAATGGCCATATTTTGCATTGGTCGACTCTCAGAGAAGAGCAGTCCCTCCTGAAATGCTTCGAGGAATTCATGAGATTATACGAGGAACGTCTAGTCAATCATTTTTTCTGGCACTGGGCTGAAACACAGGAGCCCTACGAAAATTTTGAAACTTACACAGAAAAATACGGTCAAGAGCTCGAGAAGATAATAGATGCTTACACCGAGAAAATATCCAGAGGAGAACTCCTTCCTATTTGTCATCTGAATGAGCTCATCTTGTATCTTATTGCAGGAAAGGAGAGAGGACATACAGCCTGCGGCGTAGAGCTAGCCAAGAATTATGACATCGTTTCAGGCAAAGTCTATCCTTGTGCTGACCTGCCTTCTTCTCACGATATAGGAGAGTTGAATGCCCAAGGAAAGCTAAAATTGAAAGAGAGTGATCTTAGCTCATTGGTGGAATACAAGAATTGGTTAGGCTGCTATGAATGTGGCGTCCATCCCTATTGCGGAGGCCGATGTCCGGTTCAAGCCCTGGCTGGCTCTCGGGAAAGAACTTTTCAATACTGTCAGCTCATGAGGCTGCACGTCGGAATTATTCAAGAGCGAATAGGTGAAATTTCTACTGCCTTAATAAGAAACAGAATCACCCTTCAAGACATTTACCAGCGCTCTGCCTTTCTGTCTCGATATACTGATGTGGTGCCTTGAATAAGAGAGGGAGACCCTCATAAATTTTATAATTTTTTGTTTCTCATTTTGACCTTAACTCCTCACCTCATTCATCTGTTAATCTTGTCAGTCCGGCTCTTAACTTGACTTTATAATTAATAACAGTTAAAAAATCATCGGAGAAAAAGTTTGATGCGCGTAGCCATGTACTACAGCAACCAAGACATCAGAATAGAGGAAATGCCTGTTCCCGAAATAAGACCGGATGAGTTGTTGATGAAGGTCGAAGCCAGTGGCATATGCGGAAGTGATGTTTTGGAGTGGTATCGTATGAAGAAAGCACCTCTGGTGTTGGGTCATGAAGTTGGAGGAGAAGTTGTTAAGGCGGGTGATAAAATTCAGAAATTTAAAGTCGGTGACCGCATTGCTGCCTCACATCATGTTCCCTGTAATTCCTGTTACTACTGCCTCACTGGACACCATACGGCTTGCGACACTCTGAGGATTACCAATTTTGACCCTGGTGGTTTTGCAGAATTCCTCAGAATTCCAGCCATCAATGTCGATCGTGGAGTTTATTTGCTCCCAGAAGGAATGTCTTATGAAGAAGCCACCTTTCACGAGCCTTTAGGTTGTGTACTCCGTGCTCAAAGAATTGCCAAACTTAAACCGGGTCAGAGTGTATTGGTATTCGGGTGCGGAATTGCAGGCCTGCTGAATATCCACCTTGCCCGGGCTTCAGGAGCAGGGAGAATCCT
>Ga0209636_10008315_pt1 | contig 10566 bp, 7 predicted proteins | sample DeeMarSWOR152_54_FD_187464 | JGI IMG/M metagenome (GOLD analysis project Ga0209636, IMG submission 187464) | Marine sediment microbial communities from White Oak River estuary, North Carolina - WOR-1-52-54 (SPAdes) (version 2) | ecosystem: Environmental > Aquatic > Marine > Intertidal zone >... | reverse complement strand
CAAGGCCTTCAGGACATAAATGGAATCCACGGCACCCGAGCACATCATGTGGATAATCCGTATGTTAGGGGGATATTGCTGCCTCGTGGTTCCCGCCAAATCGGCCCCAGTGTAGGTGCACCAATGGCAGAGAAAAGCGATAATTCTCGGCTCGAAATCCTCCATAAAACCCTCCAAGGTAGAGACTGTGCTCTAAGACTACCTTAAGCAATAGCTGTATCAGTCATGGCTATCACCGTAGCCTTCTCGAAGTTACGCTGTTGAGACGCCCCATTACGACAGGCGACCACGCATGAGCCACACCCCTGACATACGTCTTCCATGACCTCGGCCTTCCAGGTCTCTTCATTCATAATCCGTGCCCCGTAGGGGCAAACCGAAATGCAGAGGCCGCAACCACAGCACAACCGATTGTTCACATATGCTCTGTGGGCCACCTGCTCGATCGCATTCATGGACAAGAGTACTCCTGCCCTCATTGACGCCGCTTGGGCCTGGGCGATGGAATCCTCGATGAAACTGGGGGAGTGACAGAGGCCGCAGAAGAATTTCCCCCGGTCCACGAAATCCAGTGGTGCAGACTTTGGATTGGCTTCCTTGTAAAATCCATCCGGGTTCAACTCAACACCCATAATCTCAGCAAGGGGCCGATTGTCATTGGGCTCGATCCCGGTACTGAGGACTACCAAATCCGCCGGAATCTCCACCTTTTCGCCGATGGTCGGGTCAAGTACCGAAACCCCGAGTTGATTGTTCCGTGAAATCACCTCAGGCTTTCGGTCCACATCATAGCGGATGAAGATTACCCCCTTATCCCGCGCTTGGTAATAGTAGTGCTCATAGAACCCATACGTCCGCACATCCCTATACAGGATAAAAAGATCCATATCAGGTCGATGTTCCTTGAGCTTGATGGCATTCTTCACCGCATGGCCACAACAGATTCTGCTGCAGTAAGGGTGCTCATCATCCCGGGAGCCTACACACTGTATCATAACGACGCTGTTGAGGCCCTTTACCCTCTCATCTTCCGCGTGAATGAGCCCTTCCAGCTTCCGCTGTGTTACAATACGGGGGTCCTTGCCGTACAGATATTCACCGGGGTTGATCTCCCTGCCCCCCGTGGCCATAATGATAACCCCCTGTTCAAGGGCCTCCTCTCGGCCATCGGCGGAAATTACCGTCCGATAGTTACCCAGGTGTCCTTCAAGGTGTTTCACCTCAGCTTTCAGGTAAACCCGAATCTTTGGGTTCCCTTCTACCTTCTCGATGAGGTCCCTCAGAAAAACCTGGGGATCTGATCCCTTAAGGGTATAGTAGGCATGCCGGGCATTTCCCCCCAACTCATCCTCCCTTTCCACCAGATCTACATCAAAGCCCTGCTGGGCTAAATTCAGGGAAGCGGTTAAACCAGCTATTCCACCTCCAATGACGAGCCCCTTTCCCGAAACGGGGCTGACTTCCCTTTTTACGGGCTGGAGCCGCCTGGCCCTCTCTATGGCAACCTCCAACAGTACCCTCGCCTTATTGGTAGCCTCCGAGGAGTCTTCCTCATGGACGAACCCACATCCTTCCCAAATATTGGCGTATTCAATCAAATGGGGATTGAAGCCGATCCCCTTCGCCATCTTATCAAAGTCCCGCTCGAATGTGCGAAGGGAAGGAGCGGCCACGACCAATCGATTCAGTCCCTTTTCCCCGATATACCGTTTTATGAGATCGAATCCCTCTGATAGGGATTGGGCCGAAATCTCCTCCACAACAACCACGTCCTTGAGCTCCCGAATATGGCCCATCAAATCCTCTGTTGCAAATGTATGTGAAAGGGGATGATTCCGGGACAGGAAGAAGGTCCCTATTTGTGGCGGTCCTTCTCCCAGGGCCCCCTCTTTGGGATATGTCTCAGCCGGAACTCCCTCATGGTTGACTTCTGCCAAAAAGCTGGCTACGTGCGCAGCAGCACTAGCACCCTCGACCACCGTCTCCGGGATATCCCTCGGTTCCCGAAAGGTCCCACCGACAAACACTCCAGGACGGGACGTCTGCGTCGGGGTAAATTCCCCCGTGCGGCAAAAATTGAATTCATTGAGTTCAATGCCCATCCTCTTAGCCAAATCCTTAACCTCATCGCTCACCGTAAACCCCGTGGAAAGGACGAGTAAGTCGAATTCCTCTTCCCGACATTCTCCCTCTTCCGTAACAGAGGAAATTAAGAGATCCTTCGTCTGTTGAAACTGTTTCACCGTGGAGATGGCGCTCCGCCTGAAATCGATGCCATACTCCTGTTTAGCCTTCTCGTAATAGCGTTCATAATCCTTTCCCATGGGCCGAATATCCATGTAGAATACGGCTATCTCGGTCTCCGGGACTCGATCCTTGGTAATCATGGCCTGTTTAATGGCATACATGCAGCAAACGGACGAACAGTGGGATTGGCCACAGGCGGGATCCCTTGAGCCAACGCACTGAATAAAGCCTATTTTATTGGGTGCCCTCCCGTCCGACCGCCGCATGGGCATGCCCTTGCTGGGACTGGAGAAACTCAACATCCGCTCATACTGAATGCTGGACAGGACATTTTCGTATCTCCCGAAACCGTATTCCCCCTTCAGCTCAGCTTTGAAGGGCTCAAATCCAATTCCCAAGACCACCGCCCCTACCGCTAATGTATGGTGCTTCTCAGCCATCTCCAAATCGATGGCGCCGGGTGAACAGGCTCTCACGCACTCGCCACACCGGGTACAAGTGCTTGGGTCTATGACGTAAGACCTCGGAATGGCCTGCGGAAAGGGAAGATAGATGGCCTTCCTCTCCTCCAAACCCCCTCCGAACTCACGGGGAACCTCAACGGGACACACCTCAACGCATGATCCACAATTGGTGCACTTCTCCGGATCCACAAAAGTGGGTTTCTGAGTGACTGAAACCCGAAAGGCTCCCGGTTCCCCCTCAATCCCATCCACCTGGCTCAATGTCATGAGCCTGATATTTTCGTGGACTTGACTCTCATATATAGGGCAGAAGGCTGGGGGGGAGGGGCTCATAAAGCACACGCCGCAGGAATTCGTTGGAAACGTCTTATCTAATAGGGGAAAATAGCCTCCTATCGTCGGGGAATTGTCCAACAGATAGACTTGAAAGCCCGCTTCACCCAAGAGCAACGCCGATTGCATCCCAGCGATCCCTGCTCCTATAACCACCACATCTCGACTTCTTTTCCCTTTTTTCCTTTCTGCCATGGATTCAACCCAAAAACGCTGTCCGTTGCCTAAGGGCTCCGACCTGTCTCACCGGAGATTTAAGGAGACGAGCAGTGTAGACGGATTAATCACGTGCTTTGCCCACCAGTTATTTCCCTTCAGACCGAATGCGACCCCCATGAGCTCAGTGAAATAGAAAACCGGCAACCCGAGGGTATTAATGTCTTGCCTCATCTCCAGGTTCATCTGGCAGAGTCCACAAGAGCAGACGAGACACTGGGCACCAGCTTCGTGAGCCATTCCCACAACCTTGTTCACGAGCTTCACAACAACATCGCCATGGGTCAAGGCCAAATCGGCGCCACAACAATCCGTTTTAAAGGACCAGTCCACCGGGGTCGCACCCAGTGCCGCCATCAACGTATCAAGGTACTGCGGGTTTTCCGGTTCATCGAGTTGAGTCACCTTGGGGTGGCGAACCAACGCGCACCCATAGTAACAGGCCACCTTTATCCCGGTCAGGGGCTTCTGAACCCTCTCTTCGATTCGGTCGAAACTGATCCCGTTGACCACTATGTCGATGAGAGCGCGTATCTTTAAATCCTCCCGGTATGTGAAGTCGACGATGCTCTCAATCTCTCTGCGCGCGTCGGGATCCGTTTTAAGCACGCGCTCCGACCTCTTCAGCATGTTGAAACACCCAGCACAGGGAACGACCAGTTCCAAATCGTTCTTTTGAGCCATGGCAATATTTCGGGCGGGGAGACAAAGGGAGAGCAATTTGTTTGTGCTGTGAACCGCTGCTGCTCCGCAGCAGTTCCAATCCTCTATCTCCACCAACTCCACACCGAGGGCCTTCAATACCGCCTTAGTTGAGAGATCGTATTCCACCGCCGTTGAATGGGATGTGCACCCGGGAAAGTACGAGTACTTATCTCCACCTTCCACCGATTACCCCCCTTTATCCACTTTCTTCTGGGCTTTCCTATAGATCTCCCGTATGGAGTTCATCCCCTTAATCCGTCGGGGGAGCAACGGGAACTTCCCCTTCATGAATAACTTCACCCCCGATACCAAATCCGTCCAGTAATCACCGCTGCGTAGTTTATACTCCACCATCATCGTGGCCTCGTGGACCCTACCGCCCCTCCTGATGCTCTCCATGAAGGCATTGTGGAGGGTAACGATCCCCTTTTCACGGGCCTGGTATCCTTCATCCAGGGACATCTCCCGTAACGTATCCATGAGCAGGCCGATATCGATATCGTTGGGACATCGAGTACCACAGGCCTCACAGGAGACACAAAGCCAAATGGCCTTGCTCTCCAAAACCTCTTGTTTTAAACCCCACTGAATCATCCTAACGATGGCATTGGGATTAAAGTCCATATACGGTGCTGTTGGACAGCCCGCGGTACATTTCAAGCACTGGTAGCAGAGCCGGATATTCTCGCCAGACCTCTCCTGTACTTCCTCAATAAACGAGCGCCCTTTCTTCCCTTCTGAGGGCTCAATGCCCATGGACGGCTCTCTCATCGGCCGAACCCCTTTTCTGCTGGTCTTCAAAGACTTCAATCATCCTAAAAACCTGAACCGCCTTGCTGTTCCTCAACTCGCAGGCGTTGTTAGGGCATGAGGCAATGCATGCTCCGCAGCCCTGACAGAGGGCCTCATGTACCCTTGAAATACCGCGATATTCGTCCATCTCCCTCGCCTCATAGGGACAGACCTGCACGCAGATGCCGCATCCGCTGCAAATCTCAGGATCGACGAAGGCCACCAGGGGATCTTGGGATAAAACGTCCTGGGAGAACAGGGACTGAATTTTGCTCGCTGTGGCGCTTGCCTGGGCCACGGTATCGGTAATATCCTTGGGGCCCTGCCCACATCCGGCCAGGAAGAGCCCTTTCGTCGGGCTCTCCACGGGATAGAGCTTGATATGGGCCTCGGTCAAAAACCCATGTCTATCCGTGGTCGCCCTCAGTTTGGCAGCTAGGTCCTGAATTCCCTGGCTCGGCACGATTGCCGTGGCCAAGACCACCATATCCGCGGCGATCTCCACTTTCCTGTTGGTTAAGGTGTCCTCTCCCCAAACCATAACCTTATCCCCTTCTTGAAAGACCCTGGCCACTCGACCCCTCAAATAGATTAACTCCTCTTCCTCGATGGCCCTTTGTAAAAATTGCTCGTATCCCTTGCTATCAGTCCTGATATCCATAAAGAAGATGTAAGGTTGAGCCCCTGAGGCTTTTCGCTTCAAGAGTTTGGCATGTTTCGCCGTATACATGCAACAGACACGGGAACAGTAAGGCATATATCGCTCCGGGTCCCGCGAGGCTGCGCACTGGATGAATACGACCTCTCGGGGAATCCTTCCATCCGATGGCCGCCGTATCTCTCCCCCTGTTGGCCCAGAGGGGGAAAGCATGCGTTCGAAGGCGAGCCCATCGATGACATCGAGGATCCTCCCATAACCGTATTCCCCAATCATCTCCATGGGAAAGAGGTCGTAGCCCGTTGCCACAACGATGGCCCCCACGCGTTCTTCAAAGTATCGGTCCTCCTGATGGTAGTCAATGGCCTTTTCCGAGCAGGCCTCTTGGCAGATGGCACAGTCATCATCAAGGAAATGGCTACACTGTCCGGGATCGATTACGGGCTTAGCCGAATCGCCCGGAGGGGCCCATGTATAGATCGCCTTTCTCACCTTCAATCCCCTTTCGAATTCCGAGGGGACTTTGACCGGGCACTTCTCCACGCATTGCCCGCATGCCGTACACTTCTCCCAATCGACATATGCCGACTTGGCCCGGATACGCACATCGAAATTTCCGACAAAACCCTTTACCTCCTCAACTTCACAGTAAAGCATCACCTTGATCTTAGGGTGACCTCGTATTTCCACCCTCTTGGGGCCAAGGAGACACCTCGAATCATCGAGAGAGGGAAAGGTCTGGGAGAGTTGGAGCAGTTTCCCCCCCACGGACGGTCTTCGCTCCACTAGTATGACCTCATACCCCGCGTCGGCCAAATCGACGGAGGTGGTAATTCCCGCTATGCCGCCGCCGACTACCAAAACTCTCTTCGTAAGCGGCATGGTCAGAGTTTCGAGGGCCTCGTTCTGCCTCAACTTCTCCAGGACTGACCGGATAATTTCCGCGGCCTTTTGGGTCGCCCGTTCCGTATCCCTTTGATGTACCCAGCTACAATGTTCCCTGATATTCGCGATCTCGCATACATACGGGTTAAGGCCCTCCGCCTTAACGGCCTTGCGAAACGTTACCTCATGCATGCTCGGAGAACAACAGGCTACTACCACTCCATTCAGTCCATCTTCTCGAATGGCTTTCCGAATCAACAGCTGCCCCGGGTCCGAACACATGTAGATATAATCCTCGCTGTGAACCACATCCTCTATCTCCCCTATTTCCCGTGCTACCCGTTTTACATCGACGGTTCCAGCAATGTTTACACCACAATGGCAGATAAAAACACCGATTTTCTTCATATTACTACCGTGCCCGTGGTTCGTGCTCGTGAAGCGTTATTCATGTGCATGATTCGTGTTCGTGTTTCGTCCCTCATCATTTTTCTTTCGCCATAATCTTAACCTTAACCTCAACCTTCTCTCGTCTCCCTTTGGCATTTGAACTTTATCATTTGACATGTGATATTCTTCCCTTCTACCTCCAATCTCAAACCTTTAGCTATCGGAACGAAGCCACGATCAGTTTCGATGCTGGGAAAACAAAACCTGAACCTTACTCGCCGCGGCATTGCCTTGTGCTACCGTATCGGCGATGTCCTTAGGCCCTTGAGCGCATCCCGCCAGATAGATGCCTTCAACCCCGGTTTCCACCGGATAGAGCTTCCACTGGGCCTCAGTCAAAAACCCGTATTCATCAGCCTTAATTCCCAGCTTATCCGCCAGCTCCTTTATCCCCCGGCTTTGAATCATGGCCGTTGCCAAGACCACCATGTCCGCTGTGATCTCTATCTTGCTCCCTGTCAGCGTATCGGCTCCCCAGACCACGACATGGTCGTTGTCCCTGAACAACCGCGACACCCTCCCTCTGAGGTACAGGATACCATCCTCCTCTATCCCCTGCTGGATGAATTCCTCATACCCCTTCCCCATTGACCGGATATCCATGTAGAAGATATAGGCGCGGCCATCATGTACCTTGTGTTTGTAGAGCCGTGCATGCTTGGCCGTATACATGCAACACGCCCGTGAACAGTAGGGGAGATATCGCTCCGGGTCTCGCGATGCCACGCACTGGATAAAGACCACTTCCTTTGGAATACGGCCATCGGAGGGCCGCTGGATTACTCCCGCGGTGGGTCCCGATGCTGAGTTCAATCGCTCAAAGGCCAACCCATCGATGACATCGGGGACATCACCATACCCGTATTCCCCGATCTCCTCTTTTGGATAGAGATCGAATCCCGTAGCTACGACGATAGCGCCAACCCGCTCCTCGATAAAGGTGTCCTTTTGTTCGTAATCGATGGCGCCCGCCGGACAAACCTTCTCACAGACCCTGCACTTCCCCCTCGTGAAATAGCGACAGACCTCCCGATTGATAACAGGCTTGTTGGGAACCGCCTGTGGTGAGAGGGTATAGATGGCCTTTCCAAACCCAATTCCCCGTTCAAACTCCGACGGCACTTTGGAAGGGCACTTCTCCTGGCAGAGGCCGCAACCCGTGCATTTGGCCCAATCCACGTAAGCCGCTTTCCTCCGAATCTTGACCAAGAAATTCCCAGCCTCTCCTTTTACCGATTCGACCTCCGAATAGGTAACCAATTGGATATTCGGGTGTTGTCCCGTCTCTACGGTCTTCGGGGTCAAGGTGCACTGGGCACAGTCCAACGTCGGGAAGGTCTCGGAGAGTTGGAGCATCCGACCCCCGATGGAGGGAAGCCGATCTACCAAGAGGACCTCGTAGCCGGCATTGCCTAAATCGATGGATGCCGTTATGCCGGCAATCCCTGCTCCAATGACCAGAGCCCTTTTTATGAAGGGGGCCGGTTGGCTCTTCGAGGGCTGCCCCCTCCGCACTTCTCCTATTCCCCTTTCTATAATGTTGAACAGGGTGCTGACTGCCTCCTGCCGATCGCCTCTGGCAACGCTTCCAACAGCCGGCCCGATATCTACAACCTCGCTTAGAGAGGGATCGAGTCCCCAGTCTCTCAGTGCTCTCTTCAAGGTGGGAGCAAACAACTCCGGCTTGGCGCAAGCTACCACGGCTCGATCCAACCCATTCCCTTCGAGAAAGGCCCGAATCGCATCCATCCCCGATTCCGAACAGGCCGGTGAATCATAGACCAACGGAAGGACGTTGCCCATGGCCTTTACTTCCTCCAAGAGCACCTCTCCATCGAAAGGGTGCACCCCTTCGAGCTCACAGGCACACAGGATCACGCCCACTTTAACCATAGTATCCTCATATCAACCCATTCGACTACCCGGTCTGAAGCCCGGGATATGCCTTTCGACACACTCAAGGCCCCGAGCACAGTCGAGGGGCTCAGGGTTGATACTGCACTTCGACTTCGCTCAGTGTCCTGAGCCTGCCGAAGGAAGCGGCGCTTTTTACCCCGATTTAAAATCGGGGTGCGCCGCCGAACCTATCAACCCCTTCTCCCTCAGGAGGGTGCGGGGATCGACATCATTCCGTTCGAAATCCAATTTCTCCACCGATAATCCCAAGGCCAGCCCCAAGAGCTGGGTGAAATAGAGAATCGGTACTCCGGGAAAATCGCTATGCCTTTCGCGGATCTCCTTCTGCATGCTGTCGATATTAAACTGACAGAGCGGACAGGTGGTAGTTACCGCCTCGGCACCGTTCCTCAGTGCCGAACTGAGAATGGCATACGAACATTCCGTTGCCACCTCGGGAGCTCCAACAGACTGAAAAGCACCACAGCATTCGATCTTATAGGGATAATCTACTGGTTCGCAGGCAATGGCTTCTAAGAACTCCTCGAAGATCCTTGGAGCCTCTTTATCATCAAACTCCATTTCCTCAGAGGGCCGGAGGACCATGCAGCCGTAGAAAGGTGCCACCTTCAACCCTCCCAGATCCCTCTTAACAGCGTTCTTGAGTCTATCGAATCCCACATCTCGCTTGAGAATTTCCAAATAGTGAAGGACCTGAGTATCACCTTGGTAATCCATCTCTATGAAGGTATTGATCTTCTCCCTCGCCTCCACATCCGCCTGGATGAGCCGATTGGTCCGCTTGATCACGTTGAAACAGATGGAACAGAGGGTGGTCAATGAGCCCCCTTCCTGCTTCGCCATCGCCAAAATACGCGCGGGGGGAGCCAGTGCCATAATGTTATCCTTTGCCAGGGGAAATGTGGCACCGCAACATGTCCAGTTGGAAAGTTCCCGCAGTTCAAACCCGAGAACCCGCGCACATTCCCTGCCCGCTTCATCCAGGTTCTTAGCCTTGGTGTAGAGGGTACAGCCGGGAAAATAGAGGTATTCCATAGAGCAACCACCTTATCTAATGCCGATGAAACTCATTAAGAACTGAATTTCCTGAACCCGCTAATCAGCGCGATCTGGGGAACTCGCTCTAAGAATTCCTCGGATAGTTCAGCCACATCAAGACGATCGAAGCGTTCCTTCTTCCTCAGGATAATCAGCCTAATCGCTTCCATGATCCTCGCGATATCCAGACCCTTGGGACACCTGGAGGTACATTGCAGACAGGAGGCACATATCCAAAAGGTATTGGATTCCAGCACCTCTTCTTCCAAGCCGAGAAGGCTGTATCGGATAACCTGCTGAGGACCTAAATCCATGGCAAAGGCGACGGGACAACCGGCAGTGCAATTACCACATTGATAACAGGCGAAAAGGTTCTGTCCACTGATCTCCTCCACCTTCTGCGCAAACTCGTTATGAACTTTTTGACGAGAAACCTCAATCTTCATATCGCCCCTCTTCTCTCCACCGCTTCAGGGCTGGATGGCCTCTTTGCTCCGATAATTGCCCTCTCTTCCTTTCCCAAGGGCCCTATAAAAATTATACCAACAGCCCACGAAGCCCAACAAGGCTGGGTATTGAGGCATTTCCCATCCTTATGGTCTCTCATACTGCCTCACTCCCTCAACGTACAGGTCGTTCCCCCATATATCGTTCACCACGATAGCGGGAAAATCTTCCACCTCCAGCCTCCTGATGGCCTCAGGACCCAGATCCTCGTAAGCGATGACTGCCGACTTTTTGATTCGCTTTGCGATCAAAGCCGCAGCGCCACCGACAGCAGCCATATAGATGGCCTTGTATTTTTTCATCGCCTCAATAACTTCCTGGGAACGCATTCCCTTCCCGATCATCCCCTTTAAT
>Ga0209636_10008310_pt1 | contig 10570 bp, 14 predicted proteins | sample DeeMarSWOR152_54_FD_187464 | JGI IMG/M metagenome (GOLD analysis project Ga0209636, IMG submission 187464) | Marine sediment microbial communities from White Oak River estuary, North Carolina - WOR-1-52-54 (SPAdes) (version 2) | ecosystem: Environmental > Aquatic > Marine > Intertidal zone >... | reverse complement strand
CGACTCGCTCTCTTTCACTTCGCACTTTATAGATCTGCCTAACCATACTTAGTGTCCCAGGTTCCTGGTTCTGTATATAAAGTAACCAACACAACTAGTGGCCAGAATAACGAGAAGAAAGGCTAATTCCAGGTTCATAGTTGTGTCATCAGATGTATCTTCTGCAGATGGAGAAGGTTCTGACCTCTCAGAATCTTGTTCAGCGTATTCATTACGTTTTACACAGAAAAATTCATCGAAATGCCGACAAATCGCTCTTATGCTACCTGGAGAAATATTGATTCCCCATTCTTCAAGAAAACGAGTCATGTGAACACGATTGGCAGTGTAGGAGTACGCTCCAAGCTCATTGGTGATATCTCCTGACAAATCCTCATTGATATTCAGCATCTTTGCAGGGGTTTTACACGAAAAGTCAAGCATAGTTACATTGATGTACCGAATTTGTGGATTTTTTTTCGTGCGAAAATAGACCAGGGAATTCTCTGTGTCAAACACTATACTCCAGAATGTGGTACCTCTGCCCATTTCCTCCCCGCTCACTTGTTCCAGAGTATCAAAGGCATAATCGATTACAGATTCGGAACTGTCTGGTTTGAAGCCTTTTACTCTGTTTGCCGCTATGGAAAACCGAAGCAAAGATGTATTGGTGATTGGAAAAAGGGTGCTCTCCTGCCATGCTCTGACAGACTCATGATACGTATGATTTGTCAGGGCTTGTACTGGCATAGTTTCACCAGTGTGACAGACCATTTCACCGCCTATGAACTCAATTGCAGCACAGGTTCCCTTTCTGTCGCACACCAAATAATGGTCCACAGTGTGTGCAATTCTAACCAGTGAATCACTTGCAATAACTTCCTCAACTGTGCTGCAGTTGTCCAGTTGATACTGAACCCAAAATCCTGATTCAAGCGGAGGTCTTTCATCAGGGAGAGGATTCTGGGTAGCATAACCGAGGTTCATAGTGCTGATCACCAATCCAGCTTCATTCATCCCTGCCCACGCTAATTGATATCCAACTAAGTTGAAGGTCAAGCCTAGGTTTGATAGCTCTTGGCACTGTGGGGATAAGATTGATATCCAACTAAGTTGAAGGTCAAGCTACCGTATTTTGATACCCATTCCGCATATTCACCTGTTGTGCTTGCATCCCAGGCCGTTTTTAGTACATTCCTTTTGTTGACGAATATTAAGCCTTCATACACCTTGTAATGATCATAATTTGTACCAAAAATTGGATAGCCATTGTCATCAAGACAAAAAGATGAACACGCTTCACTGGCTGCAGGTGCCGTAAAGGTGTCTACAGGTGCAGATATGTAACTGCACCACAGTTAATCAGCAGCACAATAACCACAGTCAAAAGCAATTTCTTTTTCATAGGCTCACCTGTGGTTCAATTCCAGTTATTTTGATCTGTATATTTTGTTTTCTGGTCTTCAACGAAGGTTTCCTTTTCATTTTGTACCTCCTTTTTGACTGATTACATATCATCAACCAGTAGCTACTATTTGATATAGTAGGATGTTCTATGCTCTCGTATATAAGCCTTGTCATTGTCATTGGCAAATAGGGCCACCATTTCATCAGCTTTCGCAATTCCCTAAAGACAGAATCCAATTCCGGGCAAAAAATAAGTTGTATTCATTCGATTTTTCTAGCACACATAAATTAAAGACATTATTTCACGTGTAACATGTCATTTTTTCATTATTACATCGCCCGATTCTCTGTATATCCAATCAACAATAGAGCTTCCACCATCAAAAAAACTGCAATTGCTATCACTAATGCTCTAAGCCCAGAATCCTCTTTCTTCTGCACTTCACTTGCCAGCCATGCGAGCTACCACTGGTGCAAACATCTCCATATCCCTATCCCAAATAATGTAGTACGTAATACCGTACTGCTCACGATATTCTTCAAGCTCACCTGTAATCTCTTCCTCACTGCCCACTAGTGCAAAAGGAAGAGATAACATGGTCTCTGCAGGCAGAGGCAAATTTGCAAACAATTCTGCCATTGTTTGCTGTTTGTTGTTGGTGACAGCCACTGCAACGGTCAGTACATTCAGTTCAATGTCCTTAAATCGATCACCAGCAGCTGCCTTTATCCAATCCACCTTTTGAGTAAGTGACACACTCACATCTGCAAAATCAGGCCCTGTGCCATCTGCTTTTGTTCTGAATATGATACCAATAATGTCTGCTTCGCGTGCAGCAAGCGACAACATTCGTTTGCCACCAGCTCCAATCAAGATGGGCGGGTGCGGCTTTTGCACCGGGAGCGGGATTTGATGAACGCCTTTGGCCCCATCCACATTGTAGTATTGGCCAGAAAAAGTTACAGGACTTTCCCCAAAATAGGATTTGATCACTTTGATCGATTCCTCTAGACGACCCACGCGTACATCAGGTGGGTCAAACGGTACGCCAATCGCATCGTATTCTGCTTTCAACCATCCAGCCCCTAAACCGAGTTCAAATCGGCCATTCGACAAAAAATCAATGGTCGCAGCTTCTTTGGCAAGCAGGATTGGATGGCGGAAGTCGTTGCCAAAGACAATGCTGCCCACACGCAGCTTGGTTGTCACTGCTGCTGCCGCAGCCAGGGCTGGCACAGCGGCAATCTGTACCACAAAATGGTCGGGAACCAGAAGGGTTGAATAACCCAGTTCTTCAGCTCTTTGGGCTTTAGCTATCCATTCTGCACCTGTGGCTGCACCATAGCTGGCTACACCAAACCGAAAAGGTTTCCTTTTCATATATTCACCTCATGAGATTGATCTACAGGTATACAGCGTATTGAGGTATGGAATATAAAGTTACTGATCTCTAGTATTTCATGTATGATGCCACTAGCTTTACTGCGTCCTTTGCAGAGGCAATTACTGGATGCATCTCTTTGCAGTACGAATTAATCCTTTTCATCAGTTAATATAAGGGTTTTGTTGAATTATTGACGCATTCAGTAAAGTGTGCAACTCATGATTTTTTTGAATTTTCATAGAAGTTACACGTTCTCGGAAGGTAGCTCCACTGAAGTTTGCGGATTGGAAGGTAGCTTCATAGAAGGCTGCATCTTTTTGGAAGGTAGCTCCACTGAAGTCTACAGCTTCCTCAAATTCAATATTTTCAAAAATAGCCTATTCTGGAAAGAAATATCCTCTGAAATTGAAATCCTTCTTTACGAGTTTTTCTTTCAGTTTCTGTTCAAATAATTCAGTATCTTTATCCAAAGATGGGTCATGAAATATACAGTACTCTTCTGAGCCTAACCAGATTTTTTCAGGGCACTGCCCTTCGATATATTCACCCGTTTCCTCATCCCATTCTTTCCACGTATAGGAACATCTACTCATGTTGGTATTTTCCAATACTTAGATTTAACTCTTTTCCACGTTCCAAGCTATTCTTGTAAAGACCTTTGACAAGCATTATAATATGAATGTGTAAAAATTAGGTAGTTATCCTGCATTTCCTTCAGCACATCGGGATCAAGCCGTTCATCTCCAATGTAGTCAACAAGTTTCTCATAGTTTTCGAAATTCTCTTTGCTATGGAACTCAGTCTCCGAGCTTGAAAGATTTATGCATTTCCCGAAAGAAACGGAAGAGAAGGGGATACGCAAAAAAATAAAGATAAGAAATATCTTTGTTTCATTCTTTATTCTTATGTCATTTGGATGGCTCGCGAAATTAGTCAGAAAATCAGATCAGATCGCAAACAGCTTAGATTCACTGTTTTCATCAGGTTTCTTAATTATGCTAACAAAGTGAATAATAAACAGGAGAAAGAATGGATAAACATGAAACGAGCAAAACTGACCCATCCAGAGGTTGCAAAGAGAATTCGTGATAGAGATAGATTTTTGGACAGATTGCAGTTGATGGAAAAGAAAATGTCACTTCTATGATGCTCTTAATCTCTGTAGAGATATGGGGTATAAAGAGGGCGAAGCCGATGATTGCAATAGTAATTCTGATCATGAAACACATTTTCTTCCATGAGAAAAAAAAGATTATATTGAGAGTAAATCCAGCCACCTCAGTTTTTGAATCTCTGATACTCTTTAAATTGAGCATCTGTTACAATATAGATCTCTTTTCTGTCGTAGATGAAACCCAATTGAGGGAAAGATTTATAGGGAGGAAATTATGAGTAGTGACATGAGTGGAACAACTATTAATAAGCCAACCGTTGCCCGCCGGTGGTTGCCGAATGACGAAGTGGTTCTGAAGAGGTGGCACAGCATTATTAGTGAAGAAATAAAAAAAAGGCACGGAGCGAAACAGCATCTGGTTATCCAAGAATTCGAGCAGTTGATTGACAACGATCCAGTCGTGCGGATGTACCTGACGCAGATGATTAAAGAGATTCCGAAGAAATACCGTCACCATCATCCAAAGAATCTTCAAGGTTTGTTGGAGCAACTGAACGCTGTGCTAACTATAGCGCCGCTCTATATTCCACCAGGGCACGGAGAAGCCACTGCACTCGTAGGTACGCCGTTTTCTGCAATTCTGATTTGGACAATGGGCACGCCTTCGGGCTTCGCTGCATACCGAAACCCCAAAATCAATGCAATGCTCAGGAAATTGCTCTGTGTGTGGGCAGGGTTTCTTAATAGCGAGGAGTCACTGTACGTACTGGAAGACTCGCCACACGGCTGGATGTGTATGGAAGCACAGGAGCAATTGCACATGCAGGACTACAAGTACGAACCTGATGCTCCCCACTGGGGTTTTTCCTCCTGGAATGACTTTTTCACGCGTGAAGTTAAACCGGGTGCACGCCCCATCGCTGACAAGCTCAATAACAAAGTAGTAGTGGCAGCCTGCGACTCGACAGTCTATAGGATTGCCCACAATGCGCAAGCACAAAGTGAATTCTGGATCAAGGCACAGCCCTATTCGCTGGCGGATATGCTGAACAATGAATACGTGGATCAATTTGTGGGAGGCGACGTATGGCAAGCGTTTCTCAATCCGTTCAACTATCATCGCTGGCACAGTCCGGTCACAGGTACGATCCGCAAAGCCTATGTTAAGGAGGGCCTATATTTCAGTCAGGCGACAAGCGAGGGAGAGGACCCGACAGATCAGGATCACTCGGAAGGTTACATCACCCAAGTCCAAACGCGAGCGATCTTCTTTATCGAGGCAGACGATCCGGTCATTGGTCTTGTGTGCGTGATGCCAATCGGGATGGTGGAGATTTCATCTTGTGTCATTGCAGATGAGATCCAGCGGGGTGCACGAGTCGAAAAGGGCCAGGAATTGGGATATTTCCAGTTTGGTGGGTCCACCCATTGTGTGATCTTCAGACCGGGTGCAATTAAGGAATTCACGATTACAGAGAATGAGTCAGTTAAATATGGCCAGGAAATTGCCATTGCCAATAAATGAACAGCTGGCGAACACGTTTAATGGAAAAATATGGGTTGATATTGAGGAGAAAAAGAAGCTGTCAAAGTGGATAACGCTGAAAGCTGCTAGAGTGTTGAAGCTGAAACGGAAACAATGATATCTTTGGATACAAGATTCCACTGATCATACAGACAACATCTCCTCCAACTTCTGCAGAACCTTCTACAACATCCTTTTCTGCAACACCTTCTGCGACTCCAACTGTAGCACCTACACCTACTATGTCCCGATCTCTTGCAGATAATCCGATATTAATAGCAATAATGATCTGTGCTGCATTTATTACAATATATGAATTCTTGAAGAGGAAATTTGAGTGATATTACTATTTTCCATTGTATTAGTACCACAATGTTACAGTATTATTTTTGGCTCAACATCAAGGAGGGGTCTTAAACGAATTGTGTCGGTACTTGAATGAGACACCCCTGTTCAAAGATCATGAGAGGAAGGCCATGGTGTGGCCACCCCAAAGGAATTGGCGACCTATTGAAAAATCTCGTTCCATCAAAATTGCCTGTACCAATGATCCCTTAACCTACAGAGAAATGAAACAGTTGAGGTCCTTGATCTGGACATTCTTTGGACAAAAGAAACGGCTGAGATTTAACCTGGAATCTATTTCTGCTTCCAGACGCTCTATCCTACAATAGAGCGAGTGATAGGTTCCAAGAACTGGAAGAAATGGGGATAATACATGATTTGCATGTATCAATCCCAATAAGAGGTCATAATACATTTTACGGATCAAAATAGATTTCTGACTCTTATCCCGGTTTTGGGCATGGTCCAGCACCGGGGCTCTCACCTGCAGGCTGAATGGGTTCAAATGGCCATCCTCTTAGTTTTTTCATTTTATCACCTCGTTTTAAGTTAAAGGAATGGATTAAATCCTTTTCTGTTGCGGAATAGTTGGTGTATTTAGATTTAATTACTGTAAAAGATGAATTTGTCTATTACAGATTATACTTACTTTTTCATACGACAAAGACTCAAAAAGGTTCACGTTGAAATGAAATTGTGGAATGATTAGCTTGATGAAATGAGAGTACCTAGAAAAAATACTTTCAGAGAAGGAGGGGAAAAATTAGGCATATCATGGCAAACTGTCAAAAATCGTTTCAACAAAATTTCAACACAATGTAAGATATTTTCATGTTTTTTTCCTCTTGGATATTATGGTTATCACCAGATTTTCTTAACATTCAAGACTAAATATGAAGCTGGTCTTATAAATTCCCTTAAGAAATTAGATCGCACTACTTATCTATGGAAATTCAATGATACAATTATTTTGAACGTATTTCTTCTCCCAGATGCCCTATCCTATAATAGAGCGAGTGATAGGTTCCAAGAATTGGAAGAGATGGGGATGATATGCGATTTACATGTATCAATCCCTATTAGATGTCATAATACATTTTACATGCCAGAATAGATTTCTGACTCTTATCCCGGCAAGGGACATGGTCCTTCTCCTGGTCCTTCTCCCATTGGTTCTACTTCTCCCAAGAGTTCAAAGGGCCATCCTTTCAATTCTTTCATTTTATCACCTCGCCTCAAATTGAAGAAAAAGGTTAAAATCCTTTTCTACTGCAAGATAGCAAACTATCTTCAATCTTAATTACCGTAATACAGCATTTGTACGCTCTATAATTGTTAAAAATGAATTTCAATGTTACATTCGTTATGTAGATATCTATGCCGTAGGTGATTTTTCGGTTCTATAGAAGAAATTCTGATCTTGGATAATGTCATGTTACACGTGTAACAATTCTGAGGACCATCAACTATCAATTGGATTAGGGCTGAATAAGCCCATTCTCTTCAAGACTCGCAGTGCCCTACACGGTGGATTTTGATAGTGCGAACTTACCGATATTGGTGACTCTGGTCACAGGTTCATTGTAGGGTTGGATTACTCCATTGGAGTTACCATGACAAATACTGCTGACAGTTACATCCAGGGGTTACTTGATAAATATTTTGAAAATTCCAACCACAAGAATGCCATCCACGGAAAGTTCACATTTGCCCAGAACATGATAGAAATTGGCAGCGACCAGGAGGTGATCGGCAAATTGGAGTATGATATTAAAGATAAGGTGTGGAAATGGATTATATTCTTTGGAAAGCCGCAAAAGCCAGAAGACAAAAAAAGGGCATAATTCTCCGGCAGCTGCAGAGTCTGGACGCGATAGATATCCTGATAGTATATCTGGAGACACTAAGTTAACTTTTTTTCTCTTTTTTCATTTTATTTTTCATTTTATTTTTCATTTTTTGCCTTTTCATGGATTGTCTGTAATTTGATTCCTTACTCTTTAAGCACTAGATGTTAAGAAAGTGCAAAAGGATTTCATTTCAACCCTTTCAGAAACGTCTCAATAATCTTGTTGAACTCGTCAGGTTTTTCAAGCATGAGCATGTGGCCGCACTCTCTGATGACCTGTAAAGTGGAAGATTCAATTTTTGCTGCCAGATATTCAGAGTATTTTACCGGTGCCAGCATATCGTCAGAACCACACACCACCAGCGTGGGAATATCCAGTGTTTCGATCTCTTCCATCACGTTGAAGCTGTCGCAAGCCAGAAAATCCTTATACATTACTTCCGGCGAAATTTTGAGCATCTCCTCCTTTGATTTTCTCATGATCTGCTCTGTCTTGTGGTGTACAGCATATTCTAAAATAAAATCTACAGTCTCTTCAAAATTTGTGGTGATTTGCTCCAAAACGGCTGGTAAAACCCGAAGCTTTGCTCCTGTTCCAGCTAAAACACACGCTTTCAGGGGGTACTTCAAAGCGTACGTCATGGTGACGGCTCCTCCCATAGAGTGGCCTACAAGGACAACATCGTCAAGGCTTTGAATGTCTTTTCGAATATCTTCAACATATTCAGAAATAGTATCTTTCCCTTTACCTGCTCGTTCACCGTGTCCTGGAAGATCTAATGTCATCACTTTATACTCCTTGAAATACCTTTTCTGGTAATGCCAGACTTTGCTGCTGCTTCCTGCACCATGGATAAATACCAAATTCATTTCAATCCTCCTGGTTGTCAATTTCTGTAACTTTAGGGACCTGTCTGGTATGCGATGTTATAGATTTTTCCACGTCATAATCTGTGTGGTTCATTTTTCTCTGCTTCTATTCTAATCCTTATAAATATAGCACCTGAGGAGTTCCAAATCTGTGGGTGTTGTTTGTTACACGTGTAACACGTGTAACAATTTTTGGAGAGGATTTAAGAGTTACTACTTTAGAGCTCTTTTCAAAAGATATGCAAACTACTCAAACAAAAAGGAGAAATGTGGCATTTCTTCCGCATAGAGAAAATTCTCTTCATATCATTACTGAAAAGGGGGAGACAATCTGGGTGACGATGTGAGATCCTAAAGAATATGAGAATGAGAGTTCCTTACCAAGTCAGATAAAAAATGGGGAAAGTAACCTGAATGTTACACATGTAACAAGTATATAGCCAAATAAAGACAAAAAGGAGGCGATACAATGGATATAGAAGAGATGCTTGATACCATAGACAGTCTTGGATTCTTTATATCAGGGTATTCAATATAAGAGTATATTTGTATCTATGTATACTTTCCCAGTGAAATCTCTAAGTCTAGCTCCATAATTCCATCTCTATGATCTCATCTGCAATCTCTTTCTCATATAAGCATCTTTACAGCAAAATAAATCTCCCAATTCCAATCAAATTCCTTCACACATCCTACTTCTATCCAACTGCCCCCATAAGCTCCAATTGGAAACACATTATAGGGGAATTTCTCCAGTTCTTCAAATTCCCCATTTCTGTACACGTATAAGCTTTGTTTCATATCTATTGGGTTCGTTGCACCAACTTGCCTGATGAGTAGAATACCCCTCGATTTCCATTCAGGTACCATGTTAGCATATTTAGAATCCAGGATATATTCCTCTTTTGTATCAATATCAATGACAATTAACTCATAAATTCCAAAGAGTTCATTTTCCCTACCCGTTCTCAATCGCGAAAAGACTATTTTTTTATTGTCAGGGCTCAAATCAGGATCACAATCAATTCCAATTGGATAACCCCTTTGAGGTCCTTCATTGTTCGGGTTTTTCCCGCCATCAGTTATTTTTTCCAGATTATTTCCATTGAAATCCATCATCCAGACCTGAGAAGGGTTTTCAAGCCAGGGTGCAGGAAGTCTATTGAATACAATTTTTGTTCCATCCTCAGACCATGAACAGTCGAAATCCATATACTCTGTGTCATTAGTTAGTTCTACCAGATTCTTTTGAAAATCAATTGTGTAGATATGGTGTGGATAACTAATATCTGGACCTTTTCTTGCAGAAAAAACGATTTTTTCATTTATACAAGAGTAATCTGGATTATTTATGGCATCTAGCCCTAATTCGCAAGTAAGGCAGTTCATTTTCTCTATGGCCAAGTCCAGAAGGTACAGTTCTGTTTTGTCTGCATCAGTGATCATCCCATCATTGTTTGTGTCAGCGCAGGCTGCATTACACATGATTGTTGTGGAATCTACGACCTGACCATTAATGAAACAGCACTCTGTATTCGTTATCTGGATAACATTTTTTGTCTCCAAATCTAAAGCAAACAACTGCCTCGGAGAAGCAAGCCCATTGTTTGGGTTATAGATCTTCTTGTTGCATTGAGCATCATAGATAAAATTATCCTTTAACTCGTAATTTTCATCCAAACAAGCAACATCATCCAAAACATATCGTATTGAAGTAAAGATGATATCCATAGATTCTGGAATTTCATTGACTAAGATACCTTTGGGTATTTCGGTATATGGTTGCTTTTCGAGCTGTGTGTCTGCTTTCTCTTCAACACACCCACTAATTATTAGAACTGGTAGAAATAGAATCCCCACCAGTGAGAACATCCTTACCTTCTTTTTAGGTTTCATCATTGTCGCTCCTCTGTTACTCATAGTTAATCCTTTTCTTCTTGCTCACAACGTATATATATTTCTTTCGTACATGAGTTTTTGTAATTCACCTGAACTTACCCCTGTTTTCATGACAACAAATTGAGTGCTTTGTAGATTGCTTCCTGTTCTTTGGTCAGAAGGACTGTTTTTGTAGTGCTTGCTGAAGCTTTTTCATC
>Ga0209636_10008309_pt1 | contig 10570 bp, 20 predicted proteins | sample DeeMarSWOR152_54_FD_187464 | JGI IMG/M metagenome (GOLD analysis project Ga0209636, IMG submission 187464) | Marine sediment microbial communities from White Oak River estuary, North Carolina - WOR-1-52-54 (SPAdes) (version 2) | ecosystem: Environmental > Aquatic > Marine > Intertidal zone >... | reverse complement strand
TTAAAGAATTATAAAAGACCTTAAAAAAGGGTGTTTTGTTACTACTCGACTCAGGAACATGAAAAAACGGTGTTTTCCATAGGAAATCAAGGTATGATTGTGCGAACTTTTAACACATACTAGACACATTAGACGGATTAGACAGGAAATCCCATATAGTTCCCATACGGAAAAAATGAGTGGGAATACGTGTCTAATCCGTCTAATCCGTCTAGTAGACTTGTAGTGGATAAACTTAATCTTTCCATTTTATTCCAATCCAAGCTCGTAATTGTCCACCTTTCCCATCATATAACCAATCAAAATATTTTTTTTCATTTTCATAACCTTTTTGTTTCATTTTTGAACCAAGACTTTTTTCTGATAATTCTCTATGTCTATTTTCCTTACACCACTCTTTAAATTTTTTATAAAAATCAGCAGAAGTTATGTATCCATTAACATCTTCCTTAATAAAATCTTCTATAAATTTTTGTAAAAAATCACTTTTGGCTTCATATTTTGCCATTCTTTCTTCAATTGAACCTTCTGCATGAAATTTTCTATTTTTCAATAAATCATTTAAAATTCCAGTACATTTTAAAGCTAAGGCTTCATATTCTTCCTCTGGGATATCATTTAAGATATCTTTTTCTTCTGAAAACTGATTAGGAAAATCAATAATGCACCATCTCCTATACCATCCAATAGTTTTGTCCATAGTAGTCGGTAAATTATTAGTTGCAATAATAAGTTTAGCATAATTAAGGTCTGTGAAAGGATTTTTGTTTTTATATTCAAAAGGAATTTCATCTTGTCCTGTTAGACTTTTAATTAAGGCTGTTTGTTTCATCTCTGTAAAATTAGTCTCCCCCATTAAACAAACAAGTTTTCTATGCAATCTTGTTACCTCAAATCTTGAATTAGTTAATCTATCTAATTCTGTACTGGTTGTATTTTCTCTACCAATAAATTTTCTTAATAATCTTAAATAACAACTTTTTCCATTCATTCCAATTCCTATAAGACAAAATAACCTATGAATAGGATAATCAGGAAGTAAGCAATAAGCTATAATTTCATATAATGTTTTAACATACTTTTCACCAACCCATTCTTCAAAAATCTTATCCATTGTTGGAGTCAATTCATAATTATTATTATGCATTTTGTAAGGAATAGGATTTGTTACAAAATAATCAGGAGTTGCAAGAAATCTTTCACCAGTTTTTATATCAAAAATTTCATCTTTAAACTGAATCCACGTAGGTTTAATTTCTTTTGGGATTGTTTTTCTACATTCTTGTTTTAAAGAATTTAAGATGAGAGTTCTCTTTTGTGGAGTGATGATATCCTCTCCAGTTATTTCCTCAATCCTATTTAAGATATTTACTTCATCAGATAATTTCCATTTACATTCTTCCTTATCCCATACCCACCATAAATTATTTTCATCATAAAAGATTGGTTGTTCTTCTATATAGAATTTAACCTGTCCTTGTGGCTTGAATATTTCTTCTGGTTCTTTTAAACCAACAAGTTCTTTTGCCTTTTCTTCAGCTTCTTTTTTGGTTGTCATTCTTTTTTTCTTCAATATTTTTATTTTCACATCTCCTTATAAATTCAATTACATCACCCTTTATTCCACAACCAAAACAGTGGAAAATATTTTTTTCATCAGAAAAGCTTAATGATGGTTTTTTATCCTCATGAAAAGGACAGATAGCCATATTTCCTTTGATTTTAATTCCATACTGTTTTGCAATCTCTGTAATCTTTAGATTATCATTAATCTTTTTTCTTAATGCCAGTTTTTTTAGATTTAGTTTAATCACAGATTTTCTTTGTAATTTTCGTTTTTCTCTTTTTGGAAATTTTTTATCTTGCATCCATTTTTTTTCTAGCCAATCTTCATCACTTGCCTGTTCAAGACATTCTTCAAACCAATTATAAATATCAATGGTAGGATAATTATGGAACATTTGTCTTGTCAGGGATTTCCATACTTGGAGATTATTAAGAATAGTATCCTTGTCAGTTATAATATCATTAATAACTTTTTTAACTAACCTATCAGCAAACATATCAGCCATCTTCATTTTCCCTTATCCTTTCTTTTATTTTTAATATCCTAGAATAAGGAAGGGTAATAATATTTCCATCATTAGTTCTAAATTTTATTATAAATCCATTTGAAAAAATAATTTCAAAATAACCATTTCTTGTTTTATCATTATCATCCAAATAAGAAATAAACGCTAATCCTCTTTTTTTCTCAATTCTCATCAGAATTAAAATCTTTTTAAATTTAAAAAGATTTTTAAGAAACAATAATCATTTTAGAATTCCATAATTACTTTTAAGTGGAATCATAAAACATAAGATTTAAATAGTGTGTGCAAATCAATTTATTATGAAAATGAAACAAGTTTTAGTAAGCAAGATTAAACCAAATCCTTTTAAGAGATTCATAAACAATGGTAAATTAAATGAATTCATAATTGAAAAACTTATAGAAGGATATAACCAAACAACTTTCCATGAGAATCTTTGTGCAAGGGAGAATAAAAAAGGAGAAGTTGAGCTTATTTATGGACATCATAGACTAGAAGCTGTAAAAAGAGTTTATGGAAATAATCATAAGATTTTTCTAAGAATTTATTCTGAAAAAGAATTTTCTGATGAGAAAATGCTCATTGATATGGTTAGAGAAAATATTACTCAGAGAGATACGGATTTCCATGATAAAAAAGAAGCAATAGTTCTTGCTTATAAGTGGTTACAAACTAAATCTAAAACTGTCAAGCAGTTTGACAGTTTATCAAGAAAAGGTGGAAGAGGAAAGGTTGAAGAAGATTCTTATAGAAGTGTTGCAAAATTTTTAAGTAAACAGGGAAAAACTATAAATCATGAAACAGTTAGACAATATTTGAATATTGAATTTAAATTAAATAAAGAAATAAAATCCAAAATTGAAAAACTTTCAAGTCCTTATGGAAAATCAATTAATGTAGCAGTATGGCAAGGTGAGGTATTATCTAGGTTTGACAAAAAAGAACAAAAAAATCTTCTTAAAGCAATGCAAAAAAGTTCTGAACAAAGAAGAGATAAAGTTAAAATATTATTGAATCAATATAAAAATTCACCTAATGAAATTAAGAAAAAAGTTCAAAATGGAAAAATTGCACTTCAGGATATTTCAGTTGAAAATTTTAAATTCAATATAAAACAAAAAGTAGAACAGTTTAAGAAAGACCCTCAAAAGTTAAAAATTATTGAGTTAAAGAAATTAATTAGACAGGGTGAAAATTTGATTGGGAAAACTAATGTAGAAATTATTAGAACCTGTGCTTTCTTTGAAGGATTAATTAGAACTAAAATCTTTTATGAACTCGACTGGAATACTCTTTATGATATGTTAGAGGTTGCTCACAAAAGAGGAAAACAATATGTAAACTTTATAGAAAAAATTAGAAATAAATTATAATTTTAATATGGACTCCAAAATAGAAAAGTTTATAAATAGTGTGTGTGTAGTTTTTTAAGAATGGATAATAAAAGACTAGAAGAATTGAGAAAAAATATTAATAAGATATCTAAAACAACTTCTGAAAGGATAATGCAGAAAGAGATAAGCATTAGTCAGAAGAAAAAGAAACATTATGTTTCAAAAAAAGTTTCTGCTGAAAAGATGGCGATTCATAATATCTTTAAAGATAGAGTTGGAAAATATTATGGACTTACAAAAGAAGAAACCCTAGCAGAATTTTTAGGAAAATCATTAAAGGCTATTCTTCAGTTAAAAGATAGAGAAAAGGAATGGAGAAAACTTCATCATAGGATGAAAGCATTGAGAAAGGATGGGATGATTATTATTATTTCTGATATAGTCTCTCAAGGAACAATTCTTAAAGATATTAAAAATGGACAATGGGGAGATAGAACTGTAACCAGTAAAAATCAATATGTTTACTTTAGACCTGAACTTGATGAAGCTTATGCTTTCAGAGGGAAAATGGATAAGATTATTTTAGGAGTTGATGAAACAGGAAACCAGACAGTTAAAGTTACTCAGGAAGATTTAAAGGAAAGAAAAGTTAAACAAGTTATAAAAAATGAAAATTAAAATTAATGAGAATGAATCTTATGAAGTTAAGATAAATGAAGGGATTTATTCAGCAGAAGAATTTTTAGCATTGCTTGAAAGATTAACAGGAGTTTTAACCACTTTAATGCAACAAAAAATAGTGAAAAAAATCACTCCAACTCAAACTCCATCAATACCAACCCACCTTGTTAATGGAAGAGAGTTACCAATTGGAATTAAATGCCCTCATTGTTCTAGCATTAATCTTTACAAACAGGGATTTTCCAACTTAGTAGACGGAAAGAAAATACAGAGATGGTTTTGCAGAGATTGTGATAGAAGTTTTAGGGAAGATTTTGCATTTAAAAATAGAGAACCAGATTTTGTTCCAAAAAGAAGAAGAAGCAAGGTTATAACAAGATGGAAGGATAGAGATGAAGTTATTAGATTAATAAAACTTCATTATTTTGGAACTCGGGAACAAAAAGAAGCTTTTGCAAGGAATAAACATGAAAGTGCCACATGGACTCATGTATTAAAATGTATTAGCAATTTGAGAAAAAGATATAATATTAAACCTGAAGAAATTGGATTAAAAGAATTTCCAACTAGATATGAAAAGTTTAGAGAAGAGTTTGTTCAGGAACAAAAGAATACTGAAGAAAATTCAAAAGAAGAATTAAAAGATTTGATTCAACAAATAAAAGAAAGGGAATAAGATGGAGAGATATGTAGAACCTGAAATAAAAATAATTAAAGGGATAATCTGGACTATTTTAATTCTCTTTTTAATAATTATTCTTCTTTTTTTAATTTTTGGTGGATTAATTTATACTATTCCTGCTGGTCATGTTGGTGTTTATGATTTATTTGGAAATGTTAGAGATAATGAAATTCCCACTGGTCTCCATATAAAAATTCCTTTTGCTCATATTGAAAAAATGTCAATGAAAACTCAAGAATATACAATGTCAATAATTGCAGAAGAAGGAGAAGTTAAAGGAAGGAGTGATACTATTTCTGCTTTAACAAAAGAAGGGCTTTCAGTTGATTTAGATATTACTGTATGGTATAAATTACAGCCTGATAAAGCAAGTGATATTTATCAAACAGTAGGGATTGATTATCGTGAAATATTAGTCAGACCCAAAATTCGTGAAGCAATAAGGAGTGTCATTGCAAAATATGAAGCTAAAACAATTTATTCAGAAGACAGAGAAAGAGTCCAGATTGAAATTCAAGAAGAAGTTGAAAAAGATTTAAAAGATAGAGGAATTCTTATTGAAAAAGTTTTATTAAGGAATATTCAGCTTCCTGAAAAAGTAAGAACTTCCATTGAGGAAAAACTTCAATCAGAACAAGAGGCACAAAGAATGGAATTTGTTCTGCAAAAAGAAGAAAAAGAAGCTCAGAGGAAGAGAGTAGAAGCTCAGGGAATTGCAGATGCTAACAAAATTATAGCTAATAGTTTAACAGACCAATATCTTCAATGGTATTGGATTGAAAATTTAGATAAACATTCATCAGTAATTTATGTTCCAATTGGTGAAGATGGGATGCCAATGTTTAAATCCATACAATGAAAAGTCAAAATAGGATTAGCCTTTTGAATTTAATTTTAATAATTATTTCAATAGTCTGTATTCTGGGAGTGATTACTTTAATGTTTAATACTTATTCTGATTCTGAATCTTATATGAGTAAATATGAAAGAGAAAAAATAAAAACAGAGTATTATAAAACCCAGATGTTAAGTCTATGCAATATCACTGCAATTCAAACAGGTATGCTTGAAGATATTTATCCTGAACTTGATTTTCCTCAAACTACTCCTTGTGAAAAATGGATTTTAGATGAGGATAAATAAAATGAAAAAAATAAAAGATTTGGAACAACAACTAGAAGCTCTTAAAAGAACAGCAATTAAAGTTGATGATTTAAAAACATTCTTTTGGGTTTTGATTGTCTGTATTGTGTTTTTTTTAATTGGTGGAAATCTTATTTTAAATTCCCTTGGTGTTTATGGTGAATATTGTAAGGATAATTCAAGAGATACAATAGCAGATGATACTTGCAAAGAAAAATTTGTTGAGGAAGTTTGCCGGTGGAGAGGTATAACTGGTTCTATTTTATTAATAATAGCAATTATTCTTTTTTGCTGGAGTTTCTCAATATTTGAATAAAAATGGAAAAACAAAAATCAAATTCAAAAAAAGTAAGAATAAATATCAAATCACATTTTTATGGGTGGTTTCTGGGTGCTTTGGTAGTTTATCTTTTCTGGGCGATTTTGGATTTAATCACAGTTCAAAGATTTAGTTTTTTCCTTTTTCTTCTCTACTGGGATATAATGATATTAACTGAAGTAATTTTAATTTATTTAATCCTAGTAAATGAGGATAAAAATGGCACAAGGTAAGGAGAAGATATTTGAAGACGAGAAAATTACATTCACGACTACTAATTCAGTAACAATGGATTCTCTAATTTTTAGAAGTATGATAAGAGATGAATTATTAAAAATAAGACACTCTCCTGAATTATCAGAACTAATTGCAGAAGAATTAAGGGATACTGGATTTAAAGAATTAATAAAACAAGGGATTCAGGAAAAAATAAAATCAAAATTACAATATGAAATTCAACATGAATTTTTGGATTTTATAAAAAGAACTCAGCTTCCAAAAATAAAAAGGATAATAGCTGAAGAAATAATGAGACCTGAAATTCAAGAGCATATTTATAAAATTCTGAAAAAAAATAGTGAAAAAATAATAAATCAAATTTTTAAGGAAGCACTTGAGGAGAAAAAAGAAAATGCTTGATTGGATTGAGAACTTTATAAAAAATCATCTAAGAATAGTAGTGAACGAAAGAACGAAACATTTAAATAATAAATGTTCTTCTTAATTTTATCTCATATAATAGGGGATTACATACGAAATATGATTAACTTCATAAAAGTTGTGGAAAACAATCCAAATTTTTCATTCCCCTATGCTTTTGGAGATTTCAAATCATACTCATAAAGAAAAGCTTTACATACGCAATTATCTTTGGGAGATAAAACTGCAATAGACTTATAATCTATTCATAGCTTTTCGATTTTGGAGACTAAAATGGAACTATTAAAAAAAGCTAAAAGAAAAACAGAAGTGAACCCTGAAGGTTCAGAGGTTCTTGCTAGAAAACCTGAAATTCAGGTATATCTTGAAGCTTCTAATTTAAATCTAAAGAGAAATTCTTTCTATAAATATGCAGAAGACAAACTTGAAGATTTTTTAAAATTAGGAAAAGAAATTGATGAAGATTATATTCTTGGTTTAGCAAAGTTCTTATCAGATAGAGGACTTAAAACATCTCCTGTTATTTTAACTTCGATTTTGTCAGATAAAAATTTTTCATTTAGAGAATATCCAGAAATTATTAGCATTTTTAATACTCCGAACAGAATAGCTGAAGCTGTGGCACTTCATAATCTTAAAAAAGTCAAGCTTAACAATTCTTTTAAAAAGAATATTTTAAAAGTTGCACTTCAAGATATGCAAGAACATACTTTGAAAAAAAATAAATTAAAAAAGAAACAAATCAAACTTAGGGATTTAATCAAGCTGTTTAGACCAAGACCAAAAGACGAAAATATGTCAAGACTTTATAAAGCATTAATTGAAAATTCAAAAGAAGCAAGTTTAAAAGATAAAGAAAATGTTGTTACAATTAAATCTTCAACAAAGTTGGATAAAAAACAAAAAAAAGAATTACTTGAAAAAAATATAGATAAAGTTCCACTAAACCAGTTAATTAGAAATTTGAAATTTTATGCACAGGAATATGATTTTGAAAAGAATCTTGAAGTTCAAAAAAAGATTGTAAAAAGATTAAAGTCTATCGATAATTATAAATTCCTAAATATTTTTGATGTAATTACTGCTTCAATCCATGTTCCACAATTTGAAAAACTTTTATTTGAAATTGTTAAAAAATTTGTAGGGGAAATTAAAAAGAATTTTGATTATGGGGATGAGATTACTGTATTATTTGATGTTTCTGGAAGTATGATGGGCGAAGGAATCAGAAAAGGATTCTTGTATTTAGTTTTATTTAGTGCATTATTCAATAAAGTTAATCTTAATTGTTTTTCAGATAATCTTCTCAGAAAATCAAAAACCTTAGATAAAACTATCTCAAAAATTAGAATAGGAAGTATTGGTGAAGCTTTTAAAAATTTTAGGGTATATGCTCATGAATATTCTGGTGGAACTGCCCTAATTGAAAGTATGAAAGATTTAATTGATGAAAATCCAAAAGAAAAAAATTATATTGTTATTTCAGACGAAGTTAGCTGGATTGAAGGTAGTTATCTTGTAAAAGAAATAAATACTTTATCAAACTTACTTAAAAATAAGAATCTGATTTTAATAAATCCAGAAGTTTATAAAGGAACTGTTTTTAAGGAGAACATAGTCGCAGTGTCTTCACTTAATCCTTCAATTCTACTGGACATGGCAATCCTATTTGATGAAAATGGTTTTATAAAATTCATAAAAGAATATGGCACAAGGAAAAAGCAAGTTAAAACAGGATAGGATTACTATTACAATATCAAGGGAGATTTGGTATAAATTATCTAAGCTAAAAATAAACAGAAATTTTAAAGGGTTTAATGAAACTATTGATTTTCTTTTAAAAAATTTTAGGATAAATCTAAGAAGATGATTAATATACTTATTTGGATAGTATTGGGATTTTTTATCTTAGTTAGTTTGCTTGACTGGAAATTTAAAGCAGTTCCAAGTATATTAATGACAGGTATGCTTTTTGTTGTTGCTTTTGTTAATACAATCTTTGTTAATGAACAAACTCTTATTTTTGGAATTTTATCTTATATTCTTGCAGTATTAATTTCAGAATTAGATTATAATCATGGCATGGCTGATATTAAAGCAACTGTTATTATTGGATTTATGATTACAACTTGGCAATATTTTTTGATGTATATAATTCTGCTCAGTATTTTTCAATTAATTTATACTTATATAATAAGAACTTGGATTTATAAAAAAGGAGAATTTCCATTTCTTCCATTATATTTAATAATCTATGTAATCTTAATGTTTGGGGGAATATTATAAAAATGAAAAGATGTAAAGCCAAAACCTTGAAAGGAAAAAGATGTAAAAAATTTGCTACTATTGATGGAGTTTGTATGAATCATTATTATGTCCTAAAGGAAAAAATAAAAAGAAGAATCAGGAAAAATGGTTAAGATAACTTTAATTGATGATGAAATTGATGAAGAAACAGGAAAAAAGAAAAAAGTTAAATTAAGAATTAGTTTTTGGTCTGTAATAAAAATGTATTTAATTGGTTGGTTTATTATTACAGGAATAATTGCAATTGCAGTCTTATTAGTTAGACTATATTTTGGCAATATAATTTAATCATATTCAGCAGAAGTTAAAATAGTGGGAAGGGGTTTTGACTGACACCAATGTCTTATCCTCTTCATTTTTCATGGGAATTGAGAGATAGTTTCCTACTGTAATCTCTCCTTGTCTATCATAACCAGTTCCTAACTTCTGCTGATTTGAAAGATGCTAGATAAAGAAAAAATTGAAAATATGAAGAAATTTATTTTAGAACTAAAAAATAAAATTAGAGATTCTGGAAGAACTAATGTAATTCCAATTAGAGAACTGGATTATCTTTTTATTAAGTATAAAATAAATATTCGTGAATTAGGGAAAGAAAATGGTTAAAATAGTATGTGATTTCTGTAAGCAAAAAAAAGAAGGAATAAGAAAATTTGCAGAGAGTCTTTTGGATTATACTCATGGATTTACCAAAAATATTTGTATTGATTGTTTAATAAAAAAACATAAAAAAACTATAAAGAGGTTACAACAAGAAATTAAGGAGTTGGAAAATGGGAATGTTTGATAGTTTTTTTATAAGATGTCCTAAATGTAAAAATACTTTAGAATTTCAAAGCAAGTCAGGAAGATGTTGCCTAGATGAGTATAATAAAGATAATCTTCCAGTAGATGTTGCAATTGGAATAAATGAAGATGTTGTAAGATGCCAGTTTTGTAATAGTAGGATTAGATTAATTTGTAAATTGCCTAAGAAAGTGGAAATTATGTTAATCAATGAAGGAACAAGAATTAAATTTGATTATAATGGAAATTACAATGAAAAACATCCTGTTTCAATTAAAAGACAGAAAGAACTTGATGAATTTTTTAAAAAAAGGAGAAAACAAAGATGCAAGAAATTAGACCTATATTAAAACCTAAAAAAGAACTTAGAGAAATTATTAAGGATTATATCACTCTGACTTGGGGTTTTGATAAAATCTGGGAGAAATTAATTTTAATTATCATGGCTATCTGGAGTGTTTATGCACTTTATAGAATTTTTTGGATTGGATGTGGATGTTAGTCCAGTATAGAAATCTTTTTAAATAGAGTGTGTGTAATTTAATAATGAGAAAATCAAAAAAAG
>Ga0209636_10008306_pt1 | contig 10576 bp, 8 predicted proteins | sample DeeMarSWOR152_54_FD_187464 | JGI IMG/M metagenome (GOLD analysis project Ga0209636, IMG submission 187464) | Marine sediment microbial communities from White Oak River estuary, North Carolina - WOR-1-52-54 (SPAdes) (version 2) | ecosystem: Environmental > Aquatic > Marine > Intertidal zone >... | reverse complement strand
TATTCCATACAATATTTATCATACCTATAACAATATTGTATGGAATAAAAAAAACTGGATAGTATCATTTGAATCATTTTTACCTCGATTTTTGGATTTTTTACGTGATCAAAAAACCATGACCTGGGGCTATGAAAAATTAGCATCAAAACATTGTCGAAAGATATTGCCAATAAGCCATGCCGCTAAAAGATTGTTTTACGGAATGGCACGATTTCATAATTTTGATCCCATTATATTTGATAGCAAAACAACAATTATTTATCCGGCCATTCAGGCTGCTACTCCTAAGTTTACAAGAAATGATAATAATATTAATTTGATATTTATCGGAAATCTATTTTATCAAAAAGGTGGTCGGGTAGTCGTCGATACTTTTAATGAATTATGTCAAAAGTATCCCCATTTACAATTAATGATAATATCTAGCATGAATCGGAATACTTCCTTAGGCTATATGACTGAAGATGAACACCTAAATTATTTAGATAAAAATATTCTGAAAAATAAAAAAATCTATTGGCTTCAAAATGTACCCCATCAAGATGTTTTAAACTATTATTTACCTTCAGCAGATATCAATTTGCTGCCCACGTTTGATGATACTTTTGGATTCGTAATCGCTGAAGCAATGTTTGCTGGACTTCCTACAATTGCTACAAATGTTTTTGCCATTCCAGAGATGGTGAAACATGGTGAGAATGGTTTTTTAATAGATATCCCTATGAATGAATTTGGGATGATTGAGATATTTTGGGAAAATAGTTTAGCGAAGAAAAAACAATGGCTTCTTAATCTTGAGGAGGAAATCAAGCCGATATTTAAAAATTATCTTGTGCAATTGATAGAAAATAAGGATTTAAGAGTACAATTTGGTAAAAAATCTGTTGAAATTGCATTAGAGAAATTTGATTATAGAGTAAGAAATGAAAAGTTAGCACAAATCTATCAAGAAGCATTGAATTGAAATAAGTTGACAAACATGAATATTGCATTTATAATTGGTCATTTACCTGAATCGGCAGATGGTGCAATTTCTGGACAAAAAAGAACTGCAATCAATTTAATACAAAATTTTAAAAGAAATTATCCGCACAAAATAGTAATTTTTGGTTTGGATAAATCATCAAATATTTTATTTACTTTATTTTCGTTTAAAAATAAAAATACTTTTGTAAGAGATTTATTAGTTATTCGTACTGGATTAATAAACCTTATCATATCTTCACTCAAATATGACTTCGTTATCAATACCACACACGTTTTTTTTTCATCACTATCAATTCTATTAAAAAAACTATTGTTAAAAAAAACAAGTGTATTACATCTCAGTCCAGGTTTATTATTTAAAGAACGAATGATTGCGGGTAATGAACCAGGAAAACCAGGTTTATTTGCTGTATGGTTAGAAAAATTTACTTTTTGTTATGCCGATTCAATCATAACAACATCTCATTTGGCGGGAGAAGAGATAAAAAATTGGGTAAAAACTGCTAATGTTAAAGTAATACAATTTGGTGTTGATTTAAAAGCATTTTCTCATATAAATAATTCAAAAAAACAGCAAGCAAACAGCGGTCAGAAAATTAAAATTATGAGTGTTGCTTCTTTTTATAGAATAAAAGGATTAGATTTACTATTAAGAGCGTTAGAGAATGTCGATGAGAGTTGTGAGCTATTAATCGCAGGGGATGGTCTGGAATCATATAAAAATGAGTTATTGAATTTTATTCATAATTCCCCCAAGCTGAATAAGCATCAAATTAAGTTTTTAGGACAAATTTCTAGTAAAGAGTTAGCTGAAATCTATAAGAACGTTGATTTGTATATTCAACCAAGTCGTTTTGATGTTTTTCCCAATGCAGTTTTAGAAGCAATGCACATTGGTTTACCAATTATTCTAACAGAAGGCGTTGGTAGCAATTCTATGTTTGGTTCACAGACTAATGGAATAATTTGCACTAAAATTAATAGCGAAGATATAGCAGAAAAGATAAATCAAATTCTTTTGTACAAAGAAGAATTGAAACTGATGGGAGATAGAAATAAAAACATTATTAAAGAAACGAGTTGGGAAAAAATAATTAATGATTTAATCGATAGTGTTTGTGAATATTGAGAAGAAATTATATAAATTTATAATATCATGATTTTGAATTTTATAGATAGAAAATTAATATTTAAAGATTTTATAGAAGGGAAAAAAGTTCTTGATGTCGGATGTCTTGGAAATGGTTCTATAACAGATTTTCACCAATTTGTCGAAGATAATGCTTCTTACACTTTAGGTATTGATATTAATGAATCTCTTATCAACAAAGCAAAATCTAAATGGAATGTTATTTATGGTAATGCAGAAAATTATATAGCCAATGAAAAATTTGATGTAATTGTTGCAAGTGAAATTCTTGAACATCTTTCAAATCCTGGTAATTTTTTTGAGTGTTCTTATAAAAATTTAAAAGACGGCGGGATATTGATATTATCAACACCCAATTCGTTTGGTATTCATTATATTTTAAATAAAATAAGAAAAACTGAATTAATAAATATTGAACATGTATGTTGGTATGATGAATTTACATTAAAAAATTTTGCTGCTCGCTACGGTTTTTGCTTTGTAATGAGTCAATTTGTAGATTTAACGAGCAATTATATTAAAAAAATTACCTTAAAATTCTTTCCAGATTTAGCTGATACAATTATAATTGTTTTTCAAAAAATTAGCGCTAAATAAAATTTTCTGAAATAATATTTTCAGTTAAATTCTATACATATAGATATTAAATTACTTGTGAAAGTAAATATAGCTTCTTTAACACACTGGGGATTTAACAAAAAATTTAAAAACCAAAACTACTATCAAAGAGCATATTTCGGTAGTAGATTGGCAAATTTATTAATTTTTCATCGAAAAGATCAGAAATCTAATCTTGAAATTGTCAAACGCTCAAAAATCATTATTAGTATATTTAAAAATAAAATCCTACATTCGATATATCTAATTTTATGGATATCAACTAAAGGAAAACAAGAAAATATTGATGTTTTAATTACCGAAGCATCTTATCTCTCCTTAATTGGATATTTTGCAAAACTATTTTTAGAAACAAAATGGGTTGTTGATCTTTGGGATATTCCCTTTCGCAACTTAAAGTTATCATTCCTATCAAAATCAAAACGTAGATTACAATTATTATTTTTTAGACCTCTCTTTAAAAAAGCTGATTTATTTATTGTGTCTATTTTGCCCGATTTTCAATTAAAAGAATTTAAATTGCCTGAACAAAAGATGCGCTGTTTCACCAATGCCATCTTTCTGGATGAATATGAAAACCTGCCAACTGTCGAGCTGTTTGAGGAATTTACCATTCTCATACAGCGCAGTCAGTTTTATAAAGGTTTTGGCCTGAACTTAATATTACAAGCTTTTGAATTGGTATTAAAAAAAATCGATGCCCAACTTCTCATTGTCGGACAAATCATGCCCGAAGCGAAAATATTAATTGATAGATTTCCGCTTAAAGAGAGGATCATTGAAACTGATTTTGTAGAACATAAAGAGTTTAAACGGCTGACATTAAAATCCCATGTCTGCGCCATTCCCTATCCGAAGATTGTTGATCTGCAACAAATTTACCCCATTAAAGCGATCGAATTTATGGCATTGGGAAAAGCTATTGTTTACACCGGAATCGAAGGACTATCCAGAATCATCGGGGAATCTGGCTTAGTTGTCAAAGAGATTACGCCCCAGAATATAGCTGATAAAATTATCTACCTTCATGATCATCCTGAGAAGAGGATCGAGCTGGGGAAAAAAGCGAAAGAAAGGTCAAAGTTATTTGATGCAAAAGTTAAGAATGAAAAGATATTCAAGGAAATTCAAGACTTGTTTGAGAAATAATTATTCTCCTTAGTGATTCCCAATAATATGAAATACTATTTCGGTCCAAAATTCGAAAATGATCTCAATTTTTTCATCGTAAAACTTTTCATTATTTCTGTTTTCTTTATCCGCTTTTTTACAGAAACGGTGGTAATTTTACCCCGCGCCTTACAATTTTTGGACATGGGATTGCTGGTATTAATTTTGATCATCTTTTTATTATGGTTTCTGGCTGGAAAAGAGCTGCGCACCAGCGGTTTTTCAGGTGGGTTATTCTTAATTTATCTGCTATTATTATTCCTTTCTGTCATATTTAACATCGGCAGGATGGAGCTAAGGGTTATTGGTTCTTATGTCCTGTTGCAGCTCGGCCCGATGCTATTTTTTATCTTTTTTATCAATGCGAATTTCAACATAGAAAAAATTAACAAACTAATAAAAATTTTAATATATACTGGCATTATCCAAATTGTCGTTTCTCTGTTTCAGATTCCCAAAGCCTTAGCTGTTTCCGCTGATTTTATCAATGGTACATTCGGGTGGAACAGCACCCAGATGCTCGCTTTTTTGTCAACCTTTGTTTTCTGTTTAATAGCCTCTTATCGGATGGTGAAACAACGGAAATTAAAGAGATACATCCTTATCCTGTTAGCCGTGTCTTTTTTTATCTTTTATCTGGCGAGCTGGCGGGCGTTGTGGCTATCGTTTCCGGCAACAATGTTGATTGTACTTTACTTCGAGAAAAACACCAGCCAAAAACTGGGGCGAATTTTGCTTTTTGCATCGATTTTTCTGTTCGCTCTCAATTTCTTTTTTAGTTTTACAGGGGCAAAAGGTAATACCTATCGATACGAAAACAATACTATGTTCCAGATATTGGAATTTGATTATGATATCAAAGATATCGGTAAGATACGTGCTTTGCTCAGTGTGACGGATTTATACCAGGATTATCCCCTTGCCATAATTTGGGGCACCGGACCCGGAACCTATGGCAGCCGCGCCTTTCGAACCTTTGCTGTTCAATATGGAGGGAAAACAGATGTCACAGCAGATTTTGTGAAAGCAGGTTACAGCAGTGACGTTGCAAAAAAATATCTATACTCAATATATGATAATTTTAAGCCCGCTTTCAGTTCCTCTACAATTAACAGTTGGCAGAGCAGTTATGTGGGGATGTTGGGAGAAACAGGAATTTTTGGATTTCTATTAGTTGCAGCAATCTATGTTTCAACCATCAAAAGATTGTACAGAATACATAAATATTCTTTTGATCTTTACAGTCATGCCCTGTCATTAGGCAGTATTGGCGCCATATTATTCTTGGCGCAGACTTCCTTTTTCGATGATTACTTGGGTGTTTTTCGGGTAACCTTTCCAACCTGGTTATTAATTGGAATTACTTTCCGATTTTGGGAATTAAATAAAGTTAAAAAATAGCCAAGCACACCATTTCATCATTCCTTGTGTAGTTAATAAAAGGCTTACGCCTTAATTCCATTCAATCAGAATTAGCAAAGCAAGAGGGATTTAATCCTTAAGGATTTTAATTTTTGGAAATTAGCAGGTTTTAAATCCTACAGAAAATTTTTAAAATGAAGCACTTATAGTTCCTATAGAATATTTTTATTTAAATGAAAGTTTTATTACTTCAAGAAATACTACCGCCCTATCGAGTTGGACTTTTTAATGAAATTGCTAAAAATAGAGACATTGATTTATATTTGTATCTTCTTGCTAAAGGTACTCCTGATAAATTAGAATGGTACAATTTTAAATATGAAAAATTCTTTAATTTGAAAATATTAAAAGGCATACATATAAGTGCACCTGGAAGCCGTTTTATTCACATTAATTATAATTTACTTATAGAAGTTGCTAAATTGAAACCTGATTTAATATGTTTTGGTGGCTTTAATCTATCATCTCTTCAGTTGATTTTATATGCTAAGATATTAAATGTTCCAACAATCTTATGGTCTGAATCTACAAAATTTACCGAGTTCAAAATATCATTTATGCGGAAAATTTTAAGGAAGTTCATATTGAAAAATGTAAATTCAATTATATCTTCTGGTAAATTAGCAACTGAGTATTTAAACATGCTTAATAATTCGCCAATTAAGCAAAGTATCTATTTGGGTTATAATGCTGTAGATAATGACTATTATTATAACTACATTGATAAAATAAAAGATAAAATTAATATAATTAAAAATAAATATGGTAAGTATGTAATTCTGTATGTTGGAAGGCTTTTAGAGTTAAAAGGAGTTTGGGAATTATTAAAAGCATATCAACAATTGTATGCTAAGTATACTGAAATATCATTAATTCTGCTGGGCAGTGGTCCACTCGAAGAACAGTTGAAATTGTATTGTTTAAAAAATAATCTATCAAAAGTCATTTTTGAGGGCTTTGTTCATCAGGATAAAATTGTCGAATATTTTGCGATGGCTGATGTCTTTGTCTTATTAAGCCACTACGATTGCAATCCATTAGTTATTTTTGAGGCATTGGCTTGTAGTTTACCAATCGTAGCGTCTTACCAGGTTGGCAATACGCCTGAGTTTGTGTTAAATGATAAAAATGGCTATGTTGTGGATGAAAAAAATACAGCAGAAGTTGTCAGAGCGCTTGAAAATATAATCAATAATCCTGAAAAACAAAGACAATTCGGGGAGTATTCGAAGAAACTAAGTCAAAAAGCAACCTATAAAAAGACTGCTTCAGTTTTCTATCAAGCCATAAAGGAGACTTTGAATAAATAATGTGTGGTATCTGCGGTTTGGTAACAAATGCTTTTCCTGTTGATCGACAAGAAATCGAGTGGATGACAGAATCTTTAAAACATCGAGGTCCTGATGATTGTGGTTATTTCATAAATTCAACGGTTGCCTTCGGTCATCGAAGATTAAGTATCATCGATCTGTCTCAAAATGGACATCAACCAATGGCAAACGAAGATAATACGGTTCAATTGGTATTTAATGGAGAAATATACAATTTTCAGGAGATCAGAAAACAATTAGAGCGAAAAAATCATCAATTCAAATCATCCTCTGATTCCGAGGTGATAGTCCACGCTTATGAAGAATGGGGAACGAATTGTTTTTCTCACTTCAACGGAATGTTCGCCATTGCAATCTGGGATGAAAATGAGAAAGAATTGATTTTAGCCCGGGATCGGATCGGTAAAAAGCCGTTATATTATTACTGGGATGAAAAGAACATTCTCTTTGGCTCCGAATTAAAAGCTTTGCAAACATCAAATAATTTTCAAAAAGAAATTAGTTTAGCAGGTTTTCAGCTTTACATTCAGTTCGGATACATCCCTGCTCCGTATACAATTTTTGAAAAAGCCTGGAAGGTGCCAGCGGGATCATATTTACGGTTCAGAAACGGAAAAATCCAGATAGATAAATATTGGGATCTGAGTAAAAAATTGAACTTTGCCATACCAGAAAACGAGACCCTCGAAAAAGCGGAAGAAGTTTTAACAGAAGCCGTTCAATACCGTTTAATCAGTGATGTCCCGATCGGATTTTTCTTGAGTAGCGGGATTGATTCAACCATGATAACGGCAATTGCCACTCAAATTACCGATAAAGTGAAAACATTCACCATAGGCGTTGACGATCCTCGGTACAACGAAGCTATTTTCGCCAGAAAAATTGCAGATTATTTAGGTACAGATCACACAGAATATTATGTAACTGAAAGGGATTTTCTAAAATTTATTCCAGAGTCAGTCCATTATTTTGATGAGCCCTTTGCTGACAGTTCACTGCTTCCCACTTATTATGTTTCCAGATTGACCAGCCAATCAGTAAAAGTCGCGTTAAGCGGTGATGGAGGAGATGAGCTGTTTGGCGGATATCCCAAATATAATCAAATTCGATTGGCTCAATATTTGAAATATCTTCCACAAAGTTCGAGAAAGAGACTTTTTAAACTTATCCATCATTTTCCTCATGATAACATTCAAAAGATCAGTGAAGCGCTGCAATTTAATCATATCGATGAATTATTAATCTGGATGACATCGATATGGAAGCCAAATGAGTTAGCACAGATATTATCTTTTCCAATGTCCAAAATTAATGATACTCCAATTTATAATAATTACGGAGAATCCGCAGAAGTGGATCCTATTTTAAAAATGATGCGGATTGATTTACAGATGTTCTTATGCGAAGATATTTTAGTAAAAGTCGATCGAGCGAGTATGGCAAATTCATTAGAAACAAGAGCACCATTGCTTGACTACAGATTTGTTGAATTTATAAATTCAGTGCCTTTATCTATCCGTATGAAAAATAATCAATCGAAATATTTAATAAAGAAATTATTATTAAAGTATGTTTCTCAACAATTATGGGATCGTCCCAAGAGAGGATTTAGTATCCCTGTCGCAAGTTGGCTACGACATGAATTAAATGATTTTTTCAATGATTACGTCAATGAAAAAAAAATCAAAGAGATAGGATTGCTAAGTTGGGATTCCCTTTCCAGTTTTATTGATGGCCATATAAAGAAAGGACGCCATTTTCCTCAAAAACTATTTTCCATTTTAATTTTTAATTTATGGTATTCAAAATATTTTGAAGGAAATTGAAATCGAATAAAACAAAAATTCTATTTATTGGTTCAGTTCCTCCTCCGTATCATGGAGTCACCGTTCAAAATCAAAGATTGCTGAACTCAACTTTAAATGACGAATTTTATCTCATTCATTTAGATACGACGGACAGGCGCGATTTAAACAATTTGGGGAAGTTTGATTTTGAAAATATTTATTTAGCATTAAAACATTTGTTTAAATTAATTTTTCTGTTAGTTATAAGACGACCTGAGATTGTATATCTGACAGTAGCCCAAAATGCATTGGCTTTTTTTAGAGATGGATTGTTTATTATAATTTCCAGGTTATTAATTAAAGCTAAAGTTGTTGTGCATTTTAGAGGTGCCAATTACTTAAAATTTTATAAAGCGTCGAGCTTAATTTTTAAAAAATTTATCGATTTAACTTACCACTACACAAATTATGGCATAGTGCTTGGTCAGAGCTTAAAACCAATGATCTCAAAATGGTTTGGTGATGAGCAAATTTTTGTTGTGCCCAATGGCACTGATTTTTTACCTAATTTGAATAAAAAGAAAAATGGAGAATTTTCTGAACTCAATTTAGGCTACATTGGATTTTTAGGAACTGAAAAGGGAACGTATGAATTATTAAACGCCTTCAATATTGTCCAAAAAAAATATAAAATTTTAAAATTATATCTGGCAGGCGAATTTGCTTACGATGATGGAAATTTTAAGAATTATTTTTTTCATTTTATCAAAGAAAATGATCTTGAAGATAAGGTTAAATTATTAGGGAAAGTACAAAACAAAGAAAAGGAAGATTTCTTTCTGAATACTGATATATTTATCTTCCCTTCATGGCATGAAGGACATCCAAATGCAATTTTAGAGGCGATGGCAAGCAAGTGTCCAGTTATCGCAACTAACGTTGGAGCGATCTCCGAATCGATCATTGATGGCTATAACGGTTATCTCATTGAAAAAAAATCAGTGGATGCTCTCGTTCAACGAATAAATCAATTTGTTAATAATAAGGAAATTATTTCAGAAATGAGTAAGAACTCAAGGCATTTATTTGAGAAAAAATTTACCAGTGGAATCAATATAAATCAAATGAAGTCCATTTTTGCAAAAATCGGTTCTCATTAATGCGAATTACTGATCATACGAGCTCTTCTAATTCTTTACTTAAACAGGCACTAAATTCGCCCTGGAAGTTTTTTGATTTTCTAAAAAGTTATTTCCTTACTCCATACTATCGTTTATACTTTCTTGAAAAAAATATTGCATGGAATAAAGGCTGGCGGCTCTATGGTAGACCGATTATTCACAAAGCCCTTGGGAGTCATATTCAAATAGGCAAAAATTTTACTGTCAGAAGCTGGTTTTCCTGCAATCCAGTAGGAATCGATCATCCGTGTTTTTTAACGACATGGCATCCAGATTCAGAAATTATTATTGGGGATAATGTTGGGATTTCTGGTGCCATCATTTGTGCCTTTTCAAAAATTATTATTGAGGACAACATTATGATTGGCGCCAATGCTCGTATTTTAGATACAGATTTTCATCCAACTGAAATTAGTACAAGAAGGTATGGCACAGAAAATGTGAAGTATGCCCCTGTACATATTGGGAAAAATGTGTTAATTGGCGCGAATTCAATAGTTCTAAAAGGTGTTTCTATTGGAGAGAATGCAATCATCGGGGCAGGAAGTGTCGTCACGAAAGATATTCCTGCAAATACCATCTCTGCAGGAAATCCTGCAAAGATCATAAAAGATGTGAAATAGTAACGGTACATATTTTTATTAATTTCATTAGGTTACAATTTGAACAATAATTCCGCTAATCTCAAAATCTTAATCATCGCCCACAACCAAATCTATACTGGTCCCTATCACAAAATTTTAGAATTGTGCCAGGCGGTTGCCAACCAGGGCAACCAGGTAACGCTGCTCTGCACGTCCCAAGATAACAGAACTGGATTTAAAAAATATCAATTGAATGGGATTGAGATCGCTGAAAGCCCTGATTTATTAAAGGGCAGGCTCCGCCAGGGCGTTGATCCCTGGAACGCGGTGCAGCGGATATTAT
>Ga0209636_10008305_pt1 | contig 10576 bp, 9 predicted proteins | sample DeeMarSWOR152_54_FD_187464 | JGI IMG/M metagenome (GOLD analysis project Ga0209636, IMG submission 187464) | Marine sediment microbial communities from White Oak River estuary, North Carolina - WOR-1-52-54 (SPAdes) (version 2) | ecosystem: Environmental > Aquatic > Marine > Intertidal zone >... | reverse complement strand
GAACGTATACCAGAACTCAATCGTGATCTGTAAGTCAATTCATGCCCTGTTTATCCTGAACAGGAATCTTCAAGAGCGCGGTCAGGATGGCCGAGCAGACTGCAAGAACGGTCCCACCGATCCGCTTGCCGTAGATAGGCAGGGCAAACATAAGAATCCCGTAGGAAAGGGACACGAAGGAGAGAGAGCGTCGCAAAGAGGTAAGTGTCTTTGCGGAGGAACTTCAGCGTAACGGTTAAACGGCTCGAAAAAGTGATTTGTCCTTGATGAAACGAAAGAAGGTTCCCTGAGTCAAGGAAAATCAGTTCAAACCCATCCGCTAAAACTGAAACCTCCACAGAGGGATTGAACTATCCAATCCCAATCATCACGCCACTGCATATTTCAAGAGAATCAGTTATGCAACAGGTCCGACAATTCTGATTAATTGCGATTCTATAGGTAACATATCCTGAGTTGCTCTGTCAGAAGTCTTACCCGCTTCCATGGTAGCTGCTTGGGCTCTAGCGGCTCAAAAAACAATTTTCTATTACCTGACAGTTCGCACTGCCCTTATAAAATAAGGCTCTGGATATGAGCCCCTCCAACCACCGGATGTTACTCCTTTTTTAATTTTGCCCTTGGTAAAGTTTACAATATGGTTCATTTCTAATACTCGGGCATCGACCGGCCCACCACGATCCGCACTCCAACATACCGACTGTTTACCTTCAAAAAGTGAGCTAATGTGCTGCACTCTTTCGTTTACCGCTGGCTCAAGAAGGGAACATAACTCTTCAAGGGTGGGCATGCGCCAGTCATCGTAGCCTGAGAACCTCTCTTCATTTAGACCGGATACATATTTCTTTACCTTCCAATAGAGAAAGGCTGATGAAGATCCTCCCTTCTGCCACATGAGCCCCGTGGCTCGATCCGTTATGGTTCCATCACCATTATCCACAAAATCATTGGGAAAGTCCCCCCCTTCATTCAGGCCCTTGGCAAAGAAATTGTGCCTTTCAACCATCGTTTTCACATCAGTGTCCCACAGCTCTTCTGGGATATCCCGCAACGTTACCTTAGGAATTACTGGCTCCGTTACCTCTTTGGGAATGGAGGCCAGGCGGTTCTCTTGGGCCTGTTGAGCCTTGGGTTCCTTAATCCTCTGGGCGCCCTTATCCTTTTCCTCCCTCAGTCTTCTTAACTCCGCTTCCAGGGCCTTTTTCTCGGCAGCCTCCTTTTCCTCCCTCAGCCTCTTGAGCTCCTCTTCCAGGGCCTCTTTCTCGGCGTCCTCCTTGAGCATTCTCTCCTCCCGTGCCTTGCGCTGGGCCTCCAGGAGTCGCCTCATCTGCTCCATGAGCTCCCCGCTCTTCTTCCGCTCCTCCTGCAGTCTCTTAAGCTCCGCAGCAAGAGCGGATTCTTCCTCCTGACGCTTCTTTTCTTCCGCGATCTGCTTCTCTCGAACCTTGAGAGGAATAAAGATAAAATCCCCCCGATCCAGATCAGGGTTGTTGATCTTGCCATACTGGGGGTGCTGCCTGCGGTGGGTGTAGTTGACGACCTTGTCTGAAAGATACATCCCCAGCTCTGAGCCGGTGATATACCCATCACCGGTGAGGTCTGCATCACCTCCCAGGCCAATCAGAAAGCAGCGCTTGAAGGTGCTCCTGTCAGGTACCTGTTCGTCTTCCCTGCCAGCCGTGATATACTGCCTCACCGGTAGCGTGCTCTTCTCGGTGATATCATCAGGAACCGCCCTTACTAGGGCAAACAGGGAGCCGGAGAAACAGGAGTCAAATAACATCAGGACGTGTTTGGATTTGATCCTCATGGAGACCGATTCAATGTCCCTCATGCTGATGGCGTGGGCGGCAAAACCCATGGGATCTTTCCCCAAGAGTGGGCAGTCTCTGGGGATGATATATCCCATCTTGGTCTTGTCAGCCAAGGTCTCGGTTTCACCGTGGCCGGCGTAGTAAAATAGAAGAGCCCGCTTCTCTTCTGTCCCCATTCTATAGACCATCTCATTAAGCACCGTTTTCATCTCCCGGGAGGTTGGATCCAGCACCAGCTTCACCTCAAAGCCCAGTTCCTTGAGCTTGGATGCCACCTCTTTGGCGTCGTTGACCGCATTCGGCAGCTTCGGCCATCTCTCATAGCTGCTGACTCCCACCACCAGGGCATGGTAATCCCTATAGAGGTATAAACTCTGGCCTTCTTTTGCAATCACCCTGATGCCGCGGGTAGCAGCAAACAGATGGGAAGAGAGTAAGGACAACAGGAATAAGGCAAGAATGATAGAAGGACTGATTCTTCTATTCATAAGACACCTCCTATTTTGCGCCCCTATCTGGGTAGGATACAAAGAAATTAATAAAAGTCAAGTCAGGATTATCGCCGGGAGAACACCAGCCAGCACGTATCATTTGGTGTTATTGCCTCAAGCGGCCTTTACCCTTTTATCCTCAACCCTCTTTGCCTTAAACATTGTCCTCTCTAAGGTGTCAAACCCTACCAGCTCCAGTGCCGGTGTTACCTCCAACTCCTCCCGAAAGGCCCGCTTAACCTTATCTTTAAACTCCTCGGTATCTACCTCTTTGCTCTTATATTCCGCTATAACCGTAATGACATCGATCCCGGTCTTCTCATCGGTGGACAACCGTATCCTGAACTCATCACCCAACTGCTCAAAGCTCCTTATGACCTTTTCCACTTGAACAGGATAGAAATTGGCCCCCTTATAGATAATCATATCATCTGCCCTGCCCAGAATTCCCCCTTCTGAGCGTGCATGGGTGCGGCCACAGGCACACTTCTCGGTAGTCAAGCGAGCCAGATCATCGCTCCAGTAGCGAAGCATTGGTACGGCCTCTTTGGTCAAGTGGGTGAGAACCACTACCCCTGTCTCGCCGGGATCACACCTCTTCCTGGTATCGGGATCGATTATCTCAACAAGCAGATGATCTTCCACCCAATGGATTCCCGCCTTCTCCTCACACTCTGAGGCACAGGTGGGACCGATCTCTGCGAGCCCGTAGTAATCATAGGCATCTATTCCCAACCTGGTCTCGATCTTTTCTCTGGTCGGTGGTATCTCGGCCCCTGCCTCACCGCCGAAACAACCTCTCTTTAAGGCTATATCCGATGGATCGATACCCCTCTGGCTCATCCTTTCAGCGATGTACAGGGCAAAGGAGGGGGTCGAGAGCAATACCGTGGAGCCTGGATTGAGGAGATAGTCGACCTGCCTCTCGGCCATCGAGGCCCCTATAGGCAAGACGAAGCACCCCATGGCCTTAGCCGCATAGTGTGTGGACATACCGGCTACCCACAGGCCATAGCTAAAACCGTTTTGCACGATATCCCCGGGACGGGTGCCGAAGTTCCACAGGGTTCTCACCGTCCACTGGGTGATGTTTTCTACATCTTTTTCCGTCCAGATCGTATTCACCGGGATACCGGTTGTCCCCGTGGATGGATGAAGCTCCCTCCAATCCTCGTGGGGCGCGACGACGTATCTTCCAAAGGGGGGATGGGCCAGCTGCTCGTCTCTGAGCTCCTGTTTGGTAACCGGCGGAATCTTGAGAACATCATCGAGGGAGCTGATATCCTCTGGCTTAAGCCCGATCCTATCAAACCGTTCCCGATAGAACTCAGAGGATTCATAGCATCGCCTTACCTGCCATTTCAATCTATCGAGCTGGAGCGTTTCCAGCCTCTCTCTGTCCATCGTCTCGATCTCTTTTTCGTAGTACTGAGGGTATTCAGATGATTTTAATGGAACCATAGTTACCTCCATGAAAATGGTGGGTGAAGTTCAAAAGCTTTTGCATCTCTGAGGTCCCGTTCCTCCCTCCCTTTACCCGCTGAGTTTTAGGGGACTTTTTAGTGCAGGACACCAGGGGCCTGCCCGCCATCGCGAGGCTCAGGCGAGGCGGGCGGGCATCGAGTCTTGGTGATCGTGGCATAGGATACGCTTATCAAAAACCTCAAGATATCTAAAGCAATTTCTGCACGAGCGTGCCGCTTTCTTTCTGCCTACACACGTGGAATCCGAAATGGAATTTGAGGGTTGACCCTAGCACGGGAGATGTCTTGAGAACTGCTATTATCTGCAACTTAGCACTTTTCAAGAATATTTGGATATGATTTGGATATCCTCACATCTATCAATTGCTAACGCTACATCTTAGCCTGCTTTTTCTTAGCCAGAATACCTTGTTCACGATAAATTCCCCGGTCGCTACCGATACCCCATTCTGTTGAACTCCGATTGAATCATTTGCCATGACCAACAAGGTTGCACATTTCTTGGCTTGCTCTTGGAGATCTAAGACCGCATCGTGTGAGGTCAGGAAGTAGGGGAGACGGGCTCGGAGCATATGCCGCGTTGAATATTCTCGCAAAAGCCATTATAATCCCTTGCTTATGAATTCGTTTCAGGAGGATGTGTGTCATGAAGGTTTTGGGAATTCTCGGGAGCCCTCGAGTGGGAGGGAATAGCGACATCCTTTTGGAGCAGGCATTGGCCGGGGCCAGGGATTCCGGGGCGGAGGTGGAAAAGATTGTCCTGGCCCGTAAGAAGATCTCCGGATGCCTGGACTGCGACAAGTGCGATGAGACCGGTGTGTGTGCGGTGAAGGACGATATGCCGGAGATCCACACGAAACTTCTGGAGACAGATTCCATAATTCACAGCGTCCCCGTGTATTTCTGGTCAATGACTGCCCAGATGAAAGCCTACCTGGATCGCTGGTGCGCTTTCTTCGATGCTGAGTGGCGGTGGCACAAATCATATTACCCCAAAATGAAGGGTAAAAGGATAGGCCTCATCACCGTTTGCGGTGACCCCGATGTTTCAACCGCCGATCCCATCGTTCACAGCTTCAAGAGCACCTGCCAGTTCACCGGCCTCAAGTGGATGGGGGTTGTTCAGGCCTCAGCCTCCAAAAAGGGGGAGATCGACAGTAACGACACCGCGAAAAAGGAGGCTTACGACCTGGGTCGGAGGATTAGCGTTTGAATGTGGGCATCTCTCAGAATGCGAGGATACCATAGTCCCATCTTTTTATTTTCCGCACCAGGCACGTTTGTCAGGAGCCAATTTTCTGCTTGACAAGAGTAAAGAAACAAGTATATCTTGCCGTAAAGAAGTAATGAGGTAAGATCATGAGGATTAGCAGCAAAAGGCAAATTTCGATTCCCAAAAAGGTCATGGAGGCCTTGGACCTACACCCGGGAGATGAGATTGAATTCGAGATCGAAGGAAACACCGCCCACCTGATTCCCATCAAGACCATCAAGATCCCGAGAGACCAGGCCTGGTTTTGGACCCCGGAGTGGCAAGCAAGAGAAAAAGAGGCGGACCAGGATTTATCCGCTGGGCGCTATCGTGAGTTCGATAACCTGGAAGACCTCTTGAAAGATCTGCATGGTGAAGATTAGGCGCACAAACTCTTTTCTAAAGGATTATCGAACCTTGCCAGCGGATATCCAGGACCGAGTCGACAAGCAACTGACCCTTCTCCTTGAGAACCCAAGGCATCCCTCTCTCAGGTTGAAAAAGCTGAAGGGCACGGACACCTTTGAGATAAGGATAACCAAAGGCTACCGCTTGACCCTTAGGTATGCAAACAAGGTTCTAGAACTCCGGCGGGTTGGAACGCACGACCTGTTGCGAAAGGAAGGGTGAAAGCAACCGAATCACAAGTTTGGATATAGAATGTATGGATTCAAGAGGGCCTCTCGAATACGGCATCAGCATCTTATGGAGAGGGGTGGACGAATGATTGTAGCGAAAAATCCAAAAGCCTGTACCGGCTGTCTACTCTGTGAAATGGCCTGTTCCTTTCACCACACGGGCAAATATTCACGACACGGCTCCAGCATCAGGGTGAATAAATCCATATCGAGCCCGGAAAAAGGGCCTCAAATCACCGTATCTTACGGGAAAGAAACATGGAATCCTGTGTGTAACCTTTGCACAGGGGAGGATTCTCCCCTGTGCATCCGTTTTTGTCCCGAGAACGTGTTGGCCTTAGAAGGGGTGCATTCATGATACGATCACAGCATGGGTATGCCGGGAAAATCCTGCGAGTCGATTTAACGAGCGAGCAGTTTTTTACCGAACCGACGGAGCACTACATCCCCAAGTTCTTAGGGGGAAGGGGTATCAATCAATGGATTCTTTCCAGAGAGTTGCGACCCTGGGTGACCCCCTTTGAGCCGGCAAATATCCTGTGTTTTGGAGCAGGGGCGCTCGTGGGCACGCCGGTACCCGGGGCAGCCAGGCTCAATGTTGATTCAAAGAATCCGTTTACGGGTGGAATCGGATCAGGAAACTGCGGTGGCTGGTTTGCGGCGGAACTCAAGTTTGCAGGGTATGATACTATCGTGGTTCACGGCAAGGCAAGGGAGCCTGCTTATCTATGGATTGAGGATGATTCAATCTCCCTGAGGCCAGCGATGGCACTGTGGGGAAAAACATCCTCCGAAACCGCAGAGACGATACAACAAGATGTGGGTCACAAGGACATCCAGGTCCTATGCATTGGTCCCGCAGGGGAAAACATGGCCAGACCGGCCTGTATCGTTGTTAGTGGTGCCCGGGCGGTTGGACGATGTGGGTTAGGTGCCGTTATGGGATCAAAGAACCTCAAGGCAATCGCAGTAAAGGGGACCGGGGCCATTGGAGCAAAAGATCCCGAAGGATTAATGACCTTGGTTGATGGGGTGTCCCAGAGACTTCGTGGTTTAGGGGGATCCAGGGCCAGAAGGGAATTCGGGACGTTGGTCGCCTCTCCCTTATATAATCAATTATCGGCGTTGTGCTACAAGAACTATCACGATGACTATATTCCTGAGGAGAGTCTTGCAAGGATATCGCATGAAGTGTTCCACACGATATATGAGATAGATCGTTATGCATGTATGGCCTGCCCAACTCCCTGTGGCCATGTGTATCTCATTGATCGTGGTCCCTATTCGGGAACACAATGCCATAAAGCAGAGGCCAATGCCGTGTGGGATTTTGGGGGGAAACTAGCAGTAGACGATGCTGCCGCAATTTTAAAGGCGCAGGAGGAATGCTGCCAGCTCGGGTTAGACATCGATAACACGGCTGGCGCCATTGCGTGGGCCATTGACTGTTTCCAGAATGGAATACTCTCAAAAAAAGATACGGATGGGTTGGAATTAACCTGGGGTAATCATGGTGTTATCATCGAGTTACTGAGGAAGATTGCGTATCGAGAGGGATTTGGAAATCTCTTGGCCGAAGGTTCCTTGAGGGCATCACAGGTAGTGGAGAAAGGATCCCAGAAATACTCCTTTCACATGAAGGGCCAGGATCTTATTGAAGGAATCCGTTCCATGAAGGGTTGGGCCTTGGGTGTTGTGTTATCTGCGAGGGGTGGAGCACACACCCGTGGAGCCCCGGCAACTGAAAGCAGAAAATATTCATCGGAGGACAGTCAAAGGTTATTCGGCATCAAGACAGCAGGAGATGCCCCAACATACACCGGTAAACCAAAGATCGTATGCTATTTCGAATATATTCATTCCCTCTTGGATTCCCTGGGGGTTTGCTTCTTCACAGGGAACTGGACATCCCCTGAAGGAATAACTCCACGGGAATTAGCCCAGTGTTATTCCCTTGCTACCGGAATCAGGACGTCAGAGGATGAATTGATGAGGGCCGGGGAAAGGATCCACAACGTTGAAAAGATGTTCAACGTCTACCACGCCGGGTTTAAAAGAGGTGATGACTATCCCCCTGAGAGGCTCATGGAAGAACCCATCAAATCCGGCCCCTTGAAAGGTGAACTCCTCGATCGAGAAGATTGGGATAGGATGCTCGATGCCTACTATAGCCTGCATGGATGGTCTCAAAGGACTGGCTGGCCTACCAGGGAGAAACTACAGGAATTGGACTTAGCCGAGTGTATTGAGAGGCTTGAGAAGGCAAAAGGAATGTATCAACCCAAAGCTTAGTGCTGAGTGAGCAATTAGGGGGACGTACATCAAATTATAAGATTTATTCATGAAGAGTGCCTACGATTGAAACTTCACCTGCCCTATTCCCTTTTTGAAGGCTAGGGTGATGAAGGGCAAAGCTTGTAATTTTATGTACACACGTTTTCAAACTCGCAATGCCTTTAGTCTACCCGGATAGCTCTCCTTATAGGTCAGTAATAAATTGACACTATTGGCAGCGCCGGCAAAAGACATATAGGTGGGAACCTGAGAGGAAACAAACGTCTGGGCAATTATCATAAGTTCGTTCGCGTCCTCTGGTACCACGCTGAGTTGTAGCACCATAGCGATTGGCTTTGAAGATGCCGGGATCATCTCTAACATTCCATCCGCCCATCGGGACAATGCGCCGGATGTTGCCGATTGAGGCGATGCAAACCCGCTTAAGTCCAGAAAACCAATGAGGAAGTCAATGGATTCCGATCCTGAGACAATGCTGACCAATTGCCCCAATTTACCAGTTTCCATAATTGTTTGTGAGTAGTCTATGGGGTTTCGAAAAATATTGCCTGCAGCCGGACTAAATTCACGTATCCGATGGATAATCTCCTGTGGGAGTTGGGGGACGACTAACCCTTTCCTTTCAAATTCGTCGGCAACGAGGACACTATTGCCACCACCTGCACCAATCAAGGCAACATTTCTGCCCGTAGGGATGGGCATGAACAGAAGGGTCTGCAATATATCAGCCATTTCTTCCAGAGAATAGACCCGAATTATCCCTAATTGCCTGCAGAGGGCATCCCAAATCACTTCGTCGCCGGCGAGGGATCCGGTATGGCCGGCAGCGGCCCTGGCACCACCATGAGTAATCCCTCCCTTGAGCAATACCACGACCTTCTCTTTCGCTGCCCTTTCCAGCGCCCGGTGGAACCTTGCTCCATCCTTGACCCCCTCGATGTACAAGGCTATTATCCTGGTATCAGGATCATCAGCGAGATATTCGAGAAAATCGGCTTCGTTGAGATCGCAGGCGTTACCGTAGCTGATACCCTTACTGAAGCGAACACCACGCCACGCTGCCTGTCTAACGATGCTTCCTGCATTCCCGCCACTTTGGCTGACAAATGCTACCTGACCACTTTCCCGAGGGAAACCGACACCGAAGGAGAGGCCCGCGTGAGGGCAGTAAATACCCATGCAGTTTGGGCCTATGATTCTAATACCCTTTCTTCGAGAGGCCTCAACGAGTTGCGCTTCCAGCCTTGCCCCTTCTTTCTCCCCCGTTTCGTTAAAGCCTGCGGTACAAAAATGTATGGCCCTTACCCCTTTGGTATCGCATTCTTCGACCAGTCCGGGCGAGGCTTGAGCAGGTACCGTGCTGATCACATAATCGACTGTGCCGGGTATATCCCGAAGGCTTTTGTAAACCTTATACCCTTGAATCTCACCGCCTTTGGGGTTTACCAGATAGATTGGCCCTTCAAATCCAATCTCGGTAAGGGCGTCTAAAAAAACTCGGGTCCAATGTTCAGGATCGGCGGTCGTAATCCCGGCAAGGGCAATTGACCGGGGGTGAAAAAGGGGATCCAGACTCTCAAAATGGGACATGCTCTATAATCCGCGTTCCTTTCAAAACTGAAGCAAGAACAGAATCAACAAAGAAAAAACAGCCCATGGCAGCCCGATTCGGATTACTTCACATCCACTCGCATCTGCTTACAGGGACTGTCTCAAATTGTACTGTCCAGGCACGCTACCATGTTTCCAACGGCAAAGCAAGCTGCAAGGAGGGGGGTGCCGAAGCGTTTCATCTAATAATCATCTATTCGGCAGTCGTTGCCAGGTGATCGGAGTGAATATTTCTACCGCCTCAGGACCTTCCCTGATCTTGCCCCAGTAATTCTCCCATTCTCCGCTGCAATCGCTCCATTTACCACAACATACCGTATCCCTTCAGGCCTGTGCCCTGGGTCCTCATACGTTGACGTATCTATAATCGTGCAGGGGTTGAAGATGACAATATCCGCATCGAATCCCTCCATCAACAACCCCTTTTGTTTCACCCCGAAGGTCCTGGCGGGAAAGGAGGTCATCTTCCTGATCGCCTCCTCCAACCCCAAAACGCCTCGCTCCCGAACATATCTGCCGAGCACCCTGGGAAATGTCCCGGTTAGCCTCGGGTGGACTTTGCCTGTTCCAAATCCAGGAATCCCGTCCGTCCCGATCATGGTGAAGGGGTTTCGCATGATCCTCTGGATGTCCTCCTCGTCCATCGCAAAAAGGATGGCGATGGTACCACGTTTTTCCTCAACCACAAGGTCAAAGATCACATCATAGGGGCTTTTGTTCTCCGTTTCTGCAAGCTCGGCAATGGACTTGCCGTTATAGTCATGATGGTTCAGCGACATTGCGATGACAATATTGTCAAACCCCGATCTTTGGATCAGGTTCTCCCACTGACCTCCTCCACCTTTCTCGATCTCCGCAACAACGGCATCCCTGATTTCTGGATCTTTCAATCTCTGGGAAAACACCTCTGGTCCACCCGCAAGGATGTTCGGCGGGAGCAGGGCGGCCAGGAATGTGCTTCCAGCCCGGTAGGGGTATTGGTCGCAGGTGA
>Ga0209636_10008304_pt1 | contig 10576 bp, 7 predicted proteins | sample DeeMarSWOR152_54_FD_187464 | JGI IMG/M metagenome (GOLD analysis project Ga0209636, IMG submission 187464) | Marine sediment microbial communities from White Oak River estuary, North Carolina - WOR-1-52-54 (SPAdes) (version 2) | ecosystem: Environmental > Aquatic > Marine > Intertidal zone >... | reverse complement strand
GACCCGTTCATAGAATATCTTTGTCAATGCATCAAGGTCTGGGATCTTCTCTAAGTCTGTCCACGGTTTTAGCAGAATGATGACTTCACCTTCCTTATCCTGCTTAAACTGAAACGATTCCACCCAATTAAATATATAATGTCGTTGTAAGGGGATAATAAGATTTGATACATGTATCCAGGTGTCTTTCTTTGTAAGTAAATAATCCATGGTTCTTCCGAGAATGGATTTCAGTGTTGGAAGCCCTCTACCACACCGACATTTCCTATTAGAGATTTCGCCTGTGTCTTGGTTTTCGTAGCGTATTAATGGCATAGCGTAATTTAATAGATCAGTAAACAATAGGCGACCGTCAACCTCTTCTACGATGTATCTCTCTGCGTTAATGTGGAGGTCATCATGCATTTCGCAGTCTTGGGCCATCGAGCCCAGTTCTCTGCTGCCATAGAAGTTGTATACTTCACATTGGAATGCGTCCTCTATCTCTTTCCTTGCTTCAGAAAACAAAGTTTCGCAGCTAGTCTGAATAACTCCGACCTCTGGTTGGATTCCTTCCTCTAATGCGTAGTATGCAAGGAACCTCAATGGAGTTGTATAAGCTTTAATCAAGTTAGGCTTGAATTTCTCAATCAATCTTAGATAATGTATAGCATCCTCGCGTGATTTTAGTGTTTCAACAGGTAGATATTGTTGTCCCCCTTTTTGATGGGGTTTTAACCCGATATCTATTGACCCCCATAACTCGCAAATTCTATTTAAAGGGGTTCTGTACCAGTTTAGGAAGCGATTTTCGGCAAAATCGAACTTGAGTCTATTGTCCTTGAACGTTGTCGATTTGCTTACTGTTCCGCTTGTTGCTACTTTAAATCCTGGTACATTTGCCACCTTCAACCGATCGAAGTTTTCCTTTATTAGTCTCTTGGTAAGGATTGGAATTTTCTTGAGGTCGTCAAGAGAACTTATCTTCGGCAGATCTTTATAGTATGCTGTGTTTTTTCTTGCATGGTCAACTAGCTTCTTAAGGCCTTCAAGTTGAAGGCTCCTGATCTCTTCCTCAGAAAACCATTGACTCCTTTTCAGAAACCGGGGATTCCAAACTCTAAAATAGGATTTATCGAATAATCCACGAAGATTCGCACTCGTTTTTTTATAGTATTTATAGCCTTGAATAATCCAAAGCGGATATATGTTTAACACATCTGCGCGCGTTCGCGCGCGCCTCCGCTAATCAATTGTTGTATCATCTTTTCATACTCTTTCATTATTTTCTTATCAAAATCATTGGCTCTTTTCCTTGCTTTTTCAGAATATCTCTTTCTTAATTCATTATCTTCTAGAAGTCTAATAATTTGATTAGCTAAATAATTTTCCTCAGGAGTTAGTGGATCAGATGCTTTATAAAATATTCCATCCATAGGGTGTGTCAATATTCCGAATTTTCCTTTTTCCAATATTTCTGATGGTCCATATTTGCAGTCTGTAGCAATTATGGGGCAACCGCAGGTCATTGCCTCTATTAATGCACAGGGAAGTGCATCCCATATAGAGGAAGAAACAAAGATAGAAGATTTTGAAATATACTTGAATGGATTATCTTGCCATCCTAGAAATTTCACATCATTTGTTAGGTCTAGGTTTCTTACCAACTTCTCTAAATATAATTTCAACTCTCCTTTGCCACATATTACTAGCTTACATTGTTTTATCTCCCTTACCTTGGAAAAACTTCTTATAAGATGCCACTGACCTTTTGCCTGTGTCAATCTTCCCATATTTATTAGTATTGGCAAGTCACCTTCAAACCATTCATCATTTACTTCTTCCATTGCCAAATGCCGGATCTTTTCTATATCAACTGGGTTATATATCACTCTAATCTTTTCAGGATTTATGTTAAAATCTCGAACAAGTTCCTTTTTTATACCTTTAGAAACTGATATTATCAAATCAGCTTTATTGTATAGAATATTTGTCTTATATCTAGTAAGTCTCTCTAAACGTGATTTATGTAAATTCGTGGATGGGATCCAATGAATAGATACTATCACCTTGGTTTTTTTATTTCCAATATTTGAAAGGATGTTGATGAAATTATCAAGGCCCAAGAAACTCAGGGAAACATTTGGCTTATATTCGTTAATGAGTTTCCGATATTTTATTGAGCCTACGATGATGGAATAAATATATTTTAATCGTTGATCAATTAGATTTCGATTTGTTAAGTTCAAATTTATAGATAGGAGAGCTTTATTTATAGGATATGAGATTTCGTTCCTTATAGTAACGATTATTCGCCTGATATTTGGGTTTAAATTTAAGCTCAAATCTGAAGCAACTCTCTCTGCACCACCTCCTCCCAGAGACGCTATCAACATTAGAAGTTTAGTCATATAATTACCAATCAATTGTTTTTAAAAATGTTTATGTATTTTTCCATAAAATATAGTCCTATTTAATGTTAATCCATAGATGAAGTGTTCTGTAGACTTCTATCTGTTGATCCTTATATAGCAGAAACTCCAGCTTCTGATCTTCACCTTTCTCTTTTGCTTTGAATATTAAGGGTATTTCCAGTTTTTCATTTTCGATCAGAAAGACGTTTTCTTTATATATCAATGTCCCATTAAAATTGACTTCTAAAATATATATGATGTTTTCGTATTCGTGGTTCACGATGCCCATTATCACTTTTCCCTCTTCTCCGACCTTTAGATCTGTAGGATAGTCAGATGCGGTTCCATTCGGGCCGAGAAGGTAGAAATCGGTGAATCTTTCACCAGTCTTAGGCTTCACCACAACGTAGACCAATGTAGCGGATGAACCTATTATGGACGCTATCAGAACGATGGAGAGGCCTTTATCCAGAACGTTTTGGCCTATATTAACTTTTAATAGCCTCTCAAATGGATCTCTGTATCTTTCTTCGGCTGGCAACCTCAACCTTCTAATCCATGCGGTTAGTGAAAGGGAAATCGTAAATGTTGAGAGAACCATCAATACTGGAATCAACTTAATTCCGAAGGGGGTATAGTTCAAAGCCAAGCCTAGTAATGGAACAATAGCGATGCTCAATCCAAAGCTTAATGAAACTCGTTCAACCCCATCTAAAATATCTCTTCTCGGAAACGACGCTGCGACCAATGAATATCCAGGTACAAAAATCGTCAAAGGTAGACCTAGAATCATTCTTATAGGTGTATCGTTTAAAGACGGAACCGAAATGAACAGCATTAATAAAAGAGTTGATAGAATGGTAAGTAAAAGATCAAGAAAAACCATTATTTGTGAATGAAGTATGTTCTAAATTCGCCATTTTCGTATATTTTATCAACGTTAATACAATAATTGATTTTAATGAAATCTTCTCTATAAAATGGAGGTTCAAAAACTATCCATAATTCCATAATGTAAGGTTTCATATCATACTCAGTGATAGCCAAATACCTATATTCATCTATAGGGAAAATGCGATCATCATTGAATCCGAAATGGACTGGAGTATCCCAATCACTATATAAATCAGATCTTTGCCGTCGGAACTCACATCCATAAATCAAATCAGCAAATCTAAATACAGGAGTCAGAACATCTGCTGTTTTGATCTCAAGGTTTTTTTGAGTTATTAGCCAATTCATACCCATTATATCCATAGTTGTAACTTGGCTATTACGAAGATTAGTTATGGGGGAGGGATATAGAGAAAATATTGCGATAACCGATGAAAAAACAATCAAGCCTAAAATTAAAACAGTTTTATCCTTCTTATTATTAATTGAAAAATTGTATATAAGATATCCCACTAATGGCGGAGTCAAAATCATATTAAAATTAAGATTTATTAATCTATATGGTTGATGTGCACTAGAAAAAAAGAATATAAGTGAAAGAAACAAGTTACCAATAATTAAACACATGGATATTTTATAAAACTTCTTTAATATAGGAACTCCCTTTCTTAAAAGAACTTGGTAGATTACGAATAATGAAATAAGACTAAAAATTATTTCATCAGCAATCATTAAGATAAGAACTCTCATTGACTTAAAAATCCCTACGCGAGTCAGAGATAGGGCAATATCAAAGCTTGTTTGAGTTTTCAACAAACTCATTAATTGAAATAAGACAGTTTTAATATTTCTAAGTAGAGAGTACTGTTGAATAAACCAAATAATTAAAGCTACAAAAGATAATAGTAGCAGTGATTTTGAAATACTTTTCCTTTCCTCAACAAGATTTAATTTTTCAGAAATAAAGAATACAGTCATGTAAAGAAGAAACACTATACCCGTAATAGGGTGAAAGAAAGGATACATGATGATGATAATGATACTGAGAAACCTAAAACGATAATCTGAGTTTTTCTGCAAAAGATAGAAGAAAAAAGGTAGCATCAAAACAGATAGGAGCTGATGATATATAGCAGTTGAAACCCAAGCAAAGAATATCGGTGTAGAAGCTAATATTGAACATAAAATGAATTTTCTATCGTATATAAGAGATTTAGACCAACAGTAAACGGAAAGAACGTAGACCGCATAATATAATGATGGTATATATTTTGATATATTAAGAACTGAAATATTCGTCATCTGGCTTATTTGAGATATTAAAATAGATGTTATTGGATATAAATTATTTCCAATGTATCCATAAATATTTACATCTGATGCCATTCCAACATAGCTTGATGCGTCCCCCCTTCCAAAGCATAATACATATCCTCGCAAAGCATAAAGGGAAAGTACTAAAGAATTGCAGAAAATAATTTCAAATAACCCCACCATCCACATTTTAGATCGAATATAAAGGCACGAAGCAATTAGAAAAAAAGCGTTAAATAAACCAAAAATTATTGCAATCCAAAAAATTCTGGGTGTGGCAGAATATATAGATGGTTCATATCCCTTTGCTGGAGCACGCGCTATTACTAACAGAGCAGTAGTAAGAAGGAAAAAAGATGTGATAGTTGATAGTGATATGAACCTATGCCATGCCTTCCCCCGAGACCCATTATAACGGGATAGAATTACGCTCAAGTCACACGTCATTCAAACTTCGCACGCTAAGATACGCCTAGTTCACTGAAGATTTTTTGCCAAGCCGTTAAAGTCTTCTCATAGCTAAAGTTCTCTTTGATATACCAATACGCATTGATACTTATTTTTTCCAGAATTTCAGGCTTATCGAGGAGTTCCACTATCCTCTCAGCTATATGCTTTGGATCATTAGACTTAAGCAAAAAACCAGTTCTACCTTCCATAATTATATCTGTTATTGCTCCAACTGGTGTTGCCAAGACCGGTGTACCACAAGCCATAGCCTCAAGCATAATGTTGGGCAGTCCCTCAGTAAACGAGGTTAAAACTAGTAGCCTGAATTCATTTAGATATTGTGGCACATCTTCGTGGGAGATCCATCCAGTAAGTTTAACATATGCTTCTAAATCCTTAGTCTTTATTGTTTTCTTGATTTCAGCAGCTAGAATTCCATCTCCATATATCACAAAATGGATATCTTCTCCTTTCTTTAACACTAAAGGCATGGCTTCAATTAGGTTCAAGACTCCCTTCTCCTCACTTAATCGCCCTATATATCCTACTAATTTTAATCTCTCATAGAATTTCTTAAAAGCTGTGAACTTGGTTAAATCAACGAAATGCTCGTGTGCAATAATTATCTTATGCTGATATTTACCAAGGTTCGCTTCTTGAATCATTCCACGAGAGTAGATTATTAGCCTATCCGCTAAACTAAAGGTGAGACTATCTAGCACCATCAATAATTTGGAAAGAGGATCTTTTTTTATGGAATATACTTTCGTTGATATGCCTCCGGGCATCAAGATAACATTTTTTCTTAGAAGCCTTAATATTAAAAGTGGAACAAAGAGACCGTCTCCTCCAATAGAAAAGATGAAAAGATCAACATTTTTTGATATTTCAGCTACATATCGCAGGATTTTAAGTTGTGTGCCCACGGAATTAATAAGTCTCATAAAAAGATTAGAAGACGTTCTATGAGTTACTTTAAATGCCCAAATATTTTTTTCCTTTTTTAATTTTTCTAAGGCAGCTCCACCGCTAACTATGTAAACTTTATCAAAGATGTCATGCAATAAATTTACTAAGTTTGATAAAGGTATGTACCCGGCAAGACTTAACGGAAACGTAATTATACAGACACAAGTATTCAATTTCGCGTGTGCGTATGTTTTTTTAAATTTGTTGATTGTAAAAATGTTATTTCGCTTGCGCAAGGTGTTTAGCCAATTTATATCGGATAAGATGTTCGATGCTTTCTTTAGGACTTATCAAAGAGTTGATTCCCATAAACTCCAAGACTTTATGCGCATCAATTTTGATTAATTCCTTGTCCTTCTCGTCGAAAGCTGAGGGAATTCCACGGTCCACTATCCCGACATCAGGCTTTATCTTCCCTTTAGTGGCCTTAATTATGGAGTCTCTAACCGTTTCAGCCAGTTCTAGAATAGTCATCGGTTCTGGGTGGTAGAGATTAAAGATGCTATCTAGGCTGTTTGTATTTGTTGACATCTTGCCATCAAGAATCTTTGTACAGAAAATATTGAATATCCTGCAGACATCATCTATGTCCACGTAAAGCATCGGTCGATACATACTGTGTTTGAATGGAGTGATGGGCTTACCTTTGAGGCTATTCTCAATGAAGATGTTCGCGGCTGTTTTTTCGGGCATTCCCACTCCTAGAACAGTGCCTTGCCGTATTATCCCGTAAACCTTTTCAGACATCTCCGAATAGAATCGGGTGATTGACTCTTGACAGATCTTTGAGATCGCATACAACCTAGCTCTATTTTCTACTTTATCCGGTCGGAAACCAAATTCCTCGTCAATTGTGCCCTTCAATCCCCTTTCGCCGATGACATGCCAAGAGCCTGCGAGAATCATTCCTTTGATTCTCGGTGTTTCATCAACGACCCTACAAACGTTATGTGTTCCAATCACATTGACTTCATATGAAAGTCTCTTTTTATCGTTAATTAGTGGAATCTGAATTATAGCGGTATGAATTAAGATATCCATATCCTCGACAGATTTTAAGAGATCCTCGTATTTGGTGATATCACATGGAATAAATTCAACGTTTTCTGGAACTCCTTTAGGAGTTCTCACATCTATAATTCTCACATTAAATTGATCACAAAGACTCCTAGATAGATAGGTTCCTATATATCCAGATCCACCGATAATTCCAATTTTAAAATTACGCAAACCTTTACTTTCCTTGTTTCTCTTTTAAAATAGTTTCGTAAAGAAATTTAAGGGAATCTACAACTTTATCAATTGAATACTTTTCCTCTACAAACTTTCGAGCTCTATGACCCATCTTCTCAGCCTCTTCTAGGTGGGTAAGAGCATATAAAAGCATCTTTGTCAACTCTTGCGAGTCACCAGCCTGAAATAACAATCCCGTTTTTCCATGTAACACAATATCTGGAATCGACATTACATCAGAGGCTATTACTAGTTTAGAGCAAGCATAGGCCTCTAGAACTACATTAGGAAAAGTCTCATAACGCGAAGGTAAAACGAAGATATCTGCATCCACATAGGCTTCAAGCTTATCTTTTCCATACAATGGTCCAGTAAACAAAACATCATCAACGATATTTAGTGAACTTATCAATCCCCTCAATTTATCCAGATATCCATCATCTGGCCCAACCACTACTAATAATACATTATTAAACTTCTCAATTAAGTGGGCGTAAGCTTTGACCAGAAAGTCTATCCCCTTTATTTTATGAATCCTGCCTAAGTATAACACTATTTTTGTATCCTTAGGTATGTTAAACTTCTCCTTAAATGAGCCTTTATGCGGCAGATTAGCATAATCTGACAAATCTATTCCGTTAGGTATAAAAGCGATCTTCTCCTCAGGCACTCTCATATCCATATACTGTTCGGCTTCTATTCGGCAAAGTGCAATGACCTTAGAAGTATCTCTTAGTATGTTATTCCCCAAAATGGTATCAAACATAATCTTTAAACAAACTAGGCCAACGTTTTGTCCAGGTATAGTTTTGGGAAGTGATCCACGAGCCTGTAAAATATAAGGAATGCCAAATTTCTTCGCATAGTACCATACAAGCAGGTTAGGTATACCCCTAGCTTCATGCAAGTGTACAACATCAAAATCTGTCAAATTATCTTTGATGGCAGAAAACATTTGGAAAGAAACATGCAATTTCAACCTATCTGCGATCCAGTTGTTTTGGCATTTAAAATATTGAACCTTGGAATTACTATCAAATCTAATTTTCTGTTTTTCAGTTAACGGATTTCTTCTTCCAACATCAGTAGTGTAAATGGTCACATCATGTCCTCTTTTGGCCAATTCTCTAGAAAGCTGATAAAGAACTCTTACCGGTCCGCCATATGACCATTCAAAATAAGGTATAACTTGTAGGATTTTCACTTTCTTCCCTCTTTTACTAAGGATTCCAATAAGTCTTCAAACTGAGATACGATGATATCCCATTCATATTTTTTTATAAAGCTTTTAGCCATTAAACTGATTTTTTGAATGTCTCCCTTACTTAATTGGGTCACTTTATTTATAATGTCTTCTGGTTTATCTACGTAAATTACTCCATTATCATTTTCAAATTCTCTCATTACGCCTGGAAGCTTAGTTGATATTACTGGTTTATGCATAGCAAGGTATTCATATATTTTTATAGGAACAATGTATCTCATAATTTCATTATTATATGCAGGTAATAAACAAATATCAGCAACAGCTATTAACTGGGGGATCTCCTCGAAGGGTCTTCTTCCAGTTAGAATCACGTGATCCATAAGACCATTGTCTTTAATAATATCTTTTAACTGAGGATAATAATCTCCCTCACCCACAATCATCAATTTTATATTTGGATACTTACCTTTAATTTTTGAAATGCCTAAAATTACTTCTTTTAAACCGGAAAAGGGATAGATCCAGCCCATAAAGAAAAGCACTAAATCATCTTTAGAAATGCCATGTTTTTGTCGAACAGGAAGGGAATCTATTTTTAAGGGATCAAAACGCTGAGAATCTACACCGCCCGGTATAACTTTCGTGAGAGGTAGATCTGTAGCAAAACTAACTATATACTCTCTGAGATTTTCGTTAATAGCCATGACTATCGTCGAATTTTTAATTATTTTTTTCTGAATTACTTTAGCTAATGGTCGAAAGATTTTGAGTGGAATAAGTGTATGTATTACATCTGTCCAGTAATATATAAAGGGAATATTACCTTTTTTCGCAAATTTCATACCCCAATAACAACTTATGACGCTTGTAAAACCGATGATGATATCTGGATTAAATGAATTGATGCATCGGTTTATCTCTTTCCGAGAAGAGAATAGGAAGAATATATAGTCAATAATAGGAAATCTGATGAATGGAGGACAAATAAACGTTACACTAGCACCTTTATAGATACTGCAAACATTCTGAAATATATCCTTCTTTGAAAAAAGACCTTCGGTTTTTTCGCTTCTCCAAAGTTGATCAAAACCAATTACTACTACCCTATGTCCCCTAATAGATAATTTTTCCATGAGATGATGCTGTTGGTGAGGTCCTTTTTTGATCCAATGAGCATCTTGTACAACTAAAATCTTCAAAGAATAGACCTAGAACTTGGCACTCGCTTTGATGTCTTCCCAGTATTCTAAGAACCATTGATGAGTGTATACTAGTCCCTGTCTGAAATCAATCTTTGGTTTGTAATGGAGCACTCTTCTCGCCTTGTCAATGCTGGATAGGAGCCTGTTCTTTTTATCCCAAATCCTACTTTCCTTAAAAATAATTCCAGCATCATTATTCGTTAACTCGTTAATCCATTTAGCTAGATCTTTGATCTTGATCTCCCGTCCTGCACCGAGATTAAACGCCTCCCCGATGGCTTCTTCATAATACGCCATCGCAAGTAGGCCTTCTATAATGTCGCTAACGTAAGTGAAGTCCCTTGTCTCTTCCCCAGTACCCGTAATGGGTAAAGGTACCCCGTTCATTGCCCAGTAGAAGAAATTAGGTATAACATTCCGATACTTCCCAGGAACCTCTCCTGGACCGAAGGAGTTGAAAAACCTCGCATTGACGATTGGCAAACCATAGAGGTTATGGAAATAGTTCGTATAGAGCTCCCCCAGCATCTTCGTAACCTGGTAGGGGGTGTCCAAGCTCATCGAGACATCGTGCTCCTCGAAGGGCATCTTCGACCCATGCCCGTATATCCCGCAACCGGACGACGAGTAGACAAACCTCTCAACGTCTAGGAACTGGGAGTATTGGAGTATCTTAAGTATCCCCAAGCCGTTAACCATGAGATCCGTCTCAGGGTTATCGACGGAGTTCTGATTTGCAAAGTGCGCCGCGAGGTGATAGACGATCTCTGGCTTCGCCTTAAACGCCCATCTGAGCTTCTCCCCATCCAGGATGTCGCCCTTGATGAACTGGATCTTCTCCCCTCTTGGAACGTTCCACTCGTACGAGGAGGAGAGATTATCGAGGACCACGATCCTTTCCGTATCGAGTTCGT
>Ga0209636_10008303_pt1 | contig 10576 bp, 10 predicted proteins | sample DeeMarSWOR152_54_FD_187464 | JGI IMG/M metagenome (GOLD analysis project Ga0209636, IMG submission 187464) | Marine sediment microbial communities from White Oak River estuary, North Carolina - WOR-1-52-54 (SPAdes) (version 2) | ecosystem: Environmental > Aquatic > Marine > Intertidal zone >... | reverse complement strand
CGTGGGATTCACCCTGTTGATTACTCCTTCCATCCGCTCCTGAAGCTGTTCCGCCGAAACGACGGCGCCCTGGGAAAGATTTCGGTCAAGGTATCTCGCAATAGCCCTTTCAGTTTCCGTATCCAAGAGGATTCTTCCATTGTCAATTAAGAGCGTGCGCTGGCAGAGATTGCGGATGGCAGCCATATTATGGCTCACGAACAATACCGTGCGTCCCTCGCCGGTCACGCTGCGCATTTTGCCCAGGCACTTCTTCTGGAACTCCACGTCACCCACGGCCAACACCTCGTCGATGAGGAGAATCTCCGGCTCCAAGTGGGCGGCCACGGAAAAAGCTAGTCGTATGAGCATCCCGCTGGAATAGCGTTTCACAGGTGTATCGATAAACTTCTCCACCCCGGCAAACTGCACAATCTCGTCGAATTTATGGTGAATCTCCGCCTTCCTCATGCCCAGGATGGCGCCGCTCAGGTAAATGTTCTCCCTGCCGGTGAGCTCCAAATGGAACCCGGTGCCCACCTCCAAAAGCGAGCCGACCCGGCCGCAGACCTCACCGTACCCTCCCGTGGGCTCGGTAATGCGCGAGAGGATCTTCAACAGCGTGGTCTTGCCCGCCCCGTTGCGACCAATGACGCCGACGACGTCGCCCCACTTCACCTCGAAGGAGACGTCTTTGAGAGCCCAGATGAACTGTGGGTCGCCGTCCCGGCGCTGGAAAGGGCTCTTAAAGAGGTTGGTAAGGGCGCCCCGCAGCGTCTTATAGGGCTCCCGTTGTCCAATACGGTAGCGCTTGCTCAGGTTGTCGACTCGAATGGCAACATCGGTCATTACTACCTCGTAAATAGTGAATCGTGAATTGTCACAAGTTCTACCTCAGCGAGCGTTGGAGTCCGACCACCGTTTTCAAATCACATCTGCGAAGCCCCTCTCCATTCGGTTAAAGAAAAGGGCACCGGTAAAAACGAGGAGAAACGCGACCCCCGCCGACGCCCAGACCATCCCCCCTGGCGCCTCTCCTATGCCCAAAACCGCCCAGCGGAACCCCTCCACGACCCCGCTCATGGGGTTCAACCCCAGGAGAACGCGCCACGTGCCCCGTAGCAGGCTGCTGGGGTAGATCACCGGTGTAGCGAAAAGCCACAATTGGGTGAGGAAGGGAACGATGTAACGTACGTCACGGTATTGTACGTTCATCGCCGATAGCCACAGCCCAACGCCAAGGGAAGTGGCAAATGCCAGCAAGAGAAAGGCCGGGAGCCACACCACGGCGCCCGTGGGATAGATCCGGTAAAAGAACATCATCCCGACCAGCACGCTGAAGGCGATGGCGAAATCCACCAAGGGAGCCAGGGCTGCGGAGAGGGGGGTGACCAAGCGGGGATAATATACCTTGGTGAGCAGCGTGGCGCTCCCTACCACGCTACTGGCCGATTGATTCATCGCCTGGGCGAAGAAGGTCCAGGGCAAAAGCGCGGTGTAACTGAAGATGGGATAGGGTACTCCCTCTGAGGGAATCTTGGCCAATCGTCCGAAGAAGAGGGTGAATACCACCATGGTGAAAAAGGGCTGGATGATGGCCCAGGCGGCCCCTACGGCTGTCTGTTTGTAGCGTACCTTGATGTCCCTCCACGTGAGGAAGTAAAGCAGCTCACGGTATTCCCACAGTTCGGGAAGATTAAAGGATATCCACCGCCGCGAAGGTCGGATGGCGAACACTGGCGACCTGGGCTTGAAAACAGGTGACGACCCAGCCTCAGGGGTAGGGGTCTTAAGGGCTTTCGTTACATTCATGGCGGTAATACCTCGATCAATTGACTACCAGATAAAGGGGACAGGCTCCTTCTTATCATGCCCTCTTCCTCAACGTAATCCTGCCTTCAAACAACAAACCTTGTGAACCCAACTTCAGGGAACAACCCTATAACCGCTCGATGGGGACCTCGTTGACGTCAATCAGCTTCCTCAACCCCTCGAATATCCTGTCGGCATTAGTCAAGGAGGTGATCAACACCCCATCCGGCCTCAGGGATGAAATTTCCTCGGGCTTTTGCACCCGGTAGTTGAAGAGCTTCATCCCCTGTTTCTCCTCACGGTCATCCACGACCCCGACCAGATCCAGATTCACCCCCTGCAGGGTAACGTAGGCGACCTCCATCTCGTCGCCGACCCCGCAGAAAACCACCCTTTTTACCCCCCTTTTTTCCATTTCCAGTAATTTCCGCGCAAACAGGTTTTTCAGATCCGTATAGAGCCTTACGTTATAGGCGAGGTATTTGAGGGTCAGCTTGGCCTTCATGCCCAGGCCCTCTGAGGTGAGATGGTAATATATCTGCCGGTGATTAAGTCCCCGTATCCTAACCCACCCCTTTCGGGCCAGTTTTTTGATGCAAGCGTTGGTCACCCCCAAGGCGATGTTGAATTTCTTGGAGAGCTCCCTTTGGGAAATAGTTGGGTTCTTCTCCAATTCCTCCAGGAATTGGAGGTCCCTCATATCCTCGGATGGTTTGAAGAGGGCGTCTTCCCGTTTAACCATTTTCCCCTCTCAAAACGGCCTCAGCTTCCCTTCAAATTCCCTTAGATTTTCTACATCACGTTGAAGGGTTTTCCACCCCTTATACCCTCGTACTGAAAAACAAGGGGGGAAGATTTGAGGATTTTCATATCCACCTGACACCCGCATCGACTTCTTTGAACCCAGAAAGGACAAGTTCACCCCGTGCTCTCCTTTAACAACTCTTTCACTTTATCCAAGACGAATAAGGCATCGAAATGGGCTTCTTCGGCCTCCTCCTTTCCATAACTTCTCTCCCCATAGAAAGCGGGGGCCCTGTCCTCGCTAAGCCGAGTGGATATGTGAATGATCTTTTCCAATATCTCACTTTCCATCGTACCGACTTTTCTCTGCACGACATCAGCAAATACTTTCCCCACATCGTGGATCTTCGGATACTCAATTCCCAATAGAGTAAGCGCCCCTTTTAACACAAGCTCCACTGCCTCCTGGGCACGCCTCACCACCATGTTAAAGTCACCGTCTTTTACTGCCCCTTCAAGGTCCCTCTTGATGACCCGCTCACCTCTCAAAATGAGCGCCTTTCCTTTTTCTCTATTATTCACAGGGTGAATACCTCACCGGGTTTGAGATCAGGTTTTAGATCCCAATACCATGTCCCGTCCTCGAGCCATACCCTCTTTGAATGGAGCTCTTTAAGGCGTTCTTTTATCACCTTGAGTCTCTGGACAAAGAAGTTATCCCGATCATAGAGTATCTTTGCATCCTCCACCATGTCTAGATAGATATATCGATTCTCATCCGCCTCCTTCTTGGATAAAATCATGTAACTTAGGAAAGGTTCTACCTCCAACCCCTCCCTCATTCCCTTGTAAACTTCTTCCCTCTCAAGATCGGATTGAACCCCTAAAACCTGGTCCAAGCGGCGATGATAGTTGCCAGGCGGGTTCATCAAAATCAACAAGAGGTCAATATCACTATCTGCCTTCGCGTCACCTCTGGCCACAGAGCCATAAAGGACCAAAGAGACCAATGAATCGCCAAAAGTTTCTTTTAACAATTCAAGAAATCTCTCCAAAATTCCCTTATAAAACTCAAATCCAAAGTCCATTTGCTATTTCATCTCCTTGATCTGGCCGTAAGAACTATTCTTCTCCTAGAATTTCCAAAGAGAGTCGCTAAGCTCCCCACAACCTAGCTTCATTCCTCTTTCAATCTCCCTGGAGATTCTCATGGCGAATTCAAAGCGTTCATAGGGAGCTGAAACCTTGAATGAATTGAAATCGTCTCTCTCTAAGAAGGAGCCGAGGGCATAGACCAAATCGACTTCAATACATTTTGCCAGGGTTTCAGTTATCTTATGGAGAATCTTCTCCCTTTTCATACCCTCAAATCATCGAGGAATGTTCATTTTATGAACGTTTGTACCAAAAAAAAATGGCCCCGTCAAGGAAAAAATGTTCATTTTCCGAACATTTTCCAAGCCAACCCCGATTCATCGCGAATTTCCCGACAGACGGCCCCGTAAGACTGCAACGACCCTTTCGCCCGCCCTCCCGTCGCCGTAGATGCCTTCTTTTTTTCCCGTCGAGGGGGACTGTTGAGGGCCCAAAGCCTCATGGACGGCCTCGATAATCTTATGTGTATCAGCGCCCACCAGCCTATTCCACCCGCCTTCCACCGTCTCCACCCATTCGGTTTCCTCCCGAAGGGTGATACAGGGAACCCCGAACCAAAAGGCCTCCTTCTGAACGCCGCCGGAGTCGGTCAAAATCACGTTGGCATGCTTCTCCAGGAGCAGCATATCGAAATAGGAAACCGGGCCGATGAGCCTTAAACTCTTCCCCTTTTCTTTGATCCCAAACGCCTCCTTGGTCTTTTTGGTCCTCGGGTGGAGGGGAAAGATGACCACCATCCCTTGGCCTGCCTCATCCAGGGCCTTGAAAATATTCCTCAACCTCTGCGGGTCGTCCGTATTTTCTGCCCGGTGAAGGGTCACCAGGGCGTAGTCCATGGGTGACGGAGGCCGGTCCTTCGCTAAGAGGCCCAGTTCCCTCAAAATTCCCGATTTCTCCTTGGCGATCTCCACATTGTGGATGGCCGAATCGTACATCACGTCCCCCACATGGATAACTGCTACATCCCCATCGGTGATTCCTTCCCTTCTCAAGTTCTTTACGGCGTTCTCCGTGGGACAAAAGAGGAAGCTGGACACGTGGTCGACGATCACCCGATTGATCTCCTCGGGCATACCTCGGTTATAACTCCTTAAACCCGCTTCCACGTGGGCAACGGGAACGTGGAGCTTACATGCTGCCAACGCGCCGGCCAACGTGGTGTTGGTATCACCGTAGACCACTACCACATCGGGACCCTCCCGTAGGAGGACCTCTTCTACCCCCTGCAACATCCGACCTGTCTGTTCCCCGTGGCTTGCTGAGCCTATCCCAAGGTGGTACCCGGGATCCCTCAAGCCGAGCTCCTGAAAGAATATTCGGTCCATGGTGTAATCGTAGTGTTGTCCCGTATGAACCGTTATCTCCTCGATATTCTCCTTTCCGGGAAGATGTCCTCCTTCGATATTGACGGCCTGGATTGCCCTGGTCACGACGGCAGCCTTAATAAACTGAGGCCTTGCCCCGATGACGGTAACAATCTTCATGGGATTTCCTCAGCCCCGTCCGTAGAACGTCTTGATCTGACCGACCACGTACTCCTGCTGCTCCTGCGATAATTCCGGGTAGATGGGAAGGGCCAGGGTTTCCCTCGCAGCCCTCTCCGATTCGGGAAGATCGCCCTCTCGATATCCCAGATACTCGAAGCATCTTTGCAGATGCAGGGGTATGGGGTAATAGACCTCAGTCCCCACGCCTCTAACCCGCAGGAATTCCCGGAGCTTATCCCGATGGGAAGCCCGGATGACATACTGATGGAAGATGTGTCTATTCCCACCCCTGGTGGTGGGCAGATGAATATGGCCGGTAAGGCCCGCCTCCTCAAAGAGGCGGTCATACCGTTGGGCGTTCCGGCGACGCGCCTCGGTCCATCTCTCCAGGTGGTGGAACTTCACGTTGAGGATAGCAGCCTGAAGTTCGTCCAATCTGAAATTTCCCCCGATGAGGTGGTGATGGTATTTCGGTTGACTGCCGTGCACCCTGAGAACCCTTACCTTCTCCGCCAATGCCTCGTCGTTGGTCACCACCATTCCGGCATCTCCACATCCCCCCAGATTCTTCGTGGGAAAGAAGGAGAAGCACCCCATCCTTCCCATGCTTCCCGCTTTGCAGGCCGTTCTCGGGCCCTCGCTGCTTGTCCCAGGTCTATTCTCCAACACCTGACCCTTTGCTTCCGGCCTTCTCGAATAATAGATCGCGCCGATGGCCTGGGCCGCATCCTCAACGATATCGAGCCGAACCTTTTGAGCCATCTCCATGATGGGATCCATATCGGCGCACTGCCCGTACAGGTGGACCGGAACGATGCCTCGTACGATAGAGCCCGTCCTTCCTTCCACTGGCCTGCCGGTTTCTCGGTCCACCCGGCATCGCGACTCCAGGAACTCTCGCAGTTTTTCGGGATCCATGTTGTATGTGTCGAGGTCGATGTCAACGAAGACCGGCTGAGCACCAAGCCTGGCGATCACACCAGCCGTTGCGAAAAACGAAAACGGGCTCGTCACGACGGCATCCCCTTGCCCTATACCCAGGGCCATCAGGGAAACCAAAAGTGCATCGGTTCCCGAGGAAACGCCGATTCCATAGTTGGCGTTGCTATAGGTAGCGATCTGCTCCTCCAGTTTCTGGACGTGGGGCCCGAGGATAAACCGCTGGCTCTCGAAAACCGCATCCACGGCCTTTCCAATCTCCTCCCCTATCTCCGCGTATTGCGTCTTGAGATCGACCAGTGGAATCTCCATTTTCATCATAAATCCCTCACCGGGGTGAGACGACCCCTCCATCCTTCCGGAATTCCAATCCGCAACGACTGCACCGAGCGATGGGGCCATCGAACTCCAACCGAACCCCGCATTGGCAAACGTGGCCGATGACCCTGGCCGGACTTCCAGCTACGATGGCATGATCGGGAACATCCCCCGTCACCACAGCCCCTGCTCCGATCAGGGCATATCTGCCGATGGTGTGACCGCACAGAAGGGTCGCGTTAGCCCCGATGGTAGCCCCCCGTCTCACCAGCGTCTCCTTAAACTCCTCCCTCCTCGAGATGAAACTGCGCGGATTAATGACATTGGTAAATACCATCGAGGGACCGCAGAAGACATCGTCCTCGATGATCACCCCCTCGTACAGGGATACGTTGTTCTGTACTTTCACGTTATCCCCTATCCTAACCTCCCTTCCCACGAACACGTTTTGGCCGATGGAGCAGTTCCTCCCAATGACTGCTCCCTCCATAATATGGCAGTAGTGCCATATGCGCGTTCCCTCGCCGATCTTACAGGGTTCATCGACGCACGATGTCTCGTGAATAAAGGCATCGGGGTGACGCTGGCCGCCCAATTGCATCGCCCTGCCCTTCTCCTGCAAGGACCTCTGACAGAGATCAAGGATCTCTAAGACCCGCAACCCGTTTTCACCATCGGTTCTCGGGCTCTCGCGATGTAGAATGCAATCGAGAAAGTGTCGGCATTCGACCTTCAGGGGCTCCTCCATGTGAAAGTTGACGATCTCCGCATCCTCTTTGCTCGGAACGGGAACCCGGTCTATCCAATCGATCCGATGGCTGAATAGCAACAGTTTATCCCTCGGTGCTACGTCATCGAAGACGGCCATTTTTCGATCGCCCACGATCACCAACTTCTGCTCTTTGTAGGGATGGAGCCAGCTGACGAAGATGTGTGACTTTACGCCACTGGAGAAGTCCATGCTAGTCATGGTTACATCGGGAATCCCCTGGCTGAGATAGGTGCCGCCATGGGCGGATACCTCCTTCGGCATCTCCCCCAGGAGGAGCAAAATCACGGAGATATCGTGGGGAGCGAAGCTCCATAGGATATTCTCCTCGGTCCGAAACTTCCCCAGGTTGAGCCGAGTTGAGTAAATATAGTTTATCTTTCCCAATTCCCCGGCGGAGACCATTTGTTTGAGCTTTGTAATCCCCGGATGGTACTCAAGAAGGTGGCCCACCATCAAGATCCTTCCCCTCTCTTCGGCAAGGGCCACCAACTCCCTCCCTTCCCTCACCCTTAAGGCCAGAGGCTTCTCCACGAAGACGTCCTTTTGGGCCAAGAGGACCTCCTTGCCGATTGCATAGTGGGATTCGGCAGGGGTGGCAACCACAACCCCCCCGATGGAGTCATCCCGCAATACCTCCGCAAGGTCATGGGCGATCTTGACCGAGGGATAGAGGGATTTCATCTCCTCAAGCCTCTTCTCATCAGTGTCATAGACGGTGTGAAGGGCCTTCAAATCCCAAAAGTTCCGGACAAGGTTCTTCCCCCAATAACCGCAACCGATTACCGCGATGGGGCACTTCGCCTGGCTCTTCAATGCAGACTTCCTCCGGGAATCACGAGTCATCTTGATTCCTCTTCGTTGCGACGATCTTATACTGAACCACGAGGAAATCGATCAATCTGTTGAACAACAGTCTGTTCACCATTTTTATGAAACCGCTGCAATACCCCTCTTTTACAACTGTCCTTATCTCAAACCCAGTTTCCCTGAGCATGTCCTCTATAGTCTTCAATGTAAAAAATCGAAGGTGGGTCCGATCGAGGATTCCCAATGGTCTATAATCCCAACGGCCCTTCAGTACAAGCGACTTTAAGATCTTATAGTATCGAATGTTAGGAATGCTACATACGATCGATCCTTCATCTGCCAGGAATTCCCTGTGACCGCGCAATACCTTCCAAGGGTCAACGAGATGTTCTAGGATATCCCCGTACAGGATACAATCGAAATAACCCCTCGGGAAGGGCAACATCTCCTCCTCCACGTTCCCGACGATGACCCGATCATAAGAACGCGTGGCCATTTCAGCCGCCCGGGGATCCAACTCGATACCCACGATCTCCCGGAATCCCCGCTCCTTGAGAACGGGCCCCGTCTTCCCGTCTCCGCACCCCACATCCAATATCCGCCTCGTTCCTTCCGGAATGAGCGCGGCCAGATCCGCCCGGGGTATCGTGTAGTGGAAATAGTCGAAACCCCTATCTCCATGACCTCGAGATTCGGCCCCCATTTCCTTGCCATACATTGGGAATCGTGCATTCCTCGGAATTCCCCTTCCCGATCTCAACCTCCATAAGGTCTCCATAGCCGGCTCTATCAACAAAGAACATGAGGGGACCCACCATCCGCCTCAGCCATCTCTTTCTAGCAATGGGCTTTCTCCCCAGCACGAATCCACCATGTATTCCCGGTTCGTCTATGAGATAGTGAAGGCTCATCAGGAGACCGATGACCCCGGAAAAGGTGGTGATCTTCTCGATGGTAAGACCGGCTTTTGAACAGATTAGGGAGAGGGTCTTCGGTGAAAAGGAAAACAGGTGTCGCGGAACATCCAAGTGGAACCATTTATCGCGAAATAATCGGTAGTTGAGACTATCGATATTTTGGAGAACCATCAGGATTCGGCCCGAGGATTTGAGGATTCGTTTCAGTTCCGACAAGGTCTCCACTGGATTGGGAAGATGCTCAAAAACCGCGTATAATCGGATGACATCGAAGAAGCCATCCGGGAATTTTACCTCCTCGACACGGCCCGTATACACCTTGAGCCCCATCTCCTGGGCGTATTGGGATGCCGATTGGCTGATTTCGACGCCGTAGGTATCCCAGCCCAGGGCCTTGAGCTTGTACAACATCTCTCCGCTTCCGCAGCCCAAATCCAAAAGCTTCCCGTCTGGAACGTACGGAACGAGACCGTGATAGTGGTATTTCAGAAATGACGCAATCCCCCTCATGAGAAAATCAACCCCCCGTATCCCTCCATCTTGCGGGTACCCGTAGTGATAGGTCAAAACCAACCGTTCCCATGCATTTGACCTCTGCGCATCCACAGTAAATCGGTGGTAGTGAAAATAATCGTCGGGGTAATATCGCGCTATTTCCCTTGCATCCGGCTGCGGGTTGATGAAGATGAGCCCGCATCGTGGACATTGAACCACGATAAATGTCCCTGGTATTTTCATCAACCGATCTCGACCTTCATATAAGAACCTCTGTTCTTGCGAATTGCAGATGGCACAGGGAATAACGTTCATCTTCGATTCTCTGCGGACTGACCTTCGAAAATCAACCGGTTATTCTCGCTAAGAACCTCAGAATAGCAATGGAGTACTGGGAAAAGTGTTTATTGACGTAGTACTCAAGGCTCTCCTTGAGATACCGCTCTTTCAATTCCCCCTTTTCAGCCTCAAAGGAGCCACCGCCTACGTGAATGAAATTCGCCCCCGGAAAATAGTAGTTGTCAAAGCCCGCCTTCCTCATCCGTAAACACCAATCCACATCCTCGTACCATAAGAAGAAGTTCTCATCCATCAAACCCACCTTCTCTATCACCGAGCGGTTCACCATCATGCAAGCCCCAGGGGGTTGATCGATCTTACAAACGGCATCGAAATCGATGTGATCGTAGGCCATGTAGGTTCTTCCATGCTTAAAGAAATGAAAAACCTGCTTGAGACCTGGAAATCTTGCCCCCAAGTATTCGCGCTGAATCGAACCATCGGGATTGAGGAGGCGCCCACACACTGCGCCAGCGTTATCCCGCGAGCGTATGAACTCAACCAAATGTTCGATCGCCCCCGTTTGAACGATGATATCCCCATTGAGGATCAATACGTAGTCCCCGCAAGAGGACCGGATGCCCCTATTGCACGCCCTCGCATATCCCTCATTCTCCCTATTGGCGAACAACTTCACCTGGGGAAACCGGGTCCTCACAAAATCGGCAGAGCCATCGGAGGAGGCGTTGTCGACTAAGATCACCTCGGTGAGATACCCATCACGAGGCGTCAAGAGCGAGGAGAGACAATCGTGCAGCAAATCCCTCCTATTATAATTGACCACTATGGCCGAAACCCTTTTGTGCATGCCG
>Ga0209636_10008302_pt1 | contig 10577 bp, 12 predicted proteins | sample DeeMarSWOR152_54_FD_187464 | JGI IMG/M metagenome (GOLD analysis project Ga0209636, IMG submission 187464) | Marine sediment microbial communities from White Oak River estuary, North Carolina - WOR-1-52-54 (SPAdes) (version 2) | ecosystem: Environmental > Aquatic > Marine > Intertidal zone >... | reverse complement strand
CGGGCATAACAATACCCAATTCCATCTGAACCATTGGAGAAACCTCCTCCGGTATCTTCCACTCTTGATACTGACCGCCCTTATAGGATATAGTGATGAGCTTTAGCTGTTCGAGCTCCGTTAGTATGGAAAGCAGATCAATGTCTTGTTTCAAGCCTTTTTTGATCTCATTCAGGCTACAGCCTCTACCCGCCTCCACTAACGTCTTCAAGATGGCGACACAGTTTTTTCCATACTTCTTCTTGGCTTGATAAACATTGGCTTGAATCGTTTTATTAGATCCTTTCAAGTGTAGTTCTCCGTTTTCGAACGTGTAGTGTGTACCCCTAAACACCGTCCACTTGCGAGGCGAATGCTTATCAAAAACCTTTTTGAGTTGCACATCACTTATTTTTGATGCTATCTCAAGAGATGCGTCGTCTTCATTGATGTCCCACCCGCTCTCGAAGCGGTCAAAATATGGGATGTTAAATTTTTTTCCAATCTCAAAAAGTTCTATTCGTGGGAAGGTTCTCTTCAGCAAGAGTTTTCGTTCCAGCCGTTTATCATCGAAAGCCAATTCACATCCCCTTAATGGAAATTAACAAGTCAGTTTTTTATAACTATCGAAGGAAGCTTTTGCTTGATTTAGTATAGGCTTTTAATATTGTATCTTTCTCTTCTTGGTCGATCCAACCTTCCACTTTAAGTTCTTTCATCCCCTTAGTCAATGCTTCTCCGAAATTTTGGGTGTTAAGTAGATTGTTAAGAGAGCCTACTCTGTACACAACTTCTACGAGAGCTTTATCCTCCCGAATCTTTTCGGCAAACTTTGAAGTAAACATTTCCTCCAATGCTTTTGATCTGGGATGCAAGAGAAGTTTGATTCGCGATTCAAGACTGAAGCTCCAAATGACCTTTTGTATCTTCCTTATGATACCTTCATAGCCCATGACGACTGCAGGCGGATGCACATGATATCGAGATTTTGTCTCGGTTTCGTATCGAAACACGTAGAACGGCACGTTAATTAAAGTGATCTTCTCTGGTCTCCATGGAATCGTTAATTCTTTGAGCTGAGATGCGTGCAGTCTCTTCTGTTCTATGAGTTGCCCAATTAGATTTGTTATCGTCGAAGTCTCTGACGTTAACTCTTCAATTTCTTTCTGTGTCATCTTAATCTGAGAGTCTCGCAAATTTTCTACATCTGAAACCTTCTTTCTTTCCTTATCAATCATCCCCTGATAACTATCATTCAATTTTTTGATGCCGAGTTCGCTTTGTTTGCGGGTTTTTTCGATAAATTGTGAGAGAACTTTGAATTTTCCTTTAGTCTCGGAAATCTTGTTTTTGCACGCCTTTATCTTGTGGTCCCAATATACTACGCCTGCTTCATTGCCTTTACGCTTGCGGAGTTGTTTTCTTTTCTGATAAACACGTTTGTCTCTTTCCAGCTTCTCCAGTTTTTGTTCATACTTCTCCTTCTCTTTAAGCGCGCCTTTCAGCTCCTTCTCAGAAGCCTCAAATATTTTTTTAGTTTTGTCATTCCGCTCTATCGTTAGTTTTTCAATTTCTTTATCTACCTCTATTTTGATGCACGAAATCTTTTTTTCAAACGTTTCTATTATTTGTTCAACTTCACTCGCAATTTTCTGCTCATGAAACCCGCTTTCTTCGCTTAGAACATTGATGGCATACTGTAAACCCTTTATCTCTGACTGAGTCAATCTCCAATTGTCAAATAGTTTTTCAGCCATTTTCAGTGCTACCTTCTCATCGAGTTTCGGCGGGATTAATGCAATAGGTGCTGTTTTCTTTTCCTTAGATGCGGGTCCTTGTGCGATGTACTGTGAGATTATAGTAAGTGTTTCCTTGTCTGCCACAATAGTGTCCATGGAAATTTGAGTCGTGTCAATGAAATCTTCAAAAGTTTTTGTATGCTTCTTTAAACTGCTTCGAAAAAGCTCGCGGAGTGTTTTGCTCATCTGGAGGTCTTCAACGAAGAGCTTAACGTCTGGAGGTTTCATGTACGTGATTGTGTGAGAAAATGTCTCCAGTCCATCAACGATTATTGAGGCGTTGTCCCAAGGAATTATCCACAAGGGATAGTAGAATTTGGAGATAAACGAAAGTTTTTCCTGTGAAGTCCCTAGGATGCGCGGTTTTTTCCTTTTCGCCTCTGCTAAGCAGAGAATAGCAGCGGTTTCCATGTCTTGCGTGAAAGGCTTTTTCCTTTCATCGTCTTTAACAATGTAGGGCAATGTTATACGTGAATTTGCCATTGTGTCATCTTCCATTGGAGTGTGTGGAGCAACTCTCCAAAACACGTTTTTCTTTTAAGCGTCTCTGGTATTTAGTGGTGTCCTTTTAGATTTATAATTCCTTCCGCACGAGAACATTCAACTTTTATCTGCTAGCGTGACTGTTAAGTTTGTTAGAATAGATAGGAAAAGGTTTCTTCGACGAGTTTTGGGCTCAGTTTCTCGTATGCTTCGGTGCTACCTACGTCATACCAAAATGCGTCCGATAGATAACCGTAAACTGGCTTGCCTATTTTTACGAGGTTCGGAATTACGTGTCTCATCAAATCTAGTCCACGCCGTTCCTTTTTCAAACTGTCCACGTCGTTAATGGTTTCTCCCTTTAAAACCAGTATTCCTATGCTCACTGGTTTTTCTAACTTTGGCTTTTCCACGAACCCTCTAATCTTCCCATTTTCTTCCATATCCGCTAAGCCTACTCTAACCGTGAAGCCTGAGGCTAAAGCAACGGTTGCTGAAGACCGCTGGTCTCTGTGATACTGCAGTAAATCTTTGAGATTCATGTTTGTGAGGATGTCTCCATAATACACTAGCAACGTGTCTTTTACGTTGACTGCGCCATGTTTGTAGGCGTTTAGCACGGAACCCGCTGTTCCTTTCAGCTCCGGGTCGTCATGTACATATGAGATTTTCACGTTAAATCTAGAGCCGTCATTAAAATAGTTCTGTATTTGTTCTGCTTTGTAGTTGACCATAAGAACTAGGTCTTCAACTTCGTGAAATTTGAGGTGCCGAATGACGTATTCTAGAAGGGGCTTTTGTTTTGCCCCTATGGGTAGCATGGTTTTCTGAAAATAGTATGTGATTGGTCTGAGTCTTACACCTGATCCTCCGCAGAGAATTAACCCTTTGATTTTACTCATAGAAGCCCCACAGACTGTGAAACAAAAAGAAGAGAAACGTGCTTTCTCTCTTCTTTCACTCTTTTTTCTCTTCTGCCTCTTCCTTTTCTTCGGTTTCAAATTCTTCAATTGGTTTTGGAGGCGGTGTTGTCGCCATTGTCCAGCCGATCCAAGCTCCGATTGCCAACACGACAACGAATGCAACCAGCACTGGGATAGCGATCAGCCAAAATCGAACGCCGCCATAAGACCACGTTTCAGGTAAGTTAAGCAATGGTTTAACTATTGCATCGTAGCCGAACAATGTAACTATGTATCCAATTGCAATAACTACACAGACTATGAAAATCAATCCGCCGATGCTTTGATCTTTACTAACCATATGTCATCACCACTACAACGTAGCCATGTTTATTAAATAACCCTATTATAAAGTTTGTTGTCTATTCCGAAAGAAATAGTTAAACTGTTCCTGATTCCCATGAGGCAATATATTTTTTCTGTTCTTTCGTCAACTCATCAATTTCCACTTTCATTGCCTTCAATTTAAGACTCGCCACAAGTTCGTCGATTTCTTTCGGAACGCTGTACACTTTTGGTTCCATTTTTCTTCTTTTCGTTAAATGTCCAACGCTTAATGCTTGGTTTGCGAAGGACATATCCATGACTTCTGAGGGGTGTCCTTCGGCTGAGGCGAGGTTTATGAGTCTTCCTTCACCTAGTAGATAGAGGTTCCTTCCATCTTGAAGGCGGTGCTCTTCTAAGTTGGGGCGAATTGTTCTTTTTGAGGAAGATATGCTCTCTAAGTCAGATATGTTAATTTCAACGTTGAAGTGTCCACTGTTAGCAAGTATGGCGCCGTTTTTCATTTTGAGCATGTGTTCTTTTCGGATGACATGGATGTCCCCTGTGGTGGTTACGAAAATGTCGCCTATTGTTGAGGCTTTGTCGATGGATGTTACACGGAAACCATCCATAACCGCTTCCAGCGCCCTTATCGGATTAACCTCAGTGACAATTACGTTTGCGCCCATTCCTCTTGCTCTCATGGCGAGTCCTCTGCCGCACCATCCGTAGCCGCATATAACAAAGTTTTTTCCAGCCAATAAAATGTTGGTGGCTCTGAGGATTCCGTCTAGAGTGCTCTGTCCAGTGCCGTAGCGATTGTCAAACAAGTATTTAGTATAAGCATCATTTACGGCTATGATCGGATATTTGAGGGCTCCAGCTTTTTCCATTGCTCGTAATCGTATGACTCCAGTTGTGGTTTCTTCAGTGCCTCCTTTCATGTTCTCTAAGACTTCAGTTCGTTCTTTATGGATTATGCCTACCAAGTCAGCGCCGTCGTCTAAAGTAATCATTGGATTTTGATCGATTACTTTGTTGACGCACCAGTAGTATTCTTCAGTGGTTTCGCCTCTCCACGCGAATACGTTTGTTCCTTTTTCTGCGAGTGCTGCAGCCACCTCATCTTGGGTTGATAACGGATTGGAGCCGCAGAGAGCAACTTCTGCTCCTCCGGCTGTGAGCGTTTCTACCAACACGCCAGTTTCGCTGGTTACGTGTAGACATGCTCCTAGAGTGATGCCTTTGAGAGGTTTTTCTTTTTCAAATAGGTGTTTGATTTGGTTGAGCACGGGCATGTGCATGGATGCCCATTCGATGAGAAGGTTTCCTTGAGAAGCTAATTTTTGGTCTTTAACTTTGAAACTTGCCATTTTAGATCACACGTGTCTAGTTTAGTGACTGATTATTTAACCGTTAAGTCGCTAACTGAATAGTTCTGTGCTATAAGTTTTTCAGATGGTGTGGTAGGGAGGAGAAATTAATTATTGAGCTAAACGTGTTAGAAGTTTTCTTTGCTTTCTTTTTTATTCAGCGTTTGTAGAAGTGTGAATTGCTATTTAAGAAAAAACCGTATTTCTAGACGCAAAAGTTTAATTTTGTTTTATCTCAAGATAAATATAATGAAACAAGGATGTGCCCATTTGAAGGAACCTTTTGCTGAGTTTGTTAAAGCTACGCTAAAGCCCGGCACTCTGTTAATCACATGTGGGCTTCCAGGAACTTGGAAAACCGAGACCTCGCAGGAAGTTTCAAAAATAAAGGGATATCCCATTCTTCGAACCGATTTGATTCGGCTGGAAGTTCTCAAGAATGAAGACGTTTTTGACGAAAAAGTTGCGTCAAGTATGAATAAACGGGAGCTTGTCTACAATGAGATGTTTCGCCGAGCAAGGGATCTTGCACAGAAAAACAAAGGCGTAATATTAGATGCTACTTTTGTCACTCAGAAACTACGGAGACGTGCTGCTGAGATTGCTGCAAAACACAACATGATTTTTGTTATACTTCAAACTCACTGCTCTGAAGAAGCGTCTATTACGAGAATTCTGAAAAGAACTAAAGAGAATTATGAGTCAAACGCCTTAACTAAACAAGCTTATCTTAACAACAAGAAACGGTTTGAACCTGTTGACTTGGATGACTTGAAAAAGAGATATCCACAACTCGAAATAGTACACTTAACGGTCGACACAGAGTATGATTCTCCTGAAGATTGGTACATTATTGAGATGGAAAAAAGGTAGTTGGACCTCGTTTCATCATGATAATAGATTTGCATATTCATTCAAAAAGTTGTTCTGACGGGAACTTGACTGTTGAAGAGCTTATTAGGGAAGCTAATCTCAGAAATATTGGGTTAATGTCGATTACAGATCACGACTCGATTGGCTGTCAAGGGAAAGCCATGGTTTTGGCAAGGAAAACTAGTATCCGTTATGTTTCTGGAGTTGAATTGAACGTAACCTTTTCACATCCCAGATATCGCAAAGGTAAACCGATATCGTTGGATTTTTTGGGTTATCAATTTGACATAGAGAATAAGGAGTTAAAGAATAAACTTCAACAAATTGGGAAATATCGAGAAGAAAGAGCTGTAAAGATTTTGGATAAGATTAATGTGGAATTTGAAAAGGAAAGAATTGAAAAGTTAACAGCGAACGATTTGAGGAAAATTCAAGAGTCTGTTGATGGAGTGCTTGGGAGACCTCACATAGCGGACTATTTGGTGCGAAAAGGAGTTGTTGGAACTAAACAAGAAGCTTTTGATAGATATCTTGTGAAATGTAATGTTCCAAAGTATCCTCTCTATATTGAAGAGGCGTCAAGGTTGGTGAGGGATGCTGGGGGAATAATAGTTTTAGCTCATCCTAACGATCCTCATGGAATTTCACTTGCGGAACTGACTAAGTCGCTGGACGAACAGACAGAGATAATAGAAGAGTCGATTTTAAGATACATTGACGGCGTTGAGTGTTGGCACTCTAGAAATGACGCTCTAACAACGAATCATTACGTAAAGTTTGCAAAAAAACATGGGCTAATCATGACTGGGGGAAGCGATTGCCATCAAAAACCGATTCTCATGGGAACAGTGAAAGTCCCCGAATACGTAGCAGAACAATTCAACATTTATTAATCATAAAGTTTAATTCGGTTTTCTCACTAGTATTGCTGTGGAGTTAATATGAAGGACGTTGTGTACGTGGAATGGGTTCCAGCGGGCACATTGATTAAGGCTCTAGTGGGATTTTTTTCTTTACTTGGCTTGTGCATACTATTGATAACCATCGCTGTTGGCGTCGCTATTCAGCATCCCTTCTTGATTGTTGTCTTAGCGTCTCCTCTAGCGTTTGTGTTGTTTCTATTTTGGAATTATCGGGGAGTAAAAATACAATTGAGCAACAAAGACCTCTTAGTTAGCTATGGCGTTTTTAATCAGAAATCTGTTCGGTTAGAGGATATAGTCTCGTGTGAACCAATTAAAACCTCTTTTGGAAGATATGGTGGCGTTGGCGTTAGATATGGCACTGATGGCTCTTGGGCTTACACAACATCATTTGGTAATGCGGTGAAAATAATCCTACGGAAAGGAAGACCATTCGTCTTTTCTTCAAATAATTCTGAAAAAATCTGCAGCATCATTAATCAGATGCGCGCGCAGTTAACAGTATCGCATAGGTCGAGGCTAGTTTGAAGTATGCTTTTGCTTCTTTTATTGCTGCCCTCTTTTCCTCACTACCTACGTTGGGATCTTTAAGTTTGAAACTGATGACTTTTCCTCGCACGTAGGCACGGTAACATTTGTAGAAAGGAAGAAGTTCTGTTAACTCTTGGTCTCCCGAATATTCAATGTATCTTTCAATGAGGAAGTTAGACAGATCAGCACGTTCTTTGAAGTCCAAGTCCATGGCTAAAAAGGCAATGTCAGAGGCAACGTCAGAATACCTAAATCTTTCATTGAACTCTATGGCATCAAAAATGTAGATCTGGTCTGTAACAAAAATGTTTCCCGAATGGATGTCTCCGTGACAATCTTTAACTCGACCTTCTGCCATCCTCTTCTCAAAAAAAGACACGTTTCTATCCATGAAGTCATCGATTCCTTCACTGATCAGTTTAAAATCATTCATGCCTATCGTTTCGCCAACAAACTCCCTAGTCTGCTCGAAATTCTCGTTCCAATTGGTTTCTATAATCTCCAAGGAACCGAACTCACTTATCCTCTTGTTCGTTTCTGCCGTTGAATGAAATTCCGCGATTATCTTTGCTATTCTGTCAATGAGTTTGCTGTCTATTTTATTCTCTTCAAGGAGTTTGTTCATCATTTTTTCTTGAGGCTTCTTCTTCATTTTCACAGCATATTCAACGGTTTCTCCTTCGCCTTTTATCTTGATGATGTTTGATTTGTTGATGGGAACAACCTCTATGTACATGTCTCCGCACAGTCGTCTGTTGAGTTCTAACTCTTTTTCGCAGAATAAACGCCTCTTTTCAAGAGTTGTGAAGTCTAGAAATCCGAGGTCCACAGCCTTCTTCACTTTGTAGACAAAATTTTTGGTTAGAAAAACAAAGGATATGTGAGTTTGGACTAGTTCAATTTGTCCTACTTCCTCATCGTAAGCTTTAGGCTTCATTAAAGCTTCCACAACTTGCTTCTGCACTATCAAATCCTCTTCAAACCTGCTATTCTTTTTTGTATCTAAAGTTCCTCGCTTGCATCCTAGACTGGAAAGTTATTGTTTTTCAAAAGATAAAGCCTTAGATTCTTTTGAAGCCTTTTCTAACCTGTCCTCGCATTCTTTTTGTAGCCAAACCCATCTTCGAATATACCATTTATTCTTCCAAATTTTCTTTTGTTCTTTCAGCCATCTTTCTGTTCCAATAGTTCTACATCTTCTAAGATTTTCTATGACTGGCAAGTGATGTAGCCAAACAGGATTGTAACAGAATTGTAGGAGCAAGGAGCATGGAAAGTCGTTGCATTCAGAACAGTTCTTAAGCCCTCTCTGTTTAACACAGCACTTGTAAATGTCGCATTGTTTATGATGTTCTAAAACGTCGCACTTCTCACATTGGCAACCGCAACCATGACAACTTTTGTAAACGAGATAGTCGATGCAAACTCCACAATACAAACCGCAAGGTGCAGCAAGTTTCTCCTCGGCAAGACTCAAGTTTTCCACAAACATAATACTTTAGGTTTAAGTAAAAACTTTGCGAAAAAGAAACTCCTATTCTTTTCAAAGTCTGTCAGCGCGCAGGTTTATTTATTTTGACTTCATAAATCAAATAAACCCATCTTTTCAACAGAATTCAGGATGCTTAATGAAAAGAATTATTCGTGGAAAAAAGTCTGGTTACGCTTTAGGCTTTGCTTTCTGTTTTGTTGGATTGATTGTGCTGTTTGCAGTATTATGGGGTGCATGGCCCAACGTATCCAATTCAACTGACGTGTTCTCAGCTTTAGGGTCATATCTCTTGACAAAACAGTTTGACTTTGGCGGTGTTAGTTTGAAACTGATTGACTTAACCATCATAGGAGTAGCTGTACTGGTTTTAGGAATTTTCGTTCTAGCGTTAAACCACCGAGGCTTCTCGGTTTCTAGAGAAAACATTTTGCTGAAATGCCCTTACTGTAAAAACCATTGGAAAGCAAGTCGTGCAAGCGGATATGCTGAATGCCCACACTGTCGTCAATTTGTCCAACCAACAGTGAAGAAAACTGGAAAATAGGATTGCAAAAGCTTTTAATCTTCTCTTCCTAGCAATGGCTTGTTCAGGTGCCCATCCGTTGAAGAAGATTCTTTTTGTGTGCACGGGCAACTCCTTCAGAAGCGCGGTAGCTGAGGCTTTACTAAAAAAGGTTCGAGGCGACATTCACGTGGAGTCAGCGGGAATTCAACCTGCCAGCAAAATCGCTTCCAACGCAAAAAGATTATTGGAAGAAGAGGGGGTACTGGAAAATTTGAAGAGAAAGCCGGAGGGAATTGAACAGAAAAACTTGGAGGAATACGATTTGATAGTGGTTATGAAGGAACACCATAAGAACGAGATTCTCCAGCGACACCTTCAAGTTAAAGATAAGATACTGGTTTGGGACATTGACGACCCCATTTACCTGCCGACTGGCTCAGATCGTGAAGTGGTGCAGGAAATAAAGAGGAGAGTAGAAGAACTAGCTGAATCTATTTAAACGTACATTTGATTCAGCTTTTGTTCCTTCGCTACCGTGAACAATAAATATTCAATGCTCACTGGACTGCACGACATCTCAGCTCCACACCTTTCACATTTAATTCGCATTATTATGGGCGTACCTCTCTCCATAATGTGTCTCAACCCAGATATGGTTGGAGCCGCGTGGACAACTTCCACCATACTTGTCTCTCCCAACTCAAACCGTCCAGACTTCAAATAAGAAAGATAAGTGATTTTCTGTTTGTATCCACAAGTTTTGCACACCAGCACATGCAAAGTAGCTAACAAAGGATTGCTATCGAAAACTCCCTTCTTCGCTTTATCCACAATCTCCTCTTTAGAATCATGTCGAAGAGTTTTTGGATCGTTCTTCCTTTCCATTTCACGCAACCTTTAACCATTACGCAAATATTCCGTAATTTTCTTCTGAAACAACGCGTCTTGCAACAGTTTGCTACTTTCCACCCATCTTTTTAGCGGAATACGAAACTGGCTGGCAATTCTGGCTAACGCCTCCTCTAATGTGTTGTATTTTAGCGGAACCTGCCTAACGGCGTTTCGCACGTTTTCTCGCACTTGCCAAACTCCAACTGGCATTATGTAGCCAGGGCGAATCTCCCTCAACACAACCACGGAAGCTTGTCTTCTCTCTTTTATGAGCATCTCACCCACTGCCAGTCGCGCCGCGTAGTAACATCCCCCAATACTTGCATATGTAGTGCGTCCATCAAATCCTTCCCAGTCGGAAAAGAGAACCACGTTTTGTCCAGTTGGGTTCCAGACCGTGCCTGGATACCATGCTTCCATTGCTTCATAGCTCCAAGCGTCAGGTGCCATTAATATCTCAAACTGGTTGTCTAGATACTTCGACTCGTAGACGCGGTACTCG
>Ga0209636_10008301_pt1 | contig 10577 bp, 9 predicted proteins | sample DeeMarSWOR152_54_FD_187464 | JGI IMG/M metagenome (GOLD analysis project Ga0209636, IMG submission 187464) | Marine sediment microbial communities from White Oak River estuary, North Carolina - WOR-1-52-54 (SPAdes) (version 2) | ecosystem: Environmental > Aquatic > Marine > Intertidal zone >... | reverse complement strand
ACGGTTGTGAAGGAGGGGGAGTTTGCCGGAACCTGGTGTGCAGGCGGACCTGAATACGCAACCTTAACAAATCAGGGGGCAAGGTTGGGCAATAAGAATCTGCCATCCATCATTAAAGCGAATGAGTTATGCAACCGCTATGGTATTGATACATATAGCACAGGGGGGGTTTTGGGCTTTGCATACGAGCTTTTCCAACGGGGAGCTATTACGAAAAAAGATACTGATGGCCTTGAATTGGCCTGGGGTGATTATCACGTTCAATTAGAGCTAATCAAAAAAATCGCATACCAGGAAGGTTTTGGCAAGTTCCTCGCCAAGGGTGTCAAAAGGATGAGTGAAGAGATTGGACAGGACTCCTATAAATACGCAATACACATTAAAGGACTGGAATACCCATCCAAAGATGCACGGGGCGACAAGATGTATGGTCTCTGTTGTACGACGGCTGCACGGGGCGCGGACCATCTCTATTCCCTTTCAGAGTTTCCTGCCTCGGTGGAACTGGATGCAATTGAAAAGATGTTTGGCACCAAGAAGGCTGTAGACCCTCATCTACCTGATGGAAAAGGCAGGGTTGTTGCATTTTTTGAGGAAGGGTGCACCTTTACGGATCTCCTTGGAATTTGCAAACTTGTCTATGTGACGTATGTAGCATCAATGAAAGAACTTATGTATAGAATAAATATTATTCCCAAGCTCTATTCCGTTGTGACGGGTATTCCTCTGGACTACAATGGCCTTCTTGAACGTACTCACAGGGTGACCACACTTGAAAAGGCCTATAATATCAGGGAAGGCAAGACAGGAAGAAAGGATGATATTCCTCCTTTTCGGTTTACATCTGAACCAATGCCCGACGGACCGGCAAAGGGGAGTGTGTTTGAGGCTGACGTCATGCTGGATGATTACTACGAAGCCATAGGTTTTGACAAGGAAACAGGGTGGCCATATCGAGAGACCCTTGAGAATCTCGGTCTTCAAGATGTCTTAATGGAACTCAGTGAATTGGGTTTTGAAGTACCCAAAAGAGCCAAGAAAGATTGAGCAAATCAATGGATGTGGTCATCGTTGGAAATGGTATTGCCGGAAATTCTGCAGCTGAAAGCATCCTCGCTGTTGATCCAAGAGCGAAAATCACTCTTGTTTCCGATGAGATTTTCCCAGAATATTCGGCTTGTGCCCTTTGCGACTACATTTCAGGAGAACTGCCAAGGCAAAGGGTTTTTCTGAAGAGCGAAGAGGATTATTTAGAATTGGGGATTGATGCAATCTTTGGAAAAAAAGTCAACGGATTTGATCCAGTTGAGAGGAAGATTCAAATCGGAGATACAGATCACTCGTTCGATAAACTGGTCTTGGCCATCGGAAGTGAACCAATCCTTCCTTCCATCAAAGGTGTAGAAAAACAGGGTGTTTTTTGCCTCAAATCTTTAAGCGATGCAGAGGCTATTGTGCGGCACAATGGGAAGAAGGTGGCGGTTGTTGGATCTGGACCTATCGGAATTGAGGCAACGGTGGCATTGAGAAAAAGGGGATATGAGGTTCACCTCGTCGAGTTACTCGGCTCGGTGCTCCCAAAATCGCTGGACGAAGAATGCTCTGCTCTTGTCGCGGACAATCTCTGTAAGAACGGGGTAGATGTGGTTGTTGGTGAAGGAGTCAAGGAAATATATGGTGAAAGTGTCGTTGAAGGAATCTCAACTGATAGAAGACAAATCCCTTGTGACACAGTTATCCTCAGTATTGGCATGAAACCCAGAACTGAACTCGTGAGAGACTGCGGGATCACTTTTGGTGAACACGGCGCAATAAAAGTAAATTCTCGAATGGAAACCAATCTGCAAGATGTTTATGCTTGTGGCGATTGCGCAGAGTGTATGCTCTCAGATTCCCACGAAAGTGTTTTGAGCCTGTTATGGTTTAATGCAAAGCAGCAGGGTAAGGTGGCTGGCTTTAATGTGGCTGGAGTAAACCGACAGTATCTTGCTCCCATGAGTATTATTGTTCTCAGGATCTTTGACACTTACGTTGCTTCAATCAGCAATCCCATTTATACACCCGGTCAAACATACGAAAAAATAGAGAAAAGGATCAGAGATGGTTACCTCAGGTTTGTTCTGGACAACGGAAGAATGATAGCAGCCCAAATGATCGGAGAATTAGATGATTTGGGAGTATTTTTTTCCTTTCTTAAGAAAGGAGAAATGATTGAAAAAGTAAGAAAATATGTCCATTTGAGAGAGGTTCCCCCTGTTTTCCCCTGTTATGCAAGGATTAGCCATTATTTGAGTTAGGCCGGCAGAAAAATGGAAATAGAGATAAGGCTTTTTGCCACTTTGCAGGAGTATTTGCCTAAGGGAGGCAGCAGATATTCATCCAAATTAAGAGTAGAAAGGGGGAATACGATTAAAAATGTTCTGAACAAACTCAAAATTCCCAAAAAAATACCTAAGCTTCTCTTCGTTAATGGAAAACAAGTCAATGAAGATTCGATTCTTCAACCAGGTGATGTTATTAGTATTTTCCCACCAGTAGGTGGTGGATAGGCACCGAAGATGTTTTCTTATACACTAACATAATCTTTAGGATTTTTGAGTGAACAATTTGAGTAGAAAGGGAGATCCGGATGAAAAGGATTTTGGCATGTATTATTAGCGATTGCACCGGATGTAGGATTTGCGAATTGATTTGTGCCCTGGAGAAGGGTGATGGGTGCAATCCGGCAAAAGCAAGAATCAAAATTATTAAGGCTGAAGAATCAGGAACTGATGTACCCGGAATTTGTCAGCACTGTGAGGACCCTCCCTGTCAGGATGTTTGTCCGGTTGAAGCAATAATAAGGGACCCTGATACGGGAGCAGTTATCCTGAGGGAGGATGTTTGTATTGGGTGCAGGGCCTGCACCTTGGTTTGCCCTTACGGTGCGATCACCATGGACGTGGATCGAGGGGTGATGATGAAGTGCGATCTGTGCCAGGGAAATCCGCAGTGTGTGGAATTTTGCCCGAAGGGTGCATTGATATATGACCGGCCAGATGTGATTGATGCAAGAAATAGGGAGTACAGGCACAGGGAAATTATCAAAAATTTTTCGAAGACTCTTGAAACAGAGCGGTCTTGATCAAAGAGAAACATCAATGGCGAGGGTTTTTGATGAATCGTCAAAATAAATAACATTGAAGGCTTTGATTTTTTTGAGCACTATAATAAGGGGAGAAGATAAATGAGACTCAGAGTTGCTGCCGTGCAAGCCAAGTCTTTTTATGGCGAAGAAGAATAGAAGAATGTCGAACTTGCCATAAGATACGTCGACCAAGCTGCAAAGGAAGATGCTCAAATTGCTATTCTACCAGAAGGATACCCGGGTCCAAATAACGGACCGCTAGATTCAGGAGGGCGGTTGACACAGAAACTCCCTTCACCGGAGGGGGAGATTCTATCTCGATATGCACCGGCTTAACCTGATCATATGTACCTAAACGCTTACCTGATGGGAGGAAGGATGCACATCCTTCCCGTATGCATTGCATATAGAAAGGCACTATTATGAGGATAAACCCGGAGAAGTGTACCGGATGCGGAGTTTGTGTCCTTGACTGCCCTAAGAAGGCTATCACCCTCAAGGACAAAAAGGCGATTGTCGGTGAAGAGTGCGTGGAGTGCGGGGCCTGCCTTAAGGTGTGTCCGGTTGATGCACCGATTTCTGATGACAAACCTAAACCTGGGTGTGTAACCTGTGGGGCATGCCCTATTACCTGTCAGATCCCGCCCGGCAAAATGGGTGCCTGTCACAGATATCATAACAAGGATGGCGAACTCGTACGAGGTGTCAGCCTCCATTTTGTAGAGGATGTCTCCGATATTGTTGGCCCTCGCCCTGATCCTTCAATTCAAAAACCTTTAATAACCGCTATTGGCGCAGGAACCACCTATCCTGATTACAGGCCAGCTCCTTTCATTGGTAAAGATAAGGTGGATGAAGTGGATGTGGTCACCTCGGTGAGTGAAGTTCCGCTCTCTTATAGCGGTATCAAGATTAAGATAGATACAGACCTTACCCTCGGTGAGGAGAGGTCGCCGGTGCTCTTTGAGAAGCGGGAGGTAGGACACCTGTGCACCGAGGAATATGGGTCAAAGATTCTATCGATTGGCGGTATAAATCAACTGACCGGCAAACACGGTATAGCTACAGCCCGCTGTATCTCCGAATTGGCAAATAGACATCGCCTCAATCTCAGAATAGAGGGAGGTGCACGATTAAAGGTTCAGGTCGGCCAGGCACCCGTTGTTAATGGTGAGTTGGTTGAAAAAATGAGGGTTGGTTGCGGTAGTGCCACAGCTGGTCTGTTTGCGCCAGTCATCAAAGAGGCAGCGGATGAGGTTATCGTCATAGATTCCCATATTACGAGCCTGTTTACCGAGCATACCGCAGGAACCTATCTGGGAGCGACCCCGAGCGGTGTCCACCTTAGATTTAGAATGAGTACACCTGGGCGGTACTTTGGTGAACACGGGGATGGATGGGGTGGTACCCCTATCAAAGATCCAAGGGATATTGTAGATTCTATTGACATGCACATTGCCCATCCCGGGATGACGATTTTGATCACGGAGACAACAGGTCAACAGGTTGCCATGTTCAGGGTAACGAAAGGGGGGGGCTTGGAGGAGATCGCTCTCTCGCCAAAAGCTCAGGAATTGATAGAGTTGATCCAAAATCACTGTGAGCCATCCCGAGTTTCAGGGATTTATGTTGGAGGTTCTGGGGGAAGCTTCAGGGCTGGTGTAAGCTCCTATCCCATCAAACTAACACGAGCTGTACATGGAAACCGGGCAATAATCACGGTGGGGGGCGCCCCTACCTATATCTTACCTGGGGGTGGTATAGACTTTCTGGTGGATGTGGAGAAGGTAAAGGCTGGTGCCTTTGCCTGGATTCCGACCCCGGCAACCCTGGCACCTATAGAGGTAACTATGAGACTTGTTGATTATCGAGAAATCGGTGGTCACCTTGGATCAATCAAGAGCGTGAGAACATTAAGGGAGCATTTTAACCGAACGAAAAGTTGACCAGAGTCACTTTGACAAAAGAGGGTTTTGCCTTAGTCGATTCGGGGCCCCTCCATATGACGGTTCAGGTCTCTGAGAAAGGGGTTCCCTTATCAGAGCTGGCTGAGTCTGGAGCGGCGTATGCCCTTGAGATCCTGAAAGAGCAAGCAAACTCACTTTCAGTAATCAAAGAGAGTGTCTCTAATCTCTCTGCGAGCGAGACCTACCCTGAGGTGGTTAATAAAATGATTATCGCCTCTCAGTCCTTGAATGATCCTTCTCTTACCCCCTTGGCTGCTGTTGCGGGAGCAACCTCTGATATGGTTGCAGACTATGTGGCCAGGGCTGGTGCCACTAAGATTATAGTTGATAATGGAGGGGATATCGCTATCCGGCTGAGGGAAGGGGAAACGGCAACTGTTGGACTTCGTCTGAATCTCATGAGTCCGGATTATAAGTATCTTGCTCTGATCGATCGCGATTGTGGGATCTGCACCAGCGGGATTGGGGGTCGCAGCTTTACCCTCGGGGTGGCTGATGGAGTCACGGTGGTAGCTCATCAAGCTGCAATAGCTGATGCGGCGGCAACCTTCCTGGGAAACAAAACAGTTGTTACTTCTCCCAAGGTAAAACGGGTTCTGGCAGAATCTGTTTATCCTGATACTGATCTTGTGGGAGTTGAGGTCACCCATTCGGTAGGGGCCTTATCTGATGAGGAAATAGACACAGCTATGAACATGGGTAAGGCAGAGGCCCTCAGGTTAACGGAGAGTAGTCTGATTTATGGAGCGGTTATATCAGTTAAAGATCATGTGGATACCATAGGATACTTTGTTAAAGCCATAAGAAGGGTAAGAACTTGAGAGCATAAAATTGGTGCCATTAGAATTTTTGTAAAGTATTTTAACAGATTCCATAGAAAGGAGGAGGGTAAAATGTCTAAGATACTACTAAAAAACATTGGGACGATATTGTCTGGAGATATCGCCAACCCGGTTTTACAAGGCGATTCCATCCTTGTCGACGGCCCAAGCATTGCTGGCATCGGAAAAGAGGCGGATCTCAACACGGGTGATGTGGAAAAGATTATCGATATTAATGGGGCGACTGTCGCACCGGGCTTGATCGATTCCCACTGCCATGTTTGTGTTGGAGATTACACACCGCGCCAGTTCACATCTAATTTCATTGATGGAGAGCTTCACGGCGGTGTCACCACCGTTATCTCTGCCGGAGAAGTCCACTTTCCGGGACGCCCCAAGGATGCTGTTGGGGCAAAGGCTCTGGCCATTCTGTCTGCAAAGGCCTACGCAAATTTCCGACCCGGAGGCGTGAAGGTGATCGGTGGAGGCCTGATATTGGAAAAGGGCCTCACTGAAAAGGACTTTGAGGAGATGGCAAAGGAAGGGGTGAGGGTTGTTGGGGAGATTGGACTCGGAAGCGTCAAGCAACCGGAGGATGCGGCACCCCTTGTGAAGCTGGCAAAAAAACATGGAATGACTGTGATGATGCATACCGGTGGAACTTCTATCCCGGGAAGTACTACGGTTACAGCAGCAATGGTGAAGGCTACGGATCCGGATATTGTTTCTCACCTGAATGGTGGGCCAACGGCGATTCCTTTGTCTGAGGTGGAGACGTTGGTTAAGGAGACAAATTACTTTCTTGAGATTGTCCAGTGCGGCAACCCACTTGTTGCAGTTGAGGCCATCAAGATGATAAAGCAACATGGGGCGATGGATAGGGTAATTATAGGAAACGATATGCCATCAGGAACAGGTGTCATATCCCTGGGTATATTGAGAACGCTGAATCTGATCTCTTCTCTTGGTGGAATCTCCGGATCCGAAGCTGTAGCTACAGCAACAGGAAACACGGCGCGATGCTATGCCCTCAATCGAGGTCTCATCAAAGAGGGCTACGAGGCCGATCTCATCATGATGGATACACCGATGGGCTCAGTTGGTAAGGATGCTGTTGGCGCCATTGAGGCCGGGGATATTCCAGGGATAGGACTGGTTATGGTGGACGGTGTAGTAAAGGCGCAGGTAAGCCGTAATACACCACCGCCGGTAAGAAAATGCGTGATAAGTGCTCCTGAGCAATCGATTGGGTAAGGGGTAAGTCATTCCCTGCCCCAGACCCCTGGCCCAGACCTGGCTCCCATGGATTAGAGCTCAATAGTCTGCACTCCCATTGGGATACGTTGGCAATGGCTTGTTACAATCCTGTCGCGCCAGGGCAGGCCATCATTCCATATGCCCGCCTGCGACGCAAGGCACGAGCGGGCATGGATGGCACAAATATGTTGCACTAAATGGCTTGTGATTTCAGTAAGGTTTAGAAACCCCGATATATTAAATAGGAGGAGGTTATGGAAATTAGAAAAGTTGTCACCATTGTGGAAGAGACCAGAAAAGAGATGGGGAAAGATCTTCCCAAGCCTATTAAAAGAGCTGCTGCCATAGCTATTATCAAGAACCCCTTTGCCGGCAAGTACCAGGAAGATTTGAGCGAGCTTACAGAGGATGGTGTAACGCTTGGTGATATGTTGGGCACGATGGCACGGGAGGCCCTCGGAATAAAAAAGGAGGATTGTGAAGGATACGGTAAAGGGGCAATTATTGGCATGAATTGTGAGCTTGAGCATGGCCATGCCATCCTGCACCCGAAGCTGGGAGCCCCCTTTCGAGAGGCCCTTGGAGGCGGCAAGGCAATCATCCCATCGGCAGCAAAGATGGGCGGACCGGGAACAGAGCTTGACGTACCTACTCATTATAAGGATGCAGCCTTTGTGCGGAGCCACTTTGATGCTATGCCCGTGAGCGTTCAGGATGCTCCTCGAGAGGATGAAATTCTCGTTGCGTTAGTTGTTACAAGTTCAGGAAGGCCTTTGCCACGGATTGGTGGTCTGAAAAAGGAAGAGGCCAAAAAGGAGGATGGGCTTAGGTAAACCTCTATCCATCTTTATTTAGCATCAGTAGAAACGTCAAGAGATAGATGGTACGGATCGAAAAAGTGGAGACGGTTCAGGCCGCCCTCCCAACACGGCGGGAACACAAGTGGAGAGGGCTTACAGGAGACATTGGCGGCTACGTACTCGTCCGTTTGACCGGCGATAATGGGCTTGTCGGCTGGGGAGAGGCGCCGGTAATCAAGGACTGGGGTGGTGACTACGGGCGCTACTATGGAGAAACTCCGGGAACAACCACGTCCGTAATCGAGACCTATCTTGCCCCGACTGTTTTAGGTGCGGAGGTGTGGAACTTCGCTGGGCTCCATCAGCGGATGGATGCTGCAATCAAGGGATACCCGTACGCAAAGGCATCGGTTGAGATGGCGGCCTACGACTTGGCAGGACGCTCTCTTGGTGTGCCGGTCTATCTACTTCTCGGCGGCTGTGTGAGGGAGGTTGTTCCAGTCACCCAGTCCATTGGGCTCTTGGCTATTGAGGAGGCTGTGGCCGAGTGTGTCCAGGTGGTGAATGAGGGGGTCCACGCGATAAAGATCAAGGTTGGTGTGGACCCACGGCGCGATGTGGAAATCGTTCGCCAGGTTCGGGAGGCGGTGGGACAGGATGTGGACCTCTGCGTGGACGCCAATCAGGGTTATTCCAGTCCGGCCGAGGCCATCCAGACGATCAGGGCTATGGAACGCTACGGCCTCAAGTACGCAGAGCAGCCGGTGGAAGGGCTTATGCGCATGGCAGAGGTGGCCTCGAGTATCGACACGCCGGTTATGGCGGATGAAAGCGCGTGGACTGCCCACGATGTCCTGGAAATTATCGAGCGACGGGCAGCCGATATCATCTCCATATACACGACCAAGCCAGGGGGTCTTTACCGGGCGATGGAGGTCGCTGCTGTAGCGCGTGCAGCTGGGTTGCCGTGCAACGTCAACGGCTCTATGGAGACGGGTGTCGGAAATTTAGCCAATATTCAGCTGGCGGCAGCGGCGCCAGCCGTGACGCTCTCGTGCGTTGTGCCGGTTTCAACCCCGGCCGAGGCACAGCGCGGGCAACTGGCAGGAGTGTACTATAAGGATGACCTGATAAAGGCCCCATTCGAGTTCGTTGACGGCACAATAAAAGTGCCTGACGGGCCAGGAATGGGGATCGAGATTGACGAGGACAAGATCGCGCGCTACCGAGTGGATATCCATGAGTGAGATTCGCGACGTCGCTGTTCTAGGGGCTGGTCACGGAGGGTGTGCTGCGGCTGCTACTCTGACTCTCCGCGGTTATGAGGTGAGAATGCACAGTCGCTCGGAGGAGAGGCTTGCTCCTTTGCGGAAAGGGATTACCCTTCGAGGTGAATATCAGGGAGTAGGGAAGCCCGCACTCATAACGACCAACCTAAACAGGGCCGTGTCTGGCGCTGACCTGGTGATGATGGTCGTACCTTCGGTGGCCCACGAGAGATACGCACGCGCCCTGGCCCCGATCTTGGACGCGCAACAGGTCGTGTACCTGAACCCGGGTCACACCGGAGGGGCACTCCATTTCGCAGCCCAGCTTAGAGCGGCAGGAGGTCCTTCCGTACCCCTGTGTGAATCGGTAACGCTCACGTACATCTGCCGCATGACGGGAAAGGCTACAGTCGACGTTTATCGAGAAACGACCAACCTGTTGTTCGCTGCCCTGCCTGCTTGTCGCACGGAAGAACTGATGCAGCTCGTCCAGCCCCTGTTTCCAAACCTGCGCGCGGCCGCCAACGTCCTAGAGACAGGGTTCATGAACATCAATGCAGTGATCCATCCGCCCGGGATGCTGATGAACGCGGGGTGGATAGAGTTCACCCGGGGCAACGCCCTTTTCTACAAGGAGTCTATTACCCCAGCAGTGGCCTGCGTTATTGAAGCGGTAGACACCGAACGCCTCACCATATGCCAAGGTTTGGGTCTTCAGGTTCCGGCGTTTATCGATTACTTTTGCGAGGCGGGTCTGACCACAGAAGCAGCGCGACAGTCACGTTCTGTCTACCAGGCCATGCAGGAAAGCGGGCCAAACCGAACCATCAGGTCACCCCCATCTCTGAACCACCGGTACCTCCACGAAGATGTTGGGTACGGGCTCATGCCGATGTCCGAGTTCGGGAGACTGGTGGGGGTTTCGACCCCAGCCATGGACAGCTTGATCACGCTAGCATCCATTGCTCAAAAGAGAGACTATCGGCGGGAGGGACTCACCCTTTCCCAAATGGGCCTTGAAGGCCTTTCTCCTGAAGCAGTTGTTTCATCTGTGGAATAGCGGAGTTGATTCGGAGGAATCAATGCGAAGGGAAATCATTTCCCGACAGCGAGAGGCTATGACCCGGGCCGGTCTGGATGCCCTTGTGGCCAATTCCCCCGAGAACTTCGCTTACACGACTGGCTTTGTGGTTCCCTCGCACCCTCTCATGCGCTGGCGTCATGCCATGGCGATTGTGACGAGAGATGGCCGTGAAGCGCTCCTTATCGTTGATATGGAGGAGAGTACAGTTCGAAGCCGGGCTCCTGATGTGGAGATTCGAACTGTACTCTCCTCC
>Ga0209636_10008300_pt1 | contig 10577 bp, 10 predicted proteins | sample DeeMarSWOR152_54_FD_187464 | JGI IMG/M metagenome (GOLD analysis project Ga0209636, IMG submission 187464) | Marine sediment microbial communities from White Oak River estuary, North Carolina - WOR-1-52-54 (SPAdes) (version 2) | ecosystem: Environmental > Aquatic > Marine > Intertidal zone >... | reverse complement strand
GGCCGGTACCACCAATATCCCTGGTCATACCAAACTACATAGAATCCGGCGTAGAAGAAGTCCCAAGACCAGTGATGAACCCAATGGCAACGGTGCCAATACCAATCCCACCACCACGGATACCACCATACATAATGGACGCAGTAGTATCCATAGGGCATATACACCCAGTAGCCGTCATACCAGTAATCGTCGTACCAGTATTCATCGTAGTATCCAGGATCACCGTAACCATAATTATAGTAGATGAAATTAACATTGCCGGCGAATAGTGGTGCAACGGCGAATAATAACGAAAGGAAAATTAAGCGTTTCATGTTAACCTCCTTGGTGCATTACCAACTCTGGGTTGCCAGGATCAACCTGGTAAGCCCAATCAAACATAACAGAGTACGTACTGATGGCAGTCACGCGGAACTTTGCATAATGGTTGTCCCACGTGTGCATGACATAAGTATGCCCTTGTATTGCCTCAACAACACCGGTTGGAGACCAACCATGTTGTGGCGCATAGGTTATTTCGTCCAATGACGAGGTGTAACCAAAATCCTGAATCAAACCCCCTGGATTGCCAGTATAGAAGTAGTATGAATGCGTATTATCGTCATAGCCAAAATAGAAATCGCAGGTTGGATTATCATAGGCAATAATACTATAGGCACTGAATTTCCACCCAGCATAATCAGGATACACTGTGTAGTCGAATATCTGCTCGTCATAGCCTTCAGGTCTGGGTGTATCATAGACAATCTCGTACGACATTTCGCTTTCGTTGCCATCGTAGTCAAAGGCCGTTATCGCGTAGTAATACGTCTGTCCATTGTTCAATCCAAAATCCAAGAAATAATCAAGATCCGTTTCACCAATCTCATAGTATAGACCCAAAGGCTCAGGTCCACGGTAGACCCGGTAGCCAGCAAGATCATGTTCAGTATTCTGGTACCACATGAGCAGAACTTCCTCATCACCGGTTATTGAACGCAAACCTCTGGGTACGGCCGGCGGTTCGTTATCAACACCATCATGACAACAACCAGCCAACCCAAGCAGGCTTGCGAAGATGATAAGATTTAGGAGAATTTTTATTCGTTTCATTTTTTCACCTCTACCCCATTTAATAGCATTTATTGTGCCAGGTGAAAACAATGAAATCACGGGAGAAAAGTGCATTTTGGCGCACAAAATCTGTATTTACTGCATAATATTTGTGCAGTAAAAGTTAACACATCCAACCTGCTATATTCTGTAAGCTTTCCCTCAACGGGGGACAGGCATACACTTTTGCACTTTCATACGGAGATTTGCACGTAATATCACAAAGGCCGCTTCCTTAGCTAAAGAGATAAGATTCTCAAATCGTCGTAAATTGACGAGTTAGTGAGTCAAAAGTGCAAAAGTGTATGCCTGTCCCCGTGAGGTTATCGGATACCGAATACGTCGAGCAGGAAGGTGAGTCGTCCGATGAGCAAGGAGATCCTTGCCATCACCGTATAACCAAACGACGCACCGAACCCGATCATGAGAAATACAACTCCGATCTTAGAGCCAACTTTCAATGTGCCTTTGTGTTCGCGTGAAAAGTAAAAGAATAGCAACACGCAGACCACACCTACAAAGATCACAATGTTGTTGATCGATTGCTTAATCGTCTGAGAGGCACTGTTACCAAACGATACTAATGGCAGCAGCGTTGCCTGGATTTGCGGAATGATGTAACCTTGGACTTGAGCAGTGAGGGCGAGACCAGCAGCGATGCCAACGGTGAAGGATATCGGCCACCTGGAGATCCAAGCAGCACCCGGAAACCAGCGCATAATCATCATCACACCAAATATTGCCGGAATAACGAGGATCCACTTCTCCGCGCCCGCTTGGCGAAAGAACTCATCGACCAACATGGGTTTCACATCAAAAGCCCAAATATAGATTACCCAGTAGCCGGCTGATACACCAACGAACAGATTTTCGGCAAATTTGTAAAATGGGTTATCACGATACAGAAAAGAAAGAATCGCAATAGTCAGACCAGCAGCTATCCATGTACCGAGAAGGTTCATCTCTTCCTCCTGGAGAGAAAGTAACCAATATTGCCAAAAACTATGAAAACAAGAATCAAGATGTGGGCCATGGATTGAGCCGGCATGCCAAATGCCGCGGTCTCAGGTTGTCCAACCAGAATCTCGTATTCAGCCGCACCCTGCAGACCGCCGATAATGCCTGTAATCTGTCCTGACTGAAGATAGGGATACAGACTCGGTGCCATAACACCGGTAACACAGGCAAACATACGCGGGCCGAATCTCGAAACGACATACTGAATCCAATATTCAGCTGTCTGGCCATGCGCAAAATCAACGATCAATGCGATGTCGCTATAGTTGTGAACAGCCGTCATTATCGGGAAGTTGTCGACGGAAACACCCCGGTAATCCACCGCAAAAAAATCCCTTATTTCACGCCCCATTCCGATCATCACTGCCGTGTAACCAGGCCGATAGCCAAGATTAATGTAGTCCTCACCATATACAGCATTGCATTCCTGCGTAATCATATCCAGATCAAACTGGGCCAGCGGAAGACCAATAGCTATGTGCCCGGTATAGATAACCTTGAGCTTCTTGCGGAAACACTGACGCAGAAACGAACGAAACATTGGCGTCATTTCTGGCGCGCTGGTCGCGTCATAGTCAATGGAGGCCAATACCACCGAGCCCTGAGGAAGATTCTCGATTGTCTCATAGGCTGACCTGACTTCACTACTGATCCTAATCGGCATTTTAATTTTCAACACAATAGGTATTGCTACAACCAATCCGACTGCAAGGTATATTAATCTTCGATCGATATTTGCGAATTTGTCGAATAGTTGCATAAAACCTTCTAGGTCAGGTACGTCCGTTCTATACCAAGTATAATACGCAGCGACATCACCACTCCACCCAGGTACACGCCAATCTGAATACCACGTTTGGCCGCAAGTTGTGGTATGTTAAGAAGCCAATCTGACAATACTGGAATTTTGTCCCATATCATCTTGCCGATGGGCACACGGCCGAGCATGACAATTGCAGCCGCAATGAGGAGCAGAGTTGCCTCAAAAGTTCGTGCCCGAAAAGCACGATATGCAGCCGAGGAAATAAAGAAGGCAAGAAGTGCAAACATCGTTGCTTGAAGCGGCACGATAATATGTATATATGTATACATAAAAGAAGAACGCAACTCAAAGGGTGTATTATACTCGAACCACGATTGAAAACCCGTAACAAGAATCAAGACAAGACCAAAGAGTAACACGTAGCTATATTGCCAGCCTTGCTTGCGTTGTCGGATTTTCTTTATATTGTATTTAACGAGACTATCTAACCCCAGGATCATTGTGAAACCTGCAACAATCGCATACCAGATAAGAAAACGCTGCTGCAAACCACCTAATGGTGGATGTGGAACAAAGAATGCAACGACGCATAATACACCGGTCAGAAAAGTTATGACGATTGGGATCTCTCGCTTCATTGAATCTCCTCTTTAAAAAGTATTAAGCCACTGCACAATATTCCCAAACAGAATATTAAGTACATCAACATTCAAAAAATGTTTAAGAAGGACACCTAACGTGCCCAACGCGGTGCTAAGAATCAAGAATATCAAGATTATTGCCTTGGTGAAATCCTCACCCTTCAAACTGCCCAACATCTGCGGCTCGGGTCTGAGATAGCATGATGCAGCATACATTTCTTCCCCGATCAAGGTGTAATCACAGGCAACAACAAAAAACGGCACCTGCTCAACCGAAGTAGTACCTGCTATCTGTATCGCACCAACCGAATGGCCGGTTTCAGCCAGAATCAAAGATTCCGCATAGAAATAGCCTTGCCAGAATACGGCGCCCGGTTTCTCCCTCATCATCATGCCGTCAACCCCAGCAGCATAGCCAAATTGGTCAGCAGTAAGAAATGGTATGTCTCGTTCATCATAAAGGTCTGGTCGTCCTGTTTCCATATAAGCCTGCTTAACAGTTTCCTGAGCCGCTGACATCACCAGGGGATCATATTGCGGAATAAGCAAACGCGTCGAATACTCTGCACACTTCTGGGCGACGCGATGAAGAATAGAAAGTGAGGCGATCGTCCAGACTTCATTGAGATAGCTCAAACCAAAGGAGTAGAGTATGGGTCTACCCATTTCCGTTGAGCGACCTACGGCATCGTCTATCGCATCTAAACCAGCTATCTTACGAACAAAAAGTTTGTCACCCGCATGTGCACGGCGTATGTAGTAAATAACCAGAATCGAGACCAGTAGCGTAATAACCAAGACGTTCATCCGGTGTCTATTAAACCACTGAGCCGTCGATCTAACCGGGCCCACTTTTGGCGATTCATCAAACCCAGATGTCGTCTGTACTTTCACTAAGTAGAAGTATTCTTCGCCGTCTCTTATGTCTGCGCTGTTGTCTTCAAAATTCGTCATACCTGGAGCGGCAAAGCCAACATTTTTAAATTCTCCAGCCAAGGATTCACCACGATATATGTAATAGCCCTGGAATAGACCGACTTTTCCAGAATCTGCGGGCGACAATTCCCAAATTATCGTGATCGAATGACCCTCATCATTAGGCGTGTCGTATACACTTACACTGGTTGGTGGTTGTGCAAAAAGGCCTAAAATGACGAACAGATGAATTATATCTCCTCCTTATGACGACTGTGGAGATGAAAAGCGAAACATACCTGTCTATTTTATACAAAAAAAGGAATTTGTCGAGGGGGAAAAGGTTAACAAAACCAACCTGACGTCGAGATCTGGGGACAGACATGCACTTTTGCACTTTTGGATTTACGGGAAATGCATCCCTCTAGAGTCACCTCTGTAATCTCATATTTCTAGCATTGTGATCGATGTGCGAAGCACAAAAGTGCAAAAGTGCATGCCTGTCCCCAATGAATAACAATCTAGCATTAAAGTCTTACAAGGTGTTTTTCAAAATCAACAACTAGGTGTTTCTTGCCCTTCTTTGCGATCTTGTGTCCCTCTTTTCGCAGTAGTTTCTTCTGCACCTCTACGCCACCCGGGTATTTTTCATTAATGACACCGCCGGTCTTTAGGGTACGCCAGTATGGCGTGATATGCTTTTTTCCTTCTTGCCAGGCTTCATGCGCAGCATGTGCTGCCACCCAGGCAAAAATTCCACATGTTATCGGACAGCCGATCGTCGCTTTGTGTTTTTTGGCCATGTGAGCACGAATTTCGTTGATCGTGATAAGTTTTCCTTTGGGTATCCTGTTCATGAGTTCATCAACTTCTATGGGCGCGGGAATCACGACTGTCCCGTTTCCCCATCTCTTGCTCATTTTTCCACTTATCTCGATTACTTTGGGCAAACCTTTGCTGTCGTGCAATTTTTCATGCCATGATTTCCGCTTCTTAGACATTTACCTCCTCCCATTGCACTACTAATTCACTTCTATGCTAACCGGATAGCTTATTTCTCCCAATACTGTACTGATATACGCTCGCGCATCCATACGGTAGGCGGCTGATCCTAATCTCATCGCCTCAGCCAATGCCTGCCCGATCTTACTGTAATCAAGAGTGATTGTGGTTGTAAATGTTTCTGACTTCTTGGCCTTGATACTGACCGTCTTACCCGTCGTACCCGAAAAAACATCCGTGTTATTGGCATAAAAAGTATAGGCAAACTTATCAAGTATGGCATCAATATTGTTTGGGTTATCGACCTTGATGTCAAAATCAACTTTCAGATTTGAAAAGGTAAACGAATGCGGACTAACGGAAACAAGTTTAAATTTGCATTCCTTTATTGCCAGGCGTTCCTTGATACTGGAACATGAAATAATCAGGGTCAGTAAAACTAGAGCTGATAATGTTCTTTTCATGTTGTTAATATACCAACACATTAGGGAAAGTCAATAATGATATTTTGAACGTAGACATGGAGACTTAGAGACGGGGCGACAAGTAGAAGCGGAGACAATGAGAAACAGAGGCAAGGAGATCATGAATTGCATAGCGAATTGCGAAAACAAAAAAGTTCCAGGATGCCCCGTGATTGCCCAATCCTTCGACAAGCTTAGAACAAGTTCATTGGGCAACGTCTGATAAATCAGACGACTGCAAAACCACAAACGCGTAGTTGTCCAATTCATTGGACTATGTTTGATACATCAAACAACTACAAGACCACAAGATGTAGAAATTTCGCAAACCTGAAGGTTTGCCCTACATGTCTGCCATTTTCACAACATTGCTGGGAGAATCAACGTCAACCTTGTAATTTCAGATTTTTTGCATATAATTCGCGTCAAACTATGATCCATGTACGCGATTTTCTTCTTAAAGACCTGATCTATGAACTGCCTGCGGCGAAAGCCGAGGAGCTGTTCACGTTTGTCGGCCAAAAGCTTAAAGACAAGGGTTATGTCGCGGATGTTGAACAGCTCGTCAATGAACTGCTAGCACGCGAGCAAAAAGGGTCGACTGGTATCGGCGGCGGTATTGCCATTCCCCACGCTTTCATTCCCGGACTCTCCAGGCCTGTGGTCATGACATTGCTCCTGAACAAGGGGATTGACTTCAGTGCCGCTGACGGCGCGCCGGTAAAGGTACTTTTTTTCGTTCTTGCCCCGGAGAAGCAACGGGACACGTACTTGAAGATACTCGCCCGACTGGCAACAATCCTGCATCAAGCAGACACCAAGAAACAACTACTCAGTGCCAATACAAGTCAAGACGCCTATCGTATCCTGGTACAACCACGGGTCAGTAACTTCTTTTACACAAACCGGAGATATTTCTACCTTCTGGGTATCGTTATTGGCGCCTATCTCTTCGCCACTTATTTTTTCAACAAAATCTCAATCGCCCCGACCGAAAGTGCCATTGCTCTGGACTATCTTCGATTCAATGAATCATCATGGGTAACTAAGCAAATTGTGACCTTTACGATTTTCTTTACGATCGGTGTCGGTACACTATTATTCTGGCAGTACCGTGTCGCCATTGCTGCTGCCGCACTGGGAATTCTGCTGTTCTCGGGCGTAATGGACCTCGACACAACGGTCCGGTTCATGAGTATTCCAACGATACTTTTTATAATCTCAATGATGGTCGTCGTCGCCTGGCTCGACAGCAACGGCGTCTTCAAATTTACCATAACCAAAGTCATGAAGAAGATCGGCCCAAAGCCCCGGACCCTATATATCTTTCTTCTCTTATTATCGGTCTTGCTTGGCGGGCTTACTGGGGAGGTGAGCGGAATCATCGTAACAACAACACTTGCCATTGTTCTGGCAAGACGTTTCCGTATCGAGCCCTTCCCCTATGTCATTGGTCTCGTCTTCGCCACGAATATCGGTTCGGCTCTAACGCTTATCGGCAACCCAATCGGCATCTATATTGCCTTTGCCGGGAATCTAACCTTCATTGATTTCCTTCGATGGGCAACACCGCTCTCTCTGGCTGCGGCCGTTGTAATCACATTCTGCACACTCTACCTCTTCCGCAAATCGATTCCAAAAAACGTAACTGAAGACATGGGTACACTTGACGAGTGGAAGGGCGTCCGCGACCGCAGAGAATTTTACCTGTCCATCGTCACGTTCTTTATACTGGTTGGTCTGATCAGCACGCATCAGCTCATTGAAACTTTGCTCAGACTCAAAGAAGCAACCGTCATCGTTGCCGCGCCGCTGGTCGTTGTCGGGGCCATCCTTTTTGCTGCGAAGGAACGCGGGAAGAAATTCCTGGTAAAGGATGTCGACTGGTGGACCATATTATTCTTCATGTTCCTGTTCGCCAATGCCGCGTGCCTGGAGTATACTGGCGTGACCGCAAAAATCGCCTTCTTGCTGGAGCGTGTTTCCCAGAATCTGACTATACCTTTCATCCCGGCCGATATAAAGACCACGGTCGTGGCAATGGTCATCCTGCTATTCTTCTCGGCAATCGCATCAGGTTTTGTTGACAACTTACCCATCATTGCAGCACTCGTCCCGATTGTGCTCGACCTAAAGAATATCGGACTACCCCATGCGGAAATCCTCTGGTGGGCACTTTTGTTTGGTGGCTGTTTTGGCGGTAATCTCTCCATGATCGGCTCCAGCGCTAATGTTGTAGCGCTTTCCAGGTATGAAGAAATAACCGGAAGGTCGATCCGCTTTGGCGACTGGTTTCGCTATGGTCTACCTGTGGTTATCATCTCTGTGCTTTTTGTCTGCATCGCACTACTCGTGCAGATTAACATCTCACCATAAATGGAAAAAATTTTGATTCTAGTTGTCGATGCACACGTAGGCGAAGGATGGCTAGAAGTATGCATCAAGATGCTACAATGCTTTAAGCCTCTTATTCACATAATGTCACCGATCGATCGACATACGGTTGCGCGCGCCGCGTCGAACGAAGGGGTCAAAGACGCTGAGGTGCGCGAACGGTTGCTCCACGAAGCCTATACAAACCTTTACCATCTGGAGGACACGTTTAGCAAACAGGGTTTGCAGGCAACCATCGCTGTTAAGGAAATGACATTACCTGAAGAGCTCCTTGGTGAAATAAAACGAATAAATCCCGAAATGCTGGTTGTAATCGGCAAAATTGATTCGCAGATTTTTGAATCGTTGTACAGCGCGCTCCACGTGCCGGTTCTGTTGCTGCCGACTGAAGATTAGAGGGCAAGCAGGTTCTTTTCAGTACTAATCTACTCATAAGTCCAACAAACTCCGAATTTTCTTGACTTTAGTAATCCCCTGGATATAATGGACTCGAAGGAGGTTTGATGAAACAATTCAAAACGGAGAAATACAATAATTTTACCAAACCAGAAACCCGAAAGAAAATGGAGAAAGCCATTGCCAAGGTCGAATCTCAATTCGGCAAAGAATACAGCATAATAATCGGCGGTGAGAGGATTAGATTAGACAACAAATTTCATTCATACAACCCGTCACAAAAGGGTGAAGTTATCGGTATTTTTCAGAAAGCGGACGAGCCGACGGCCGAGCGAGCCATGCAGGTCGCGCTTGAAACTTTCGAGTCCTGGCGATATACACCGGCAAAAACCAGGGCAAACTATCTATTCAAAATGGCAAATATCATGCGCCGGCGGCGTTTTGAGCTGAACGCCTGGATGGTGCTTGAAGAAGGCAAGAACTGGCTTGAAGCTGATGCCGATGTTGCCGAGGCGATCGATTTTTGCGACTACTACGCACTCGAGATGTTAAGATATGATAAAGGACCCAAGCTGTACAAATATCCAGGAGAGATCAACAAGCAGGTCTACATTCCCCTCGGCGTGGGTATAGTAATCCCGCCCTGGAACTTTCCATTGGCGATATTGACTGGTATGACAACCGCAGCATTCGTGAGCGGTAATACGGTCATATTAAAACCATCAAGCGATTCGCCGGGAATTGCCGCCATGTTTATGGAGGTCCTGGAAGAAGCAAAGGTGCCAGTGGGTGTTGTCAATTTTCTAACCGGGCCCGGCGCAATAGCAGGTGATTACCTGGTCCGGCATCCAAAAACCCGCTTCGTAGCATTCACCGGTTCAAAGCCGGTTGGCCTGCGTATTGTTGAGCAAGCAGGAAAAACACAACCCGGTCAGATATGGATCAAAAGAGTTGTCGCTGAAATGGGCGGCAAGGATCTGATCATTGTCGATTCTGAGGCTGATATCGACAGTGCTGTAGCAGGAGTCAGGACTTCGGCATTCGGATTTCAAGGCCAGAAATGTTCTGCCTGCTCTCGATTGATACTTGATGATAAAATCTACGATAAGTTCATGAAGAAATTCATCCCCACTGTTGAAGCAATAACGGTTGGTCCGACAAAAGATCCTAATAACTACATGGGACCAGTTATCAATGAGTCTGCATATAATTCCATCCTTGAGTATATCAAGATCGGAAAATCAGAAGGGAATTGCGTCTGCGGTGGCGAACCGGCACCGGGTAATGGATGGTTCATAAGACCAACGGTCATTGCCAATATCGAAAGACAACACAGGGTATTCCAAGAAGAGATCTTCGGTCCAGTACTAGGAGTCACACGCGCGAGAGACTTTGACCACGCAGTAGAACTGGCAAATGATTCGGAATATGGTCTCACCGGCGCTGTGTATACAAGGAACAAGAAAAAGATAGAAAAAGCAAAGCGAGAGGTTTTTGTCGGCAACCTTTATATCAACCGTAAGTGCACCGGTGCCCTCGTCGGCATACAGCCGTTTGGCGGCTTCAACATGTCCGGGACTGACTCCAAGGCTGGGGGACCTGACTATCTCATGCTTTTCACCCAGGCAAAAGCGATCGCTGAATATGTTGGTACTGAGAAAAAAGGTACAATAACCGAACGCCGTTCAAAATCAAGGAAAGGAAAGGCAAAAAAACGCAGGGCAACCAGATAATGAATGCCACTGGGAGGTTGAATGCACACAATGAATGCAGCAGAGGTTGAAAAATTCGCGAATTCCCATGATACAAAATTCTTTGAGCTATGGTTCACTGACATTTTGGGATATCTGAAGAGCTTCACAATTCCAAAAGAAGAATTAGCAATGGCTT
>Ga0209636_10008298_pt1 | contig 10579 bp, 8 predicted proteins | sample DeeMarSWOR152_54_FD_187464 | JGI IMG/M metagenome (GOLD analysis project Ga0209636, IMG submission 187464) | Marine sediment microbial communities from White Oak River estuary, North Carolina - WOR-1-52-54 (SPAdes) (version 2) | ecosystem: Environmental > Aquatic > Marine > Intertidal zone >... | reverse complement strand
ACAACGCCACCAAATGTAACTTTAATTGAACCGGCAAACGACACGATAGACATTGACGGCAGTATAACATTTACCTGTAATGTAACCGATAGCGTCGGCCTGCAGAACATCACATTGTATGTCTGGGGCTCAACGGGGGGAGAATATTACAAAAATACAAAAGACATTTCGGGAATGTCAAATCAATCAAGTTGGAATCTGACTGATATACCGCATGGAAATTATACCTGGAACTGCATTGCTTCCGATCCAGCCGGAAATTCTGGGTGGGGGGATGATAATTTCACATTTATAGTCTCTATCGTAATCTCGGTAGACTGCACAAATGGAACAGAAAAGGATGAATTTGATATATTATACAATGATGTCTGTGCGAATGGTACAGCACATGGAGATGCGGCAATTTATGTCTGCGATAACAGAACCTGGAGTAATGGCGACGGATTAAATTCAACCTATAACTGTAAAAACGTTGTAAATGTCTCCGGCAGCTTTAGTATGGTAAACCTGACATCTTTCGACATCGGGTCCTACGACATAGTGCTTGACAATGATCAAGATGGATATTATAACGCCACAAGGGATTCCATTGATGATGTCACCGCAGCCCACGGATTTATAATAACCCCCCTGCCGGAAACGTTTGCCTTTTTCTTGATTGGTTCATTTATCCTATTCTTGTTTTATAGAATTGATAAAAAAGTTTGAATATTCTTCTTTAGCATAAAAATAATCCTGAGCTTTCGGAATCAAAAAAAATCAGTTGATTTTGCAAAAAAAAATGCGATTTTTGTCTCATTTGTTTTTTGAACCAGAAAAGAAATTGACCGATTTTGCAGAAATTGCGGTTTTGTTTTTTGTTATGTGAAACCATAATATAATGATATAATAAACCTGTCCTGGACATGGGACGCGATACAAGATGGAAAATCCAACACGGTTCTCAAAGAAGTCAAGTAGTATAGACACGGAGGGCATTGTCTTCGGCTTAGCATGCCTGTTTGTTTATTTTACTGCAGTCTTTACCGTATTTTTTTATGAAGATGCTGAACAGATAAACAATCCAGACCTTGAAATCCTGAATTCTGACGTAGAGGCTGCGAAGGTTCAGGACGACCCCGGATTTGATGTTTTTATTAATTCGCATACCCGAGGTGATGATCTTGTCGCAGAATTTTATCACAATTCGGAAAATCCGCAGCCGATTTCAGTTATTGGATTGGAAGGTTATCAACTATCAAAGAATGAAGCATCGAATGGCGAGAAAATTTTATTGAAAGTTCCGGGATGGAACAACAGGTACTTTAAACTTCAAATCGGTCATGACTCTGAAATTTTTGAGTTCGGCATTAAAATTTTGAATGTTCAGTCCTATCCAGTTGTTGGAGGAAAGTGGACAGTTAAATTTGAAACAAGAGGAACAGCAGATTTAACTATAAAAGCAGTTAATGGAACAACATGGTCAAATGTAAATGGAAATAATGATTTAAAGTTCCTTGAGATAAAATGCAAAGATAAAGTTTTAGATTATCGGTGGGTTAATAATTCCGTGTTTATAGAAAATTATTCGTGTAATGGAACCGGTTATGAAACCTCAAAGGTTTTGACTTCTGGAAAACATACAATTGAGGTTAAATTCGGTAATATTATCAAATATGCAAAAAACTATGCTTCCGTTCTTATTTCATCAACTCCGATAGTAGATACAAACTGGACACAATATTGGCAATATGGCGATTTCAATGACACCGGTTATAATAGCGGCGAGGAATTGCCAGATAATAAAAATGTTGAAACTTGGCCTTGCGGGGCGAACATGACAGGGAACGTGCTTTTGTTGCACTTAAATTCCGTTAATGCTAGTAATTACACTTTAGATAGTTCTGGGGAAGGCAATGATGGATTCTTTAACACAAGCGGAGAAGATCCACAAGGAAAAGTTGTAAGTGGTAAGTTTAATAATGCTTTGAGTTTTGATGGCGTGGATGACTATGTTGATTGCGGAAATGATTCAAGTTTGGATATCACCGACAATATAACTATTGAACTCTGGTTTTATTCCAGGGGTTGGTCACATATTGACTTCCCCGCCATTATCTCTAAAAGAGAGGCTGACCCTGGTTTTGATTGGGAACTTTATTACTGGAGAGATGGATCAAGAATTGGTTTCGATGATGGTTCTGGAGCAAAGTTCATTGATTTAAATGTTAACCCTTCATTAAACACCTGGCATCACGTCGTTATTACGAAGTCTGGAACTACAGGCACGCTTTATTTAGACGGGGTTTCGAAAGGAACCAATACACTGGTCAGTTCTTTTGGAACGGGAGATTCGGTTAGGATAGGCACATTAGGGACAGACGCTCTAGACCGCTGCTTCAATGGCTCCATTGATGAGGTGGCAATCTTTAACCGCTCTTTATCATCAGATGAAATCTTGGACCACTACAGGCGGGGATTAAGCAGCCACATTACATTGAACCATAGCAATGGAGCGTTCTCCTATTCCGGAGACTTCACTTCTGCCGTTTTTGACACGGACTCATCCGTGCAGTGGGACAATATCTCATGGATAAGCAATGCCATGGGTGAGCTGCCAGACAACCAGCAGCCGGAAACCAAGTTTGTGAATGGAAACGCAAATATGACAGGGAACGTGCTTTTGATGCACATGGATGAGGACAGTTCGGGCTTCGGAAGGGCGATAATAGATACTTCTGGAGGAGGGAACAACGGAACAACTTACGGCGACACGGACGGTACTGTCAGCGGAAAATTTGATAAGGGGAATTACTTTGACGGAAGCGACGATTATATTGAGGTGCCATTTTCTTCAAGTTTGAATATTACAAATGCAATTACTATTGAGACTTGGGCGAAAGCAAAATCCCCAAAGACTGTGCAAAGTGATTACCCTCGCCTGGTATCAAGGGGATGGGTTGATAGTTATGAATTAACTACTGATATCCTTGAAGACAACGGAAGCGTGAGCTTTTTTTTATGGAATAGTACGGGAGATCCATTTTTTGCAAAGGTCTATTTTGACATATTTGATGACCAATGGCACCATATTGTGGGGACATGGAATGGCAGCCAGATGATGATATATATTGATGGTGTGGGCTATCCGGGAAATACTTTTATAGGAAGCATTGCCACAACCAGCACAAACCTGACAATAGCCAGGGCCCCGGGCGCCGCACCGCAGTACCTTAACGGTACAATAGATGAGGTCGCGATCTACAACCGTTCTCTATCAGCGGAAGAAATCTTAAACCACCATAAAAGAGGAATTTTGAGATTAAATTTAACCGTAAGAAGCTGTGATGATCCTGCCTGCTCAGGAGAGAGCTGGACAGATGTTGATGACAATTCCCCGCAAAGCCCGTCTATTATAGATAACCAATACTTCCAGTACAAGTTTAGGTTTGAAACCGATAATGCAAGCTATACTCCTGTGTTGTATAATGTGACAATTCATTACGGCTTGCAGGATACTATGCCGCCGACAGCAACTCTTAATTCCCCATCAAACAGCACAACAGACACGGACGGCAATGTAACATTCACCTGCAGCGCAACAGACAATAGCGCCCTTACTAACATTACCCTGTACGTCTGGAACTCAACCGGAATTTACTATGCAAACACAACAAGCATTTCAGGAACTTCTAATCAAACTAGCTGGAATATAAAAAGCATGCCAGATGATGGTTATACCTGGAACTGCATTGCTTATGATAATGTAAGCCAGATTGACTGGGCAGATGCCAACCGGAGTTTGACGTTAATGCATACAAATGTCACCCAAGCCCACTATCGCTGGAGGGCTGATGATGGTGGGGAGGGGAATTGGTATAATGCAAATTGGCCTTACAGAAAAGAGGTCTCTTTGAATGGAAATGGCACATCTGGTACCGATTATCAGATAAAGATTGTTGTTGGTAATATCACTGGAAATGTAAATTGCAGCGGTCATTGCCAGGAAGATTTTGATGATATCAGGTTTATTGATGATGACGGAGTTACTGAACTTGACTACTGGAGAGAAAGCTATACTGCTTCTAATAATGCGACATTTTGGGTAGAGATCAGAGATAATCTTTCCAGCGGCAACAATCCTCACATATACGTATATTACGGCAATTTTTTAGTAGAATCTGCTTCAAATGGAACAAACACATTTATTTTCTTTGATGACTTTAATTATGCAGGACCTAATTTAGATTCTGATAAATGGTTTACCGACGGAACAGGCATAGTCAACATTACAAATAATGAGCTCTATGTGAAGACAACAGCTTCGTGGGCATATGCTAAAGCAGTTACAAAAAATACAATTGATATAAGCGATAAAATAATTGAGCTTAGATGGAAAGTAATAGGTGCAGGTACAAGTGGAGAAGAATGCGAGGTTGCCTATAGCGCTACTGGTTTAACAGACTCATGGACCATATTTAGAAAAAACGGTTTTCTTAACCGAGATCTTAAACTTTATACGCTACAAAGCGGCAGTTCTGCTCAAAGATGGGACTCGGCTAATACAGTAACTATTGGCACATATTATCGTTATAGGTTTGTTGATAACGGCTCATCAGTAGAAGTTCACTGGCTAAATGATGATTACTCTGAAATAGAAAACTCCGGATTCTTTAACCGTGACCCCGGCATACAACACATTCAGCTTAAGCAAGGAACAACAAATGACGAAGGTGTTTTTGACGATATAAGAGTTCGCAAATATTCTGCAAATGAGCCAACCACCGGAACAGTTGAAAGCGAACAAAGTTATAGTGGAGCAACATGGAAAGCAGCTGAAGATACTGCAGTAACTAACCAATCAAAAAATGAGAATGTTAGATTAAGATTTTCTGTTAAGAATACGGGGGGTCAAGCAGAATACTGCTACCTGCTTCAAGTATCTCAAAAGACAGCAGCTACCTGTGAAGATCAGGGTACTGGGTGGTCCGGTGTCCCTACAAACAGCAGTGGTTGTGGCTCAGCAGTTGCATGCATGACGAGCTCTACTTATTTTAATGACGATGATAACACCACAAACCAATTAACTTCTGAAGGGGCTTGGACTCCAGGCAGAATGGTTGAGGATCCATCCAATCTGACTTGTGCCATTACTTTAAATCAAGATTATTTCACTGAATTGGAATACAATTTCCAGCTTACAGATAATTCGGTGGGGGGTGCTACTTACTGTTTCAGAGTCGCTAATTTGAATATGCCCATAGACAACTATACAACAGTAGCCGCCATTACCACTGGGGACACAACCCCGCCGAATGTAACCCTGATCACCCCGCAAAATGATACAACAGATACAGACTGCAATGTAACCTTCACCTGCAATGCAACAGATATTGGTGGTTTAGCAAACATCGCATTATATGTCTGGAACTCAACAGGGGGGCTTTATTATAATAATACGAAAACGATCTCAGGAGCATCTAATCAAAGCGCTTGGAATTTAACTGGAATGTTAGATGATGATTATATGTGGAACTGCCTTGCTTATGATTCAGCCGGCAATTCAAATTGGGCAGATGATAACTGGACACTTAGAATCTTGCATGTAATCTCGGTACACTGCACAACCGGGGCAGAAAAGAACGAATTTGACATATATGCCCCGGGAGAGGAGTATGCCTGTGCAAACGGCACATCTGATGGAAACGCAAGCATCTATGTCTGCGATAACAGAACCTGGAGTGATAATGATCCGCTGGATGATACTTATAACTGCGTTAATGTTGTAAATGTTTCCGGCAGCTTCAGTATGGTAAACCTGACATCTTTCGACATCGGGTCCTACGACATAGTGCTTGACAATGACATGGATGGGTATTATAACGCCACAAGAGATGCTGTTGATGATGTTACCGCAGAGTCGGGCTTTATAATAACCCCCCAGCCGGGAACGTTTGCCCTTGTCTTGATTGGTTTATCTGTCTTATTATTATTTTATAGAATTAATAAAAAAACTTTTTAGAAAAAAGTTTTATGTTAAAAATTCAATTTTTAACATACTTTAAAATTCAATTTTAAAGTTTTATCAAAAATAATGGATAATAGGGAGAAGATACTTGTTGTTGTGCTGACCATTATGTTGGCGGTGCTCTATTTCGATACATTTACCTGGCTGGTAGAGTCATGGCTGACAGAGCCCGATTACTCCCACGGATTTCTTGTTCCAATCGTTTCGGCATTTTTCATCTGGAGGAAGCGGCATATACTAAAACACGGAGAAAAGGATTTTGATGCGGGCATGCTCGTTCTCGGAGCAGGGTTATTTCTTTATGTTGTTGGTGATTTGAGAGATGCGGTATTTATCTCATCTGTTTCATTTATGGTTGTGTTATCCGGCCTGATAGCCCTATTTTGCGGGAAGGCTGTGCTGAAAGAGTGGGTGTTTCCACTGTGCGTTCTGATCTTCATGATCCCGCTTCCATACATTGAGGTCATCAGTGCTTACCTGCAGCTTTTTACGGCAGGTTCTTCAACATCAATTGCCCATGGATTGGGGATTGACGCCGCCAATGACGGAAACGCCGTCTCTCTCGGCAGCGGCGAGGTGATCGTTGGTGAGGACTGCAGCGGGCTGCGGCTAATGATCCCGTTGTTTGCTTTAGCGTCCATCTTTGTTTATATGCTTGCATGCCGGCTGCAGATAAAAATATTTCTCCTGTCCATAACAGTTCCAATAGCGATCACAGCCAATGTTTTGAGGGTCACACTAACGATACTTATCGCCGATTATTATGGCCTCGGTGCAGGGGCAGCATTCTTTCATTACTTCTCAGGGATATTCTTTTTCATCACCTCCATCGCGCTGTTAATAATTATCGCAAAACTTTTAAAATGCACGAATCATTTTGGGAAGAATATTCAGGGGTAATCGGGTTGTTTGCGTTAAGCGCGGTATGCATCATACTTTTCTCTTCGCCGGAGGACATATTCAGGGGAGTCAGCATCATTGACACCGGGCTGTATCATAAAACGCCAAATGAACTCTTAACGGCATCATACTTTGATTTTTACGATCAATCCGACCTGGAAAGATTTCCAGAGAATATCAGCGGGTGGATAGGGCGGGATTTTTCGCCGACTGAATGGCAGATAAGGGTGCTTGGGGCAAAGGTCCTGCTTTTAAGAATGTACTCTTATGAGGATGAAAAAATAGAGTTCGTGCTTGTTCATTCCGAAAACAGAAGCAGTTTCCATTCCCCGGATGTTTGCTATAAAGCCAATGGATGGGAAAGTATCGGTAGTGGCATTGAACCCGTGGAAATACATGAATGGGGCAGTAACGTATCGGTTAATAAACTTATCGTCCGGAAGGGGAACACGAGGAAGGTTGTTCTGTACTGGTATATGTGGGGGCAGGGAATTCCAAGAAATAACAAAAATTGTGTGCTTACAAGGGTTGAAATACCATTTGTTGATGATGATGCAGAGGCTCTTGGCACAGGAAAGACATTCGTCGCGAAATTACTGCCCCAGATGTATAAATCGAGAATGGAGTCGGAGATAATCGCCAAACAGATGGTGGATAAATTCGGGATTTTTGGCGCTATTATTGATGTTGTACTCATCAGCATACCCTTAATTATGATACTTTACAGGAAATCAAAAACAGCCAGGAGTATAAAGGGAAAAATTACATAGAGGGCAGTATCAGTAAAAGCATTACATTTGTTATTCCGTGAGAGAGTGAGACGCCGAATATGCTTCTTGTTTTCAGAAACACATATCCGTAAAATAAACCAACTCCGAAGACAAACGCTAAATCGACCATTGATTGATGTATTGTGTGCATGCTTGTGAATAAAACACTCACAAAAATTAAGCCAGCGCCCCTGCCAAACATTCTCTCCGCATTACTCAAAATCATTCCCCTGAAAATCAATTCTTCCGATGTTCCCGTGTACACAATTAATACGATTCCATAGACAAAGAGCGCTTTAGTGGTGAGGTTTTCGATCATGAGTTGGGGCTCCAGTATGCCGTATTCTATCCACCCGAATAAAACTCCTGTGAGGGCGACCATTAATTGCACTCTCGGGTCGCCCCACCTAAAACCAACTTCCTCCTTTCTTATTCCAACATGCTTTATCAGCAGGAGTACTGCCAAAACCAGAACAATGCTGATTATGAAGTATTGGTACATTGGTTGTATTACCACAGAGGGCGTTGAAATTGACAGCAGTCTTATCAACGGCACCAGGGTCAGTACTTTCAACAGATTTGAAAAATCCTTTTTTCGCTCTAATGATGAATGTAGTATTAAAAAGAGAAGCAATATTGCATGAATACCCATGCCGCCAGTCTTTGAATGATATACTGTAACGATCTCTGCGATGGTTACTGCCGCGGTATATGATATAAGCGCAACATATATTCTTTTGTTCACCCTCTTGTTTTTATTTTTTGATATTTTTAAAATAAATAAAACCATAAAATTGAAAAGATACAAAATTTCTTTGATACCAGGGGACGGCATAGGACCCGAGGTAATCGCAGAGGGCGTGAAAGTGCTGGAGGCGGCGGGGGAGATTGAAAATTTTGAATTTGAGTGGGTTGATTATCCTTTCGGCTCGGAGCATTATCTTAAAACGGGGGAGTTGATTCCCGAGGATTCGCTCAGGGAAATAAAAAACACGGATGCTATCTACCTCGGGGCGTTAGGTGACCCCAGGGTAAAGCCGGGGATTTTAGAGCAGGGCGTTCTGTTAAAACTGCGCTTTCACTTTGACCAGTACGTGAATCTGCGCCCCGTAAAACTGCTGCCAAACCTGCCCGAAGGGTTATGCCCCCTCAAAAACAAAAAGCCGCAGGATATTGACTTCATCGTTGTGAGAGAAAACACGGAGGACTTTTACGTGGGTATCGGAGGAAAAGCCGCGGAAGGCTCAACCCATGAGATACTTGAAATCCACAAGGATTTATATGAGGTTAAATTTAACCTTGACATTGAAACGGACGCGGACGAGATCGCATATCAACTCGGGGTTGTGAGCAAAAAAGGATGCGAGAGAGTTATAAGATATGCGTTTGACACGGCGGTTGAAAATAACCTGGAATGGGTCGCAAGTGTGGATAAAGCAAATGTTCTGACCCATATCTACGGATTCTGGCGGAAATCATTCAACGATGTTTCCAGAAGTTACCCCGGAATTAAGACAGAGAATTTATTTGTCGATGCCTGTGCAATGTTTTTCGTGCGGAGCCCCGAAAGGTTTGATGTTGTCGTAACTCCAAACATGTTCGGGGACATCCTGACTGACATCGGTGCTGAAATCCAGGGAGGTATGGGAACAGCCCCTTCAGGGAACATAAATCCGGGAGGTATTTCCATGTTTGAGCCGATACACGGCTCCGCCCCGGATATAAAGGGCAAAGGAATCGCGAATCCCATAGCGACAATATGGGCGGGAGCAATGCTTTTGAACGAAATCGGGGAGAAGAACGCTTCCGACAGGGTTATGAAAGCGCTTGAAGAAGTCTTAAAAGAAGGAAAAGCAAAGACGCCTGATTTCGGAGGAAACTCAAAAACCCGGGATGTCGGGGATGCGGTTGCAGGGAAGATAAAAACCTGATCTCCTCTTCCATCTCTTTAGCAGCGATAAAGACATGCGTTTTTTCTTTATTCAATATCCATCTCACAATAAATCTATGAACTCTTCTTTTGTCAACCCCTCTTGTCTTATGATCTCAAGCAATGTTCCCCTATCAACTTCTTTATGATCTGGAACAATTGTAATCCGTGTTCTATCAACACCTTCAATCGCTTCCCTTTTCATCCGAATATGGCTACCTCTCTGCCCAACCACGGAAAAGCCAACTTTTCTCAACGCTTTAATAACTTCACGCCCTGACAGCACCGGCAGTTTTGACGTATTTAAATGGGATTTCAAGCGTTTCAATTACCGCTTTTGCTTCCGGAATCTCGGCATCTTCATCCTCCAAATAGAGTTCGCATGCCTCTTTTAAATTCTCAACTGCTTCCTCAACAGTATAGCCCTGGCTTACGACATCCAATTCCGGGCATAACGCAACATATTGTTTTTCTCCTTTTTTGACAACCGCGGTTAGTTCCATTTTCTTATTACTATAGAATTTCATTTATAGAGAATTTTACCCTGCTTTCTGTATTCTTTAATCTCTTTTATTGTTTCTTGGTATTCCTTATCTGAAATTTCCAGTTCATAACCTGCCTCATCAATAGCATTCGCTATCATATATATTAGCCCTTCAAGACCATTTATCCGGCTACCCAGAGGGTTAGGGTTTCTTGGTGTGCCAGAATATTTATTGTCCTTTTTTGAAAATTCATGCACACTGACAGGGCCCTCCATCTTGATTCCTTTATCATCCACCTTTCGTAGATTCATTCTAACTTGTATGTTTTTTCCTCTTTCAGCCATTTTTTTTCTTTTTAATCTGAACTCTTGAATGTTTTTGACACAAAACAATCTACTGAGGATATATTTACCTCAAAATCGTGATTTATGTCATGATTTCACCACCTCCCTTTGAGTTGAAATTCTTAGCACTGAATAGATCGCTT
>Ga0209636_10008297_pt1 | contig 10580 bp, 10 predicted proteins | sample DeeMarSWOR152_54_FD_187464 | JGI IMG/M metagenome (GOLD analysis project Ga0209636, IMG submission 187464) | Marine sediment microbial communities from White Oak River estuary, North Carolina - WOR-1-52-54 (SPAdes) (version 2) | ecosystem: Environmental > Aquatic > Marine > Intertidal zone >... | reverse complement strand
CTTCCATAACGGAGCGAAGAGATTGAGGGGCTGCATTGGTCTCCCTTACCCCACCACCCCCCTCGTTCAGGCAGTGATAGAGGCTGCCCTCAGCGCCGCAACCCAAGACCCACGTTTCCAACCGGTCGCCTCAGAAGAACTTGACCAGATAACCTTTGAAGTTAGCGTCTTAACTCCACCTGAACATGTCAAAGTCGAGAAACCAACAGATTACCCCTCGAAAATCAAAGTTGGACGCGACGGACTCATAATCGAAAAAAGCTACTGTAAGGGTCTGCTTCTGCCTCAAGTCCCAATTGAACTAGACTGGAACGAGGAAGAATTCCTCTGCCAATGCTCAATGAAGGCAGGCCTGTCACCAGATTCTTGGTTACTAAAGGATACAAAAATATACAGGTTTTCTTGCGTTATTGCACAAGAAACTACTCCAAAAGGCGAGACTACGGTCACAGATATGCGAGAATGCTAAGTTTTTCATGCAATCACTTGTTCAAGCTGATTTGCCGCAGTCTCACGTTTAAACAATGGAACTCGAATCCGATAAACACATTTTGGATTCGAGTAAACAAATTCTCCAACAGTAAGACTCTTCAGTTTCTCCGTCCATGCCTTACCGATTATACCTTTCCAATATTTTTTGTCATTTGTTTCGTTTGACCAACCCGCATATCTTTGCTGAGTGATCTTCACAAGAATCTTATCAATCATCGAAGCGAACTGTGTAATCACCGCATATCTCAGATTGAAGTTTCGTCCGTTCGTTGCCAGCTCAACCACATTTGGTGTTTGCTTTGGGGTACGCATAGAACCCTGATAAAAATAGAGCTGTCCCTCTTCAAAAAATATGAATGTTGGCGGTCTCCACTTTGAGCTTTTTCTGTCGTCAAGAAGCGTCTTACATATCAAATCAGCAAAGCGCATACGTTCTTGCCATGTAAGAAAGCTTATGTCGAAAACTGTGGATCGTTCGCTCCATGTTAGTTTGCCCCTCATCTCTTTGACTGTTATAACGTTCTGTATTGGTGAGTTTCTCCAAGCTTGTGAAGGATCGAGAACATAAACTGTTATCCCGTGTTTCATCAAAATTTTTGCGAACCAACAATTTAGTAAAGTCTTTCCGCTTGAGCTTGTGCCACTCGTGAAAATCCCTGAATTTAAGGCTTCATCAACGTTGAACATTACTTGTTTTTGACGTTTAACTTCAACATCAACTTTATAATTCAATAAGCCTAATCGACTAGCTTCCGCTTCAATATAGCTTCGATATTCACTATCTTCTGAACGCATTAAAGTATCTCTAGCATTAGCGAAAAGGCCAGATTCATGAAGCTCCTGAATTGTTGGAGTATTACTGTTTACCTGATAGTTTTTCCATTGATGTTTTTTGAACGCCTCTTCGATGATCGCTTCACGGTTAGGTATAGTCATGTTATTTTTCTTTTCCTCCTTTTCGTTTTAATATGAACACTCTGTAACCATTATCTTATAAATCTTACCATAATCTACCATAAAACAGAATTAAACACAAAAAAATCACGAAAAAAGTAAATATTATTAAATCCGCGTTTTATAAACCGTGCGCACTATGTAAAAACTCCCAAAAACACGGAAAGTTTTTTAACATGAAAACATAAAAATGGTGAATGTTTATAAAAGAATGTCTTTTTTTATGATCAATATGATTCAATAATACTTATTAAGACCAATTTAATGTAAAAACCACTGTCATGCATGCGTTTATTGTCAATTTAGAAATTGTTATATAAGCGATTTGTGGTAGTATAGATTATATGATTTGACATACAGTCACGCCATAAAGGAGGAACAAAAAAGTATGATGAATAATAAAAAAAAACTTATTTTCGCCCAGAAATCGACGACTTACATGCATGCATACCTTCATGTGCCACAAAAACGACTATCGCAATTGTCAAACCTTCAGTCAAAAATTTTGGAAATTCAACATGCCCACCAGAAGCCCCCGCCATGGGCAATAAAACAACCCCAACACAAGCAAGAAACACCAAAATAACCCCAGAAACACCCCCAAAACCCCATTTTAAAAACCCTGTATATATGGTGTGCCACCACGTCGTACATTGCTTTTGATTCCGAGTTTCTCCCCACGGGCAAAGCGGGCGACCCCGCCAGCGTGCACTCTGTCCAGTTCAGCGACGGGAAGAACGACCACCACTTCATCGAATCCCCCGAAATGTTAAAACAATGGCTGCACAATCGTCACAGAAGCCTAACAACAATATTCGGCTTCAACATGCTCTGCGACCTAGGTGCAATCAAGGAGTGGTTGCCAGCTAAAAACGTTGAAGCAAAGGTCAGCAGAGGTAAATTAATCGGGACAATCCGCTACGGGTCAGCCCGCATAAAAGCCTATGACACCCGTCCGCTCTTGGCTAATTTCGGGTTACGGCGTTTAGAGCAGGTGGGGGAAGTTGTTGGTGTTTCTAAGTTAAGTAAACCGCCTTTTCTCGGATTGCGCAAGTGGCAAACCCCAGAAGAACGGAAGAACTTTCGGAGTTACGCTTTGCAGGATGCTATCATAACAGCACGAGGGGTTAAGTGGCTTATCGAACAAAACCAATGTGACCCCAGAAAACACGCGTCCGCGGGTACGTTAGCAAGCGAGTTTTTTCAATTCCCCAACCGCCACCGAAGAGCAAAGGGAAGAATCCAGATGCCACCCATAGAACGCACCATAGCCCAAAGCGTTTATGCTGGACGCAGCGAGATGTTTGTAACGGGTTACACTCCACACGCATTTTATAACGACGTAAAAAGTTTGTATCCTTGCTCAATTTTTGCAACACGAGCCTTAACCATTTCGGGAGTTGAACCGTGCGAACCTAAGGAAATAGCCATAGATACCGACTTGAACAACAAAAACTTTGGATGGCTTAACGGATGCTTCGAGACAAAAAACGAAATGTGGGGTTTTCCTATCCGAGCAAAGCAAATCACCTACGTAAACGGGAAAATCACGGGGATGTTCCACAGTTTCGACCTTGCGGCAGCGCACGCAGAACCCCTCTGGATTGCAAAGGCTTACCGACCAACTTACGACCCTTCAAGAGACTCTGCACAAAACCGATACAACCACATGCTACAAAAACGCATAGAAGGCAGACTCAACAAACGGGAAGCCCGATACGCCAAAGCGGTTCTGAATTCGACTTATGGCAAACTGGGGCAATCGCACCCCGAAGCTCCCACCACCAACTACCCCGCATTCACAACCATTTTAGCACACTCACATCTTATAATGTCCAACCTCTTCGCCCAATGTCCGACTCCGATTCTCGGTATGGATACAGACAGCATCTTTTCAGCCACAGACATGAGCGGAACATACGGCGACCTAACTGACGGCGACCTAAGCTTACCCATAATCATGGAAGTTAAAGGAAAAGGCGAGCTCGCAGCATTCAGGGCTAAATCATATATGATGAGGCAAGAAGGGGAACCGATTACGGTTTACGGGAGACATTGTTGGAGATATTTCATCGAAGATTATTTCAACCTCTGGGATAATCCAGACTTCCCCTTCAAAACACGCATTGAAATAAAGCATACGCTCAAAACCCGCCAAAAAGCAGCCCTTAAACTTCCGCTAGGCTTTTGGGACGAGAAACCCGTCGAACTGACACGCGAGAAAGTGTGTGAACTATTAAAAGCGGATGCTAAACGCGCCCGCCCGACATATGATTCATACACTCTTTTTGAAGATCGAAAAAGCGTTTCCAGCCAGCCCTACATCATGGACGACATCCTGTTTAATCTGAACTTTGAGTATCCCCCCAAAAGCTTCGAGAAGTTCCCATTTTTAATTAATAACAAATTTACTTTTGGGAGCATCTTAGATAAATGGAAAGAAGGAGAGAAAACAAAAGAATGAAATGTATTTCCTTGGTCTTATTATTCTGGGTGGTCATCGACATTACCAAATCAACTGTTTCTTTTATATCATGGTCCATCAAAAGTTCCGAAATTGAATCCAAAACAACACAGCGGTTTTGTTTCATTTCGGTAATGATGGCACTTTTTATTGACCCCAAATTTTTGTCTAGATTAATAAATTTCCATCTTCCAGCTTTTTCTTGAGATGTAACATCCAAATTGTAGGTTTCCATGTTCGTTCTTATGGTTTCTTTAGTTTTGGAAAATGTAAAATAGGTAACACCAATTTCTTTGCTTCTAAAGAGGGCAATCTGTCTAGCAAAGGTCTCATGTCCTTTGTCAGGTGATCCCAACAGGAGGATGACACCGGAAGGTAAACCGCCTCTTAAGAATTCATCAAATCCAGGAATTCCTGTTTTTTTTAAGTTTCATAAGTTTCCCCATTGAATTGCGCGCGCACACGAGCAGTCTTTGTGGGTTTCTATTGCCTTCTTGGGGCGTTTAAGTTATTCTGGTGGCTGTTTCGATGATGAATCCTTTTTTTCCAATTCTGTAGGGGAGTTTGCGTGAAGGTAAAAATAGCCCCCTCATTTTTTTGATGAATATATCTCTTTTGGTTGAATCACTTGTCCAGTTGGTGCAGAATATTATGACGCCTTCTGCGAAGTGTTCCATTGTGGTTTCAACTTTTTTGTCGTGCATTCCCTCAGTTAATAGCAGGAGGTGGATTTCTTTGCTGTCTCTGTTTTCTACTGCCAAAGCTGTGAGCAAATCCACAGCATCTTTGACTTTATGGGTTAAAAGTAGTTCAGAAAGGGAATCTACCACAACACCCCTCCCTTCCTTGACCTCCTTAACGACGGTGTTAACTATCGAGGTTACTTTTGTCAGGTTGATGAATTTCCAAGCTCCAGTTTTCTCTAAAGGAGTGATGTCCCATCCGTAGGAGACCATGTCGTCTTTGACAAAGTCGGAAGTAGTGCTTACAGTGAAGTAGGTGACAGGGTTTTGTTTGGCTCTTTCATAAGCGGTTTGACGGGCAAAAATTTCGTTTCCTGACCCTGGTAGTCCCGAAAGTAATAGAACCCTTGAAGGTAAGCCCCCTTGTAAGAACTCGTCAAGGCCCGCGATGCCTGTTTTTACCAGGTTCATCGTTTCTTCACTCCACAGTTAATTATGAATATGATGTTAAAATCCTTTTAGTTTTTTGAGCCATTTTGGTAAATGGTTTTCTTGGCATACTCAATATTTAGGTTTTCCAGATGATTCTTGTTTGGATCCTTTTTTGATATATACTACTGAAGGTGTTCTTTATTGTCCCTTTCGTAATCTTGTTTTCTCTTACGTGAAGTTATGTTGTACTAATACTAATTTTTTGCATACTTTTCCTCCTATATTCTGCAATGTTGTTTCCGAGTACTTTATGCTCACTATCGTTGATGCATTATTGTGATGGTTTTATGTTTAGTCCTTTTAGGTGCGGCTTCTGTGTTTTCATTGGTCATGTTATGTGCGTAGAAATAGAAGTATATTAGATATTTAAATTCCATTAGTATTTTTAAGTAGGTTGCTGCCCTATTTTTTATTAAAGTGGTTTAGAAAAGGAAGGTTGATGGCTAATGGCATTTCGAGGGTTTATAAGTAGATGTAAATATGTTTCACTTCCTTTCCATGTATGTTTTTGTGTTGAGAGGTAATCGAAAAATTTGTGGCTGGAGTGCTGATGTCTTTGAATAGTTCGGATAAATTAAAGAAGTTGTCTCGAAAAAAGTCAGGGTCGGCTGGGAAAACGGAAGCGCGCTCCTCTGGTAAGCGCTCTGCTGAGAACGACAAATCTGGTGTTAAGCCGGTTGCACGTAAACTTGGAGTTTTACCGAAGAGTGTGAAAGAGGTTCCTGCGGTTGAGGAAAAAAAAGTGGTTGCAGATGAGGGAGTGATTGAGAGTTACGTGTTGAACGCTCCATATGTTTTTGCCAAGATTTATAAGGATCCTTCTAGGGGCAACATTACTTATTTTGTGCAGGAGCCTAAGCTGGAAGATAGTGATCGTGCTAACTTAAACCGCGTGAAGGAGCTTTTGAAAGAGGTTGTGGAACTAAAGGTTACGGAGCTTAAGTCTAGGGAGTTGGCGCGGGAGTATTTGCTTAAGAGGAGCCATGAGGTTCTAGATCGTTATGGTTTTAATCTTGATGTTGAGAGCAAAAATAAGCTTCTGTATTATATTGTTAGAGATAATCTTGGGCTTGGAAAGATTGATCCTTTAGGCTATGATGAGTGGATTGAGGATATTTCGTGTGATGGAGTGGGCGTGCCTGTTTATGTTTGGCATAGGCGGTATGAGTCTATTCCCACGAATATCAAGTTTGAGACAGCTGATGAGCTGGATCCTTTTGCCTTAAGGCTTGCGTATTTGTGTGGTAGTCACGTTTCAATTGCGCAGCCTATGTTGGATGCTTCTATGCCTGATGGTAGTAGAATTAACCTGACTTACGGGAGCGAGATTACTAGCCGAGGTTCCACTTTTACCATAAGAAAGTTCAGGTTAGATCCTTTTACGGTTACTGATATTGTAAATTTTAATACTTTTTCGAAGGAAATGGCTGCTTACTTCTGGTATGCTGTTGAAAATCGTGTTTCAATTCTTGTTGCGGGGGGCATTGCTGCCGGAAAGACAACCGCGCTTAACTGTCTTAGTATGTTCATTAAACCTGACCTAAAGATTGTTTCGATTGAGGAGACACGGGAGCTTAATTTGCCGCATGAAAACTGGATTCCTGCATTTACGCGGACAAGTTTCGGTATTTCTGCAGGAACAGCGGAAATAACGCTTTTCGATCTTCTCAAGGCTTCTCTTAGGCAGAGACCTGATTACATTATTGTGGGTGAAATCAGGGGGGCTGAAGCTTACACTCTCTTTCAAGCAGTAAGTACGGGCCATTTAGGTATGTCAACAATTCATGCTGAGTCAGTGGAGGCAGCTGTTTACAGGCTTGAATCAGCTCCTATGAATATACCGCGCACTTTGATTGCTGGAGTGGACATATTCCTTGTGATGAAAAGGATTGAGTACGATGGTAAGCCTGCTAGACGTGTTGTTTCGGCATCTGAAATAGTGGGTTTAGACCCTAGGTCAGGAGAGATTTTGACTAATGAGATCTTTAAGTGGAACTCTACTAATGACACTTTTGATTATACGGGAAGAAGCTATATTCTGGAGAAGATTGCTGAGAAGAAGGGCATCAGCGTAGAGCAAGCAAACGAGGAGCTCCAACGCAGGATGGCACTTATTGACTGGATGGCCAAGCGGAATATTAGAAACTATAAAGATGTTTCGAGCATGATACGGAGTTACTATGAAAAGCCTGATGCAGTGCTTAAGGGGGTCTTTGCCAACGAATAAGGGTTTTTTGTCTCTTCTGTTGAAGTTATCTCGAGTAGTTCCTCAAAGTTTGCGTTCAAGATTGGGCAATTTAAAGAGTAAAATGGCTAAGGCTAATATTATGATGACTGTTGATGCGTATTTGGGGCTCATGGTATTTGTCTCTCTGGTTGGGGCGTTGGTAACTTTTTTTGTTTCACTTGTTGTGTTGTCTTGGTTTCTTGGATTTGTACCTTCTTTAGGCTTTTCTTTTCTTTTAGGTTTATTAGTTTTCGCGATGTCAGTAGGAGTTTGTTATTGGTATCCTTCTATTGGGATTTCGTCTAGAAGGCAGAAGATACAAGCGAATTTGCCTCTTATAGCTAATTTCATGTCTGTCTTGTCGGGTTCTGGTATGCCGCCTGAGCGGGTTATTCGTTCTTTGGCTAATGTGGGTGACGAGTTCAGCATTGGTGACGAAGCGCGGCGAATTGTGGCTGATATTGAACTTAATGGTTTGGATATTAATACTGCTTTGAAGAATGCTTCGTTGAGATCTCCTTCTAAGAACTTTTCGACAATGCTCTCTGGGATGGTTACGACTTCTCATATGGGCGGGGATATAGGAGGTTATCTTCGTCTTGAGGCTGATAAATACAAGAAGGTGCGTATGCAAAGTTTGAAGGGTTTTATTGAGAGTTTGGGGTTGATCGCTGAAGTTTACGTGAGTTTCTTGATTGCACTTCCGTTGGCACTTGTGATTATGCTTTCGGTGATGTCTTTTATTGGAGAAGGTGCTTTAATTGTGGGCCTTAATCCTCAGTTAATACTGATGCTTTTGACGTTTGTGGTTACGCCGGCAAGTGTAGGCATATTATTGTTGCTGGTTGATTCGTTTACTCCTGTGAGGTGAAATTATGCGAAAGATTCCGAAGAAGACAAGGGTCATTGTGGCTGCGGTTTCCGTGGTTTGCACATTCCTTATTTTGTTTGTTCCGTTACTGATTTGGCCGTTTGATACGTATGTTTTGTTTTTAAATGAGCTTATTTTTGCAGGGAGTTTGGTAGCTATAGTTCCTTCGGGTATACTTGATATTCTAAATCAGAGATGGTTACGGTCTATTGAGAATGAGATGCCCAGGTTAGTGCGCGGAATCGCAGAGTCTCAGGAGACGGGGTTAACAATAATCAAGGCGTTGGACAAAGTCATCGAAGACGAGATGGTGCGTCCTCCGTTGTCTACTGAGCTTAAGCGAATTTCGGTTCAGATGTCTTGGGGAACATCTTTTGAGGATGCTCTGGAAGCTTTTAAGAGGCGAGTTGATTCGCCTATAGTCGGGCGGTTCTGCGCTTTGGTCTTGGAGGCGAGTCGCTCAGGAGGAGAAATCAGAAAGGTTTTTTCAGCAACTTCTGGTTTCATGGAAGAAATGAAGGATATGAATCAAGATACTGATTCTCAGATGCGACCTTACGTTTTAGTCATTTATGTTGCTTACGCGGTTTTTCTTTTTACAGCTATTATTTTGGTGCAGTCTTTTTTCATCCCGCTTGAGGGTACTCCTCAAATCGGATCTGCTACCATTGTTGGTGGGGTCGATGTTTATTCAGACTTTTTCTATAAGAACATGATGATGTCCGCGGTGACTGGCGGGTTAATGGCTGGAAAGTTAGGTGGCCGTCGTGTTGTGGGCGGTTTTAAACATTCTATTTTAATGATTGTTATAGGGTACGGCATATTCTTGTTTTTGATTCCACCGTTATGGATGTGATGGTATGAAAAGGATGTTAAGAAGTAGGAAAGGAGTTTCGCCCGTTATAGCATCGGTGCTTATGATTGTGGTTGCGATTATTGGTATGAGCTTTTTGTTTGCCTTTGCTGTAAATTATGCGACGGATTATCAGCTTGGAAGAGGCAGCGCTGTGCTTGAGTCAATGGTTATCGAGAACGTGTACTGGGATGGAGTGTCAACTGCGGATATTTGGGTTTATAACGTGGGGAAGGTAGACTTAGACATAGCTAACGTCTATGTCAACGATCGTATAGCTAGCATTACTGAAATTGATGATATTCTAGTTTACGAGCAGACTCTGGTTGAGGTTCCAGTCGGGGAGCACGTTAAAATGCGCGTGACTTCGGATTCGTTTATTGTTGGCGCTAACGTGCAGTTGTATAAGTTAGCAACTGCAAGGGGTTCAATTGTTGAGGGGCGTTACTAATGGGTGTTAAGGGTTGTGGTTGTAGAACCTTGAATAGGTTCTTGAGAAATCGTAGGGGTACGGCGGAGATTGTTGGGTCAGTTATGTTTCTTGTTATTGTGTTGTTCTTTTTCTCGAATGTGTATCTGTGGCATGATCAGGCAACTAGAGAGATGGATAATCTGGTTCTGGATAGGGTTAACTCGCCTGTGAGCCTTGAAAGAGTTGATCCAACGTCCGATACCCTCAAATTGAATGTTACTAACAATGGCGGAGTGGGGGTTCGGTTATCTCGTCTTTGGATAATAACTTCTGGGTATCCTACTTATGAAGATTTGGAAGATGATGATATTTGGCTTGCAGGCGGGGAAACCTGGGAATTCCCCCCGCGCGCGCTACCTGTTGAGGAGGTTACCTTCCGGATTCTTACTGATCTTGGTAACACTGCTTCTTGGAAATATACTCCTACTCCTCCTGCTCCTTCTCCTTAGTATTCTTGTGTGTTCATTTCTATTGGTAAGAACGCGATCTGTGTAGGGCTATTTTGCGCTTGAGGTTTTTTGAAGTTTTAGCCGAGAAAATATGTGATGCGCCTGTTGATTTGAAACGTAGAAAGTCAGTAGTCTGTGGTGATTAGTTTTCTGGTTATTATTTCTGTTGGTTCTCTTGTGTTTATGCCGTTGACTATCCATTCTCCTTGTTTGAGTTTGGGAAGATGTGGTGTTTTTTCTAGTGTCATATTTTTGAGGTATTCGATGTCGTCTTTGTCTGTGGTTCTTCCGATTATTTGGGTGCTGGTTTGTGAGAGGATTTTTCCGCCTAGTTCTGTGGGGTGTTTTGCGATGAGTAGTAGGGCTATTCCGTGTTTTGTTCCTTCGTAGGCTATTGCTTCTAGTGTTTCGTTTTTGAGTTTTTCTGCGTCTTCGACGACTAGGAGGAATGGGGGTGTGGTTCCTTGCAGTCTGGTTTCCCATAGGGTTTTTAGTTGTTGGGTTAGTGTTTGGTTTTTTTCTTTGGGGGTGAGGTGTTCGGTGTTTAGGGTTGTGATTTGGTTGGTTCTTATGGTTTGTGTGGGGTCTTTTGGGGTGTTGTCTGGTTTGTGTGTAATTTTTTC
>Ga0209636_10008296_pt1 | contig 10580 bp, 9 predicted proteins | sample DeeMarSWOR152_54_FD_187464 | JGI IMG/M metagenome (GOLD analysis project Ga0209636, IMG submission 187464) | Marine sediment microbial communities from White Oak River estuary, North Carolina - WOR-1-52-54 (SPAdes) (version 2) | ecosystem: Environmental > Aquatic > Marine > Intertidal zone >... | reverse complement strand
CTGTTGGAAAACTCCACTCTTCTCTTTTTAGAGGGTGCGGGACATATGCCTTTTCTGGAGAAGCCCGGACTTGTTCTGAATTCCATCAGATCATTTCTCCTCGATAAACCGCTTCCCTTGCCAGCATACACTGGCAAAACACCGCCAAAGAAATAGCCAGCCTTTAATCATATGTCATTGCGAGCAAGGCGCGGCAATCTCTTGCAAAAATGTCATTACGAGGAGCGAAGCGACGTGGTAATCTCTTATGAAAAATTCATTTCTTTTTATGAGATTGCCACGCAAGCTCGCAATGACATAAGGTTGATGAGATTGCCACGTTTCGCTCCCATTGACACAAGGAATTGAAAACGGGGACAGATTCAAATTCTATGAAAATGGGGGTATGAAAACGGGGATAGTCCTCAATTTTGGCATGAAAACCAGGACAGACCTTAATTCTATAAAAAGTGGGACTGTCTCTGATTTTAGGCGAAAAATTCCGGTGGAAAATCCCTTAACCGTATGATATCCAGCGCCCTTTCTTTGATGTCAAAGCCCATCGGACATTTCACGACACACGAGGAACAATCGGCACAGGCGATGGGATTGTCCTTGACGGATTCAATGTTTCTTGCGGCAAGAGCAAGGTCTCGATAGCCATATGTATACATATAGCACCGCATCAGCGTCGGGATATCAGGGGCTATTGAGCATTGTTCCAGACAGGTCCCGCAACCCTGGCAGAAAAGGCTGTCCTTATGGTTCGCCCGCGCAAGCTCCAGATTTTTTTTCTCTTCAGGTGTCAGGGTGAGGTCTTCCATGATAGAGAGATCCGTTTCCAGCTGGTCGAATGTGCTGATACCAGGGACAGAGGTGTGGATGTTCTCGTTTTGCAGCACCCATTTGAGAGCTGCCCTGGGATCACTGACAGCCTTTTGTGTGCCGGTCATCCAGGACTCCCCTGTTATGGTCTTCATGGCGATTATCCCCATACCCTTATCCGCTGCATAGGCAATGGCTTTTTTTCTTTCTTCGATATCTTTGATCTGAAAGTTGTAAGCGATTACTGCCACATCATAAAAGCCGCTGTCCGCAGCGGCACGGACAGCTTCCGGAACGAAACTATGCGTACCTATACCTAAAAACCTGGCTTTCCCCGCCTTTTTCATCTTTTCCATCGATTTCATCACGGGTTCAAACATGACCGATTCTTTTTTTGCGGCAAAAGGAAGGTTAAAGATATCCACATAGTCAACATCCATTCTCTTCAGGCTTCCTTCGAATTCTTTTTCAAATCTGGCAATATCGGTATCTTTTGAAAAAACACCCGATTGATAGTCTATCGGCTGGGGGATGACACCGGTCGCTATGATGATATCCTCTCTTTTGTAGTGCTTAATCACTTTTCCCACGAATTCTTCCGCGCGGCCGTTCGCATAGTATTGAGCCGTTGCGATGAAGCGGATCCCTGCATCCAGGGCTGTTCTCACTAGAGCCTCTGAGATGGCATCCATGGTCCCCATGCTGACGATCGGGAGTTTTATTCCTGTTTTTCCGAGGGTGCGGTATACCAGCTTGTGTTTTTTCTCATCTTCTGAACTTTTGGAGTCATCTCCTTTGCACTCCAAATGTGGAAGCGCAAGTGCCCCGGCAATTCCCGCTAATCCTTTAGATAGGAAGTTCCTTCGATTCATACGGGTGTTTCTTTTGGCCATGATTCGCTCCTTTTTTGGTTTGTGATGATCGGCATTAGATTATCGCTATTAATATTTACGCTATTGTAATGAAAAAAGTTCTGGAATGGAAATAGATTATTTGAATCGAATAGCGCTTGAAGTGGTGAAAAAAATGAATAACTTAAGCAGTGAGAATGAGCACCAAAACAATGATGATTAATACGATCAATGCTTTTACCATTCTAACCTCGCAGAGGAGCGCATGCCTTCAGTGAGCAGAACTGATTTCCGATCCTAAAAAATGCTTTTATGCCTTTCTTATTTTTCATCGTCAAAGACAAAAAGTTCATCGATAGAGGCGTTCAATGCTTTGGCTATATCGTGAGCTAGCCTGAGGGATGGGTTGAATTTCCCCTTTTCGAGATAGATGATGGTCTCCCTCCTGATGTTGACCATTTTCGCCAGGTCTTCTTGAGTCAGGTCGTACTTCGCCCTGAATTCCTTGATCCGTGTCTTGAAAGGCATCACTCTTCCTTCAATTTTCTTTCATAGAATTTTAACGAAAAGGAAAACGTCACGAGCTGCAGTACAAAAAGCGCAATGAAGGCATAACTGAAAACAATGAGATTCTTCATGATTCCAGCGATGACTGTGGCAATGACGAAAACCGGAATCGCCACAACAAAAGCGTTTCGGGCGGCTCTGTTGACGTTGGCCTCCAGCCGTTCGTCTTTAATAATCTTGTAGTAGACGAAGAAGCTGAAAAAACCGAAGAATCCATAAAATCCGATGTTATCTGTGAATATTCCGAGAATGCCGAGTATTCCTAAGAATCCTAGGTATTTGACCCATGAGCTCTTCATTTTAACCTCCAGATGTGGTAATTTCCTAACATTATGTTAGAAATATATAACAATCTATTGGGTTTGTCAAGTCTTTCTTTCGAGAGTGGCTTGCTGGCTCCCTGTAGTGATACCAAAAACACAAAAAGAGATTGTGGGCTCAACTGTAAAGTTCCCCATGAGGAAACCCGGAAAATAAAGTTGATTAATATTTCACTGTATGGGATTGCCACGCAGGCTCGCAATGACACATGGTTGGGATTGCCACGCAGGCTCGCAATGACACATGGTTGAGATTGCCACGCAGGCTCGCAATGACTGGAATAGAGGGAGACTCCTTGTTTTTCTTTTGTAAAAAATAGTAGAATTGTGAAAGATTCAGAAGGGAATTTAAATGAAAAACAAAAACATTATCATTCCAATCGCTTTATTTTGTTCCGCTGTCATTCTTCTTGTTTCCTGCGGAAAACAGAGCAACGGATGGAAAGGGACTATCGAAGAGGTGGATGGAATCACTGTTGTTAAAAACCCGAGAGAACCTATGTATGGGAAGGAAGTTTTCTCCATAGAAGAAGATTTGAAAATCGGCGAAATCGAGGGTGATGAAAATTATATGTTTAACGTAATCGTATACCTCGCTGTTGATAATGAAGGAAATATATATGTCGCTGATTTCGGAGAGAAGCATATTAAAGCCTTTGATGCGAATGGAGAATTTCTCAGAGTCTTTGGCCGAGCCGGGCAGGGCCCTGGAGAGTTTGGTGCGATTCGGGATATTCACATCAATGCTAAAAATGAACTGATGGTAACTGACCTAAGGCACAGGGAAATTCTGTATTTCTCTCACGACGGGGAATTCATCCGGTCAATGGATTTGAAAGTGATTATCGGAGGAATTCGAGGAATGTGGTCAACGGGCTCTTGGCAGCTGTATTCGGACTCTAATGAGAATTTCTATATCAGAGCTGCTATTGTGGATTATCCAAGGATTCACTTTGAATTATACAAAATCGATGTTGATAAGAATCGCCTCACAACGATCGCAAAGACGCTTGAATGGAATGCCAATGAAGTGCTTAATCCTGACAGGCCAGGGCTATTGTATTGTCGAGTTATGCATAATGGTTGTCTTTTGTATGGATATCCCAGAACTTATAAGTTGCAGATTTTCAATCCTGAGGGAAAAATCCTAAAGAAAATCATTAGAGATTATGACCCTGTTCCGCTCACAGAGGAAGAAGAAGCAGAAAAAGAAGAAAACCGGAAGACGGCTGGGAAAAAAACCAAATTCCCTCCAGTTCATCCGGCATTCAGTTATTTGGCTGTGGATGATGAAGGCCGAATTTATGTTCGCACCTGGGAGAGGCCGAATAGCGGTAAAGGATTCTTTTTTGATGTTTTTGATAAGGAAGGAAAATATATCGCCAGAATTCCTTTCAATTTCAGACCGCAAGAGTTAAAGAAGGGGAAGATGTACTCCATAGAAGAAGATGAGGAAGGGTATCAATTTGTGAAGCGGTATAAAGTCAATTGGAAGTATTAACGATGGAAATTAAGCGTCAAATCTTCATTTTTCATTTTTAAATTATGAATTGTCTCATTTGTCCGCAATAGCAATATAAAAAGAGCTAGGTTTTTTTTATTTGAGTTCAGTTTTCTGAGAGATGCTCTCAGGATTAACATGGCTTGAGACTCGGTTAAGCAGATTTCTGTATCACTGCTTGGATTTTTTACCGTATGCTGATAATTCTTCACGAATAACATGCCGCAGGGTTTCCTCGAGAGATTCTCTTTTTTGACTCATGTATTCTTTTAGAACTGTATTGATCAGCGTCTGATAATTTCCGCCTCCTGCATCGTGTACCTGTTGGCGGAACCAGTCGAGGATATCATTGTCTATTCGGATAGTAATGCGTGTTTTTCCTTTCGGCATTTTTATGACCGGGCCTCTTTTCCCTTTCCGAAAATCGTATTCTTTTTTCATTGCGCTATCCTTTATATTGCATTATCTCATTGGTTGTTGCTTTCCTTGCGGAAATAATACGAATCCGAGTTCCGCGCCAAGTGTAGACAACCACAAGAATTCGGCCGAAAGAATCCATCCCGATGGTGATGGAACGTTCCTCATTTGGCAAGTCGTCAGCTATTGTTATGGCCCTTTCATCCTTTAATACAGTTACAGGATCTGCAAAATTGACTCCATGCTTTTTAAGATTGGAAATAGCTTTATTGCTATCCCACTCAAATTCCACTTTTATATTATATGTACAATTGTGCATACTATCAAGTACAAAATTCAATTAGGTTGTCAAGAGATATTAAACTGTTCAAAATGACAAAACAAAGGATTGCATCTCAATAAATATTTATCAGTTCAGAAAAAGGGGCCTGGCCCCTTTTTTAAAGGCTCACTAAAAATATTGTTTGAAGAATTTAAATTTTTTTATATAATGGCGTCTCGAATATTTGGGTATGTCTAAAGCGTATGTTCAAAAGATGGCTTATGCCATGTTACATCTATTGACTATCATACATAAAAGTGCATTTCCGCACTTTATCAATTCAAACCAGGAGGTAAGGGATGAATCCGCATTTTAAGAAAGCATTTAGGGCATTATTATTAATCTGTTTTATTCTTGGTGTGACTCGGCCCTTCTTTTCACAGAGTCCGGAGAAAAACCTGATCAAGGACTTCAAGTGGCGCAATGTCGGGCCGGCCAACATGGTCGGACGCATATCCGATTTTGAGGCTCTGGAGAGCGACTTCACTCAGGTGCTTGTGGCGGCTGCTTCCGGAGGTGTCTGGAAATCTGTAAACGCGGGGACGACATGGGAGCCGATTTTTGACAAATACGGCTCAGCGTCCATCGGGGATGTGGCGTTCTTCCAGAAAGACCCGAATATCATCTGGGTGGGAACAGGCGAAGAATGCTGCAGAAACAGCATTGCCTGGGGCGACGGTATCTATAAATCCACTGACGGAGGCAAGACATTCACCCGGATGGGTCTGGAAACTACGCAAACGATCGGCCGGATTATTACCCATCCAACAAATCCCGATATAGTCTATACAGCGGCGACCGGCCACACATGGGGCTACTCCGGGGACCGCGGTCTGTTCAAAACCGAGGACGGTGGAAAGACCTGGCAGAAGCTAACCAAGGGATTACCGAATGACGGTAAGACCGGCGCCATCGACCTTGTCATGCATCCGGAAAACCCGGATATACTCTATGTTAGTTTCTGGCAGAGGCTGCGTCAGCCCTGGCGTTTTGATTCCGGGGGGCCGCACGGCGGAATTTTCAAAACCATGGACGGCGGGAAAAACTGGGAGAAGCTGAAAAAGGGACTTCCTTCCGGAGACCTCGGTAGGATCGGCCTGGCTATTTCCCGCAGCAATCCAGAAGTCCTGATGGCTGTGGTCGAGCACGAATATCAACCCCAGAGGACGATCCGGGAAGGTCAACAACAGAAACCCAATCCCGAATACACAGACATGACAAAACTCGGGACAGGAATTTACAGGTCAGAAGACGGCGGTGCATCATGGATGTACATGAACAGGACAAACGTCCGTCCGTTTTACTACAGCCATATCTACATCAATCCCTTTGACGACAAGCTCGTCTATTATCTTGCCACCAGCATGCAGTATTCCAAAGATGGGGGGAAAACCTTAGAGACAATCAGGGGTCTCCATCCTGATTTCCACACCATGTGGCTCGACCCGACCAACAAGAACCGCTTCTATGTTGGGCAGGATGGAGGGGCTTCCATCACCCATGACCATGGCGATACCTGGATTTTTTTCGATAACCTCTGCCTGTCGCAGTTTTACGCAGTCAGCGTGGATATGCGCGATCCTTATTACGTCTTCGGCGGACTCCAGGATAACGGCACATGGTGTGGTCCCAGTATGAGCCGCGAAGGGATGATCCTGACCGATTCCTGGTTCAACATCGGGGGTGGAGATGGATTTCACACACAGAATGATCCCACAGACTGGCGCATTGCCTACTGCGAAAGCCAGGGAGGGAGTATAATGCGCGTGAATGTGGAGACGCGGGAGTCAGCCCGGATAAGACCATCACAGCAGAATACATACAACTGGAAAGAACACGTGCCTCCACCCACCAAGAGAGAAACCCAAGCCCGCCAATCCGACCAGCAGCCGCAGATGCAGTTTCGCCAACGTTCTCCTTTCCGTTTCAACTGGAGCTCTCCAATTCTTATTTCTCCGCATAATCCCAGTACGATCTACTTCGGTGGAGACCATCTTTTCAAATCGGTCAACCGCGGCGATAACTGGATGATCGTCAGTCCTGATCTGACTACCAACGACCCGGATAAACACAGCAAGCCCACTGGCGGCATCACTCTCGACCAGACAGGGGCAGAGACACACTGTACCATCATCACGGTTTCTGAATCCCCGATCACACCGGGTCTCATCTGGGTTGGCACAGATGACGGCAATGTCCAGTTGACTCGAGACGGGGGAGGGACGTGGATGAATGTGCGGAAAAACGTCCCGGATGTCCCCAAAGAGATCTGGGTCAGCCGAGTCGAGGCTTCCCGTTTCGAAGAAGGCACCTGTTATCTGACCTTTGACGGACACCGGAGCGATATTTTTAAACCGTTTGTGTTTAAAACCACGGATTACGGCAAGACCTGGACCAACATCAGCGGAAACCTGCCGGATGATGGGCCAGTCTATGTCATCCGCGAAGACCTGAAAAACGAGAACCTCTTGTTTGTTGGGACGGAATTTGCTGTATTCTTTTCCATAAACGGCGGGAAAAGCTGGACGAACCTCAACCTCAATATGCCGACAGTGGCTTTCCATGACCTGATGATCCATCCCCGGGACAATGACCTGATCGCGGGGACTCACGGGCGCGGTATATGGATTCTGGACGATATCTCACCTCTCCAGGAAGCCACAGACAAAGCCCTCTCCTCGGAGGCGTATCTGTTTGAAAACGGACGTCCGGGGACTCAATGGCTGAGGCTGAGCCGGGGAGGCTATGGACGCGGCAACCTCTTCTTCGCAGGGGAAAATCCTCCTGATGGCCTTGCAGTAAGTTTTTATCTCAAAGACAAACCATCCGGTCCGTTGGAGATTGAGATCACAGACGCCACAGGAAAACTCAAGACGACCTATACCCTCAAGGATCTGGAACCAGGAGTGAATCGTCTGATGTGGGATATGCGGTTTGATCCTTCGCCAGAGCGGATGAAGCAGAGCATTGCATCTATCCAGCAAATGATGGAAAGAATTCTTCAGAGGCCGGAAGTGGAAGAAGACCCGAAAAGAACAGTGGAAGAGGCGCTCGAAAAGCTCAAGCAGCCTGACATTACATACAGGGAAGCGATGGAGATCCAAAGAGAAGCCTATGAGACGATCGGCTTTGGCGGCAGTTTCATGCGGTATAGAGGACGATTTGGCCGGGGAGCTGGAGGTGCTGAGGCTGAGCCCGGGACCTACGCTGTGAAGCTCACGGTGAATGGCAAAACGTATTCGGGAACGGTTTCCGTTCGCCGGGATCCCATGCAGGAAGACTAAGGTATCGCGTCTCAACATTTAACATTCTAAAAATGGGATGGAATAAAGGGGCCATATCTTAACATTCGGCATTTCATTAATTGAGGACAGTCCCCAATTCCTTGCTTGCGAGATTACCCCCTTCAATTCTGTATATTAGTTTTTTTGGAAAATTAAATAAGATATATAGGCGAATACCAGGGAAAGAATGTATGCTCCCAGCGTGCCTGCAATGAGGCCAAAACTGGGATATAAAAATCTTACGGCTGTCCCGTAAGCAACGATTGAGAGCATGCCGGTTGTCATCAAAGGTTTGGTCATGGCTCTGGAAAAATCCATTCCCCTGGATTTATAGCTGATTATTAAAATTGAAATAAAGACAGCCGGGAAAGCGGAAAATATCCCCCCAAATATAGGGCCGCCGATTCTGCTCATGAAAACAGCAAAGGCGATCATTATGCCGCTGAAAAACGCCCTGCCTAAGACCTGGAGAGTGCTGTAATTCATCTTGACTCTTCCTGTTGACGGGATTTTCAATTTTTTTTCAAGGACGTAATAAGATATTGAGAAGACAAGCGCATAGGCAAGCAGTGAAATGAGAAAATTGTTTATGTCAAACAGTATGATAAGAGCCGAGAGGGAAAACCAGATCAAAAGCGAGCAGATAAATGAGACTAGAAATCCTTTCCTGGAAAAAAGGGCATAAAACACGAGAAATAATCCAGTGACGCTGTAGGCTAATGGAAAGACATTCGTGGCTAGCGATGCGGTTTGAGGAGATTGAGTGAGTCCGATAAAGAAAAAAGAGACAATGACAGTCGAGGGGAGGCCTCCGATCAGACCTCCAATTTTGCTCCCCAAACGCTCTGCCGCAATAGAAGTGAGAGTTACCCATATGCTGCCAACCAGGAAAGAGAGCGCTAATAAAAAGTAAAAAGACTCATTCATTTTGTGCCTGCATTAAACCGATGCTCAATGATATTTAACCGGTGTCCTCCCTGTCAACATTAGAATAAAGGGATTGTTTATATTCGAATTTGCAGAATTCTCATTGACAGATACTTCTGCCATTTTAAAATAGGAACGAAGAAAGAGTTTGGATCGAGGAGGGAATTATGAATGAACCAACGCAGTTCGCGAAACGATGGGTTATAACCGGTATTGTCTGCGGCTTTCTTGCGGGCGTTTCTTATGCTGTTTCAGTGGCTGTTTCCTTGCCGCCGCAGATTGCCTATCCTGTATTCTGGGCTTTTGGCCCGCTTCTATGCGCGAGTGCTCCGGGTTTTTACCACTTTGTGAAGCATTACAGGAAGTCCATTCCACTTCAAATCGGTACGCTGTTCTTGATTATCGCCGGGGCCTCCGTCACGATGATGGGCACGATGCAAGCAGCTGTGCGGGCTGAGTTTCGGGCCGTTTCTCTGGAAGGAGCCAGCGAGGTAACCAAGGAGGCCTGGGAGCTGGCTTATAACGTAGCCAATGCCGTTCAAATGGGGGCAGATGTTGCCTGGGATATATTCATTTTCACAAGTGTCTTTCTTTTAGGCATTGTCATGTTCAAGCATCCGAAGCTGGGGTGGATATTTGGTGCGCCTGGCTGTATTGTTGCGTTTTTGGGTTTGGCTTTTAACGTTTACACTTTTCCTCATAATCCGGGGACACAGGGTCTTGTCGATATGGGTCCATTTGTGGGCCTTTGGTTTTCTGCCGTCGCTATAAAAGTTATTTTCTCTCTCAAATGGATGGACTTAAAAGCAGGGATCAATCCAGGGTAGAAGTGGGGAAGGGAGTCGTTCCCAAATTCCGCTTATTTAGATAAGTCTTTAAATCGCAGTGTCATTGCACAGCTTCGTGCGTAGTAATATCCAAAAATGCTGCCGAATTATTGAATAGATTCAACCGCACAACCGGCCCCCTTCTTATGGGTTGATTCTGACACCTGAGCAGCTCTACAAGATGTTGTTTTATAGGTGTCAAATGAGTGGATTTAAAAATACTTTGTATTTAATAATCTGAGATGTGGATCGGGCGGAGAGTGGATTCATCGCGTTTGGCTTTCCATCTGATTTCTTCTCTTCCTGAACTGCCCTCTATTTTCATAGTGCCTTTCATGATGTGATCTTTTACACTTCCTTCAAAGTGCATGCTTTGTGTGCGCCCTCTCAGTTTTCTCTCCAAAGTGAAATTAAGCTTATCCCCTTTTATTTTTCCGTCCTCGATGGATAAAGGGATCTCGGATGTGCCTTCAAATGCTTTCCCCTTAACCTGCTGGAACTCTTGATCAAGCTTCAATGTCAGCTCGTTTGGCACAGAGATATCCGGTATTGTCAATTCCCAGGTTCCCGTCACATTCGCGGGTAGAATCCAAAAAAGCACATTGTGAGTATTCCAATAATCTTCTACGTTCTGTTGCCAGTAATCGGATACGGGCGTCTCTCCTGTCTTTATAGTAGTGCTGGCTTCGGGCTCCCATTTTCCCATGCTGAATTCGTGAGAGACAATTCTTGTGCCTGGAGTCAATTCTTGAAAAAGCCT
>Ga0209636_10008295_pt1 | contig 10580 bp, 9 predicted proteins | sample DeeMarSWOR152_54_FD_187464 | JGI IMG/M metagenome (GOLD analysis project Ga0209636, IMG submission 187464) | Marine sediment microbial communities from White Oak River estuary, North Carolina - WOR-1-52-54 (SPAdes) (version 2) | ecosystem: Environmental > Aquatic > Marine > Intertidal zone >... | reverse complement strand
TGCCAAACCGCTGGTCGACTACAGGTATCTGTGTCCCTCCGGGAATAGCATCCGGGTCATAGCTGCCAGTATATAGGTCGGCGCCGAACTCCGTGTAGAGGACTACGAATTCACTGAAACTAGAGCTGCTGAAATATGAATCCGGTATTTGCAGTTTGAAATCCCGCTTACCGCTACCCGGATTCAGTTCGAAGTTTAAGAGGATGACGTTGTCGGCACCATCGTCGAGCTCCCATATCTTCTCAAGATACCCGGATGACTCGAAGTTGACATATTCCACTATGGTATCGCTATCAGCCATCAGACTATCAGTCAGGTAGACTTCTACCTCATCGAGAGTGATTAAGGCATTTGTGCCGCTGGAGTTCTGGTTAATATCCAGCTGAAACTCGCGGTAAGGGTCGCCTTCCTTCGCCGGCGTTAGCGGATCATCGAACGGATAGACTATGGGCACATCGTCAAGATAAAAAGCCTCAGTCCAGGAAGGATCCTCATCGAACTCAACATTATCTTTACTCTTGTAGTCACTGTTATAGCCTTTTTCAATTGGATCATTAGTTGACGTTCTTAGAAAAGAATGCCAGTAGCCAGTCCCTGTCGAGTCGGTCGGTGTAAAGGCGGATATAATAGCGCCATTAGCTGTTGTGTAGGAATTCCCACGACATGTCAGATCATAGTTAGTTCCAGTCGTGGCAGTCACTACTAGGGTAGCGACCATCGCTAGAGCCACAACCAGTACCGCGCCTATCACCTTTGTAATAAACTTAGTTTTATGCTTCATTTCTCTAAAACCTTCCTTTCTTATATTCGAATACGGATTTGCTTTGCTTTTTCTGCTCTCCCAACCTATCACCTCCTTTCAGTCCTTTCAATTTCTTCCCTGTAGATATCCACACAAAAAACTTCGGCAGTTATGCTTGGGGTTGTCAGAATAGCCAGTCTCCTTATCGACATCGGGCATTACGGCTGAAGTTGTCACGGCTTCTTTCCCCCACGCGCTCATACCTGCTATTGTAAAAGTGTACTTTTACAGGTCTTGAAAAGTAATAAAATTTCGGGAAAAAAAATTACAAATTTGTGACATTTTTTCTTTTCTTCTTCAAGATAAAAAACCGACTTCTGTGGAAGTCGGTTTCACTATTGGCTCCCCATTACCCAAGTGACCAATTACGGGTTATAGCTCGTCGCCCTATCCTGAATGTATTAGAAAATCAAGAATTTAGACGCATACCTCCTTACACTATGCACAACTCACGTAAATTAAATAGGCTCGTTGATTCCTATGCTGGAATTTGAGTCGCCTGTTCTCCCTATCTCTTCAAACAACCCGCTACCTCTTTCCCGACCTGTAACCGTCCTCTCGGTTTTAGAAGGGCAATATTAATTCATGCCCGCAGAGCGGGAAACTTAAATTATACCTTTTGTTCTTATAAGAAGTTAATGTACTAAACTAAACTTTTCTTCCCAATTTTGCTTTTTTCGCCAGTATTAATGGCGTTGTTAAATCGGAGAAACCTAATATTTCCCGCAATCGTGTAGGGCAATATATTTTCCAGTGGATCGGTTGCGCTCAGAGCTGTCAGTGGTCAAAGTAACACAGGAGATATGGTTTATTTACGCCTGCTTCGGATGATGGATGATGCATGGGATGCAAGCAACTGTTGTAAATTGGGAACCAGTTGTTTCTTTCCCAAAAAGAGTTGGGCAACCGCCCTGCGGTTTTCCTAATTCAGTGAACCTTCTAGGTGCTGTCTGTGCTTTGGTTGAACTTTGCAAGGAGGCGAGCGATTTCCTCGCGCTTAAATCTCCGGTCACCCCGGGGTGTAATGCGGTATGCCCTTATTCTTCCTTTGTTACTCCAACGCCTCAAGGTGTTAGGATAGATATAGAAGAACTGGGCTACTTCCCTCACCGTCAGCATGTCATCCACGTGTTCATCATCTGCCATGTCTTTTCCTATCACTCTTTAATTAACCTATCTTAAGAGCAACTCACTTCAGCTAACCGCACAATCACCCAAAAGTATCAATTGGATTAGAAAATGGTCACGGAAAAAAAGTCCTCGGTTGGTAAGAAAGGTTAAGTTAAGTATATTGACTTCGCTTTGAATAAATGTTAATCTTACTTGAATAGCTGTCACAAACATTATCCTTACGAACAATCTTCACAGAGGAACATCGGAGTGACCGCGTAACTTCCCGGGAGTGGGAGTTAGGTGGCCGGAGAAAACTGATAGCGGGCAAATGGATGTGGGAGGAAAGGACAAGCTACAAGTTCTATTGGCGTTTTGCATGTGAGGGAGCAGTGAAGTTGAACCTATAAGTGGTCGCTTGGGTTCAGCAGAGTCAATAGCGAAACCGACCTTAAAGGCTGGTTTCGCTTTTTTATTTGGTGAAAGGGATGAAAGTTCTGGTTATTAGCCACTCTCAAGACTTATCGCAAGCTATTTCCCCTATCCTGAAAGTAAGATGGCCGGACTTAAGTTTAGTCTACGCCAATAAGGCCGGGGAAAGCCTGGAGCTGATACATAGAGAACAACCAGACATCGTTATGTTTCACTTTCCTGAGCGAAGCGAAGGAGCACCATCCTCGGACCACTTTGACCTCATAAGCCAGATTCGCAGCTTCTCCGACGTGCCACTAATTGTTATTAGCCAGAGCGATGATGTAATGGACAAGGTAAAAGCTCTGGAGATGGGTGCTGATGACTGGGTGCCTCCATCTTTTATCCCCATGGAATTTATTGCCAAGGTCAATGCTATTCTCCGCCGCCGCTCCCCTGATGTTCACAATGTTTCCTTTTTCCTGCATGGTAAGCTGTCCATAGATTATGAGACTCGCCAGGTATGCATCTCGGGAAAGCCAGTGAAGCTAACCCCTATTCAATATAGACTCCTTTGTCATTTGATCAAGAACCAGGGAAGGGTATGCAGCGCCGCCGAGCTACTCCAGCATGTCTGGGGGCCGAACTACAGTGATGATAGAGAACTCCTCAAGTTGAGTGTTTACCGCCTGAGGTCTAGAATCGAGGAAAACCCCTCGAGCCCGAAAATCATATTCAATGAAAGAGGCATAGGCTACACCATTAGAGCCTCCGATTCAAGTGAGTAGGAACCTCTCCGACATTCTTGTAACCAAAAAGACACCTTCTGTAACCAAAAAGAAACACCCTGTAACCAAAAAACAACCTCTGGTAACCGAGTAGCTACTGACTTGGCTGACATTCCCCATTACACTGGACTTAGGTACAGTACCCAAGTCTGGGTTAAACGTGGAGAAGATTTTGCTCGTGTGTGCCGACTTAGCGATGACAGATAACTTATCCTTTGTATTAGAGCATTCCGGTTTTCGAATTGTAAACGCTGCCGGGAGCAAGCAAGCTCTGGCTGAGCTAGCTGGAAGCTCCCCTGATCTCATATTGATGCGTGAGAACAGCCATAGACTGAATGGAGATGAGCTTTGCATCCGCATTCGGAAGTTGTCCGATGTTCCCATCATCATTCTCGGGCAGGAGCAGGACGAGGCAGCGGGAGTCGAGTTTCTGGAAATGGGTGCTGATGCCTACCTGCCCTCTCCCTTAAGCTTGAGGGAATTGATTGCCAGGGTTCGCTCCTTGCTGCGCCGCACCTGGGGCTCTCAAGAAACATGAAAGAGAATAGTTAAGTTTGAAAATGCAAAATAGTCTGTGTTTAAGAACCTTTTTGACAATAACGACTACCGATGCCCTGGATCCGTTTCGAGGTAGGTCGATCAGGGCGACCGGGCTTCCTTATCAAGTCTCCTCTCTGGGCAGGGGGGGATGCAGGTGGGGGTGAGACCGGTAAGGCACACCTTAAATTAAAGATGAGGTGGGATGATTAATGAGAAACTCTAAAAAAGGAGGAACATAAATGAAAAAAATAGGACTTATTTGCTTAGCGCTGGTCCTGGCGCTGGGCGTATTGGGCGTCGGCTTTGCCCACTGGTCGCAAGAGGTGGTTATCGAGCAGGAAGTGACAACCGGCGAGGTGCTGGTGGGCGTATTTGGTTGGCAAGTTCATTACGAGGATAAGGATGCTTGTAATGTGACCGTGACGCACGGGGAATATAAGTTTTCCAAGCTTATAGACCCCTTCCCACCAGGTGCCATTATTCCTGGCGTGGGTGTCTATCCCTATTATGAGAGTGCCAAGATAACGATTGACAACTTATACCCCAGCCTCTGGATAGTTGAGGACTTTTTCATCGCTAACGCCGGCACCATCCCGGTGAAACTGCAAGTCACTCTGAACGTAACTGACCCCGACGGTGTTTATAAGCACCTGGACCTCCGGTGGAAAAAGTACGTGTTCAGTGACGGGGTCTGGACCTTGCACGCTGAAGGTATGGGCAAGGCTGATGTCGAGTTGCCTAAGCTTGTGGCCGCCCTCGAGGGTGAGCAGCTTGAACCCTGTGAGACCATCTTTTTATGGTTTGATAAGCACCTTCAGCAGGAAGCTCCACAGGGCAAGACCGCTTCGCTGGAACTGAAGGTAAACGGCATACAGTGGAACATGTATGGGACTCCAACCTAGTCAGGACCGGTGCGGGGCATTTAGCCCCCGCAGCCCGTCCCCAAATCCAAGAAAAGGAGGGGAATGAGAGCAGAATGACATGAGAAAGATTGGAATACTGGCATTAGTACTCGTGTTTGCCTTCGGTGCTCTGGGTGTTAGCTATGCGCACTGGTCGCAGGAACTCTACATTGAGCAGACTGTAAAGACAGGTACGTTTGGCATAGGATTCTGGGAGGCATATTGCTTTGAAGATCCTGAGGTCGAGGGTAAGGACGTTGGAAGCATAAATTGCACGATGGTCGACCAAAAGGGTGAAAAGTATGACCCGTTCACAGGAACGATGAAGCCGGTGTACGAGCGGATATTGGTGAACATCGACAACGCCTACCCATGCTATTTTGTTCACATCGTTCACACGGTAGTGAACTTTGGAACCATACCAGCCATCATCACGGGCTACGATATAAGTGACCCGACAGGCGAGCTTAATTTTGAGTGGACGACTCCTCCTCCAGCGAGTCCAGCGTACGGTTATTTCTGGAAGGACTTCAATAAAAATGGCGTCTTCGACGGCCCAGACGAAGAAATCATCAACGTTAAGCTCGTGAACTTGATAGGCGAGCAGCTTGAACCCTGTAGCGAAGAGAAGGGTGAGTTCGACCTGCACATCAAGCAGGCAGCCGAGCAGGGGCACACCTATCATATCAAGGCTGTGATTACCGGCGTCCAGTGGAACATGGCATAAGCCGTAAGGCAGCATTAAGCCCGTAAGGCAATGATGCGGGTGCACCGAGAAGGGGGGTGTGGGGTTGATAACCCTCACTCCCCCTCCTTGGCGGGGGAAGAGGGAAAGGCTTACGATGGTGTTTGCCTCTTCCCCTGGAAAGGAGGGGTGAATAGTGAACCTGCCTTTCCGGAATAAAGATAGGGTGGGGACTTGAGGAAAAGAAACAGGTCTGCCCGGCTGGGAATGCTGGGCATAATGCTGCTCGCGGCCCTATGCGTCACAGGTGTCGGCTACGCCGCATGGACGGACGAGAGCAGCATTGATGCAACGGCAAACTTGGGCCATGTTGGGCTGGTGCTGAGCCCGGGTGCGTGCTCAGATCCTCAGATTACTTGCGCTGTGAGTGCCCCTCATACCCTGGTAGTCAATCTCACCGATGCGGCGCCCGGCAATTATGGCTGTCTTTTCACCGTAACGAATACAGGAACAATACCGGTGAAGATACAGAGCATTGACACATCGGGCGTCCCGGCTGGAGTGGCGGTCTCTGTGTTAGGAGTGACGGAAGGCACCCAGATAGAGCAGGCTGGCGTCCACCCCGACAGCTTTGACGGAGCAGTGATGGTTACCGTGCAGCAAAGCTGCGGGGGAACATTCTCGGTTAACGTTGACTTCTCATTTGTACAGTGGAACATGTATATTGCCTAAAAAAGAGGCTGATAACGAGGTAAGATTATGACGAGATTGAGGGGGTTGAAGAAACAAATCAGGATGGGCAGGTGGCTAATCATAGCTCTGGTGGCGGTGGTGGCTTTTAGCAGCGTGGGCATTACCTACGCCAGAATGCAGGGCGGTCCGCAGAACAAAGGCGTGGTGCCCTGCTGCTGCGACCCCTTTACCTGGGTCGTCTCCAACGATAACGGCGCTGAGGATAACGTAAATCCTTACGGGATTATCGACCCCGGAGATGATGGCGGTGGTACCAGCTATGATAGATGGGGGACCCAGAGCAGCGACGACCCCTGGGAACCGCAGACTATGGGCGTTGAGTGCGGCAGGTATGATAAGGACGTGGCACGGACTGCCGCCTGGATGTCAGAAGACCAGCTGGAAATCACCGTGCTGGTAGAGAACAGCTACCCGTCCTATTACCCCACCGTATTCTTTGCGCTGATGTGTCCCAATTCGGCTCCAGGAACCATCACAGATATTGTTATTGACAACCAGTATCCAGACGTACTCACCGTTAGCACCAGCGGAATATATGAAGGGCAGCCGATACCCCAGGACGAGGAGGTGACGGGTGCGGTGCATGTCCATGTCGAGCAGAAGGCCGCGCAGAACGCAGTCTACACGTTCAAGGTCTCAATCACCACCGAGTGCCAGCCTGCGGTGACATGCGGCACCGCCTATGCTTACCACGCTTATTATGCCACGTGCTTCATCGACCTGGGCTTCACCAAGTGGGGCTGGACCAACGGCCCACTGGGACCAGGTTCTTACGTATTTCAACTCTGGGCAGGTGCCGCCGCCTGTGATACCTCAAAACCAACTGCCAGGCTCGTGGGGCAGCTCACCGTCAACTACAACGACTCAACCGCGGTTGTTACCTACCAGATGTACCAGGGCAATTGGATGACAGCGACGCATCTGTATGTGGGCAACAACCGTCTGCCCAGAGACAAAAAAGGTGCAGAGACGGTTAAACCCGGCCAGTACCCGTACAAGCACGACCCCCAGAATAATGTGACAACAGACAGTTACACGGTGACCGGGTTATCCGGGAACATCTACGTGGTTGCCCACGCACTCGTCTGCTGGTATGAATGACGAAGCCCACATTCAGCGGCGGAGGCCAGACAATCTCATTGCCTCACCATCGAGATTGCTTCGTCGCCCCGATTCATCGGGGCTCCTCACAAAGACAAAGGGGAGAAACCTGGCAATGACACAGGGAAGATTCAAGCGCCTTGACAGGTCTTTAGTTCTTCCTCCACAATGGTTTCATCATGGATATTAGCCTCAGAGATGACCCGAGATATAACCGCTGGCTTGTTTTTGGTCTGCTTGCCGCCATATACTGCCTGATAAACCTGGGACTGCCCCGTCTCCCCATCAGCTCACTTGCCAGGACTTATGTCATTCAGCCCGTTCTGTGGGGGCTTCTGGCCTGGGCAATAGTGCTCCTCCCCAGGTACAGGACCGCCGGTGGATTGAGGGTCAAGGCTGCCATTATCCGGCTGGCGCTGATGATTGGCGTCTTCCAGGTGCTGCTCTATGTCATTAGCGGACTCTTCTCCAGCTTCGGCAAAAGTCCCTATTCATTCACCCCGACGGGCATCATCATCAATCTGATTTTTGTTGGCTCAATGCTGGTGGGCATGGAACTCAGCCGGGCCTGGCTCATCAACCGCCTGGGGAAAAAGCGTACCCTTCTAGCGTTAGTCTTCGTCGCCGTGCTCTACACAATGCTCTCCCTCCCGTTAGCCCGCATCACCGGCCTCAGGCCAGAGCTTGCATCCATCACTTATGTGAACTCGACCGTCCTGCCGACACTGGCGGAGAACATGCTAGCGTCGTTCCTGGCCCTGCTGGGTGGACCGTTACCTGCCATTGCCTACCGCGGGATACTGCAGGCGTTCTGGTGGTTCTGCCCCATCCTCCCTGACCTGTCCTGGGCATTCCAGGGAATTATCGGGACCGTGGTTCCGACTGTCGGGCTGGTGGTGGCAAACAGTTTTTATTCTCCTCGGCCCCGGCATAGACAGGCAAGACGAGCTAAGGAAGGCTCCCTGGCTGGCTGGATTGTCACTACAGTTGTCGCCGTAGCTATAATCTGGTTCTCGGTGGGGCTTTTCCCCATTCATCCAGCACTGGTCAGTAGCGGCAGCATGAGGCCCACCATGGACGTCGGTGATGTGGTCATTATCGCCAAAGTGCCGGCAAATGTTGTCAAGCCAGGCGATATTATCCAGTTCCGCAGACCAGAAAAGGTTACCGTGATGCACCGCGTGATTGATATTCAGCAAACGGAAGGGGGAGAAGTTTTTATAACCAAGGGCGATGCCAACAGCGAGCCAGATACCGATCCGGTCACCCCCGAGAATGTGGTTGGCAAAGCGGTTTTTAACATCCCCAAGATAGGCTGGGTGGCGATAGCGGTTAAAGGATTCTTTACAGGTTAGCCATGACAGAGCATAAGCAGCTAGTTAGGAGTGCTGCGATTGACATCTTGGTTTCTGCTCTTTAGAATGGGGCGTAAAGCTGATGAAAGTCTGGAAAGCGTTTGCTAGGTCAAGAGGGCTGAGGATAACTTGCTTCGCCCTGGCTGGTGCTCTGCTGGTGGCTTCAATAGTCGGGCTCGGCTATTCTGCGGAGGCGCCGAGCGAGGAAATGCCAACGGCGAAATACGAGCATAGGGGACAGTTCGACTATACAGTTTACCTCAAGCCCAATACCCTATACGGCGATGTCATACTAACCGAGGAAGAGGAAGAAGAGGAGGAGGTCCCCTTAGTTTTCTTCCGGAATATCATTGAGGAGACGCGCCTGGCCTTTAGCTACAAGTTTGACTCCAGCGAGCCCGTAGCTAGTATTACTAATGATGTGGTGGTGTCAATAATTGCCGAGAATCCTGGCGTGTGGCAGAAGGAAATGACGCAGTTAGAAGAGACCCATAAGAGAAGAGACTTCAGAGTGGACTTTCCTTTGAACCTCAGTCACCTTGATAGCGTAGTCGACGATATCGAGGAGGAGATAGGGATTACCAGCTTCCAGAGGAACTTCGTCATCAAAGCTGTAGTCCATACTACCGCCGAGACTGCTTCGGGGAAGATTATCGAGGATGACTTCAGCCACGAGATTACAGCTATTCTCAAGGCTAAGAGTTTAGAACTGGAAGGCGACCTTGAGGACAGTGAAGAAGGTTCCAAAGAAGGAATAACATATAAAGAGAAAGGCTGGTTTGACTACGAAGTACGTCTAAAGCCAAATGAGCTTTACGGACCGATTGTGCTCAGGTCGGAGCGGCTTCCTGAGGCAGAGCTTCCTGCGGCAGAGCCTCCGGCATCTCCCCAAACTCTGGGCCCAGGGCTGCTATATTATTTCCCCAAAATAATTGACACCATCGAGGCAAGTTTTTCCTACCAGCTTAGCTGTGATAGGCCGATAAGCGAGCAATCAGAGGAGGTGGAGGTCACCGCCATAATAGAAAATCCGAGTAAGTGGAGCAAGACCCTTGTTGTGGTGCCCAGGACCAGGAAAGAAGGCAGCTTCACCATATCCTTTCCCATAGATATACAATATTTCACCAAGGTGATTAATGCCATTGAGAACGAGACAGATGTGCACGGAAGTTCCTACAATATAATGATTAAAACTGATGTCCACATCGTTGCCGAGACAGACCTGGGGAAAATAGATGAGGTCTATACTCAGATTTTAGGCGCCAAGCGGGAGGGAAATACTCTCGCCTTTGATAAAGAGCTATCCGGGTCCCAATCGGGTTCCATTGGTGGAGCTGTGATACCTGAGGCTTCTGGGGAGGGTGGCTTGAAGGTACTCTGGATTATTGGTCTGGTGGTAGCCTTGCTGGCTCTGGGCTATTTTGGTTGGAGCCAAACCCAACTTAGAGTGGCCATGGTCAGTGCTGGTGAAGCCGAGGTTGCCCGGGCTAAAAAGAAATATAAGCAGATAATGGTGGATGTTGAGGAGCTGCCCGGGGTAAAACCAACTGAGATAGTTATACCCCTGAATTCACTGGACGATTTGGTAAGAATCGCCGATGACCTGGTTAAGCCCATACTCCATCAAGCGGAGGAAGGGCGCCATACTTATTGTGTTATTGATAGCGGCGTAAGATACCTGTACGTCATTGAGACCTAAAAACAGTGCTAACGCGCGGAGTCCATATCCGCCAGATACATTGTCATTCGAAATTGAGCTTACCTTTGTCATCTTGACTCTGAACAAATTGAAGAGGAATGGTCTCCGATATTCTTCGCCTTCGGCTCAGAATGACCCGTCCTTCCTGTCATTGCGAGGTTGACGAATTCAGCCGAAGCAATCTTTTGGATTAGAAATAAGATTGCCACGCTATACCTGCAATAACAGACAGGAGGTGTCGACTCTACGCCGTGTCAGCTTTCAGGTGGATTTAAGCGCAATTAGAGCTTAGTATCTCCTCCAGAACCTCTGTCCATCTGTTCCCCAGGAGCCTGGTGTCCAACTTGATTTGCGTGGCGCCTATTTTAACTGCGCCCTCAACAGGGCTGGTGGCTATCAGCCGCCGACCATCAGTCTGGGGCTTTATTACAATT
>Ga0209636_10008293_pt1 | contig 10583 bp, 18 predicted proteins | sample DeeMarSWOR152_54_FD_187464 | JGI IMG/M metagenome (GOLD analysis project Ga0209636, IMG submission 187464) | Marine sediment microbial communities from White Oak River estuary, North Carolina - WOR-1-52-54 (SPAdes) (version 2) | ecosystem: Environmental > Aquatic > Marine > Intertidal zone >... | reverse complement strand
AGTAGCCAATTGCGACAGGCACTGCGAACGGTAAGAGCGCCACGGTGACAGCTACTTGGTTCCAGATTTGCTCGGCTATCGATGCGCTACAGGTTACGTCCACGTCTAGTTATTCCCTTCCTCAAGTCGAGGACCGGCCGCTTGCGCAATTCGCGTATCGGCTGCTGCACGTCCTCGATCTCACTCTCCGGCGCGATCTCGCGCCGCACATCGCCAGCGAAAAACGTTCGCTCGCCGGCTACGGCTGTCCACAACTCGTTGAGCGGGCGCCGCCGGATCCTGCTCTCCGCCACCTTGCGGTAGGCATTGGCATGGCTGCGGTGATCGGGGCCTGTTTCCAGCCAGCGCACCGGCTCGCCAGGCTCCTCGGGCGGCACGCGGTGCTGGTTGCACCAATGCTGGATCCAGCCGCCCACGCTTTGCCCCGTGCATGGCTCATCGATCTCCCCATCCATGGGCGTGTAGAGTTGGACCACGCCGGCCGCGATATCCTCCGCCGCTGCATCCAGGCACTCGGTGCGGTTGAGCAGGATGTGGTGCAGCTCGCGGCCTTTCCAGCGCACAGGTTCCTGGATGTTGGCGTACTCAGCCATCCACACGCGACCCCGGAACGACTTGCACAGCTTGCGAGCCAGGCGGATCTCCGGGTAGGCATCGAGCACGCACACCTCGATCTCATGCCGTGCCATCAGCCGGTACAGATCCTCCCACTCGCGGGTGTGCCCCAGGTCTACGATCCAGGAGCGGCCATCCGGCCCGATCTCGCTGACCTCGTAGAACAGCCAATTGCCCTGGTCTACGCCCATCACGCGCCGCCTGCCGACCGCCTCGGTGGACCTGGCATGGCCAGAAAGAAAGCACTTCTGGAGGATCAGGTCACGGGTGACGGTGGCCACGCCCTCCTCGCTGGGCATGCCGAGCCAGAAGTTAGCGAACTTGCGCGGCTTTTTCACGCGCTGCGCGGTCACGATGTCCAGGACCGGGACGTACAGGCAAATCGGCTGCGTCACTGCATAGCCCCGGATAGGCCGGTCAGGGTACTTGGCCACCCAGCCGCCTGAGCCCCGGTTGACCACCCGCCCGCACTTGGGACAGCGAAAGCAGAGCCGCTCCTGGTCGATGCACTGGTAGTACTCGCTGCGCGGATCGATGCGCCGGTTGCAGCCCTCGCACTCCCACAGCCACGTCATCTGGTCGCTCAGCTGATAGAGCTCATCCACCCCATAGTTGGGGATCGAGGGCGTCGAGATCACCAGCTTCTGCTTGAACTGCGAGGCGATCAGCCGGGTATCGAAGGTTTCGACCACCTCGGAATTGCTGATGTCGCGCTCATCGATGATGATCAAGTCCGCATCGATCGTGAACGCCTCTTTCTCCCCGAAAGTACCCCGGAAGTGGACGTGTGACTTTACACGTGTAAAGTCGTCGGCTACATCCGTGACCCTCAACAGCTCGGTGCCGCCAGTCACATAGCGCAGCAGCCATGGGTTCAGGTTGAGGATCGGGCGCACGCGGCTACTGCTGAACTTCTGTGCGTCGTCCCGCGTGGGCTCGGTGAAGATCGTCGTTGTTCGATTGTTAAGGGCGAAATGAAGCGCCCGGAAAATGGCATATGTACTGATGCGGGCCTGGCTGCTCTTGACGATGGCCATGACCCGCGTTGGATCCTGATAGATGTCTGCCAGCCACCTGCTGTCGCCAAAGGTCAGCGGGTCGCCCTTCGGCGTGCTGATCTGCCGGCCCTTTATCCACCCCCACAGGTTGACACGATGCAGGCCGGCGTTCTCCGCGCTGTAGACTTGCTCATCCGTCATCCTCGGCGCCTCTTGAAGCACCCTAGAGCGGCCAGGCTGGGGAGTTCCCAAAACTCTAAGTCATCCAGATCCAAGGGATCGAGCAATTCCCTGTATTTCACGAGCCGCCCGCGAGGTGGCCAATGGACACGTGCTGGGTATCGCGGCACCTCGTTGTGATTAGTAAAGCGCCAGCGCCCGAGCGGATCAGTTCTCTGGGGATCCTTCGCCATCCTCGGCCCCCTCAGCCTCCGGCTCGGGTTCCTGCCCCGCTACCTCCTCGATTGGGTTCCCCTCCTCGTCCACCAGGCCGGCCTCCTGCAGCTCCTGGCGGCCGAGTTTGAGCGCCTGCGCCTCCAGGCCGAGGGCTACAATCTTCTTGAAAGTCTCCTCCTGCTCCGGCGTGAGCGGAATGTCGGTGTGCGTGGTCATATCGCCAGTGATTGTCTGCCGCACGTGGGCAGTGGTTGTGGTGATGAATTCAGCCGGTGCTTTAGGCAACAAGCCGAGGTCTTGCATCATGCGAAATGCGCGGGCGGCAAGGCGATCCAATCGATCAATTTCTTCCCCTACGTGTGGCAAGTTCTTACCCGCGGTTTTCTCTTGTTCGAGGCAGGTCATCACACGTGCCATCTGCATCGTCATCTGGCGGTGAACCACTTTTAGAGGATCTACACGCACGCCCATGTCATTGAGAAAGCGACTCACCAATGCCTCGCCGAGAATCTCATAATATCCGACGTATCGCTCGCGGTAGTAGTAAAGCATGGCCTCGGTGATCTTCGGGCTACCGTCCTCGTTCACGAAGCCGTTCTGGTAAAGCCATCCGGCAACTTCATGCACGGTATATCGAGAGGCGAGCCGTCTATGTACTTCATCCCGTATGTGCAGCGGCAAGCGATGGACAGCAGTGTTGCCGGGGCCAGGACCATGCCTCCGATCCACCTTCATCGGATCATCCTTGACCTCGCGCTTAATGCGTTTCCGCCTCCCAGCCTCGCTGAGGTTTTGTTGCGCCTTTCTTCTAGCCACTAGACACCTGCAACTCCCCGAGTCGTAATGATTGACGGCAAGAAAGAATGCGCCACGGTATCATCTGGGCGCACGTGTGAAAGGGACCAAGCGTACTGACTTCAGCGAACACGGGATAATCGTTCTTCGCTGCTTCTCCCCGAGGGTTGTTCTTATCTCCAAATAGCTGTGGCCATCGTCTCGAGCCATCGGTTCTGTCCTTTACACCACAAAAAAACCGCTTGGAGTACACGAATACTCCAAGCGGTTTGGTGCTAGCCCCGGGCGACTGTTGAGCACGCAGGGCTCACCTCCCACCCCTTGGTGACATTATAGCACATTTTGCCCTCAATTGCAAGCGGCCAATATCCCTCATCCTTGCTCGCCGTATTCCCTCTCGATCTGAGCAAGCGCCACTGAGTGCCAGACTCCGAGGCTGCCAAGCTTTACTTTGCCATAACAGCCCCTGGGAATGGAATATATTTGACCATAAGCTCAAAAGTGTGATCTATTTCACAGTTTTTGTGTGAAATAGATCACAGACAATACGACACAGGCAGGCTATACTACACTCAGACGCACATATAGATACACAAAGACACGCACCTTGACAACTCCAGACTGGCTCAAAGCACACGGCGGACTGACCAGTCCGCGCAGTGAGATCCGGGAAGTGCCGAATGCTACCGCACTAGAACGAGAGGACCGCCCTTCTGTCATCGGGATGGCGAAACTCAAGGACAGCATAGGCTGAGCGGAATGTGAAAACCCCGGAGATCGCAGCCGACAGAAACTGACAAGGCTAGTGCTAGCAAACGGGACGACGGGCCGAACAAACGCGACAGCCCACAGAGATGAAACGTGATCGACACAAGCTAGCACTACCGGACAGCGGCGCATAGGGTGCCAAACTCGGCAGGACCAGCATACCTTACCAGCCCGATAGCTATACCGAGACCGAATCTTACAAGGAGGTTCTAATGTTCAGTTACATGGATTTGTTGGTGATCGGCCTACTGCTTCTCCTGGCGGCACTGGCCATCACTTACGGTCCGGCGATCCGAAAGTTCTTCAGCTGAAGATCGTCGCGACGGTTATATGAAAGCATGGCGCATTCGCGCCTGCTGGTCGCTGCTGAGGTATCAGGATAACTCCTGCGATAGGGCAGTGTCAGAGGTTCGAGTCCTCTGAGCGGCGACCAGGAGTCGCGGATCGACTCCAGCATCAGTTTGCTACTACTCAGTGGCGGCCAAACGGCCACACTGCAGAAGCAGCTCGCACACGGAAAGGAGAATGGACGTATGCTCGATTACAAGACAGTCATCGAGACCAAGTTCGGGAGGTTCCAGGTGACTATGTGGGATCACCTGAGCGCAACCTGCAGCCCCAAATCGGTGGATAGGTGGGCCTCCTCTGGCGCTGTCTACATTGACGGAGTGGCGTACAGCGCTCTGATACACATCTACCACAGGGATAGCGCCTGGAAGTTTGGAGAGGACGACAAGCAGGATCCCAAGTGGAGCAGGGCTCTCAACTTCCATGGCTGGGGCAACTACGACAAGAAAGGGCCCCCGGGCCGCGCCAAGCGTCTCATCGAGGCCGTGCTCGAAGCTGCCAATGAGCAGCTCACGCCAGAGGATCGATGTCAGGCGCTCGAGGCAGCCCTTACGCGGGCCGAGGAGAACCACAGCGAGGCGATCCAGCGGCTCGAGAAGCAATTGAGTGAGAATATCGTCAGCCGCGAAGGGATTCGTGCATGGCTCCCATGGGTCGAGAAAGCGGCCAATGGCGAAACTGTCCCATTGCCCAAGTGGGAATCGTACCCACCACACAAAGGCTACTAAGAGGAGTAAACGTTGCGATAACCGAATAGGCCAAGGGAAGAGATCAGGCACAGAAAAGGAGGTTCACCGTGGCCAATCAAACATGGGCAGAGGACCGGCAGCAGGATCTTTTTGAGCTCCGCAAGCAGTGGGTGGAGCTACGACAGCACATCCATGATCAGGCTGCCCATGAGATGGACGTGCCCCTCTCAGAAGAAGCGGAGGAGCAGCTCTGGACGGTGTTAGCACAGATCGGCAACCGCCTTGCGCGGCTCGATGCTGTTCTGGACAACATCGCCCAAGACATCAAGGATGCGCTTGCGCTCGCAGGCGCCCACGCGAAATGGAGGCAATAGCTATGGACAAGCTCGGAGAGTTCTGGCAAAACGTCCGCAAGGAGTGGGAGGAGGCCGAATACACCTCGTTCGCAGGCTCAGCCGTTAGTGGCGAAGCGTGGCGCCGCATGATGGTGCAGGTGGAGGCTGTCCAAGACGGCTATCCCGAGGCCGAGGCAGCCGAGTTTGCGCGGCGGATGCCCTACACGCGCCTGCATCGAGCCGTGGACTGGCTGGAGGAAAAGCGATTGTACTGCTTCCTCAAAGAACTCTACCGCCTCACCCTCGCCGGCGTCATTTGTCGCCTCGTCGGGCACAGAATGGTGAGTGATGGGGATCTGGTGGCATGCGAACGCTGCACCCTGTGGGGCTACGACTTCAGGGCAAGGAGATAGGCAATGAGATGCAAAGTCTGCGGTAAGGAGCACCCAGCAGCCGCACAGACTGGCCTCTGTCCTGACTGCTGGTGGAGGCAGAACGAAGAAAGGCGGAAGGAGGAGGGCCGTGCTCGTGGTAGAGACCGATCTCGAGACCGCCCGAAGCGTCGTTGACAGCGTTTGTCCAGAGTGCGGCACAGATCTCAACCTGTTCCGGCTAAATGCTACCCAAACGTACCTTGAGGAGCATCCAGGTACCGAGGCACCTGTGATCGGCGTTTGGGATGGCGACAAGGAGGAGCGGGCAATCGAGGCGGGCGAGGTGGCGGAGTTCAACTATAGGTGTCCTAAGTGCCACCAGAGCTATACCGCTTACCTGCTGACCAGCGGCGATTGGGAAGTCGTCGTAGACAAGTGAGCAGAGTGAGAGGAGCATCGCGACGCCTGACCGTCGCGCTGTGGTGGCTATCGCAGGGGCCAAATCTCCAAAGGCAGTGGCAACATCGTTGCCGCTGCCCTTTGCTCTCCAGATGATGACACATTAGTTGGAGGGTAGAGGGGAGCGGCAACGCTCTGAGGTAAAACCACACAAAGGAGGAAAGTCAAGATGTATTGGTACTATGCCCCTAGAACGACGGAGGAGCTAGAGAAGCTCATCTCCCGCCTCGATCTTGGTCATGGTGACCATCCCGAGAAGGTCGATGGCGAGAAAGTTACGCCGTACATCATGTTGTCCTGGGACCTCGGCCATGAAGTCTGGCTACCTGAGCAGCTAACTCTCAAACAGGATCTGCTTGCTCTGGTAGAAAAGGGCAAGGCCTGGTACGGTGTACTTAACGAGAGCTGGCCTTACAAGCTCCTCGACACGCAGTACTGGAACAGCGCCGGCGTCGCTGTCGCTGTCGTCGCAGTGCTGGGTGGTGGATGGGATTGGGGCGCCTACATCGGTGGGACTACTCAGACTGAGGATGAGTTTGACGCCTACCGGCACGTGATGAGGCATGGGATCAAGCTCCCCATACACTTCGCAAAGGCGATCTTCCCGCATATCGCCAATCCCTACAGGCCATGAGGAGGTCAAGATGAGCAAGAAGAAGGTCATCCCGGAGATCGTGGAGTTCGTGACGACGGGTGAGGCGCTGCTTTCGTTCAGCCCCAAGAAGTTCAATCTCCTGGCTTGCCCGACGATCACCGAGCCGACGCCGTGCTATCGCATCCAGGCAACGGTCCTGCGGTTCAGGGCGGGAACGCGGGATACCCACCCGGTCGATGGACAGTACGCACTCGCGAAGCCGGCACTCACCGCCCTGGCGCAAGCTGCCGGGATCCGCTACGGCGTCACCAACATCCAATACGACAACAATGCCCAGCCAGTCGCCACCGTGACTGAGTATTGGGAATCTTCGCCCGGCCAGTGGGTCGAGCTGCCTGGAACTTACGCGCTCAATCCGGAGGCCAAGCTGGAGAGTATGCGACTGGACGCTACAGGACTGCCAGAGGACACGGTTCAGGAGATCGAGCAGGCTATCGAGAATCAACGCCAGATGTTCGAGAAGTTCGGCGAGCAGATGGCCGAGACCGGCGCCTTGCTGCGGCCAATCCGCACGTTCCTGGGCGTGGCGCATCGCTACAGCAAGTACATGCTACGCCGGCCTTTCGTCGCCTTCCGGATTGTGTTCCGCCCGGAGGACGATGAGGCGCTGGCCGAGGCGCAACGCTGGCTGGCCCTCGCTGATCAGTATGATCTAGTGGGCGAGGATGGCGGCGAGAAGGTCCCGGAGGGCGTTCTCAAGATAGCGCGGGCGCTGCTGAACCAGGCACATCCTGGCCCGCCCGAGCCTATGGAGACGCCAGATCCAGCTGAGGGAAAGCGCCAGTATAACGAGCGCCAGATCGAGCTGCGCAAACAGGTACTGGAAACCTGCTTGCGCTACAAGGGGCTCGATGAAACGGCCGCTCGCAAGTGGGCGCGGTCCCAATTCGAGAAGGGGCTGGAGCAGTGCACCGTCGCGGAGCTCCTGCTACTCCTGCAGCGGGCAAAGCAGGCGCAGTGAGTTCATCGTCCAAAGCTCGGCGCGACTTTACACGTGTAAAATCGCGCCGGGTGTTGGACAAATGCGGAACACTATGCTACAATGTGCATAGAGATAGAGAGAGATGGAGGAAAAGAGATGAGGATCGTAGTGTTCGGAACCAGGGATCAGGACGCCATGTTCGGCCGGGACCCCGACGCGCTAGTCGGAGTGGACATCAAAGCCAGCTACGCCAAGTTTGAAGAAGAAGTGACGCGCAAGCTCCTGGCAGACTATCCCACGGCAACCGTCGAAATCAGTGAGCGGCCAGCTGATCGGTGCTGCGATGTGCTCGACGATGTTGACTATCCCATGGACGATGAGCTACCCTTCGTCGAGCAGATCATCCACGACGTGTGGGAAGATTGGGGCTGGGTTGTTACCGAGGAGAGAAAGGAAAGTTAGGAATGGATTTCGAGACGTTTTCAACACGACGGCAAGCGAAAGCGACAATCGCTCAGATGCGGGGATGGACCGCGAGAGCAGTCAAGCTCTTTCTGCCCGAGGATCCAAAGGCGGATAGGGAAGGCAACGCATGGGTAATTGAATGCGAGGGCCGGCTTTATCTGCGGAAGGATGGGTACGTTCGCTAGCTGCGATTGCCTTGCTACTGCCCTCTGCGCCGGCGCAACTGTGCCGGCGCAGACGGGAGGAGCAAACGTGGTCAACAATATGCACGGGAAGCACACACAGAAAGGAGGTGAGTAGCCGTGTCAGATCAAAAGTGGCTTTGGAGAGTGTACATGACCCCGAAGGCAGTAGTAACAGCACTTCGTGAGGCCGGGTATCCCCTGCCGGAGCGTCATGCGAGCGCAACCGCACACATAGCGAGTATGGAGTTTAACCCTATCCTCACGCCTGGCGGACAGCGCCGCTACTCGCCTCACGAGATCCAGGAGTTCATCAGGGTGTTCAGGGAGAACCAGCGGGGCTCCCCACCCCTCCCCCAAGACGAGGGTAGCCAGGGCGAAGAACGCGCCGAGGATGGTAGCGAGCCACCACCACCCACCGCCAGCTAGCCTTTTCGTGCTCGTCGGCGGAGGCTGAGGTTAATGTCGGTGCCGACCTTGAAACGAGGATGGAGCTCGACGTAGGTGACGTGGCCATTCGACCAATCGAGGACCAGGCGGCCTTGTCGAGCTTCCAAGGCGCGTCGTATCTCAGGCTGTTGGAGGAGCGAGGCAATCTCCTGGACCAGCTGTGCGCTGGGCGTGGCTGAGGGCATCATTTCCTAGGCTGTGCATATGCACACGCAAGCGCCCGCGACTTTCGCGGGCCTCGCGCACCTAGCTCGCCCGGAACCGAGCCTCCGTCGCACCGGCCCTACGGCTAGGGGGATTCGCCAGGGGTGGCCGCGCACCGTCGCGGCATTCCAACCGATCCCCCGGCAAAAGAAGCAGCGGAGCAACTCGTTCTGGTTGCTCCGCTGCGGATAGCCCCAATGAAAGCGCCTCTTGCTCGCCGGCGTAGGCCGAGAGGATGTCACCGATCTTGAGGAGGCGCTCTAGCGGCGTCATAACACCCTCAGCGTCCTCATCTTGCCCTGCTCCCACGAGACACGGCCCTGGCTGCGCAAGGCGACCAGGTGCACGTGGGTAGTCGAGGGACTGGCCAGGCCAACGGCTGATGTGATGTCACGGACCGAGGGGGGATAGCCATGTTTCTTCTGATACCTGCGGATGAATTGAAGGATAAGACCCTGGCGCTCAGTCACTTTGCCACCTTCCATGTGACATTATACCACAAAACGGACGGAATTGCAAGCCGCAGCCCAGGTAAAAGGCGAAATTAGGACGCCTGTTCTATTGACGAAACGCCTACTCCGTGGTACAATAGAGCGAAAGGGGAAAGGGAGGCGGCATGGCTCGACTCGTCATCAACTTCCGCAAGTTGAGGACGCTGCGCGAGGCACTCGGCTGGACTCAGGGCGAGTTGTCGTACCACTCGGGAATCCAACGCTCTACGATATCCAAAATCGAGACAGGGGCACGGCCCAACATCCGCACCACCACGCTCAGCGCACTAGCTGGAGCGCTTGGCGTAGCCACAGATGATCTCATCTTCTCCGCTCGACGAGAAACACGCTTCGCGGATGATGAGTACACCCGGATCTACAAACGAGCGGCAAAGGCCCTGGAGAGCCTCAGCGAGGAACAGTTGCGCACCATCCTTGCCTACATTGACTTCTTGCGGAGTCGAGGTGGGGCCCAGTAGTGGGCGGGCTTGTCTTTTGTCACCAAATGGTGTATAATACGACCAGAATAGGGCCCACGATGGAGGCGCAATGCGGCGCGTCAACCCACCGAGACGCCCGCCTGATAGAGTTCAGCTACTCGTCCAGGTCCTCGCCGTTCTTGATTCATTGACATTACCCGAACTACGTTTAGTGCTGGCTCGGATCGAGGCGCTGCAAGACGAAAAAGAATGAGCCTCAACTTCTCCGGTCCCCTCGCCGGTACAGGGCGAGGGTTCTTGCCGTTGGGAAGGTGAGGCATGGATATTCTACCACGAGGGGCAGGCTATGTCAAATCGCGCAGCCTGGGCGCTTTACTTTAGGGTCTCCACCGAGGAAGTGCAACATCCCGAGTTCTCCATCCCCGCGCAGCGCCGCTCAGTTCTCGAGCACCTAGTTACTCCCTCTGAACTCCCCGTTTACCGCGAGTACAGCGACGTGGCCAGCGGCAAGACCACCGCTGGGCGCTCTGCCTTCCAGGAGATGCTGCGCGACGCCCGCGCAGGCCATTTCTCGCATGTGGGCGTCCAGAGCTGGGAGCGCTTTGGCCGCAACCTGCTCGAGGCGCTGCTGGCAGAGCACGAACTGAGCAGGATCGGGATCCAGGTATGCGCAGCGACCATGGCCGGCATCGACAGCACCACACCGGGCGGCTGGCTGACCAAGGCGGTCCGGCAAGTGGTGGCACAGTGGGACAACATGCAGCGGGCCGAGCTGGTGCGCAATCGCATGCAGGAGCGCATGCGACAGGGCAGGTGGGTTTGGAAGGCACCGGACGGCTACCGCAACACACGCCTCGAGCTGACCAGCAAGAAGTCAGTGGGGCGGATCGAGATCGACCAGGAGCGCATGCCGCTGATCCGCTCGATGTTCAGGCGCTACGCCAGCGGCGATTACACCCTGGACAGTCTCGCGGCGGAGCTCAACGCGGAGGGCTAC
>Ga0209636_10008292_pt1 | contig 10584 bp, 4 predicted proteins | sample DeeMarSWOR152_54_FD_187464 | JGI IMG/M metagenome (GOLD analysis project Ga0209636, IMG submission 187464) | Marine sediment microbial communities from White Oak River estuary, North Carolina - WOR-1-52-54 (SPAdes) (version 2) | ecosystem: Environmental > Aquatic > Marine > Intertidal zone >... | reverse complement strand
ATCTACGGATTCAAGGGAAGTCGTTGGTTTGGATATTTCCACCGAGGCAATTAAGCTTGCAAAGAAACATGAGCGCGGAAATCTCAAGTTCTCCGTCCATAATATTGAGCATGATCCTTTGGAAGGGGAACACAGTCTTATTATTTGCGAAGATGTACTCTATTATATTCCTTTCGTCTCAATGAGGAAGGTAATAAAAAAGCTTACCGGTACTCTGGTTGAGGGGGGGATATTACTCGTTATTGATTACCTTCCGGAAGATATGGAGACGAGGTATTACTATCAGTTACTATCCCAATTCCTGGCTCCGATTCGAATTGAACGCGTTACATACGAACCGGAAAATGCTCGGTTCATGATGGCTGTATATAGAAAAAGTTAGGTAGCGGAATTGCTTGGTGTGTTTTATTAAATAGGCCGAGCATAGAGCTTGACTTTCCCTTTTTCAACTTGCTGACTCCTAATACATCCTCCCCTTAATTTCTTCAATGGCCTTATTCAGGCTGATCTCCTCCTGAACCTTCTCCTCCATATCCCTCATTATCGCCCTTCCCCTTTTTAGTTCTTCTTCCCCTATAATAAGCACGTATCGAGAATTGAATTTATTCGCCCGCCGCATCTGTGCCTTGAGGCTCCTGCCCTCATAATCGATCTCCGCTTTGACCCCTTGTAGGTGAAGTTGATTGACCAACTCAAAGGCCTTCAGTTGGGCCTTTTCCCCTAGTGCGGCAATGAAGAGATTCGGTAATTGGGTTATTTCCTTTCTCTGTTTAACTAAGAGTACAACCCGTTCTATCCCCATGGCAAATCCAATTCCGGGGATGTCGGGCCCGCCGATATCCCTCATTAAGTTATCGTATCTTCCTCCAGCGGTCACGGCATTCTGCGCTCCGAGCTTTGGGTTCGTGGCCTCGAATATGGTCCTCGTATAGTAGTCCAATCCCCTCACCATCCTCGGGTTGATGACAAAAGGGGTATTGAGGATTTTGAGGTATCCTCGAACCCTCTCGAAGTGTCTGGTGCATTGATCACAGATGAAATCCATGACTAGTGGTGCCCCACCGATTACCTCCCGGCAGGTTTCAACCTTGCAGTCGAGGATTCGAAGCGGATTAGTTTCGAGCCTTCTCTTGCAATCGGGGCACAACTGTGAAACCTTCTTTGCGAGGAACTGGGTCAACTCCTTCTTGTACCGTGGCCTACATTCCTCACACCCCAAGGTGTTAATTTGGAGTTCCACGTTCTCAAGGCCAACCCGTTTGAAGAATTCCATAAGCATAACCATGACTTCCGCATCGGCCATGGGATGGGCGACGCCGAAGACTTCGGCGTCGATCTGATAAAACTGGCGGTACCTCCCCTTTTGGGGGCGTTCGTGTCGGAACATGGGCCCGATGAAATAGAGTTTAGCCGCTGGGTCTCTTGCGTAGAGGTGATGTTCGATATAGGCCCTGGCCATTGAGGCTGTTGCCTCGGGGCGAAGGGTGAGGGAGTCGCCGCTCCGATCCTGGAAGGTATACATCTCCTTTTCCACAATATCCGTTGTCTCACCGATGCTCCGCGCGAAGAGCTCTGTTTTTTCCAGGATAGGGATTTTAATCTCCGAGAACCCGAAGTTCTCGAAGACCTCCCGGGCTATTTTCTCGATAAATTGCCACCCCTCGATTTCGCTCGGGAGGATGTCGTTGAATCCCCGTATGGCCTTGATAACCAAAGATTAACCTCCAGGTGATGGCTGCACCATTGCAGAGCCCCTTAACACATTTCCCCTAAATCTATGGGATCAGGGCCCAAAAGTCAAACCGGAGGCGGAAATTTTTTCAAAAATTGACAAAAATTCGTAGTTTTTTGGCTAAAGTATCCCCTCAAAAGAGGGAGATCGACAGGCGTGTCTTTGGAAAAGAGTGGAAATCAAAATACTTTAATTATTTTAATATCTTAGAATAAATCTTTTCTGTGAATCGGATGTCTCAATGTGTTCTTAAAAAAACCACTTTGGTACGGATTTTGCCGGATTATAGCTTCTGTTAAGGTGTTTTAACGATTTTATTCGATTTCTTGAATGGATTTGGTCATAATGGCGAGAAGAATCTACAGCGGTTTACCGATCCTCGAACGAATTGTCCTTCCCCTATCTATTGTCCTGCTCGTTCTCCTTCTCCCGGGAATATCCTTTGCGGATATTGAAAATCTCTATGCGGAAGGTTATTCAAGCAGTGTCGATATCACGAATCCGTCCAATGCCTATGGTGCTCCTGATGGGAATATGGCTGAATCGACTGACAAGGAGAAGTGGGGGGTGTTTCTGCAACACTGGACATTCACTATGGCCGATAGCGGGAATACGACGGAAGTCTTCCAATCGGCCGAGTTCTATTTCACCCACTATGTTGGTAATGGTTACTTTGACGACTACATCGACCTCGAGTATTCCCCGGATAACGGTGAGAACTGGTACCTCTTAAAAAGATACACTGAATTGGATCCTCCACCCCTGAGCCTCACTACCGAAGGGCCTTTTCCAGCGCCAGTCATAGACAGTTGGACCAAGGTGGATAGCGCGCAATTTCGGATTATAGGAAAGGGACGAGTCCTCGGCGAAGATGTCTTCAGGTGGTTTGTGGATGCTGTAGAGATGCGGGTTCAGTACACGATATCCGTAAAAGTGACCCTCACGGGGATGGGGACCGCGCCCGCGACGGTGAACGGCGGTGATCAGAATGTGGGTATGGAAAGGATTGTTTTGGATCCGGGGACGGATACGATCACGGTCAACAGCATCACGGTTACCCGAACGGGGACAGCACAATCGTCCGATGTTGGCACCGTGAGCCTCTACGATGACAGCGGAAGCATTCCCGGTAGCTTTGATGCGGGGGATATGGAGATCCCTGGGGCATCGGGGATGTTTGTCGGAACAACCGTTACCCTTGTGCCGACGACTCCCATAACCCTGAGCGGATCTTCTGAGACGTACTACATCGTCTACGATATCCCCCTCAGTGCGGTAAACGGCAGAACACTGGGAGCTCAGATTAATTCAAGCACCGATGTCGACTGTGACGCCGATATTGTCCTACCCGGAGGAGGGGGTTTCCCGGAGCCACCGATTGAGGACAACGCCACCATCCAGGGAGGCATGGATCCCAGGACGTTGACCCTGACGGGTACCGGTATCGCCCCGGTTACGGTCACCAACGGCCAGCAGGATGTGGGTATGGTGAAATTGGATTTGGACCCCAACGGCGATCCTATACCCATCTATGGAATAACGGTGACCCGAACGGGAACGGCTCTGAGCTTAGATGTGGAGACGGTGAGCTTATACGACGATAGTGGGGCAACCCAGGGAAGCTTCGATAGCGGTGATGCGGAGGTGCCCGGGGCTACGGGAGCTTTTTCCGGGGATACGGTAACCCTCAACCCCACGACCCCCATTTCCTTAACGGGCTCCCCTCAGACTTACTATATCGTCTACGATATCGATATCAACGCCATCGATGGCAGAACCGTGGGGGGGCAGATTAATTCGGAAGCCGACATCAATACCGATGCTGGTGTGAACGTTGAGGCGGGAGGAGGGAGCTTTCCGGAGCCTGTTGTGGAGGTTAATGCCACTATCAACGGTGTCGAGGGTGTCATAACGGTATACGGAGAGAGGCGGGTTACGACGCCCTTGTATATTACCTGGGACGGGTCTTCATGGTCGGGGGAGAGCAGCGCCCCGGATATAGGGGGTGAAATCCGCTGGGTTGTCCAGAGATCGTGCCCCTTCAGGGATGAGAGAATATTGGGAGTATTGGACGAAGACGGGCATCTCAATCTGGAGGTGTGGGATGGTACGAGCTGGGGGTTTCCCCTCGAGGTCACGACATCGATCGGGGCGGGAAACAGCGCCTATCGGGGCTTCGATATTGCCTATGATCACGCGAGCGGAGATGCCATTGTGGTTTACCACACTGGTGGAAATGACCCGGAGTACAGGATTTGGGACGGGAGTAGCTGGAGCGGACCGACTTCCATCGATCTCCCCACGACTGGTGTCCCGGTATGGATAAAGGTGTTGCCGGACGCAACAGCGAGCGAAGAGATCATCCTGATGACCCTGGATATCGGAAATAATGCTACCGCGGCAGTCTGGGATGGGAGTAGTTGGGGTAATATCATTACCCTTGAGGCGAACACGTATTCATACGAATACGAGGGGATAACCGCCGCATACGAATACGCCAGTGGTGAGGCCATGGTGGCGTGGGGTACAAGCACGAGCAATGTGGTCCAATATCGGTTTTGGGATGGAAGTGCTTGGTCAAGTGAAAGCGAGATCTCGACCACGGCGACGGGGGTGAAATGGTTACGGCTGGCTTCCGATCCCTCCACTGATCGGATCATACTCGGGGCCCTCTGTGACGGGGGAATAATAGACGTAAACACCTGGGATGGAGCGGGTTGGGGGACGCAACTTCAGATAGAGAGCAATGCGGAAACCGAAGTAAGCCGCTGCTTCGATGTGGTGTGGGAACGTTCCGCGGATCAGGCCTTCGTCTGTTGGGGGCAGAGTGGATGGTCTTGGATAAAATATCGAACGTATGATCACGGGGTTTGGGGTTGGGAGCAGAATGGCCCTGATCTGGGAAGCAGCATTGAGGTCGTCCAGTTGACATTGGACCCTCGATCTGATGAGGTCTTCATGGCGACGTTGACCAACGACAGGGATCTTCAATTGACCCGATGGTTCAATTACTCCTGGCAAACACCTGATGAGCCCGAAACGAATATGTCCTATAGTACGTACGAACCTTTTATGACTGTATATCCCGGCGGTCTCAATGTGCCTACCGCGGTTGGGATGAAGACATTTTGTGCCCATGCGTATGAAGATTACGTCCTCCTTGAATGGAGAACGGCCCATGAGATCGACAATGCAGGGTTTCATCTCTATCGATCGCTTTCTCGTGAAGGTCCTTATGCAAGGATCAACCAGTCTCTGATTCCGGGCCAAGGATACTCAGTTCGAGGGGCCCACTACCAACACCTCGATGAGGATGTGGAGATAAGGGTGACCTACTACTACAAACTGGAGGACGTGGATTTCCACGGCCATGGGACATTCCATGGTCCGGTCTGGGCAACCCCCGGAGGGGATCGAGATGGGGATGGGATGCCCGACCTATGGGAGGAAGAGGTAGGCCTAGACCCAACTATTGATGATTCGATGCTGGACTACGATGGTGACGGCCTCAGTAACTTGGAGGAGTTCCTCTACGGCTTGGATCCCTGGAATCCCGACACCGACGGGGATGGGATATCCGATGGCGATGAGTATGAAGGCGTAGATGAAGATGGCAAAGGGGATGGAGAAGGAGACGGAGGTAGGGAAAGTGGAGATGGGCTAACGATTATAGAGTCTGATGAGTCAGGAATTACCGTGGAATTGGTGACTTCTGGGTTTACCTCGGATAACCAGGTATTTGATGGCAGAGGATATCAAAAGATATCTATCCCCAGCTACTCCCACGGATATACCTCCGCGGTGGGTTCCCCGCAGGTTCCCATGAAGGGGGTATTGCTGGAAGTTCGGGAGAGGACGGAGTGCAGCATAAAGGTTTTAGAGTCGGAGGAGGAGACGTATTCGGGATACACCATCTATCCAGCCCCTCTCTACCAAACTCAAGGCAGGGAGGGAGGAAGCCATTACCTGGCCGAGCAGTTTGTGCTGGATGAAAAGGCTTACTCGAGTGACCGTTTTTACCCAGAATCCCCTGTAAAGCTGGGATACTCGGGGTACCTTCGTGAGCAAATGGTCACGCAGCTCAAGTTTTATCCGATTCAATTCAACCCCGCTACAGGCACGGTTAAGCTCCATAAGAGAATCCGGGCTCGGATGAGCTTTCACGTCTCACCCAAGACTCAATTGTCCTCTCAAGTACAGATGGCCAGTAAACCGACCTCCTTTAATGGTCCTACCTATAAGCTTTCCATAAAGGAGACCGGCCTTTATCGGTTGAGCTACGACTACCTGGCATATAGTGCCCCAGAAGTCCTTTGGGAGCCTTCATCGACTCTTAAACTCTACAATAAGGGTCAGGAGGTAGCCCTCAGGGTAGGGGAAGGGGACTTCATCGAATTCTATGCTGAGGCCGAGGATACCCGCTACACCGATACCAACGCCTATTGGCTGACATCAGGCGGATCTCAAGGAAAGCGGATGGAAGAGGTCCAGGTGGATGTGCCGAGTCCGATTCGGCCCGATTCCTTCTGGCACGGTGCCCGTTTCGAGGAAAACGAGGACTACTGGGGAGACATTCCTGGCGATGAGGATACCGATCGTTGGTTCTACCAGGACTATATCGGGGGATTGCACCCCTATGTGCGGCAGTACACGTTGAACCTGAGCGGGGTCCAAGATACGGAGGATCCAGCCACTCTGAGGGCCTGTCTCTTCGGGATGGCGGCCCTCGAATCCCACCCCAACCACCACACGAAGGTCTCTATCAACGGCCATCTTGTCCATGACGCCCTCTGGGATGGCCAGAGGGAGTACCTGATCGAAGTAGGGTTTCCCCAAACCTACTTGATGGAGGGGGAGAACATCATTACAGTGGAGGCCCTGCTGGATACGGGAGCTGAGTGGGATTGGATTTTGGCCAACTGGTTCGAGGTGGGCTACTGGCGGAGTTTCGATGCTGGAGGAGAGAATCAGCTGAAATTCACTATCAGTAACCCCGGGGAGTACGAGTTCCAAATCCATGAGTTCGGCACCAATAATATTGAAGTGCTTGATACCACCGATCCCATAAACCCGAAGAGACTTGTTGGGCTGGAGATCACCGGCAGTGGCCCCTATTCCTTCGCTTTTGAGGACTCGATCGAAACACCCAAAACCTATCTCGCCTTGACCGAGGCAAAGATGAGAGACGAGCCCGCGGGGATCGAGCAATTTGAGAGCCGTAACTTGAGATCTCCCTCCAATGGCGCTGATTGGATCGCCATTACCTTTGAAGGTTTCTCTGACGCGATTCAGCCTTTGGCTCAACACAGGCAGGAGCGGGGACTGAGGGTTATGGTGGTGACGACTGAACAGGTCTATGACGAATTCAACGATGGAATCTCATCCCCCCATGCCATCAAGGACTTTCTCACCTATGCTTATGAGAATTGGCAGCATCCAGCTCCGCAGTACGTGCTCCTGGTTGGAGATGGGACCTATGATTACCGTCATTATTATGGCCAAGGTTTCGGAAATTTTGTCCCCGCCTATCTCAGCTACACCCAGTTTGCGGGGGAAGTGCCCAATGACCACTGGTATGGGTGCGTGCACGGGGAAGATGCCATTTCGGATCTTCATGTGGGGAGGCTTCCGGCCAGAATGGCCCAGCAAGTCACCGATATGGTCGATAAAATCTTCTCCTACGAGACTGCCCCAATGTCCGGGGAGGGATGGGAGCGGAGGGTGCTGCTGGTGGCCGACAATGACGAGGCGGGATTCGAGGGGATAAGCGAGGCGTGTGCGGGTTCGGTCTCCTCGGCGTATCTCATTTCCAAGAAATACCTCGGGAATTATCCGGATCCCTCGGTTCTGAACCAAGAGCTCATCGATGAGATCAATGAGGGAGCCTTACTCGTCAACTATGTTGGCCATGGAGCGGAGGACTTCTGGGCTGATGAAGGCATCTTCGAGGCGGGGGATGTCGATGCCCTCCATAATGGAGAAGATGGTCCCAAATACCCGCTTGTGGTTGGCATGACCTGCTTAAACGGGTATTTCGTCGAGGCCTTTCATGGGTGGGACTCATTGGCAGAGGTTCTGACCAAATCCGCCGATAAGGGGGCGGTGGCGGTATTCGTCTCCACGGGGATGACCACCCCGGAGGAGCAGGCCCTTCTGGATACGGGGCTGTTTGAAGCGTTATTCGCGGACAGTACCCAGCAGTTGGGAGAGGCCGTATCCCGCGCGAAGCGGGATCTGTTGGGAAGCATGGAGGCCGCCGAAGTGACTGTGGGAACCTTCGTGCTCTTCGGGGATCCGGCCATGGAGATGAAGGTTCAAACAAGTGGTTCTCCCGAGAGGTCCGGCTCCGGAGGAGGGTGTTTCATCGCCACGGCCGCTTACGGCTCCTATGCTGGGGGAAACGTGATAGCCCTGAGGAAGTTCCGTGATCAGTATCTTCTGCTCAACGGCTTTGGGAGATCGTTGGTCCACCTGTACTACCGATACAGCCCTCGGCTTGCGACGTCCATCAAAGAGAGGGATAGCCTTAGGTCCATGGCTCGCGTGGGACTATTGCCCCTGGTTGGGCTAAGCATGCTCTTTAGCTGGGTAGATCTGCCGGAACGATGGCCCCTGCTGGTCACCATGGCCGTCATCATCTCCGTACTCCTCTACATGGAGTTCCTTATCAGGAGGCATCGACACCTTATGACAAAGCCTCCTAACCCTCGGAGAGTACTCCATCGCCACCACTCTTGGAAATTACGCTCAGGAGCAATGGAGTTTTCCAAAAACTCAGGAGATGTATAACGTCGATCACCTGAATGTAACGTTTTGTCATCGGAAATATAACGATCATTTTGCTTAAGGAAAGGATGATGGAATTAGCGGTAAATCTATGGTAACCCTCTGGAGAGACGCTTTTGATTCGAATCTTTCGGTAAGTAGTGAAGGGTTTTCCGCCGAGGATATTGATCCTTCAGGAGTTTCCTCTATTTGATAGAGGATACTTTTTTAATCTATCGATTATAAGGAGAATTCTATTGTTCATAAGTGAAAACCCTCGTCCTTACGCTTCGGTGCTTTCGAGGTGACCCTTTCGGGGTTCGCAGGTGGGGAATACTTGCCCCTTCCAGCCTCTAAAGGGCTAGCTTTCCCCTTTCCTTCGTCTCCGCTCAGGACAAGCTCTGCTCACCCTCGATGGGTACCCCACCTCTACAGCAATTTACGCTCAAGGACAACGGTTTTCTCCAAAAAATAAGGAAACTCCAGTGGTATTTACATAGACACCTTGGGTAAAATTCGATATGATACTATTTGGCTTTTTATGTTCTTAATTCTAAACTCCACAATCGCTCTGAGCAAAGCCGAAGGGCGGCATTACGTTTCAACTTTCGTCACTGTACCGTCTGATTTATGACTTTTTTAGAGATCATCAGAATAAGATGAGGGGAAACGGGGTTTTTCATTGATTCATGAACTGATCATTGAGGTAGCAAATCACTCAATCTCAGTGGAATTAGAGGGGGATGCCTTTTGGGGTCCCATAAGGGAAGTCTATCATCGGTTCGCCTCCAAGAGGAATCCCGAATTCCATCTCTGCGTTTACCCCGACGACAACCTGATAGTTCAAGATGAGTCATGCGTTGGGTTAACCTTCTCCAATGGGGAGATCAGGATCGTTGACGATTATCTCATGGGCTCATTGGATTTGAGGAACAACAGGGGAGAGGTTCGAATAAACCCGGTATGGTTTATTCCCTCTTTAGCAGTCTTTGTGAGGAACATATTCACCTTGATAGTGGTCCTCAGGGATCAGGGACTTGTTCTTCATGCTCTGGGCGTGTTAAGAGATGGCAAAGTATATGTCTTCTGTGGCCCTTCGGGAAGCGGCAAGACCACCGTTGCCCAATTATCACAAGAATGTATCATCCTGAGTGATGACATTGTGTTTGTGAAGCCCTTTGGCCGTATATATACGGTTTTTCCCACTCCCTGTTGGGGGGATATGCAGCGGGGAGATCGGAAAAACAGGGGATACCCATTGAGAATGATGTGTAAGCTGGTAAAAGATGGCGAGGTCTACCTGAAGCCATATGGCCTAGCACAGGGGATATCCGAGATCTTTACTGTTCCCCATATCCCAGGTGATGTATTGCCATTGGAGGATCTATTGAAACGCTATCGCAGGCTCTTGGCGAGGGTACCCTGTTATGAACTGCACTTTGCTCGGGACGGCCGTTTCTGGCAGGCCATCGATAGGGAATGTATGGGTTTAGCATGATTAGGAGGGGAGGGTTAGCGCACATGGGGAAGGAAAGAAAGGGGAGAAAATACGAGAAACCAAGGGTTATCTATCGAAAGCGAATGGAGACCCTGTCGGCAGTCTGTGATTCTGCGAGGACTCCTACAAGGGTCTGTCGGAAAAGTGCGCCTGGTTGCGAGAAGACAAGGGCATGATAAATGCCCTGATGGTTAAGAAGGAAAGGGAAAACAAGGAATTAACCCAACGTAACCTAAGCATGGGGTTGCCAAAAAAATGAAGCCCTCGAAGACGGGGGCTTTTTTATTGGCCATTATGCTTAGGTGTTTTAAGTTTCCTTCTCCTCTTTTCGATAGTAGTAGTAATTGCTATAGTAATAGCGGTAGTAGGGGTGTTTTAGGTTGATCCCATTGAGAACCACACCTATGAGAGGGGCATTGGCCAACTGGAGTTGTTTCTTGGCCTCCAGGATGGATTTTCGGTTGGTGGTGTCGGATCGCGCAACCAAGATGACTCCGTCGACCAGGCTGGGGGAAAGGGATGTATGGGCAGCTCCCAGAACGGGGGATGAGTCAATGACAATCAGGTCGAATTCCTCTTTGAGGGTTTT
>Ga0209636_10008291_pt1 | contig 10585 bp, 7 predicted proteins | sample DeeMarSWOR152_54_FD_187464 | JGI IMG/M metagenome (GOLD analysis project Ga0209636, IMG submission 187464) | Marine sediment microbial communities from White Oak River estuary, North Carolina - WOR-1-52-54 (SPAdes) (version 2) | ecosystem: Environmental > Aquatic > Marine > Intertidal zone >... | reverse complement strand
TGACAACGCAACGGGGACAGCAGCCCTGATCGAACTGGCAGAAGCATTCAAAAAGCTCGAATCGCCCCCTTCCCGCTCGATAATTTTTCTCGCAACTACCGCAGAGGAACAGGGGCTGCTTGGCTCGCAATACTATGCCACTCATCCTATCTTTCCTCCAGCCAAAACCGTGGCTGCTATCAACATGGATGCTCTGAATATTTATGGCAAGATGAAAGATATCACAATTATAGGCTACGGAAACTCTGAGCTGGACAATTATGTTGAAGCTGCAGCCAAAAAGCAAGGACGCAAGGTTCGACCGAACCCGACGCCAGAAAAAGGTTCTTTTTATCGTTCTGACCATTTTCCTTTTGCCAAGCAAGGTATACCTGCTCTTTATACAAGTTCTGGCATTGACCATGTTGAGCACGGGGAAAAGTGGACTCTGGATAAAAAGGAAAAATACACAGCAGAAAATTACCATAAACCATCCGATGAGTATGACCCGAACTGGGACCTTTCGGGCGCAATTGACGATCTCCGTTTGCTTCTTAGAGTTGGCTACAAGCTAAGTATGGAATCCACATTTCCAAGCTGGAAAGAAGGAACTGAATTCAAGACGAAAAGAGATGCAGATATGGAGGCGGCTAGGAAAAAAGAAAAACTTTGAGTCTTTGAAAGATAAAATCTTTTTTAAAAACAGCAAAGGAAGCAAGCTTTGCGGGATACTATCTAATCCTACACCTCAGAAAGAAAAGCCGATTATAATTTTATGCCATGGATTCTCCACGAGTAAAGAAGGCCGCACGTATGTAAGGATAGAGGAAATTCTGAATGACAAAGAGATTTCCACTTTTAGGTTTGATTTTTTCGGGCACGGAGAGAGCGAAGGGAAATTCGAGGAGATAACAGCGTTTGAAGCTGTTGATGATATCCAGAACGCCATCAGGTTTCTGAGGGAATCAGGTTACAAGAAAATTGGACTTTTCGGTTCAAGTTTTGGCGGGATGGCCAGTATAATCGAAGCTGGAAAAACAAATGCTCTGTATGTTCTGGCCCTAAAATCTCCAGTATCAGATTATATGGCCCTTGTACATTCTCGAGTGGATGAACAAGATATCAAAAACTGGAAAGAAAAGGGAATCATTGATGTCACGGGGATAGACGGTGAAGCTCGTAAATTAAAATACTTCTTTTATGAAGAAGCTGAAAAAGTCAAGGCATACGAGGCTGCCCAAAATATCAAGATTCCAACCCTGATTGTTCACGGAGATGAAGATGAGACTGTACCTATCGAACAGAGCAAAAAAACAGCAAGCTTAATCCGGAATTGCCGTCTAGAAATCATCGAAGGCGGAGACCATACATACTCGCAATCAGAACACTTCGAAAAGATGCTTGTTCTGATTTCAGATTTTATTATTGAGCAATCTCAGGGCGTGTAAGGTCCTTCCCTTTGAATACTTATAACTGTGAAATTCGTCCAAGGGAGAAAAGAGGAAAAATTAGGGCAGTTTTAATTTAGTCCTGGACAATCACCTCAAAGGTCTCGCGAATGGGAGGTGTTTTGAAGAAAGTCATGAACTTGACCAACTGTTCCTGGAAAAAATGGCTACTTTCAGTAGCAAGCATATCTTCTTCACTCTCCCATAAGGTTATGGGGATACTCACCCCCGTTTTACGGTCGGTCAGGAAATAGGCTCCCTTGTAACCCTTCTGATTTTTACACAATGGAATAACACTCTCCTCAAAGAGCTTCGCTGCTTCATCTATACGCTCAATCTTGGTTTGCATTCTGAGAAGGCGGGCAAACATTTCATATCCCTCCTTTTGTTGATTTATGGAATGAAGGGATGGGAATAATTTTTTTCAACATTTTCCCTTAGATCCCAATCTCTATCTTTATATACACCATCTAGATAACCATCATCCATATTTCTATCTTGAAAAATTACTATTATTCATTTAGGCAATCCTTGCAGTTCAGCCAGCTTCTTCTTGGCATCTTCAACTTCGGGAAAGCTAGGATCAGCCTCTTTCCAGAGATCAAGGAATTTCTCGTAATTTTCTATGGCTTTGCTCTTCGTACCCTGTTCCTGATAGATTTTGCCCAGCATGTAAAAGCTCTTAGCATAGATGTCTCCGGAGCCGCTCCTTCCCCATGTGAGGAAGGTTATTCTCTCGTATTCTTTCTGAGCCTCTTCTAAATCCCCTGATTTGTAATAAGCTAAAGCCAAAGGTTCAATAAAATCTGCATCCCAAGTGAGAGGCCCATAAGGCGACATAGATAAAGTTTTCCTGAAATACTCGATAGCTTTTGGAAAATTTTCTTTTTCAAGCTCTATCCTGCCCATGAGATCGTAATAATACCTTATGCTCTTTTTGTAGACACTCTTTTCGATTATCTCCTTAAGATTGTCTGCTGCTTTTTGAGCTTCATCCAGTGATTTCATCTCAAGATTTATATAGACTTTTATCTGGAGATCTTGCATCTGTTGCCATAATGACTGGTCTTCAGGAGCAATTTTCCACACTTTACTCGCCTCTTGGAGAGCTTTCTCTGAATCTCCTGTTATTAAATAAAGATAGGCTAATTTGTAATGGAATGTCCTTATCCACCAATTGTAACCTTCTTCTTCTGCCAGTTTGAGCCCAAGTTGGGCCTGTTCTTTGGCTTTTTCAAACTTTCCCTGAGTGCGATACAATTGTTCCAGCAAATTTCTCGCCTGGACATGGCGGCGCTTTTCATCTTTTTCCAGCCATTCTTTATAAGTTTTTTCAACTTCGGCAAAATTACCCTGCAAATAATAAATCCAAACCTTATCATAACTCTGGGGATTAAGGGCAATGGCTTTGTCAGCTTCTTCAAGGGCAAGATCTAATTTCCCGTCAGAAACATAGTTATCAACTAAATTGGCGTGGATCCTGGCATCATCTGAAACATTCTTAAGATAATACTCCAAGACTTCCCTTGCTTTGGCATACAATCCCAGGACTTCATATCTGTTTGCAAGGTTTCCCGTGGTAAGATAATCTTTATTCTTTGCAAAAGCCAATTCATATAATTTTAGGGCTTTATCCCATTCCTCTAAACTTCCGTAAATGAGTCCGAGGTTGTTTAATCCTATTATGTCATCCGGATAGAGCTCCAGTAATCTTGTATAGGCCTCAATGGCTTTATCGTAGGTCTCTTCTGATATTCTGTAATAATCTCCCTGGATGACATAGCGCTCTCTATCTGACGCATGATCGCTAAGTTCCAACGCTTTTTTAATGTTCTTCTTCCACTCGTCGCTATTTCCAATATTATAATTCGCCGCAGATAGGCCTCTGTAGGCCATGGCAAATTCGGGATCAATCTCAACTGCCTTCTCCAAGAAGGGGATAGCTTGGCGATAATCTCCCTTTCTGTGATGTTTTCTCCCCTCAGAGTAATATTTATAGGCCTCAGGAGCAGAGGTGGTGATCTTCCCCACGTCCTTGTCAATGTCGCTGGCTAGCTCTTTGCGAGAAAGCTTGAAATCCGACTTAATCTTTCGTGTGAGTTCATCTACCATGGTGGGAAAACTCTCTTCTCCTTTTCCCTTGACATAATCCGAGCCTATGGACTTTAGAGTATCTGCTTTCTGCAATGAATAATCGACTCGAAACGTATCTCCTGCTCTGGACAAGCTTGCTTGAAAAATATGATTTACTCCACCTTCTGCAGCTACTTTCTTCAAATCCTCTGAAGCATAACTTTTTGCTTCCAGAAGATCCAATTTTCTGAAAATACTGAAAAGTCTATCTACTGGTAAAACCTCGATATGCTTAGATTGTGAGAGGTCTGTTATCAGCCACTGGGAAAGAGCACTTCTCCAGTGATCTAAGCTTTCATCTCCGGTATCATTTTTAAAATACACGATAGCCAAGGACGGTTTATCTGATGAGACAAGAAGAGCTTGCTTTTGGGGAATAAGCTGCCAGATAACGACCGCTGCAATTATAAGAGCGACAACAACCAAAGCAGGGATAAAAAGCTTTTTCACCCCAAAGGTCACTGTTATCTCTCTTGAGGTGAGAGGCTTTCTTTTGGGAACAACTCTATCTGTGGTTGGAATACCCTTTTCTATATTGGCCAGTTCAGAATGTACCTCCCCTGCACTCTGATATCTTTTATCCTTATCCTTCTCCATGCATCTGAGTATTAAACGGCTGAGATCATCGGGGACCTGACTATTGATCTCCTTAGGGTCCTTGGGAATCTCGCTCTTGTGCTTGATGCCAACGGCGAAAGCCGTGTCCCCCTCAAAAGGGACTCTCCCTGTAACCATCTCATAAAGCAAGACGCCCAGCGAATAGATATCAGAACGCTGGTCTGCTTCCTTCCCTTCCACCTGTTCAGGTGACATGTACTCGGGCGTTCCTATCATCACGCCAGCACCCGTAATCCCCTTTGTCCTGAGGGAGCGAGCTATCCCGAAATCCATGATCCGGGCATTTCCTTCCCTATCGATCATGAGGTTGCTCGGTTTTAGATCCCGATGAACAACTCCCAAACGATGAGCTTCAGCCAAACCCTCGCACACCTGCTTGGCTATGGATATTGCTGTCCCTATAGCTAATTGGCCTGTCTGTCTTATTAATCCCTTTAAATCTTGACCGGGCACATATTCCATGGTGATGAAGTGTGAGCCTTTCTCCTCTAAAAGCTCATACATACGACCAACATTCTTATGGGCAATTTTACGGGCAAATTTCAGTTCGTTGCTAAATCTATCTATGCTTTTTTTATCCGAAGCTATCTCAGGCTTTATGAGCTTTAAGGCCACTTCTTCTTTTAGCTTCTTATCGACTGCTCTATAAACTCTGCCCATGCCACCTTTACCCAATTCTTCAATGATCTGATATCTCTCAGCAAAGGTAGAGCCTGTAGTTAATTCTTCCTTGTGTGATTCCAAGGTTTCAGTATGAGAAACTGAGATCTCTTCTGAAGAAGGAAGCTGAGTACCGCACTTACCACAATAGGATGTATCTTTGGGATTTTTAAAATGACATTTAGGGCATTCCATGGTTCATTCTCCCCTTTGAATTTTCGGCAAAAGAATAACAATTAATAATAAAATAGTCAAATTTAGAAGTTAAAGATAGCCTATTCCGAGTCTACCCGGTTGAGGGCTCGGTTTTAAATATGAAAAATTTCGGCTTTAGGAGGGGATATGGGTAGAGCTATCAAAAAAAATGGTTCCCAGGACCGCCGGTTACTAATTTTATAAGAAAAATTTGCTTAAAACGAAATTTCTGACTTTTATTCGTAGCGTAAGGAATCAACTATGTCCAACCGCATAGCCCGCAGCGCCGGTGTCAGCCCAGCTAAAAAACCAGCCGCTATCATTAAAAAGACAGTGATTATGGAGGCGAGGAATGAATTCTCGGGCGAAAAAAGCATCATCAGCTGTACGTTTTGAGTTCTTAAGAAGGCAACCAGAGTTGTGAGGCCGGCGTTTATGCTCCAACCAATCCCGAATCCTATAAGCCCTCCGAGAAAGGTAATTGTAAGTGCCTCTGTGAAGAGCTGCTGAAAAATATGTCTCTTGAGTGCTCCGACAGCTCTGCGAATGCCTATTTCCCGGGTGCGCTGGGTGACGACAAAATACATGATATTCATCACTCCAACAGCCCCGATCATCAATGTAATCACTCCCACTCCACCCAAGAATACCTGAAGTGCCAGCACAATATAGTCCAGGAATTCCGTGCCCTCGAGCATACTGAATATATCTAGGCTATCTTCATCTTCAGGATCAAACCTGTGTAGTTTGGATAAGACTTGGCGAATCTCCGATTCTGCTTTCCTATAGCGATCTTTACTGACGGGCGAGACAAGGATTCGAGAAATGTGTTTTTCTCCGCTGAAGTCTTTAAGAGCTGTAGTAAGCGGAATAAGCATCTTCTCATCATCCAGGGAGATGTTTATTGATAGCTGAAATCCTTTTGGCAGAGAAGTTCCTACAACGAGATAGCGGATCCCGTTGACATTGATATATTCACCTGTGACGTCGCGTGTACGGCTTCCGAAAAGCCGTTCTTGAATAGTTGATCCTAAAAAACAAATCCTCCTGCTTTCTTCAATGTCTCCTTGATTGATAAACCGCCCCCTGGCAGTTTTAAAATTACGCATCCTCGAAGCACCAGGAACCACACCCAGGGTGTGGACAGCGCGGTTTTCGTTACCGTATTTCACAACCGGATGTCCGCAATCGTATTCTGGCAGGGCTTCCTCTACCTCAACAGGAAAGGCTAAGAGTGCATCTACGTCTTTTTCCGAGAGCCGGACTCTTCGTGCTTCTCTGTAAGTGCCTCTTTTGCTTTGAACACGGCCACCTCTTACGTGTATAGTTTTTTCGCCCATTTTTCCCCATTCACGGTCGAAAAATCCCTGAAAACCAGCACCGAATCCGATAAGCACAATCACAGCAGCAATGCCCCAAAAGATTCCGAACATGGTGAGAAAACTCCGGGACTTGCTGCTCCGAATCTCGAGAAACGCTTGTCCGATGAGTTCACCTGTCAGCGTGCGCGAAACCCAGAGAGGCTTTGGCATTTTTTTGCCAACAACGGTCTCGCCCCGTTCAAATTGCAGAGCTTTTACCGGCTCCATCTCGGCCGCGTTTTTGGCTGGGATGTATCCTGAAATAACTCCGGTCAAGATCATCACCAAAACGACTATCAACGAGAGTTCTGGAGAGTTCTGAGGAAGAGGAATATACCGCGGTAAAGGCAAAAGATTGACAGCCCCCAGAAGAGCCGATCCCAGCAGAAACCCGATGAATCCGCCCAACAGCGTAATAAAAAGCGCTTCAGTCAAGAAATGGAGTCGAATGTCCCTTTTCCTGGCTCCAACTGATTTACGGATGCCTATTTCGTGGGTGCGTTCCTGGACAGAGACAAACATTATGTTCATCACTCCAACACCGCCGATAAACAGGGTGATTATTCCGATGAGGCCCAAAAGAATGTTCAATCCGAGTGAGAGCAGATTGAACATCTTCTCAAAGAAGGCAAATTCAAAAATGGTCAACGCTTCTTCATCCTTGGGATCAAAGTGATGGCGTTCAGCCATGAGACTGCGTACTTCAGTTACAACTTGACTGGATTTGTAATTCTCCTTTGGAGTGGCAAAAACAAGATTAAGACTCCTCCCGTCGCCCCACAATTGCTGAGCTGTACTCAGGGGAATCAGAACCTGGTCGTCATGGCGGCTGTTTATTGTAGACATCTGCAGTTCTTTTTCAACGGCTAAGCCTACAACAGAGAAGGTTACACCACGAATCTTAATCTTTTTGCCTACTGGATTAGATTCTTCGCCAAAAAGCTGCTCCCTGACTTTATTACCAATAAACGCAAAACGTCGACGATTTTTTACATCGTCTTCGGTGATAAACCGCCCTTTTGCCACTTGCCAGTTGCCCATCTTCTTCGAGACTGGCAGCACACCGCGGATATTGAACCGCCGGGCTTCTGTTTCGGCTTTCACCTGGTACCAGCGGGTTATCTGCGGGCTTATTTCGTCCACTGAAGGACATTTAATCTGAATAGCCTCGATATCCTTTATTTCCGGAACTATGGGTCGTCCTGTCTTGTATCCACCTACCCCGATTGAAGTATGACCGGGTATAAAGACAACCAGGTCCTCACCGATCTTATGCATGCCTTCGAACATATAATCGCGGAACCCGAATCCCCAACCCAACAGGATCATAATGGCCATAATCCCCCATATAATCCCGAAAAGAGTGAGGGTGCTTCGGAGTCGGTGCGCTTTCAAATCTGCGAAGGCTTGTCTAATTATCTCGGACAAACGCATAACAGAATCCTTGTTATGAGGTTAACTCAGGCTACAATCCCTGCGGGATCCATCCAGAAAACATCTGTGATGATATTACGTAGGAAGAACCACAACCTGGCCCTCCTCAAGGCCTGAGAGAACCTCGGTTCGAAGTCCATCGGAGATGCCCTTGGTTATTTCTACTTTGCGCCTGCCTTCTTCAACAGAATCATCCTGGATATTGACGTAAGTTTTTCCATCCTCGTATATTATAGCGCCTTCAGGAATAACCAGAACATTTTCATGTTCCTCCAGAATGAGCTCGGCATCTGCTGACATACCCACGCGGAGTCTATTCTCCTGATCTCTAACTGTCGCCCTAATCTCGAAGTTAATGATATCCTCTTCCTCGCGACCCCGGGGACTGATGTGGGTTAGTTCTGCATTAAAAGGCTCGTCTGGATAAGCTTCAACATAGATCCTGGCTTGCAGGCCAAGATGCACTTTTCCGATATCTGCTTCGTCCACGTCGCCTCGAAAATGCTTCTCAGAAACATCGGCGAGGGTCATTATAACTGTTCCTCCGTAAGCTGAGGAAATGGGGATGACCGCGCTCCCTTTGTCGGTGTCGCGGGAAAGGACAATACCAGAGATAGGAGCAATCAACGTCATGCTGGCAATGGCTTCCCGTGTCTCCTTTTCGATTTCAAGCCTATCCTGATCATTAATCTCGACTCCTTCAGCCAGCGACTCCACATTCGATCCCTGCTCCAGCACTCGCAATTGGGCCATAGCTGCATAAAAGCGGGCTTTAGCAGTGTCATAAATTGCTTTAGCCTGATCGTAATTTTCGGAAGAAATCAATTTTTGTTCTTTTAGCTCTTTAGTTCTCAGATATTGTCTTTCAGTGACGAGTTTGTCGTAGGCCGCGGCTTTTACTTCGGTTCGTGCCTGTACCATTTCAACCGGTGTAGCTCCGGGAATAATCTCTACCAACTTCTGGCCAACAGTCACCCGGTTACCTTCCTCGACATAGAACTGATTAATCAGGCCTCCAATTTTTGACTTGATCTCAGCCTTGTAAAGAGGCTCGATCTTGCCTGTGGCCACGACAGTCTTTGATATATTCCCCCTTTCCACTGTTGCTGTGTTTTCTATCTGACTGTCACCACCTGTTCGGCAACCTCTTATTGCCACAAAAGAAAAAACGAGGACCACGACCACTATTACGATAATGATGATGGCTTTTTTCATTGTATCCAGCTCCTCATACTATTCTATTTGTATTATACGAGGAACCGTACTTTGTAGTTCAGGTAATATTTCTTCTTTTTCTTTTTTCTCTCTTTCTTTTCTCTCTCTTCCTTTCTCTTTTTTTTCTTTCATTTCTCTTATACGTTTTCATTCATTATTCCTTTTTGGAATTTTATGGTTGTACACAACCTCTTACACTTGACATAGGGTACTACTCCCTATCAAAAGAAGCCTGTAATTGAATAGCTGGATTAGTATGCAATCGTGAGGATTATTCAGGCATTTTTCAGGCGGAATTTTTCTTTCTTTTGACGAGAATTATGGGTGTGTCTACGAATTTGTAAGGACAGATAAGTAAGCTGGCCAGCTTTCATACAGGCCTTAACTCAGAATTTGGCTGTGATCTTTAATGTCAGAGCGGGGATTATCAGAAACGTCTTCTACCCCCGCCTCCTCCGCCTCCTCCTCGGCCAAAACCTCCTCTGCCTCGATCATCACGACGAGGGCGGGCCTCGTTGACCCTAAGAGCGCTCCCCTTCAGATCTTTGCCATCGAGCCCTGAGATAGCGGCCTGAGCTTCGGAACTGTTGGACATCTCCACAAACCCAAATCCCCTCGGATCGCCGGTGAACTTGTCTTTGATAATCTTGACAGATGTGACCGTTCCGAAGGCTTCAAAAGCCTCTTTCAAATCGTCTTCAGTAGCCTCGCGTGGTAAATTACCTACATAAATATTCATTCTGACTTCCTTTTAATATTGGATTTTTTATAAGGGGAGGACATATTTATTACCTATTGAAATTTTCCCTCATCCCTTATGATCCCTGCCTGTTTTTTTAACTGGACAAGTCTCCTTAATTTCAACATGAATGATATTACCACAGAAAGAATATGACGTCAATGAAAATCGGACCTTCCCCAAGATGCTCCTTTATGATGATTTTTTCTTCTTAACTGCCTTGGGCTTTTCGCTTTTTTTCTGTGCTTTTTTCCACTTTTTGACGCGCTTACTCATATCGTCGATTGTTGTCTTCATAGACTCTCCCCACTCTTTCATCCGACCGGATAAATCCTCCATCGGTGGCTTGAGCGCGCTGCCCAGTTCCTTGAGTTTCTCACCGAGTTCGGCAAGGGATGGCTCGATGGCCTTATCAAAATCACGCAGCTTCTTTTCTGCCTTATCAAGGTGCGGCTTGATCTCCGCACCGAGCTCTTTGAACTTATCTCCGATCTCGGTGAAAATATCCTTTTCCTTCTCTTTTTCCTTCTTGCTCATATTCATCTCCTTTTAACCATAAATAAATTCCCGTTTTAATTTATTTAAAAATCTAAAAAAATCATCTGAGTATCAAGAGCGAATATGAATCCGGAACAACAATATATTCCCCGCAGACAAGTGCTCCCGCGGATTCACCTGGCGTATCAAACGAGCCGACCATTTTGGGAGAAGATGGATGGCTAATATCGATTTTCTTTAATCCTGAAATCTCATCCGAGACGTAGGCATAATTCCCTTTAATCGTTATTCCGTTGGCAAAGCCT
>Ga0209636_10008290_pt1 | contig 10585 bp, 10 predicted proteins | sample DeeMarSWOR152_54_FD_187464 | JGI IMG/M metagenome (GOLD analysis project Ga0209636, IMG submission 187464) | Marine sediment microbial communities from White Oak River estuary, North Carolina - WOR-1-52-54 (SPAdes) (version 2) | ecosystem: Environmental > Aquatic > Marine > Intertidal zone >... | reverse complement strand
GCCGGTGTCAACCCTCAAGACGCTTCCGTCTATGTTTCGTAGCTTTCTTGTGGTCGCAGCGACGATAATCCTCTCCTTCCCCACCTTTCTGATGATCTTCGGAGATATCTGCTGGTTTCCGCGTCCGAGCAATATGCCTTGACGCCCTATGGGAGAAACGATTATCCATGTGTTCTGGAAGTCTCTGATCTCCTCCATCGTTTTCTTCGCGTTCACATCTTTAGCTACGCTCTTGTTTCGATAGATGTCCACGCCGAGCAACGTCTTCTCAATCCCAAGCAAATCCGCAACGCACCTGACAGTCGTCCCTGGACCGAGGATGTAGGTGCCCCTTGGATCCATCTCTTCCACTATAAACCTCGCGATGGCTAGCTGGTTTTCGTGCTCGTCCAAGGTCTCAGGACTGAGTTGCTTGCTACCGGAGACGCTCATAGGCACAAACGGTCCCTTTAGAAAGCCGTGAAGCCTGATTGAGAAATGGTCTCTCCTGATAGCGCTTTCATCTGCATCCATTATCTCAAGATCTGTAATCTGAGCGGTCTTTCCAGCGAAGGCTTTGACAACTTCAGCCGCCTCAGAAGGATTGACGGCAAATATGCCGCTGTACATCTTTACCCCAGAGGGTACACCCAACACGGGTATGCCATTTTCAGCCTGCATCGCGTCGTAGATGTCTCTCGCTGTGCCGTCTCCCCCAACAAAGACTGCCAGATCAGCTCTCGAGGCTATTATATGCTTGACTGCCGCTTTCGTGTCCTCTGCTGTGGTCTCTGACTTGGGGGGCATCGGCAGAATCTTTGCAGGAAAACTGGTGGATTTCGCCGCATTTTCGCCCATTACACCAGGACAAGTTATCAGCTCAACGGGCAACCCAACCGCTTTCAGTTTGGCGAGAAACGCGATAGCTCTAGCAGGTGCTATAGGCTTCGCCCCCAAGGCTACAGCTTTCTCTAGAACACCATCGGTCCCCTTGAGTCCCACCTTGCCGCCCATTCCTGCTATCGGGTTTACAATGAAGCCGATCTTCACGCCTTTGCCACCGGCACGATCTCCACAAAGCATGTTAAGGCTCGTCGCCTTTAATCTAAACTGTTCGGTGAAATTTATTCGTTCAGCTAGCCCTCACAGAAAAGCCTATGAGGAGTGTCCTTGTTGTTCTATACTCTAAGACTTTGGAAGTTAGTGTATATGTTTGCAGTTGTTAAGAAGTGGCGGGATATAGGGGCAGAGATAGCCCCAGTAGAGGTTCCAGAGCTCAAGAAGGATGAGGTTATTGTCAAGGTCAAGGCGGCGTCCATTTGTGGAACAGACGTGGAGATTTGGAATTGGAACGAGTGGGCTCAGGGCCGCTTGAAGAAAATCCCCCTCATAATAGGACATGAGCTTGCCGGGGAAGTTGTTGAACTCGGTGAAGATGTAGCAGCCCTACAAGAGGGTGACATGGTATCAGCGGAGACACATATTGTAGACGGAACTTGCTACCAATGCAGAACAGATCGCATGCACGTCTGCCAGAACATGGAGATTCTCGGCGTCGACAGAGACGGAGTTTTCGCCGAATATGTTGCGCTACCCGAGAGAAACGCGTGGAAGAACGACCCTAAGCTTGATCCAGCGATTGCCTCCCTTCAGGAGCCACTAGGAAACGCTGTTCAATCCGTCCTACCCAAGGATCACATAGAAGACATTGCCGGAAAGAATGTCGCTGTCTTGGGCTGCGGTCCCATAGGCTTAATGACCATAGCAGTTCTCAACACATTAGGGGCAGCAAAGGTTTTTGCCACCGCTGGTGGAAGGAATGAAGTGCGCATGGAGCTGGCGAGAAAAATGGGCGCTGACACGGTTCTCAACGCTAGAGAAGAAGGCGAAGACGTGGTCAAGACGATCCGTGATGCAACAGATGGTAACGGCGTGGATGTGGCGCTTGAGATGTCTGGTGCCGCCTCTGCTGTGAGGCAGGCCTTCGAGATACTTACTTCAGGGGGCAGGGTTTCTCTGCTGGGAATTTTGGAGAGGCCCCTGGAGTTTGACGTGAACACGGCGGTGATCTTTAGGGCGGCGACGGTATATGGCATACATGGACGGAGGATGTTTCAGACGTGGTATCAGGTGAAGGGGCTACTGGCACAGCCCGACTTCAGAAACAAGATCGCGTCCATCATAACACACCGACTGCCGATAAAAGATGTAGCTGAGGGTATGGAATTGATCAATTCCAAACAGGCGGGGAAAGTTCTTCTTGAGCCAAGATGGGAATAGCCAGTGCGAGTCTTCTGATGTGAAAATGATTTTCAAGAGTCATTCTCAGGTCTAACGATCAAGTATCCTTTGTCGATCAGCCAGTGGTGGAATTGCCATGTTGTGAATTTGCAGTCTGTCCTGCAAAGCTGCCTCACTTTCTCGTACTCCTCGGAACCTTGCTTCTTCGAATTCAGTTCCAATTGTGCCGAGCATTTGACGTCGTTGCAGAACTCTCTCTTCTTATAGTCTACATATCCCACTATTGACATAGTTACGCCAGAAAGTCAACACGATAATAAAGTTTGCGCGTGTGTTCCAAGAAAACTAATTATGAGAAACCTGTCTAGATTCTAAAGGACGGGATGGAATGGCCATAGAAGTCCACGTGGAGCTTCGTACAAGGGACACCACAAATGCCGTGGAAAGAGGAGACATAGTATTCATAATAGATGTTCTCCGCTATTCCTCAACAATAATAACCGCTCTAGCGAATGGGGCACTCGAAATTATCCCAACCCCAACAATAAAGAAGGCAAAACAAATGAAACAGCGAAATCCCAATTACATACTTGCAGGGGAAAGGAAAGGCCGAAAGCCCAAAGGTTTTGACCTCGGAAACTCTCCAAGCGAGTTCACTCGCACGAATATCCATGGAAGAGGCATCATTCTGACAACAACCGACGGCACAAAAGCCTTCGAACTTGCGAAAGAAAGCGCAAGACCGGTTCTAGTCGGAGGCTTTCTGAACGCTGAAGCGGTAGGAAAGAAACTATACGAGCTTGCTGACGAGAACAATTGTGGAGTATCGCTGATTGCCTGCGGCAAAAAAGGGAAGCTATCGATTGAGGATTTTGTGTGTACGGGCAGAATTTTGGAGATGATGCCAGTCGAAGAGTTGGCTCCTTCGGATAGCGCTCTTGCAGCCTTAGTCGCGTCCAAGGGGGCAAGGGAAAAAGTCGCGGAGTTGGTTCGGTTAAGTGAGCATGGGAAATATTTGGAAAGGATTGGCTTAGCGAAAGACGTTGAGTTTTGCACGAGAATCAATCGTTATTCTCATGTCCCGATCTTTGATGGTGATAGAATCCGTCTGTGAACTCCACCCTTCCACTGTAGGCTTAAACCGAGTAGGAACATAAGGTAAGCTCGTAGGAATGGAATCAGGGAGCGTCTAGTCGTATGTTTTGGAAGAAGAAAACTGGATTCTCCGACGCGGACTTTAGGATACAATGAATACTGCTTTGTTAGCTAGAAGGATATAACTCAGCTCGCGCGGTTGCCTATCTTGCTCGATCATCAAATGACGGTATTTTGTCGGAATTTTTCGTCGATTTTCATGCAGGCATTCGGCAAAGCAGAGTACATGACCTGAAGCTCCCAACCGAGAAAACAGATCGTTCGAAAGGCGCTATCAGCAGGAAAAATGAGCCCGTACGCTCGCGTGTTGTTATTTCTGCAGCACAAAAAACAACAACATCCGTCTCTCCTAAGGAGCCGCTTTTGATGTGCATAAGCGCGCAAAGTGAATTATTCATTGGTTGACAAAATTTTAATTAAGTCTAACCATAACCCAATGCTGATTAGATTGAAGAAGGTGGCCTGTGGTGGTTAAGCGACATCCGACAAGATATTTGGGCGAGGAATACGAGCGCCTCGTCCGCGAAAGCCTGAACTGGGAACTCAAGGAACTTCAATCGCCGAACGAGCCCGTCTGCACAGTGGATGGTAAGCAGGTGATCATGCTCTGCGCCAACAACTACCTCAACCTCGCCACGCATCCAAGAGTCGTCGAAGCCATGATTAAAGCAACCAGAAAATATGGGGCTGGCGCCGGAAGCGACCGCTCCATCTCCGGAAACATGACAGTTCACGAAGAGCTCGACCAGCGTCTCGCGCAGTTCAAGAATGCACCCGCGTCGCTGACTTACCAGACTGGCTTCATGGCTAATGAGGGTCTCATTCCTCAACTCTGCGGCAGAGGAGACCTTTTCGTGTCAGATGAGCTGAATCATGGCTCCATTATTGATGGTGTGCGGCTGACTCACGCGGATAGGGCTATATTCAAACACAAAGACACAGAGGATCTGGCGCGAGTTATGGATGAAGCCGAGAAGCACAAGCCTCCCTACGAGCACATCTGGATTCTCACAGATGGCGTCTTCAGCATGGACGGCGACCTCGCGCCCCTTCCAGGGATAGCCAAAATCGCAGAGGAGCATGGAGCAGGCGTCTATGTCGATGATGCCCATGGAGAAGGTGTACTCGGGGAAGGTGGACGTGGCATCGTCAGCCACTTCCATCTCAGCCGCGATGAGATACAGATCGAGATGGGAACCTTCTCAAAGGCCTTCGGCGTAATAGGTGGACATATCACGGGCGGCGAGGACCTGCGCAATTTCGCCTACAACAAATCCAGGACCTGGCTCCTCAGTGGTGGGATGCCTCCAGGTGTGGCCGCTGCTTGCACCGCAGCCATAAAGGTCCTTGAGTCAGAGCCGCAGCACGTGAAGAAAGTTTGGGAGAATCGTGAGTATTTCATTAAAGCTATGAAAGACCTTGGATTTGATACGGGGAACAGTGAAACTCCGATCGTGCCCGTTATGTGTGGCGAGAGTAAGAAAGCAAAAGATCTCGCAGATTTCATCTGGGAGAAAGGAGTCTTTGCGCTTCCAATAGTCTATCCCATGGTAGCGCGTGACAAGGCGAGGATAAGAACCCAGCTATGCACTAAACATACCAAAGAGCAGTTAGACAAGGCAGTCGCCGCACTTGAGAAAGGCGGCAAAAAACTCGGACTGATCTAGCGGTCTTCCGCATTTTTTCAGCCGCTAACGTATCCACTGTTCAGGGGCAATGCACTATTTTATTATGACTACAGCATCTCCCTCGTTTACGGGCATGCCCTCGGAGACTCTGATTTCCTGAACGACCCCGCTATTTGTCGCAGTTATCTCATTCTCCATCTTCATGGCTTCCAGGACACACAATGCGTCACCGGTTTTCACAGAGTCCCCCTCCTTGACCAGCACAGAGACGATCTTTCCAGCCATCGGAGCAGTAACGGCTCCCTCCACGACCGGCCTTGTGGCAGACGTCACAACCGGTATAGAACCAGCCGATTCTGGGGCTTTTGGACCGGCCTTTCGTGCCGCCGGTCTTAACTCCGCCTTGAAGGCTACGTCATTCACTTTTATCGGGAAGGATCTCGTCTTTTCGATTCTCTTCAACTCTACATTGTACTCCTTTCCACCGACCTTAATCAAGAACGGCAATGCGGCCTCAAATGGATCCATAAGCTCTGCTTCATAGGATTTATCGTTGACTTTCACCGAAAAGGGGGTACCGCTAACGTGTGTCGTCAGCTCTACTTCGTATGGCGCGTCGTCAATCAGGACGTTATATTTTCTCAGCCTACGCGCCCCACCTAAATCCACGGTACCGCGTCAATTCCTGTCTCCCAGCGAGGCTCCATGCAGAAGACCGTTCAGCCCTCCTGACAGGGATCACCGCGTTGACTCCACTGACGCTGTCTAGGTATGCCACTATGGCAGTTGATAAGGCTGCGATTTCCTGCAACTCCTGTCTCTTTGCGACGCTGATTTTCTCTGTCTTCTCCTTACGTTTCTCTGCTCTCTTCCTGAAGAACTCCATAGCGGGTTTAGGAAAGAGCGCATAGGTTATGCTATCTTCTTCTTTTTTGAAAAGCTGCCTCGCCTCCTTAGGAATGCTCTCCATCATTGGCTCAAGCAGGTCGGCTGGGCGACAGGTTATAACCTCCTCGTCTCCAATTATTTTCTCCATGATCTCCTTATCTAAAGGTGCCGGAGACCTGCCGTAGAATCCCCTGACATAATCCTTAACCTCTTTAGGAATTATCTTGTACCTCTCGCCTGACAGCACGTTGAAGACAGCCTGTGTGCCCACTAGCTGGCTCGTCGGGGTGACCAGTGGAGGATAGCCCAAGTCTTTTCGGACCCTCGGCACTTCCTCTAAGACCTCTTCAAGCCGGTCCATCGCGTTCTGCTCCTTCAGTTGAGAGATCAGATTCGAAAACATCCCGCCTGGAATCTGATGAATCAGAATGGAAGTGTCGACTCTCTCCGACATTGGATCAATGAGATGGATAGGATCATAGTACTTCTGACGCAAGCCCCTAAAATACGCCGATATCTCCGTGAGCAACTTCATGTCAAATCCAGGATCACATGGGGTGTCCTTGAAAGCCGCAGCAACTGTCTCTAGAGGCGGCTGAGAAGTGCCCCACGCCAGAGGAGAAAAAGCCGTGTCTATAATATCAACACCCGCGTCACAAGCCCTCAGGTAAGTCATCAGAGCCATGCCACTGGTGGAATGGCAATGCAGATGCACAGGCAAGCCTACCTCCTTCTTAAGCGCGGAGATTATTTCGTAAGCATCCTTGGGCGCGAGCATCCCAGCCATGTCCTTTATGCAGATCGAGTCGCAGCCCAACTCTGCCAAGCGAGTAGCTATCTCCACGTAGTGTTCAGTCGTGTGCACCGGACTGATCGTGTAGCACACCGACCCTTGGGCATGAGCGCCGACTCTTTTGACGGTCTTGATTGATGTTTCCAAGTTTCGGGTGTCGTTGACCGCATCGAAGATTCGGAATACGTCTATTCCGACTTCCGCCGCGTTTTCGATGAACTTTGTGAGAACGTCATCAGGATAATTCTTGTAGCCAACGATGTTCTGGCCTCTGAGCAGCATCTGGAGAGGAGTCTTCTGTATGTGCTTCTTCAAGGCGCGCATCCGGTCCCATGGGTCCTCGGTCAAGTATCGGATGCACACGTCGAATGTTGCTCCACCCCAGACCTCTAGAGAGAAAAATCCGACCTCATCGATTTTTTCGGCTATCGGAAGCATGGAGTCGGTTCTCATTCTTGTGGCCATCAGAGACTGATGCGCATCTCGGAAGGTAGTATCTGTGATCTTAACAGGTTTTCCCAATGAGACGAACCAACCAGACATTGTGCAGATGAGAAAGAGAGTTCTGAGCTGATATTTTAATGTACTTTTTCTGGGCTATAGGCAAACGAATCTACATCAGACTATTTGATCAAAACCAGTGCGTCTCCTCGGTCGACACCAGCGCCCTCCGAAACCCTAATCTCCTTGACGATTCCAGGCATGGGGGCCGCAATCTCGTTCTCCATTTTCATGGCTTCCAGAACACAGAGTGTGTCGCCTTCTTTCACGGAATCCCCAACTTCGACTTTCAACAAGACAACTCTGCCGGGCATCGACGCGGTAACTACGCTTTTCTCGGTAGTTATTTTCGCAGTGGGTCTTCTCAGAGTTGCTGGCAAGGGTTTCTCTATGATTTTCGGCTGGCTTTTGCTCACAACCTCAAACTCTGCCCTAAACAACTTGTCATTAACCTTAACAGAGAATTGTTTACTCTTATCAACCTCCTCCAACTCAACCCTGTAAGGCTTGCCCCCAATCCTCATAGAAACAGGTGTGCCATAATTGAACTCATTCAAGAGTTCCACTTTGTACACTCTGTCATCAACTTCGACCAGAAAGGGCGATCCCCTATCAATCCTAAGCAACTCAACGCTGTGTCGTTTCCCATTAATGAGAATGTTATGCTTCCTCACCTCGGCATACCCCCATTCCTCAAGATCCCATCAGGGCTCTCCTTCCTGCCATTTTCCATCCAGAGGGCGCTTCGGCGCTCCGTTGTGGAATAACAGCCAATCCTTCTTGTCTATTGCTTAGATAGGCAGCCAGAACAGCCGAAAGGGCAGCTACGTCTTCACCCTCAAACGCCGCCTCCACTGTCAGACTGCCTATTCTCTCTCGAATAAAGTCCGTGTGTATTTCTCCTCTTTGGAAGCATTCATCATCCAATATTTTCTTATGAAAGGGTACAGTTGTTGCGACCCCTTCTATCACGTATTCGTCTAGCGCGTGTTTCATGCGCAAGATGGCTTCATCACGACTTCCACCCCAAACAGCAAGCTTGGCAACGAGGGGATCATAGAAAATGGGGATGTCGTATCCAGCATACAAGCCACTGTCCACCCTGACGCCGGGACCGCCCGGGGCAAGATATCTGGTTATGGTGCCTGGGGAAGGCACAAAGTTGCTGTAGGGATCTTCTGCGTTGATTCGGCAGTTTAAGGCGTGACCTTTCATGGCTATGTCGTCTTGTTCATACTGTAATTCTTCTCCGGCAGCTATGCTCAGCTGCTCTTTAACTATGTCAACTCCGGTAACCATCTCAGTGATTATGTGCTCAACCTGCAACCGCGTGTTCATCTCCAAGAAGTGGAAGTTGTCTTCTCTGTCGACCAAGAACTCTAGGGTGCCTGCACTGTGGTATTTGATGGCCTTTGCGCCTTCTTTCGCGGTCTTCCCCATGACTTTTCGCAATTCTTCGGTCATCATCGGCGACGGTGTCTCTTCGATGAGTTTCTGGTATCTTCTTTGGATGGAACATTCTCTCTCGCCTAAGTGGACGACGTTGCCCTTCTTGTCTGCCAACACTTGAACTTCGATGTGTCTCGGCTGTGTCAACAGCTTTTCAACGTAGACTTCCGAACTTCCGAATGAAGTCTCTGCCTCTAACCGGGCTAGTTCCATCCGCCTTTTTATGTCGCCTTTGCTCTTGACGAATCGCATGCCTTTGCCTCCGCCTCCGTAAACGGCCTTGATTAGAACGGGGTAACCGACTTTCTCCGCCACCTCTGCCACGTCACTCTCATCCCTAGCAGCGCTCATGCTTCCAGGAATCACTGGAACCCCCGCGTTGGCCATTGTTCTGCGAGCTGTCGCCTTGTCGCCCATTTTTCTCAGAACGTCGCTTGTCGGCCCCACAAATTCAATGTCATTGGATTTGCATTTCTCAGCGAATTCCGGAATCTGCGCCAGAAAACCGTATCCGGGGTGAATAGCTTCTGATCCAGATACTTTCGCAACATCAACTATCTTATCGCGGTCCAAGTAGCTTTCAGCGGGCTTTCCAGGTCCTATGCAATAGCATTCATCTGCGTATCGCACATGCAAGGATTCTCGGTCTGCTTCGGAGTATACCGCCACGGCCTTTATTCCCAACTCTCTGCAGGCCCGGATAACCCTTATCGCGATTTCTCCCCGGTTGGCGATTAAGATCTTGTTGAACATAGCCCGCTTCTATCAACCCTTTTGCGCGATTTGAAACAGTATATTCGGACCTCTTTGTTTTTTAGTGTACCTCTTTATTTTCGTTGCGTGCATAAACTCTTTATGGGTTGGCTTATACCAAAGTGCTACAGAAGGAGAAAAGAATGAAAGTGAGATACCGACTCCACAGATTCGACATTGACATGACGAAAGACCAGAGGAACTTAGAACAATTCTTGAATAATTTAGAAGGCGAAGTTGTGGCAATCATCCAAGCGTTAATCCCAAGTTTACCGCTGGGGGAATGGGTGCCAAGGTGAACATCCTTTTAAATGTGGAAAAGAGCGAGTAAGACCAAAAGCCGACTCTCAACTTTCCCTTTTTTTGTTCCAGAGGGCTCAATCAATTGTTTAGAAAAGTGGGGAATAGAGATAGGTCATGTGGGTTCATCTTTCCTTAGTTTTCTAATGCATGCATGGAGTTGTTTCCGTTTCCGGAAGATCTTCGCCCCCTCCACCTCGGTCACGCACTCGAAGCTGGCCTCCACCAGCTGGCGGGCCTCCTCCACATGCATGCCAAAAACGAAAGTGTTGACGCTTCCTGCGAAATTATTATTAGTGGGAAGAAATATTGCCCCGTTGACCCGATTTGCGCAGTTTAGATAAGATGAACGAGGAGCACAAAATTGCTAAGACAATCCACGATTCTTTCAGGTGGGCGCTAACCAAAGATCGAGCACTCTTTGAAAACATCTTTGCACAAGATGATGACTTCTTTACATACTATCCCGACTCCAAGAGCACCGTCGTAGGCTGGAAGCAGTTTGAAAAATTTCTAGAACGTTGGATGGATCCACGAAACAAAGCCAAAGGATTTGACATCAGAGACCTGAGAATCGTGATTTCAAAAGAGGGAGAAGTAGCGTGGTTCTCAGCCATAGTGGATGATGAAGGAGAATTCGATGGAAAGCCGTGGGGTGCGCGAGACATACGATGGACGGGAGTCCTGGAGAAACGCGGCGGAAGTTGGAAGATATGTCAACAGCATATGTCAGAAGCCAACGATAAACGCTCCAAACAAAGGTAATAGGGAGTTTTTATATCCACGGTATTCATGGCTTGCATGCATGCGCCTTGTTGACTGCATATGACTAAAGACAGGGAGGGTATAGAGGCGCGCATGTATGTCTTTCATTTTGACTTTGGTTTGTAATCCTTTC
>Ga0209636_10008289_pt1 | contig 10585 bp, 11 predicted proteins | sample DeeMarSWOR152_54_FD_187464 | JGI IMG/M metagenome (GOLD analysis project Ga0209636, IMG submission 187464) | Marine sediment microbial communities from White Oak River estuary, North Carolina - WOR-1-52-54 (SPAdes) (version 2) | ecosystem: Environmental > Aquatic > Marine > Intertidal zone >... | reverse complement strand
GAAATATTCTTTTAGGATGTTCTTAAGAGACGTTATCAAGCTTAGGAGATCATTCAAGGTAGAGGATTTAGTTGCATACTGTAGTGAAGAAACGGTTAAAAATTATATTGAGATTCTTTTAGACAGAGGTATTTTAGAGGGTATGGATTCATTCAGGTATAGATTATTGTCAGATTCTGTTGTAAGTTTTGGAGACACACTCGAATGGTTTATTGCAAAGATTTTTGAAAAAGAGTTTTACTCCATATCTTCATGGGGGATAAATATTAGCAATACTCAAAGAGGGGGAGATTTTGATGTGATCTCTTTTGTTGAAGGAAATTTTATATATTCAGAGATTAAATCTTCTCCTCCAAAGCATATTGAAATCAACGAGATCTCATCTTTTTTGGATCGGATTGAAGACTTACAGCCTGATCTGTCAATATTCTTTGAGGATACTGAGTTAAGATTAAGCGACAAAATCGTTCCTATGTTTCAAGAGGAGTTAGAGAGAAGAAGCAAAGGATATGGAAAAAAGAGATTTTCGATTAGGGGTTTTGTTGAAGAGGGGGATAATATATTTCATATTAATGAAAAGATATTTATTATAAATAGCAAACCAGATGTCATTAGAAATTTGGGATTTTTGCTACAGTACTTTTTGAAGAATAAAAATACTATAAACTGGATCAGAGAAGCAGAGTGTTGAAAATTTTATTCGTATGCACGGGGAATATATGTAGAAGCCCAATGGCTGAAGGAATAATGAAGAAGAAATTAAAACTGATGAAGATAAGAGATATTGCTGTATCCTCTGCAGGCATAAGTGCATTCGACAGTAGTAAGGCATCTAAAAAAGCAGTGGAGATTTCTCAACAAGGAGGAGTTGATATTTCAGAACATAAGGCTAGGGCAATCGATGAAGATATCGTTGAGAGGGCTGATATGATTTTAGTGATGGATTCCATTCAAAAGGAAGAGCTTTTAACAAATTTTCCAAAGTCGAGTAATAAAATATATTTCCTAGGGAGTTTTCTAAATGAAAATGAAGAAGAAAGAGAAATCCTCGATCCTTATGGTTTGTCTATTTATAACTACAGGCTGTGTTTTGGCGAATTAAATATGGCTATTGAGGGTCTTTTAGATTTTATAATGAAAAATAAGAACAATAGTAATCAATGAAATAAAAAGGAGAGGTGACAAATGAACTCAGATAAAATGCCAAAAGAATTTGAAGAGTTATCAAAAGCAATTAGCGATGCGATAACGAATTCAAAATCAGTAATGAAGATAATTAATAGACTGCGTAAAAAAGATCAAATAAGTTCTGAGAGCTTTTTGGTTTTGATTATGAAAATGCAGTTGTTGAATGATCTCAAAAAAAAGGATTCTGCATTTCATGAAAAAGAATTTCCTCTTCCTCAACTTCCTTTGGATACTTCTCAATATATTGATGGGGAAAAATTAACACCCAGTGAATTAGCTTTTCAAGAATATTGTGCGAAGATTTTTGATGAAAAGACTTGGTTAAAAAAATTAGGATTGATATTAAAAGACGATGATAAAGAAGATGACAAATAAAAAACACCTAATTTTTATTTTTATCAATCCCTTCATCAATTTTTACTTTAATGTTCTTTAAGTCCAATCTTTTTAATACCTTATGTATCTATCATATAATTTTTTCTTGTATTCAAAATATGGTTGTGTTAGTGTCTAAAAAATTTATCTGGATGAAATTTTCTTTATTGTAATTCTTATTCAATGAATATGACAACTGATAATGATATAAATGATCTTATAAAATTAGTAGGTAATGTATTCGATGCCTTTACTTCTGCCTTATTTTTGGTTAATGAGACAAAGTCTAAGGTTATTTTAAAAGCCTATCATTCTCTTAGCCAAAATATTGTTGAGAGTACGACGATTAAATTTGGTCAAGGATTAGTTGGATGGGTTGCTCAAAACGAAGAGAGCCTAAATGTTTCTAAATTTAAACATGATACAAAGACACTTCAGTTTTACTCTATTGATGAAGAGATTAAATCTTTTATGGCAGTTCCTGTTTTTCTCTCTGGACTTGTAGGGGTGTTGTGTGTAGACAGTAAAAAGAGTTATGTTTTTACCTCAAAGATGCAAAAATTACTTATAGGTTTTGCGGAGCAGTTTTCTCGCTTGATATATCATTCCAGAGAAAAGGAGCAGAAAGGAAAGAGTAGTGCAGATATAAAATCAATTTATGAATTTTGCAAAAAGATATCTTCTGCTAATAATGTAGAAAAGATTCTCAATTTTTTATGTAATCTTTCAGATAAGATTATATCCTACGATGGTTTCTTTATATCACTTATAGATGATGAAGATAGGAAATATAAAGTAGTAAAATCTTTTGGCTTTGATTCTGATTGTAAAGGAATAACCATATCTTCCCAGCATAGCTTAATGGGATGGGTTATCAGAAACGGCTCCACTCTCAATATTTCCAATCTCGCACAAGAGTCAAAAAAGACCTATATATGCTCTCCTTACGAACCAAGTTTAAATGTGAAATCTTTTTTAGGTATTCCTCTTCAAGTAGAAAATAGAATCCTTGGTGTATTAGGCTTTACCAGAAACGAAAGTGATGGTTTTAATAATAATGATATACAAGTAGCATCAATCATAGGTTATCATGTTTCCATTGCTTTAGCTCATGCAAAACTTAATGAAAAGTGGAATAGCTTAGAATTTATTGATAGCGTAACCGACTTTTATAATATAAGATATTTTCATGAAAATATTGAAAAAATATTAAATAAAGCATCCAAAAAACTTTATAAACTTGCACTCTTTTTTATTGAAATTGACCAACTTGAAAGAATAAAAGAGAGATTTGGATATGGTGTCAGGGACGGGGTTATAAAACAGGTAGCGGAAGTTCTGAGGGGTTTTCTCGGAAAAGAAGATTTGTCAGTAAGATATAGTGAGAACAACTTCCTCTTGTTAATACAAGATATTGATTTAGATAAAGCTGAAGGAAAAGGCGAGAAAATTAGAGAGATACTTGAACAGGCGATTTTTGTGTCAAAAGATAAAGAAGTAAATGCAACGGTGAGTATAGGGATTTCTTTATATCCTGACGATGGAAATACGAAACAGGGATTGATAGATAAAGCTATTCTTGCCCTTATGACGGCAAAGAAATCCGGGATGAATCGAGTCTGTAGCTATAAGAAGATAAGGGGAACTATAGTTTCTCCAAAGTGAGGAAGGCAAATAATGATTTTAGACAATATCTTCAGTTTTTTTTCAAAGGATATGGCCATTGATCTGGGAACAGCCAATACATTAATCCACATTAAAAATGAAGGTATTGTTTTAGATGAACCTTCCATGGTGGCTATCTCAAGAAAAGACGATGAAATCATTGCAATAGGGAGAGAAGCTAAGGAGATGTATGGGAAAACTCCTGATACAATCAAGACCATCAGGCCAATGAAAGATGGGGTTATTGCCGATTTCGAAATCACCCAGAGGATGATAAAGTATTTTATTCAAAAAATTCATAATCGAAAAAGCCTTCTCCATCCTCAAACAATTATAGCGATTCCTTCAGGGATCACACAGGTAGAAAAGAGGGCTGTTATTGATTCTGCAGAACAATCAGGTGTTCGGAAGGTACATCTCGTAGAAGAACCTATGGCAGCAGCTATAGGTTCTAAGTTGCCCATAGATAAGGCCATTGGAAATATGGTGATTGATATAGGAGGAGGCACGACAGAGGTAGCGGTGATTTCCAAATCAGCCATTGCCTATAGTGAATCGATTAGGATTGCGGGAGATGAGATGGATGAGGCAGTTGCTCACTTTATTAAGAAACGATATAACCTTGATATAGGTATATTTGAAGCTGAGAGAGTTAAGATGGAGATTGGTTCAGCCTTTACTTTAAAAAATAAGTTAGAAACTGTGATCAGGGGAATCGATTTAGTTAAAGGTATCCCAAAAGAGATAAAGGTTGATGATGAAGCAATTCGGGAATCTTTAGATGAACCTGTTTCTTCTATAGTCAATGCTATCAAGAAGGCTTTAGAAAAGATTACTCCTGAGTTTGCAAGAGAGATAATGAGTAGAGGAGTTGTATTGGCAGGGGGAGGTTCTCTTTTGAAGGGTTTAGGGCCAAGACTCCATAAGGAGACCAATCTTCGTATATACAGAGCCAACGATCCTTTAAAAGCGGTGGTAAGAGGAGCTGGCGAAATATTGGAAAACTTTAAAGAAATGAGAAAGGTCTGTATTAATTAAAAATCTTCTTCTTTACTAATGAGCTCCATGAATTCCATTCTTGTTTCCTGCCTGCTTTTAAAAGCCCCCAGCATTGCACTCGTTGTAGCTACAGTGTTTTGCTTTTCAACCCCTCTCATAATCATACAGAGATGTTTGGCTTCTATAACGACAGCAACCCCTTTTGGCTTGAGTATGTCTTGAAGGTTTTGAGCAATCTCAGAAGTCAGTCTTTCCTGAACCTGTAGTCTCCTTGCAAAGACTTCTACTAATCTTGGAATTTTGCTCAGACCAATTAATTTACCATCAGGAATGTAGGCCACATGGCATTTTCCAAAAAAGGGAAGGAGGTGGTGTTCACAAAGACTGAATATGTCTATCCCTTTTACAATGACCATTTCATCATATTTTTCTTCATATAAGGCACCATTTAATAATTCGGCTATGTCTTGCTTGTATCCTTTTGTAAGAAACTTAAAAGTATCTTCAACTCTTTTGGGGGTGCCTTTAAGACCCTGTCTATCAGGGTCTTCACCAATCCCTTCTAATATTTCTCTTATTATTTTTTGCATATTAGTCTCCTTTATAAATAACGTAGTTATTTCCAGACTCATATATTTTGATTTTGTAAAGTTCTCCCTTTGGAATTTTATCCTTTAAAATTTCCCAGAATTTTTTAGCAAGGTTTTCCATGGTCGGAATAGTATCTTTCAAGAAATCCACATCTAAATTGAGGTTCTTGTGATCAACCTTATCTATGATCTCTTTTTTTGCTACATCCTCAAGATCGTCGATATTGATTATCATCCCTGTCCTTTCATCGATCTTACCCTTTACGGTAATTTCTAAAGTATAAAAGTGTCCGTGTCCATGAGGATTACTACACTTTCCATATATCTCTCTATTCTCTTCTTCACTTAGTTTTGGATTGAAGAGTCTGTGAGCAGCACTAAAACTCATTTTTTTTGTAACAAACATTTCAAAAATATCCTTAACATACTAATTTTTTATTAAATAAAGATGACCTTTCTATCGTTAATCCAATCTTCGATTGAACTTATTGTCTTTTTATGTATTTTATTGAAATCAGCCTCATTTGGCAAGAAACTTCTGCCCTTGGCAGGGGGGTCATTTATTTATGGAGGGATTTCCCATATTTTCTTTACCTTTCTTGCTCACCCAAGAAAGGTATTTAAAGAAGGTGCCCCCTGCTTTTTTTAACGGCGTTTTTCTGCACGGTTATGTCCTTTTCTTGCTCGTCCAAGAAACGAACCAAAGAAGGCAGAGATTAGGATTTTTTGAAAAAATAATCTTTCAGTCCTGCAGTAGCGTTTTGGCTTTAAACTTCTTCCAATGGCTTTGTCCCTTTTTTGCTCGTCCAAAAAAGGGACGGAAAAAAGGACGCCCCCGTCGATTTTTTTAACGGCTTCTGCCTTCACTCGCTCAGACGGTAAAAGAAACTCGCTACGCTCAAACATCTTTCACCGTTCAGCCTCGCTGTCGCTCGGCTTCACTGTCCCGTTCGCTAGGCCGCTCGCTTATTTGCCCGCCTGGGCCGGCGGGCATACTGGCTTGGCCGCCAGCATTTCTTATGCAGTGGTACGATTCGGCTTTTCGTGTTTGGCGCATTTTGGGCGGCGGCGAAAAAAATATAAAAAGGTGTTTTTGCTCGGTTTCGTCCACCCCAGCCGCCAGTAGTTATTCATAGAAGAATATCTGGCGGCTGGGAAGCCGAATCTATCGTGACGGCAGAGCGTGGTTGAAAATCCCCCCAGCAAAGCAGTCTTTATTCCTAAAGGGAGGATTCGCACTGCTCGGGGCTCACCTCGAAGTTTCGGGATTCACCTACTGGAGTTTACCCCGAACTGAACTTTGGTTTGGTTCAAAGCTCAAAGTCTGTTTTTCCCCTTAAAATTTCTTCTTAAAAATTTACTTGATATTTTTTCTTGATTTTGATATAAAGACATTCGAATATGATAATATCATAAGGAGGGCCAAATGAGGGCTTTAGATTACAGGGGAGTATCTAATTTTTTTAAGGCGCTTTCCCACCCCACCCGCATTATGATAGTTACGGAGTTGTTGAGGGCTGAGAAATGTGTCAGCGATATAAGAGAATTGATTAAAGTGAAACAGCCGAATATTTCTCAGCACTTGGGTATCTTGAAGGCAAGCGGTATTGTTGACTGGATTCAGCAGGGAAAGAGAAAATGTTATTTTTTGAAGAATCCTCAGTTGATAAAAGATATTTTAAAGGCATTAAAAAAGTAGGAGAAAATATGGCTATAGAAAATACGAAAGTTAAAATCGAGAAAGCCTTAAAAAAAATTGAACATCCAGAAATTAGCTCTACTCTTTTTGACTTGGGAATGATTAAGGATATAGATATAAAAGAAGATAAAGTTACACTCATTTTAAAAGTGCCAATGCTGGATATCCCCATTAAAGATTATTTAATTAATGATATTAAATCTGCTGTAAAGAAAGAAAATAAAAAGGTAGAAGTTGAGATAAATATAGAAGAAATGAACGAGGATGAGCGGGCAAAGTTTATGAAAGAGGCGAAAGAAGCCTGGCGTGGGTAAATAATATTTGAAAAATAGCAGAGGGGAAGATGGAACATCGAGATTTAATTATAATAGGCGCAGGCCCGGCAGGCCTTGGTACGGGTATATATGCTGGTTATTATGGACTGAAGGCATTAATTTTTGAGGAGAATATTCCAGGAGGTTTAGCCGCGGAAATTCCTTTGTTGGAGAACTATCCGGGTTTTACCGAAGGGATTAGCGGTAGAAGTTTAATTGATAGAATGGTTGAGCAGTGTAAAAAATCCGAAATAGAAATACATCAGTTTGAGAAGGTCGCCAAGTTGAATCTTGAAGGTAGAGAAAAGATGGTAGAAACAGATAAATCTAGATATACAGCCAACGCCGTAATTATTGCTTCAGGAAGGCGTCCGAAGGTACTTGGTGTACCGGGTGAGAATAAGCTGCGTGGCAAAGGGGTTAGCTATTGTGCCGTATGCGATAGAGCCTTTTTTAAAAATAAAAAGGTAACTGTAATAGGAGAAGGGTCTCCGGCGGCAGAGGTTGCATTATACTTGGCTGAATCGGTGTCATCGGTGGTTTTGATATGTTTAAGGCCCAGAATAGAAGCAGAGAAGATTCTTGTAGAAAGGCTGACAGGAAAAAGAATAGAGGTTTTAACTAATATGGAGATAAGGGAAATTAAGGGAGATATTAAAGTAAAAAGTGTCGTTTTGTCTGATAAGAAAACCGGCGATACTAAGGAAATAGAGACTGATGGTGTATTTTTTCAATTAGAAGAGATCCCCAATAGTCAATTGGCAGAAAAGGCTGAAATAAAAGTAGATGAAAAAGGTTATATCATTGTTGACGGAAGAGGGAGAACTAATATCAATAATGTATATGCAGTTGGCGATGTAACTAATCATTCTGTAAAACAGGTAATAACAGCTGTTGCCCAAGCAGAGGCAGCGGTTAATGATATATTTGAGAAGAGAGGCGTTTAAACTAAAGGAGGCAGTATGAGCAAGATAGTAAAAGTTACGGATCAAAATTTTGAGGAGGAGGTTTTAAACTCTGACCTTCCCACAGAGGTTGATTTCTGGGCGCCGTGGTGTGGTCCCTGCAGGATGGTTATACCGATATACGAAAAACTCTCCGAGGAGTATGAAGGCAGATTTAAATTCTGCATGGTTAATGTGGATGAAAACCAGCAAACAGCAGCGAAATATCAGATTATGAGTATACCCATGCAGAAGTATTTCACTAATGGTGAGAGTGTTGATGAAATCCTCGGCGCGGTCCCGGAGCATACGATTAGGACAATGGTTGAAGATATTCTTAAGAAGTTCCCAACCGATGAGAAGGGCAGGCTCAAAGTGCTTTTAACCTCGTGGGCTGAGCACAACAAAAAACACCGGGAGAAATTCAACAAATGGGTGGAGAAAGTTAATAACTTAAGTGGCAACCCAAGTTATGAGAGCGTATTATCAGCAACACAAGAGATGGAAAAAGCTAATGAGAGACTATCCCAAGTATTGATAGAATTACAAAGAGGGGAATAAATAAAGTAGAAGCCGAATCCTTGGGCGGGACGAGATTTTAATTCTGGATATGAACGCGGGGGCAGAACACTTGGGCCAACGTTCAGGACATTAATGTTTGCTATTCAGAACTTAGAGGCACTATAGATGTCCAGCAGATAAAAAGCAAGATGGAGGAATTCTTTACAAAGGGGACTATTGAAAAACGGCACAGGATAAAAAGGAAAAACGGATAGGTGTTTCTATTTGCCATTGCGGTAAGAATATTGGCAGTGGTGTAGATATAAAGGCTTTGGTTGAGAGTTCAGGAAAGCTTGAAGGGGTTGTTTTTGTTACAGATAATAAGTTTTCCTGTTCTGAAGAAGGGCAGATTGCCATTCAGAATGCTATAAAGGATAATAATTTGGATAGAATTGTTGTTGTTGCCTGTGATCCTAGTTTGCATTTGATGACTTTTCAACGATGCACAAAGCATTTGGGAATAGACCCTGCGTTTGTAGATTTAATCGATATTAGAAAATGGACTATGTTTGGTAGCCCAAGCAAGGTCGATAAAGATCAGGCTTTAGATAATTCCAAAAGGCTTATCGAGCAAGCTGTAAAAAGAATGCGCTTAAAGCGGATAATCCCCAAGATTACCGTAGAGGTTAATTCGTCAGTTTTAGTGATTGGAGGAGGGGTGGCCGGGTTAGAAGCCTCATTAGATTTAGCGGACAAAGGGTATAAGGTGCACCTTGTAGAACGATTGCCGACTATTGGAGGGAAAATGGCATTACTCTATAAAGTTTTTCCCACAAATGACTGCGCTCCTTGCATATTAGCTCCTAAGACTGCATATGCTAATATCCATCCGAATATAAATTTATTAACTAATTCAGAAGCGACAAATGTAGAAGGCCATATAGGTAATTTCAGCGTTGTGGTTAATCGAAACCCCAGATACGTTGATGAAAAAAAGTGTACTGGCTGTGGGTTATGTATTGAAAAATGTCCTGCAAAAGTAGTTGATAATGAATATTCAAGAGGCCTAGGTGAGCGTAAAGCAATATATATACCTTATGATCAGGCAATACCCAGAAAAGCGGTTATAGACGTCCAGAATTGCCTTTATTTTCAGAAAGGTGTTTGTAGATTATGTGAGAAGGTTTGTCCTGCTTCAGCAATAGATTTTAAACAGCGGCCTAAAGCAATAGAGTTGAAAGTAGGCGCCATTATTGTAGCCACCGGTTTTGATGAGTATAATCCCGCTCAGAAGATCGAGTATGGATATGAACGATATGGTAATGTTATCACTCAATTTCAGCTGGCAAGGCTTCTGGATATAGACGGGCCTACGAGAGGTAAACTTTTAAGGCCCACTGATAGAAAGGAGCCGCGGAGTGTTGTGATGATTCAATGTGTGGGCTCAAGGGATGAAAATGCGAATGGATACTGTTCTTCCGTTTGTTGCATGTATGCCTTAAAACATGCCCAGATAATAAAGGAGATGGTTTTGCCTGATACTCAAGTTTACATTTCTTATATAGATATGCGTACTACTGGCAAGGGATTTGAGGAATATTACAAGCGCACAAGAGAGATTGGCGTTAATTTCATCCATGGCAGGCCTGCTGAGGTCATTGAGGATGATAAGACAAAAAACCTTATTTTGAAAGTTGAAGATCCTGATATAGGTGCGCTTCTTAGGTTGGAAGTAGATTTGGTTGTGTTGTCTTGCGCAACTATCCCATCTAAGGGTACAAAACAACTTGCAGAGCTTTTAGGTATAAATTTAGACGGAAATGGCTTTTTCAAGGAAGTCCATCCTAAACTTCGGCTTGTTGAGACGAATGTTAGAGGTATTTATATCTGTGGTTCGGCGCAAGGGCCTAAAGATATTCCTGATTCAATTGTGCAGGCAAAAGCGGCTGCTTCTTGCGTAGACAGTGAATTAAGGAAAGGTGAAATACAACTTCCCGAATTTATTGTAAAGACAAAAAAGACAAATTAAGGAGATTACAGCTATGGCAGAGGTTTATATAGAAGATTTTATGTCTCCCGGCTGTGTTGGTTGTCCGGCAGTGAAGGAAATGCTTAAAAGTTTATCTGAAGAGTTAAGCGGTGAGATAACAGTAGAAGAAGTCGATATTACTGTTGACACCACAAGAGCTGCTCAATACGGAATTATGTCTGTTCCTGCTATAGCTATTAACGGTGTTCTTAAATTTATGGGGGTGCCGGAAAAGCAAGAGTTAAAAAAAGCGCTTATGGAGGAACTTGAGAGAGATGAGT
>Ga0209636_10008287_pt1 | contig 10587 bp, 8 predicted proteins | sample DeeMarSWOR152_54_FD_187464 | JGI IMG/M metagenome (GOLD analysis project Ga0209636, IMG submission 187464) | Marine sediment microbial communities from White Oak River estuary, North Carolina - WOR-1-52-54 (SPAdes) (version 2) | ecosystem: Environmental > Aquatic > Marine > Intertidal zone >... | reverse complement strand
TGTCGGCCGCAAATTTTGTCTCTACAGCATTGAATAATACGAGTTGCTCTTTGAGAGATAGTTCTGACCAAGCCTCTGCAATATCAGCAGGTTCAAAATATGATGTTACTTTTCTGATAGCACCTTTCTTTTTAGAAGCAATTAATTCTTTAATTTCGGGTAGTAGTGCACGCATTGGGATAGTTTACTCCAAAAAGCATTCTCGTCAATAGGTGACGGGCTCATCATACCAGTGTCAGGGGTTGACACTAATGTTTAGCTTGCTATAATACAATAATGAACAAGATCTTCAAACGCGATGGTTCACTCGCTGATTTTAATCCCAAAAAGATTTATACAGCAATAGAAAAAGCTTTGATGGCGACCGAGGAAGATATCTCTCTCGCAAAAAAGATCGGTGATGAAGTTATTACTGAGTTGCAGACTATATTTGGCACACACAGTCCTACTGTTGAAGATATTCAAGATCTTGTAGAGAAACATTTAATCAAGAACGGGAAATATGAGACTGCAAAGGCATATATTATCTATCGACAATCACGGACTGCTCTACGACAGCACAAAGAAATACTCGGCGTCAAAGATACACTCAAGCTTTCGTTAAATAGTATACGGATCTTAGAGGAACGGTACCTCCTCCGAGATGCTGAAGGCAAAATAATAGAGACTCCTGCTGAAATGCTTAGAAGAGTCGCAAAGGCAGTCTCCCAGGCTGACAGCAATTATGGGATGGATCCGTTAGAGACCGAAGAACGTTTCTACGACGCGATGTCGCATTTCGAATTCCTTCCTAACTCACCTGCTCTGATGAATGCGGGCACTAATTTGGGGCAGCTGTCAGCGTGTTTTGTTCTACCGATCGGAGATTCTTTGACGGAAATCTTTGATGCGTTAAAATACGCAGCAATAATCCATCAGTCAGGAGGTGGAACCGGATTCTCCTTCTCCAAAATCAGGCCAAAGGGTGATGTCGTGAGATCGACCATGGGTATTGCCTCTGGTCCTGTTTCTTTTATGAGAATATTTGATCGTGCTACAGAGATAATAAAACAGGGTGGCAAACGGCGAGGTGCTAATATTGGTGTTCTTTCTTTTGATCATCCAGATATTCTCGAATTCATCAAAGTTAAGGAAAAAGAAGGTGAGTTAGATAATTTTAATATTTCGGTGTCTGTTACTGACGATTTTATCTCAAAAGTAAGAAACAATCAAAATTTCGAGATAGTCAATCCGAGAAATGGAAGAGTGCTAAAAATCTTAAATGCAAAGGACGTCTTCAACCTCATGGTTATGAGTGCATGGAGGTGCGGTGATCCTGGTATTATATATATTGACGAAATAAACAATAGAAATCCCACACCTGACATAGGAAAGATCGACACCACGAATCCCTGTGGTGAGGTGCCGCTCTTACCATATGAGTCCTGCAATCTTGGTTCTATAAATGTGTTGAATATGTTTACTAACGAAGAATTTGACTACAAGAAATTAGGTGAGACAGTTCAGGCTGGAGTACACTTCCTCGATAATGTGATTGATGTGAATCGTTATCCGCTTTCCTATATCGAAAAAATAACGAAGGGTAATAGAAAAATCGGACTCGGCATCATGGGATTTGCTGATTGTCTTGTGCGATTGAACATACCTTACAATTCACAGCGGGCACTTGATTTTGCTGAAGAACTGATGAGTTTTGTTCAGAATGAGGCTCGAAAAGCATCACGTGCGTTAGCCGAAAAACGCGGTTCATTTCCCTACATTGAGAAATCAATCTTTAAGGACACAGGACCCATGAGAAATGCAACAGTTACGTCAATAGCACCAACAGGCACCATTAGCACGATCGCCAACATCTCTTCAGGAATTGAACCCCTCTTTTCTGTTGGTTATCTTCGTAATGCACTGGAGACAACTTTTTTAGTGATTAATCCAATGTTTGAGAGAGTTGCTCGGGAACGCGGATTTTATTCTTCAGAACTTATGGCACAAGTTGTCAGAGAGGGAACCATACAGCGCATTAAACATATTCCCGAAGATGTCAGAAGACTATTTCCCACGGCTCATGACATATTGCCAGAGTTTCATGTCAAGATGCAGGCTGTGTTTCAGAAGTATGTAGATAATGCAGTAAGCAAGACGATCAACTTACCTGAGGATGCTACTCTTGAACAAGCAGCATCAGTTTTTTTATTGGCGAATAAACTGAGGTGCAAAGGGTGTACTATCTACAGATATGGTAGCAAGAGAAGACAGGCACTCGAATTCGGTGATATTGACTTAGATGATGTCTGTTTGCCAGGTGTATGCAATTACTAGAGAAATATCTGTGAGAGATGAGACATGTCTTGGCTGAAAACAAAGAGGATTAGCACATTTACCAAAAAACCGTATGCCGGAAATCCGGCATGGGTGGTTATCGGCGCTGATATTTCCGTAGATGAGAGAAAGCTTGCCCGTTTGGCAAGAGAGTTAAATCCAATTTCTGGTGCTGTATTTGTCTTCCCTGGCGGAGACAACGCTGACGTATGTCTCCGTTTCTTCAGTCAATCTGAGGAAATGAACTTTTCGGGACATAGCACTATTGCCGCTTATATTGGAATAGAAGGAGAAAGTCTAATCGAACTCGTTGAGCCAACTACTACTATCCGACAGAAGACAAAGACTGCTATACAGCATCTTGATCTGCGGATAAAGAATCAGAAAATCGAAAGAGTTACTGTTTCCCTTCCTGTTCCACAGTTCATTAGTACAGCAATAGATGTGAAACAGATCGCGCGATTGTTCGGCATAGCACCAGTGCATATAGTGAATACGACATATCCAGTCAATGTTGTTGCTCTCTCTGGATGCGCTGATATTATTGTTCCAGTCGAATCACGCGCTATACTCTTGAATATTGAGCCGAATTTCCACCTAATGAAGAATTACTGTAATCGCTCTCGAATCACTGGGATCGTACTCTACTGCCTCGATACCATCGATGATAGAAATACAGCACACATGCGATACTTTGCGCCATCAGTTGGAATAGATGAGGAACCAGTATCTGGTGGTGCAGGTGCAGCATTAGGTTGCTACTTAGTGCAGAATCGTCTCGTTCCTGTCGAAAAAATGAATCGGCTCGTGATGGAGCAAGGCTATGCCATGAAGCATCCTGGCATTGTATATGTACACGTGTACAGAGAAAAGAATCAGATAAATAAAGTAACATTCGGAGGCCAAGGTGTAGTCACCTTTGAGGGTCGTATATTACTGCCCCAAGACTAAATTTTCGATTGACACACTGTTTAACTTAGATATACTTTAGCCATGCGAGATATATGGGAGAGTAGGACTTCATTTGTTTTAGCATCAATAGGTTCAGCAATCGGGTTGGGAAATATATGGCGTTTCCCATATGTGTGTTATGCAAATGGTGGTGGTGCATTTTTGATTCCGTATCTTATTGCATTGTTAACCGCAGGAATTCCTCTCATGATTCTCGAGTTCTCACTCGGACACAAAATCTCACGGCCAGCACCTGTAGCACTTGGTAGTATTAAAAAAGGTTTTGAAGTACTCGGTTGGTTCGCCTTGCTCATTGGCTTTGGAATTGTTACCTATTATGCAGTAGTGATGGGTTGGTGCTTTAATTACCTTGGTTTCTCATTCAACCTCGCCTGGGGTCAGGACACACAATCCTTTTTCTTCAACCAATTTCTGAAACTCTCTGAATCGCCTCTGCACATTGGTGGAATCCAATGGATGATAGTAATTGGTTTGGTGCTGACATGGATATGCGTGGTTGCATCCATCTGGAAGGGTCCAAAGACAGTGGGTAAAGTTGTTTATTTCACGGTAACCATTCCGTGGATTATTTTGATTGTATTGGTCATCAGAGGAATCACCCTGCCTGGTGCAATTGAAGGTCTAAAATTCTACCTTACACCGAAATTTAGTGCGCTCTTGGACTACAAAGTCTGGTTGGCTGCTTATTCTCAGGTCTTTTTTTCCCTCACGGTCGGTTTTGGTGTTCAGATAACGTACGCTAGTTTTCTTCCCAAGAAAGCAGATGTAGTAAACAATGCATTTCTCGTTAGCCTTGCGAATAATGCTACTTCATTTATTGGTGGCTTCGCGGTATTCTCAACACTCGGATACTATGCATACCAAACTGGTTTACCAGTGAGTGAAGTAGTAAAATCTGGGCCTCATCTTGCTTTTGTTACGTATCCTACGATTATAAGCCTATTACCCTTTGCCGCGAGTATCTTTGGTATTCTCTTCTTTCTCATGCTTCTTACACTCGGCATTGATTCGGCATTCTCACTCGTTGAGGCTGGAGCAGCTTCACTGATTGATAAATTTAAACTGAAGCGTGTGCACGTCAATATAGGATTTGGCATTATTGCTCTCATAATAGGACTTATCTACACAACGAGAAGCGGCCTTTACTGGCTTGATATAGTTGATCATTTTATGAACAACTACGGTCTCCTTGTTGTTGGATTGTTGCAGTGTATTGCGATTGGTTATTTTTACAATACACGAGAGATGAGGGAATATGCAAATAATAAATCTGATTTCACGATAAGTGCATGGTGGGATATTTGTATTAAATATTTGACACCCATAGTAGTTGCTGCTCTTCTGGTTATCAATATAATTGATCGTCTCAAAGCGCCTTACGGTGCTGACTTTGACCCACCGTATACTCGCACTATGGAGTTTCTTGGTGGATGGCTCGTTTTGATCATCTTTATAATTGTTGCGGTTATGTTGTATAAGAAACGAGGAAAACAATAATGCCTCTCTCTGCTTGGATAATGCTTGCCGTTGCCGCTCTGATTCTCTTTGGTGGTATTGTAGTGTGTCTATTGAAAATAAGACGTAAGTAGTTAGATTCTATACCGCTTTACACCTTCCTCGTAGAGGTCACCGCCATGGGCATCATTTGCAACAATCACGGGAAAATCCTCGACTTCGAGTTCCCGTATTGCTTCTGGTCCTAAATCCTCATAGGCAATAATTTTCACTGATTTTATCTGCTTCGAGATTAAGGCTGCAGCGCCGCCCGTGATCGAAAAATAGACTGCCTTACTTGTCTTCATAGCATCCCTGACCTCTTTTGACCGTATACCTTTGCCTATCATTCCTTTCAGTCCCTTTTCGAGAAGGAGAGGAGTGTAGGGATCCATTCTTCCTGAAGTTGTTGGCCCTGCAGGGCCAATAACATATCCTGGTTTTGCGGGGGCAGGTCCTACATAATAGATGATTTGACCCTTAATATCAATGGGCAGGGGTTCACCCTTTGTTGCAAGTTCATAGAGCCTTTTGTGTGCAGCATCCCTTCCAGTAAGAATCTTGCCAGTTATGAGAACGCTATCTCCAATCTTTAATTTCATAATATCTTCATCACTTAACGGTGGTGTGATTTTAATTGCTTCTGCCATTTTTCCTCCTTAAATAAGTACTATCTTTACGTTAGTAGGTGTATGGCGACGAGGCCCGTATCGTTTGCATCAATGGGTTATGGTTTTAGTTTGTTACCATAGCCATTAGACGAAACGGGTCCCGTTAGAAATCAGTATGCTCATAAATATTCAGACCGATATAGGAGACCCAATGTCGTACGTGATCTGCAACATAATTTGGGTCTTTTATCTAACGAGACGGGCATCATTGCCGTAACCCAATCACGAGACCATTACATAATTGCACTTTTATGTCTTGCAGCATGGCAGTTAAGGTTTACTGCCATAGGAAATGAGGCGATATGCCTGGGATGAACCTCGATGAAGACATCGAGCGCCGTTATTCTACCACCGAGACCCATTGGACCTATTCCAAGATTGTTTATCTTCTCAAGGAGTTCTCGCTCGACATCGGCGTAGAACGGGTCAGGATTTCTTTGACCAATGTCTCTCAAGAGCGCCTTCTTTGCCAGGAATGCTACATATTCAAATGTGCCACCAATTCCTATGCCAACAACAATTGGTGGGCATGGATTAGCACTGGAGCGAATCACGTGGTCAATCACAAAGTTTTTTACGCCTTCAATGCCATCGGCTGGTTTTCCCATTTTGACTGTACTCATATTTTCGCTTCCACCACCCTTTGGTGCTATTGTGATCTTTATTTTATCTCCAGGGACAATCGTCGTATGAATAATGGCTGGCGTATTATCTCCGGTATTCTTACCCTTGATTGGGTCAGCGAGAATCGATTTTCTGAGATAACCTTCCGTGTATCCTTTTCTCACACCTTCATTAATTGCCTTAGTGATATTCCCCTTGACACATACATCGTCGCCCAGTTCAAGAAAAACCACTGCAAATCCACAATCCTGACAAATCGGAACCTTCTCAGTCTTGGCGATCTCAGCATTTTTCAGTAGTTGATTGATTATATCTTTACCGGTCGGCGACTCTTCATTTTCTAACCCTTTTTTAAAAGCGTTGATGACATCTTCACCCAGAAAGTAATTTGCTTCCATGCAGAGCCGGGCGACTGTATCAACAACTATGTTGTAATCCACTTCTCTCATTTAACCTCCTTTAAAACTGATCTCATGGTTAGGGCCTAGAAGCTGCAATCCGTATTAGCATTCTATTATTATCGAGTGTCGAAACCCATACCAACAAACCAATTATTTAGTTGATGTAAGCACATATATTGTTGTTTTTTCAGGTAAGGTTTCTTTTTTTATCTGAAACTCACCATCTATCTTATTCACCTCTTTATTTTTAGTAAAATCATCTACTGAAGCGATTGGAAATCCACATTTGTCAGTCTTAAAATGCATTGGTATCACAACCTTTGGCTTTAGTATATTGATGACCTTCTCAGCAGTTCGCGAATCAATCGTGAAGTAACCACCCACAGGAATGAGGAGGACGTCGACGTTACCAATTTTGTCGACCTCAGCTGAGCTAAGGTTATGGCCGAGGTCGCCGAGATGGACCACGTTCAAGTCATCGATCACCATATTAAAGATGGTATTTCCACCTCGCTCCTTGCCTGAGCTTTCATCATGATATACATCAACGCCCATAATTGTGATCCCTTTCACCTGCTTTTTCCCCGCACCTCTTACAAAAGAAGGATTTCCTTCTATATTCGTTTCGTTATGGTCGTCGTGTTCATGCGATATAGTAACGATATCGGCGTCTTCTGTTATCCGGCTGTACTTGATGCCACCGCCAAAACAGCCAGGTTTGTATGGATCGGTAATGATTTTGACCCCCTTATCTGATGTCAAGAGAAAAGATGCGTGTCCAAGAAATTTTATTTTCATAATTGCTCCTTTCTTTAGCTCTAAGCCTGCGGCGTTTGTGATACAGACTTCACCTGCTGATGATGAATTATAGTGAAGATTGGAGAAAAATCAACAGTAATTTTGCCGTTATTGACCTGGATTGACAGTCGATTGTTAGAAAAATGCGAGAATTTGACCTCAGCAGTTCATCAATCTCAATACGAGACTAAGGTCTAGAATTGAGACCTTGACCGCTGTCTTAATTCCAATATAATTAAGTATCTATAATATACTGGTCACACCAAAGCTGCAAAATGACATATTTGCACTTAAGTGTCTTTAAAGGCTGTCTTCAGTGAATACATGGAGGAACTATGAGGACTCTGGTGTTATTCATATCGATCTTTACAAGTGGCAGCACAATGCCCATGTGGCATGGTATTGACGATAATACTGTTGTTAGGTATGATATATATAGGACCGATAAGCGATTGAACGAGCAGGTGTCGGAGTGGGGTAAGTCTCTAATTGAGTTTGATGTCCATGTGAGATTAGTAATTCGTGGCGATTACGAGACAATCAGTGCTGTCTCATTGAATACATTTATGGAATCAACTGAGCTTTCGTATTACATTCTTCAATCGAATAGCGTTGAATAACAATTTTATGATGTTTCTGGTCTTTTTATCCGAAGTCTTACTGACGAAATGTGCAATCCTGGACATCATATGTTGTTCTAGGATGCCACAGTTGATGCAGGGGGAAACGTTCCCTGCAACTATTTAGTTTGTTTCACGGCCTCTGATTATGAGAGGATCGGAAAGTTGATTTTTTTCGCGATGATGAATTTAATAATACATAGAAGAAGGAAAGAAAGGAGGCACGAATGCAGCATAATAGACGAGTAGGGGCGGTAATGATAGTCTGCCTGTTCAATATTGCGATGCCATATATCATTTCTGCCCACACCATAGCTGAGGTTCGCTATGTTGTGGAATCGTCTCCATTTCAGCTACAGTTCGAGAAATTCGATGGATATGATGTTGTTCATTTGGATGGTGCTCACTTGATGGCTCAATTGGGAAAGCCAAGGTTACCTGTAAAACACATAAAGATAGCGATTCCTCCTGGCACAAGGGTGGTGAGCGTCGAGTCACGCTCTCTCGATTCACGCGAAATTCCGGGTGATTTTTTCATAATGCCGGGACAACCGCCGCTGCCAGTAGGACAACACGAAAGAGAGGCTTCAGTTCTGCCCGACCCTTCACTGTATAGTTCGAATAGATCGTATCCAGGAACACTAGCAATGCTCAACCATCAGAGTAACTTGGCTGGTCAACAGATTGCACACATTGCAGTTTATCCGATTCAGTATGTGCCATCGCAGAGGAAGATGCACCTACATACTGCAATTGAGTTGATTGTGCAGTGTGTCGTGGATGAAGTGTCAGAGAATGCGTTCCAGGAGAAGTATTACAAATTCACGGCAGGTCAACACAGATTGTATGAAGACATGCTCAAATCAATGGTTGTGAATCCTGAGTGCGTTCGCATAGATCCACTTGAAAGAGGGCCTTCGCTTCTTATTCCCTCAGGACAATACGACCATGTCATAATAACATCAAACACTCTTGCATCTTACTTTGATTCATTGATTTACTGGCACACGAAGAAAGGCATGAAGGATACAGTAGTTACTACAGATTGGATATATGCTAATTATAGTGGCACTAATGATACAACAAAAATTCGTGAATTCATTATCGATGCAAATTCGAATTGGGGAACGATGTATTTCCTTATGGGCGGCGAAGGTAGTAGTGTACCGTATGGCGAACGATATTACTATGGTGACTCGGCAAGTCAAATCGCTCCTGGTGATCAATACTACTCTGATTTTGATGACGACTGGGTGCACGAAGTCTATGTAGGTAGGGTTTCAGGTGACAATGAAACTCAAGTCAAGAGATTCATCGACAAAGTGCTGAAGTATGAGAAAGATCCTCCTCTTACTGGTTATCCTTTGGAAGTGTTACTCATTGGTATGGATCTCGACGACGATACACCAGCAGAGCTGCTTAAGGATTCGATTGCCACTTTTATTCCTGATTATTTTACAATCAATAGGGTCTATGATAGTCACGGTGGAAATCATGAAGACTCTGTGGAATACTACCTCAGTGCTGGACATAACCTTGTTAACCATATGGATCACTCAAATCAAACAGTCATGGGGACAGGATATCATCATCATGGTTGGTCAATTAACACCTCTGAGGTTGACGATTTGACGAATGATAATCAGATGTCAATCATTACATCTGGCGGTTGTGAACCAGGGGCTTTTGATTACGATGATTGCATTGGAGAGCATTTTGTGATCTATAATGATCTTCAAGCGGGTGTGGCTTTCATTGGCAATTCCAGACATGGTTGGTATTATCAAGGGTATCCTTATTCACTGTCGAATGAAGTCGACCTGTGGTTCTGGCATGGTTTATTCACTCAAGACAAAGATGATCTCGGCAAGGCGCTTGTTTATGCCAAACACCAGTTTCCACACACTGATTATGATTGGGAAAAGGCATGTGAGTGGAATGTAAATCTTTTGGGCGAGCCGGCTATGCAGATCTGGACAGATGCTCCTGCAGCAATGGTTGTCACTCACGATAGTGTTGTTCCAGATGCGCCACATGCTTTCATCGTGACAGTGATGGAGGCTGACAGCATCACGCCGGTCGAGAGTGCACTGGTCTGCTGCTGGATTCCAGACCAGGACCCGGAAATGTATGTGACAGAATACTCCGATGCATCTGGTAATGCAGCTCTGAGTGTCTCCGCAAAAGCGCCTGATGATACTATGTTGATCACTGTAACAAAACGCAATTGTTTGCCCTATGAAGGTCTTGCTCTGGTCGCATCTGTCGTGCCGCCATTAGCACCGCATGTTATCCAGACAAGGAAATTAATTAATGATGTTGAACTCATGTGGAACCAGGTCACAACGGATACTCTTGGTAGACAAGAGATAGTAGATTACTACATAGTCTATCGTTCAACACTATCTCAATTTATTCCTGATACATCAAACTCAATTGGCCTTGTATTTTATCCTGATACGGTATTTATAGATACAAATGCTCTGACAGCTGGAGAGAGCTACTACTATCTTGTCAAAGCAGCTGATGAGGCAGAAAATAAGAGTACGAAGTCGAACATGGGGTATGTGTTGCAGCGGGCAATCAATGAGAATGCTGGGGTGACTGCGGATCGGAACTGGGTGACGCTCCCCTGGCAGGGTGGGTATGCGACCTGTTCTTTGTTGTGTGCGGATTTGAGTCCCCATGCTG
>Ga0209636_10008286_pt1 | contig 10588 bp, 6 predicted proteins | sample DeeMarSWOR152_54_FD_187464 | JGI IMG/M metagenome (GOLD analysis project Ga0209636, IMG submission 187464) | Marine sediment microbial communities from White Oak River estuary, North Carolina - WOR-1-52-54 (SPAdes) (version 2) | ecosystem: Environmental > Aquatic > Marine > Intertidal zone >... | reverse complement strand
CCACCTGCTTCTGTGGACTGGCTGGATCCCGGCGTTCAGATATTTCAAATCGGCGCCGATACGAATCCGGCCGACGGAACCGTGGACGCAACGGCATCTTATAGCTTAGCATTGCAGAGGGACGCTTTGTATTACTGGATAGTGGATGAAAGTCTTGGAGCTGCCAATCCGACTGATTGGGACAATATTATACAGGGTTCCCAGTGGTCTTTCGAGACGGTGACCTCGGGGCCTGAGGTAGATGCAGGCAGTAGTATCGTGACATGGCTCAAGGCCGGCACAATGACCGTTGATTTGAACGGAACGGTTACGGATGCGACCGGTGATGTGACTTTGATTCGGTGGTCTGTGATTTCATCACCTTCCGGTTCTACGGTTGCTATTGCGAACAATTCGGTTGCGGCGACCACGGCCTCCTTTACTGAAACAGGTCGGTATATACTGGAGCTGTACGCGAAAGATGCGGCGCAAAACGAAGACTCCGACATGATGGAAGTCTACGTCTATGCGGATAGCTGCAAAGCGGCCAAGAACGATCCCGATGGCTATACCGCGCCACTGTATGATTTCAATGATGATTGTCGAGTGGACTTCGCAGACTTTGCAATGCTTGCGGCGACATGGTTGGACGATGAATCTCTGGCGGGCGATGTCCTCTACGATGCAGGCACAATTGTACTGCCGCCGGTCGTGCAATTCACGAATCCTTTGGATGGAGGTGTTGTATCGGGTGAAGTGATTATCAACGCGATCGCATACGACGAGGCTGTGGGGACAACGGACGGCGACGGCATGCTGGGGGCCGGCTATGTCTTCTTTGAGGTCATCGATAGCGCAGGCACCGTTCTGGACACTCAAATGGAGAACCAGGCCGCTTTTGATATGACGTGGGATACGACCTTGCCGCTCTATCCCAATGGTGTTTATACGATTCGGGTGACGGCCGAATCCGATGCCGGGGAGCAGACCATAGACGAGATTTCCGTCACGGTCAACAATTGACCGAGCCGGTCGATTAGCCGTGTGTTACATGCAGCGGGTATTTTGCGCTGCCCGGTCGCTGGCGAGAACGACTGCGTGTCTGCAAAGCTGTGAGATAGGTTATCCTTCCAGACATCAATTCGTGGATGAGGCCGCATATAGTTTTTCTGTTGATCGGCTTTATCAAAAAGGCGTCCGCGCCCAGAGCGGTTGCTCTGTCACGTGCATGAGCGTCCGCCGTGAGCACCGCCACGCGGGTCCCGACGTCAGTGCCCTTGATCTCTTTGAGCACCTCAAACCCATCCACTTTAGGCATGTGCAAATCCAAGAGCACGGCCGTGTATGGTCGGTACAATCGATGAAACTGAATTGCTGCCCGGCCTACCTGTGCGACATGAACGCGAAATCCTTCCCGACTCAACCACATTTTCAAGTCGGAAGCAAAACTGGCGTCGTCATCTACTACCAAGATCTTTCTATTTGTTGATTGAGGGTTCATGACATTTTCTCCTTTCGGTCATATGATTGGATCACTGATCGTTGTTTCCTCGCTCGCTTTTTCTCCGTGGGAGCCAGACCATAAATCGCGTGCCTTTGCCCGGCCAGGACTGTACACGGATAGTCCCACGGTACGCTTCCAAGACTTGCTTGACGATCGCAAGGCCGAGGCCTTTGTTCGCTCGCTGCGGTTTCGTCGTATACCCTTCGTCAAAGATATTAGCAAGTTGGTCCTTGTGAATGCCATAGCCGTTATCCTGAACGGTTATCTGCGCGGATTCGTCCGATGCTGTTCCGGCTGTAATGGTAACGGGAGCGCCGGGCTGATGGGTTGCTTCGATCGCGTTAAGAAGAAGGTTCAATAGCAGCCTGTTGAGGTCCGTTTTGCGTATCGCGGCGATTATCGGTGACAACACTTGTTGGTGTACGGTTATTCCATTTTGTCTCAGCAATGGTGCAAGTGAATCCACAACACACTGAATTTCCCGAGCCACATCGCATTCTGCACTCTCCTCATCGTTTCCCCGTTGCTCTGCTGCGAAATGTCTGAGCATGTCAACCGCCAAGTCTGTGTTCTGCCTAAGCCGATCCAGCGACTTGGCGGCAAGATTGGTTGCCTGTTCCTGCAACGCCATTTGCAGCGTGTCGACCGATCCAACAATGGCTTGTACTAAATGACGCAAGTCGTGAATGAACATTTTCATCTCGGGCGACTCGAAGAACGTGGTCAGTGGCGCTTGCCCTGTGTTATTTGTACAAATCATCGTGTCCAGAGGATTTAAGGTGCCAGTATTCATTTGCTTTCACCTCCTTAGATTCGTCCGGCTTAATGACCCGGCCCAATGCCTTGCGTAGCCCACACTCTATTTACTTTTGTAACTTAGCCAGTCATGTTGTTCGCTTTCTACCTGTTTCTACGCAAGAAGGGAACGCCGCTTGCGCAGCAAATGAGATATTATCTTCTAAAACTGTGCTTGCGTGTTGGCCGCTTCGGTGTTGAAAAATGATCGAACTGTGTTAGAATGGCTCCTCAGCGGTGCTCGATGCTTAGAACATGACTGCTTGTCTTTGACATTCACAAATCTATAACGGATAGTAAGAAAGACGGGTAAAACGTGATTTTCCGGGCGGCAATCAGATGAGGCGGTCGGGCAAGACAAGCATGGGGGGGACGAAGAGCGGATTTCAGACGACACATTGGTCTGTGATTCGTAGTGCAAAGACCTATGACCAGGCCCGGCGGAAACTGATCAGCGATGGTCTTATCAGAACCTACTGGAAACCCATATATTGTTACCTCAGACGAAAAGGCTACGACAACGAAGCCGCCAAGGACCTCACCCAGAGCTTCTTCCGCGAAGTAGTATTGGGCAGGAAACTCGTTCAGCGGGCTGATGAGGCAAAAGGGCGATTCCGAGCCTTTCTGCTGACGGCACTGAACCACTACATCACCAGCGTCCACAGGGCGGATGTGGCGAGCAAACGCCGTCCAAGGGATGGGATCGTATCGCTGGAGCAGTTCGATGAAGAATCGGTGTCTGTCGCGGCAAAGGACATGAGACCGGAGGATATCTTCACCTACGTTTGGGCCTCAGTTCTCATGGACGACGTGATTGCCGAAGTCAAAGAAGGCTGTTTTCGAGATGGTAAAGGCGTCCATTGGGAGGTTTTCCGTGCCAGAGTGTTGGACCCGATCATCGTGGGCGTCGGGCCTAAACCGGTTTCGGAGCTTTGCAGGCGACTCCATATTGAGAACAAAGAAAAGGTATCAAACATGATTGTCACCGTAAAACGGCGATTTCAGGTGGCAATGAGCCATCGTGTCCGGCAGCACGTCGATTCGGATGAGGAGGTTGAACAAGAAATTCGAGACTTGATGGAGATTCTATCAAAATGATGTGCAAGCCAACAAGTTCTTTGACGTATCACTCTATAGAGCAGCCGTATGTGGCATACCTTTTGATAACAACGATTACCGTAGGCTTTTGAGATTTTTTGGAGTGAACGATGCGCAAAGATTCGACTTTGGGTCTGAGCCCTGGAAAATTGGCTCGTCTCCTGGGCATCACCTTGGATTCTGAGTCTGGGGATGAGAGAAAGGACGTCGTTCGCGGCACCTCCGACCTTATCCAGGCCCATCTGGCGGGAACGTTGCCATTCGAGACCGCGGTGACTGACGAGCTGCCAGCCATCATCGGTCGATTGCGCGATGACCTAATAGCTCATGGAGGGAAGACCTTGGGCGATGTCCTGACGGACCCGAAATCAGACCTCGATACGATCAGGAGTATCCGACGATATGCGAAAAGGATGGCTTCTCGAAAGAGTTCCAAGGCCAGACATGCCGTAGCCATAGCTATTTATTTCGCCGCGATTGCAAATGCTTTGACATTTCACGATGTGAAGATCACGACACATTCCTATGGATCGCTCAGAGCCTCGTTTGGCAACCTGGCTAAAAAGCCGTGGATGCCGGCCGAGCTGGTGAGACTCTTCACAAAGGCCTGTAAGCTTTGTCGCAAGAGTAAGCCGTGACCGAAGGATCACGCTGTCGGGCGGAGGTTCCCTAACAAGCATAAAGCAGGTTCAGCCGCCCTCGTACGCGCCAATGTCGACAGTACCGTCAAGAACGCGGGATTTGCCTTCGATATCGAATGGCACCAGCTCTTGCGTGTCGCCGTCACCATCGAGATCGGATGAATCGGCAGGCAGAGCGGAATTGTCTCCGGCGTTGATGCAGGGCGAATTGGGGCGCAGGCGCAGGTCATCATCCTCCGTGCCGAATTTGTCATCCAGCCCATCGGGATCGACAAACCGCGGGTCATCTCCGAAATTTCCTACCCCGCCGAGCTTGCCGCTCCAGCCCTGGATGCAGCAGTGATTGATGAGTCCGCCACCGTTGATTTGCGCGGCTTCTACGTTGTCCGCGGCGAATGTGTTTCCCCAAAAAACGCAGTTGGTAATTACGGGGCGGCAGTCGTCGCCGTTGAATATACCACCCGAGTTACCATGTGCGCTATTTCCAACAAACGTGCAGTTGCTGAGCACAGGGGAGGCTTTCTGAAGGTTATGCATTGCACCCGCGTAACCACCTGCACTGTTTCCGATAAAGGTGCAGTTTACGAGCGTTGGGCTGGAGCCCCGGTTGATCATGCCGCCACCAACCTCGGATGCCACGTTCGCGTAGAACGCACAATTTATCAGAATTGGCTCCGTGTAGAAGGATGATTGCGTGTGTAATCCACCGGCGTCCGGAGCGGAATTCCCTACGAATCTACAGCGAATGAATATGGCTCCCGCTTGCCCACGGTGGTCTACCCCTCCCCCGTGCGCGTGAGCCTTGTTGCCGGTGAAAATGCATTCAGTTAATGCGGAAGTGTCGTTACCGCTACACCATAGCCCGCCGCCTTTTCCCCGCGCTAAGTTGTCGCTGAACGTGCAGTTGCTGATTGCCAGACTGCCCCAACTCGATACCCCACCCCCATCGAGATCTGACCTATTGCCGATGAAGTTGCAGTTGACAAGCGCACAATGGCCACCGTTATTGTACATCCCACCACCGTACTTATGACCATCCTCTTGCGGGCCGTTGGCATTGCCGCCGCTGATAGTAAAGCCATCAAGGACAGCATTCTTAACGGATCCTTCGGCGGTTACGACGTGGTAACTGTTCTCGTGGCTGTTAGCAAAGTCGGGGCCATCATCGCCTTTGAGATCGCCGCTGAGGATGGTTTCATTATTGTTCGGGTCGCGCTGGTAGCGGCTGGTCTCTGTGCCGGAAAATCCGCCAAGAATAGATACACCGTCTTTCAAGCGGAAGCTTGCCTGCCGTATTCCTGTCCCTCTATCAGACTTGTAAAGGCCTGCCGCCACCCATATTTCAGTGTCGGGCTGGGCGGCGTTCAAGGCGTCCTGCAGGTCATTGAATGCCGTATCCCAACTGTTGCCGTCGTACGGCCCTTCTGCATCCACCCTTACATAGATTCTCTCCACTTTCTCTGCACCGGCCGTGTGCAATCCCACCTGCCAGGGTTCGTTTACCCAGCCGTACCGGTTCGCGAATGCTTTTGGAGTCAGTAGTTCCTGACCTCTATCGGTCTGGGCTACATAGATTACGTGCTCCTCGGCCCCCGGCGGACCTCGGTAATCGCCTTGCGGATTGATGGCGATGCCGGGTCCGCCCGAACGCCATAAGGGTACCAGAACTGCGTACGACTGATAGTTGTTCTTAACGTCCCAAACTCGGGCTGTACCATCATTTCCGCCACAAACCAAGAGCCGGCCATCGGGTGACCAGGCCAAAGTGCTTACGGGGCCGCTACAAGCTTCAAAACTGTGCAATAACTTACCCGAACTTGGATTCCATACCAGGATATCTCCATTTGATTCGCGGCAAGCCAAGGCCGCGCCATCCGGTGACCAGGCGATGGAATTACTGTATGTCCCCTCACCACCTGATGTGCTCGAGTTTTCTTTCAAAATACGCCTTGCTGAAGCGAATTGGACGTCCCACAGTCGAATAGCCGGAGCCTTGCCGCACGAGGCAAAAGTCTTTCCATCAGGCGACCAGGCCAGGCAGAAGACCGTGTCTCTACTGCCTTCGAAACTGCGTAGCTGTTTGCCGGTTTCAGGCTGCCATTGTTTGATCGCAGTCTCGCCGGCTGAAAGCAGGCTATTGCCATCCGGCGCCCATGCGAGGGCGTTTACGCGCCCCGTATGAGCATTGAATCTCGACAGTGACTTGTAAGGCCTGGACTTTGTATCCCAAAGCTGAACTTCACCACCGATGTGGCCCGTCGCCAAGAGCCGGCCGTCGGGCGACCAGGCGACAGATGCTGTTGGCTGCCGGCTTTCCTGAATAGCGTCCAGTACGGTACCGGTTTGCGGGTCCAAGATCACAAGAGTGTTTTGTTGATCATTGGCTACCGCCAACGTCGCACCGCTTGGCGACCATACCAATACACTATCACCAAGTGAAGGGTCGGCCGTAACGCCATACGCCTGGAGTTTGTACATGGGCTGCCATCTGCGGGCGTCCCAAAGGCATACAGTTCCGAGTTTGCCGGCTGTAGCTAAGAACTCGCCGTCCGGCGAAAAAGTTACCGAACTCACTGATCCACACGAATGAGATACATAGCTGCGCCTCGGTTGGCCGGATACTGTATCCCAAAAAAGTATTTCACCATCTCGATTTCCAAAGGCTAAGACCATTCCATCAGAAGACCATGTTAAGGCACCAACTCTGCCAGGAGAGAAGGGCTTGAGCCTTCCTGACCGGATGTCCCAAATTCTAATCCTTTCATTGATGGTACAAGCGAGTGTGCTTCCATCCGGCGTCCAGGCCAAGTTGCCGGTGATGTGAACAGGCCCCTCTGCTTGCATCCTCAGGGATGATAAAACCTCTCCCGATACGGTGTTCCATAGCCTCAGGGCCTCAAAATCACCGGTGGATGAACCTCGGCCGGCGATGGCAAGGGTACGTTTATCCGGCGACCAGGCTAAGGAATGGACTTCATCCGGGAATCCGTCAAGGGTTCGCAAGACCCGACCGGTCGTGGGATCCCACAGTTTGACAGTCCTGTCTGCCCCGCCCGTGGCCAGTATGCGACCGTCCGGTGACCAAGCAATTGAACAGACCGTATCGGTGTGGTTCTTGAGGACCCGGACGGACTGTCCGGTCTCGGTGTGCCAAAGCGCCACCTCACCCTGACCTTCACGTGAACTTGAGGCCAGAAATCTGCCATCGGGAGACCACGCGACACATCTGATCGAGGTCTCACCTAACGGAAAGGCCCGTTGCATTTTCCCTGATTCGGCATCCCATAAGCGAATCAGATTATCGGTGCCCTGACTAATCGACATTAGACCCTTGCTGTCCGAAGACCAGGACAGATCGGTAACGGCACCCGGAGAGCCTACGAGGACACGTTCCAACTGCCCTGATTCCGAGCCCCACAGCCGGATCATCCCATCGATGCTTCCGGAAGCTAACCAGCGCCCGTTCGGGCTGTAGGTGACCTTACTGATACTTCCTCGATGTCCGAGTGTCTCGAGCGTCCAGGATTGGACGCCTCTGGGCAAAGCGGGCTGGCTGACCAATGCGGTTGGCGCCAAAGGCGCTCCGTGTTTCAGATTGACTCGTTTGGTCGGTACGGCGGTCGTTTTCTGATCCACTTTCTGTTCAAGTTCCACAATATTCTGCTGGCTGGCCAAATACTCATCTCGAAGGACACGCAACGCCGCGCGGGCTTCCTCCTCATTTTGGCCCAGGACCTTCAGTTCCAGATCGGCCCATTTTAGCTTCGCATCAGCCAACTGGCCTTTTCGAGCCTGGATATGGATTTCTTGCTCCGCCGCTTTTCGTTTGGCCTGCTCTCCAACGATCGCCGTATAAGCAAACAGCATAGCTGCCAGCACGGCTATCGCGATACCGACTTGCAATCGATATTTACGGGCCTTCTTGCGAAGGAAATACAGGACCGTAGGAACCCGGGCATCCAGCGGCTCGCCATCGAGATAATTGCCGATGTCCTTCGCTAATGCACCAGCCGAGGCGTAGCGGTCGTCCGGATTTTGTGCCAGCGCCTTTAGTAAAAGCGCCTCCAGCTCACAATCTATGGTTTTGTCAATCTCGCGGGGACGCCGTATCTGACCTTCCGTAATGCGACGCAGCACATCAAACATGGACCCGGATCGATCATGAGGTGACTCTCCGGTCAGCAGTTCGTACAGAATCACCGCCAGGCTGAAAACGTCTGTGCGCGTGTCGGTCTGGCTGTGACGACCGGCCGCCTGTTCCGGCGACATATAGGCGGGAGTGCCGGCGATCTGGCCCTCGACGGAGATAGTCAGAGCGTCATCTTGCTCCAATAGGGCCTTGGCCAGCCCGAAGTCAAGCACATGGGGCTGACCGTCCGAACTGACCATGATGTTTGACGGCTTGAGGTCACGATGTATTACGCCGCGCAGATGGGCACATAGAACAGCCTGGCAGACCGTCCGCATGAGAACCAGGATCTGATTCTGTGACAAGGCTTTGCTCTTGACGTACCGGTCCAGAGGTACGCCGTCAATCAGTTCCATGGCATAGTAATACATGCCGCGATGCAGGCCACTGTCATAAATACGGGCGATGTTGGGATGATCCAGCCGGGCGGTTAGCTCTACTTCACGCTGAAAACGAGCTTGCGCTTTTGGGGATTCGATCCTGTGAGAGACCATAAGTTTCAGGGCCACCTGCCGTCGCGTGCTCAACTGCTCGGCACGCCAGACCATTCCCATGCCGCCTTCGCCCAGAGGTTCGATGATCTTGTATCCTTCGATATCGGGATATCTATCCATCTGGCTGGCACGACGATCTGTAGCGGCCACCGAAGCGGATGGAAGGCTTTGATCATCATTAGCTGGCTTGGACACAGTCTCTGCGATTCGGTGGTCCGCTATGGGTGGTTCTCCGCCGAACATGCGGACTTCAAATTTACCGAGCTTTTCCGATTGACCTACGGCTACACGCACTTCGCCGGCCGAGCCTATACGAATCCTGCATCCCTTCCGCGCCTTCTGCTCATCTACGCGGCGACGCGTAACCATTTTTCCGCTTTTCCAGACTTCTACATAGGCCATGGTAAATAACAATAAGAGAAGAACGCCGTAACAGCAGCCTTCCAGGCTCAAGTAACCCGCAGTCGTTCAGTTTTTGCTTCGACAATCTTATCATGGCAAGCCCTCGCGGACAAGTATATCTCGATGGAGCTCACGGTGAGCTAAAGTATTGTATTTTGGACTTTAGCGTTGGAAGAGTGTTGCGGCGTCTGCCCTGAGCGTCAGTGTTGCCGCGTAAATCGAGTTGTTGCTCAGAGCGAAGCAGTTGGCCCGGCAGTTGTGTCCTGCCCGTGGACCTGATATTGCACGTTCTTACACGATTTTTCCCTTGAAAGTCCGGCTCTTGGAGTGTAGATTTCCCGTAGCGGTGACATTCTGACTTTTGGAGCCAGGAGTGAAGGTTCTCGGGCGTGCTCGCCGTTTGCAGGACGCCGAGGGGGACGGAGTCTGAGATAACGACATGATCTATACGCATGTTCTGCAAAGCGGAAGCCAAGGTGTTCGAAGTCCGATAGGTTCCCTTTGAGCGACGAGAGGCTTGGGATGTTATACGGAAACCATATATACATAGTTCGGTGAGTAGATGATGAATGAGATGAAGTGTCCGATTTGCGGAAGCACCATGGTGCCCGGCAGGCTCTACGGGTCACAATACGCGCACAAGTGGTTGCCAAAGTCGAAGCGCCTATTTTTCGGAATCTGGGCCATCGGTGCGGAGCCAGTGGACAGTCGCAGTCTGCGCCAGAGATTCACCGTGCGCCCGTTTGCCGACGGTCACAAGTGTGAAACCTGTCAGAAGATTCTTCTCGATGTGAAGGGGGAATGAAGAGCACCAAACCAGCACCTGGACACGTACGCTGAAAGGCCGCCGAAGACGGCGTCCTTCCAGCGCCGGTCAGGTGCGCCGTTAGCCACGAAAGGAGGCAATTAATGAACCTGACTCGAGAAAAACGATCTGTTGGATATTTACGTAAGAAAAGCACTTGGCGCTGGTCAGACTTGAGGATAGGAATCGAAAAAATAAAGAACCTGGCCAGGAAAGGGAATCCCTTGCGTCCGTTGCCCAATAGCTGGCCGACGCTGGCTCTCATGTTCTGTAGCATTATCATCGTAGACCTTGGACACTCGACAGTCTCCTACGCTTCTTCAGGGCCAGCGAAAGAGGGCTCGACCTACTTTCAGACGTTTGACCAAGAGTATTTGTGGAGTGTCGTGACAGCGGCATGTGGTGTAAAGAACCTGGAACCTAAAGGCAATAAATCTTCAGGAAAGTTCTACGGGGAGAAGTTTATACAAAAACATATTGGATTTGGCATAGCAAAAAAGGGGGCCAATCTCGTAAAACCGCAACGGCACTTAGATTTTATGAATAAGGTTATCGCCAAATTACAGAAAGATATCCAAGATACGTTAGATGTGAAAGCCCATGGTCGTGGAGGCACATCCGATTTTCGCAGCTTGATCTATAATGCTCAGGCGACTACTGGATCAATTAATGTCATTTCAT
>Ga0209636_10008285_pt1 | contig 10589 bp, 10 predicted proteins | sample DeeMarSWOR152_54_FD_187464 | JGI IMG/M metagenome (GOLD analysis project Ga0209636, IMG submission 187464) | Marine sediment microbial communities from White Oak River estuary, North Carolina - WOR-1-52-54 (SPAdes) (version 2) | ecosystem: Environmental > Aquatic > Marine > Intertidal zone >... | reverse complement strand
AAATGGCAGAGGCATAAAGCCTCTGCTACGCCATAAATGAATGGTTCTGAATGAAACTCACTTTGAAAGATTTCGATTATCCTCTACCCAAAGATTTGATCGCTTATTATCCAGCCGAAAAGAGAGACCACTCCCGGCTTCTGGTCTTGGATAGAAAAACACAAGCTCTGGAGCATAAGTATTTTTATCAGATCATTGATTATCTACAGGAGGGAGACGGTTTAGTCATCAATCAGACTAAGGTCTTTCCAGCGCGAATTTTCGGGATAAATGAAGATAACCAGGCGAAAGTTGAAGTCCTATTTCTTAAGAATTTAAAAGAGAGCATCTGGGAAGTCTTGGTTAAACCTGGCAAAAAAGTTCTTTCGGGTTCGGTGATTTCTTTTAATCAAGGCGATTTACAATGCCAAATTTTGAAAAAAACAGAATCAGGCAGTCGATTGGCAAAACTTATGTTTGATGGTGATCTTTTTGAGGTTTTGGAACGGCTTGGAAAAATTCCGCTTCCCCCTTACATAAGAAGAGAGCCAGAACCACAGGATAAGGATCGTTACCAGACTCTCTTTGCTAAGGAAAAAGGTGCGGTGGCTGCGCCCACCGCGGGTCTTCATTTTACCGAAGAGTTACTAAAAGAGATTGAAGAAAAAGGCATCAACATAATTCCCATTACCTTACATGTGGGATGGGACAGCTTCAGACCGGTCAGAGTGGATGATCACAGGAATCATAAATTGGAGTCGGAATATTTCAAAATCGACCAATCTTCTGCAGACAGGATAAATAAGATTAAAAAAAGGGGTAAAAGAATAGTGGCGGTGGGAACCACCACGGTCAGAGCTTTGGAGACGGCAGTCGAAGACCCGTCTTGTGTGCATGAATCGGAGCCTCATCGAATTCAAGCTAAATCTGGTTGGACAAAGAAATTTATCTATCCTCCATATAAGTTCAAGGTGGTCGACTGCTTAATCACCAACTTTCATCTTCCCCGATCTACCCTGCTTTTGTTGGTTTCCGCCTTTGCCACCAAGGAGCTTATTTTGAAAGCATATCAGGAGGCGATTAAGGAAAGATATAGATTTTACAGTTACGGGGATGCGATGCTGATAGTTTAGTCAGGCTGTCAACGGATTTAACGGATGAAACGGATATTTCGCGTAGCGGAGCCTTTACGGCTCCGCTGGCAGATAAACTCAAATGAAAACAATTGCCATCATAGCTGCCGGAGGGCAAGGAAAAAGAATTGAATCCCGCCTGTGGCGGGATGAAGGGAAGCTTCCCAAACAATTCTTGACGCTGAAAGATAGACCCATATTAGCACATACCGTGGAGAAATTTGAACGGTGCGAGCTTATTGACGAAATCATTTTGGTTGTCCCAGAAGATTATCTGGAATATTGCTCGCAAAAGGTTGTGGATAAGTATGGTTTCAAGAAGGTGAGAAAGGTTATAAGTGGAGGAAAAGAAAGACAGGACTCGGTCTATTCCGGACTTAAGGCTTGCCCTAATAACACTTCCATTGTGGTCATTCATGATGGCGTTCGACCCTTGATTTCGCATGATAAAATCTGCCAGTCGATAAAAATGTGTCAAGAAAAAAAGGCAGTGGTGTTGGCGGTGCCGGTGAAAGAGACGGTGAAAAGAGTTGAATACGGCAAAATAGTAACCACCTTGGATAGAACTAAATTGTGGTTAACCCAAACTCCTCAGACTTTTGAATACAAACTCATCTTAGATGCATATGAGAAGGCCAGAAAAGATAACTTTATAGGAACGGATGATTCGGCTTTAGTAGAACGATTAGGACGTGAGGTGGCTATTTTGGAAGGGGATTATAAGAATATTAAGATCACCACAATAGATGACCTGCAAGTAGCGGAGAGACTTTTGGAAGTTGGATAGATGGAGTGCCCCGCTTTAGCGGGGCTTTTGCGTTTTTTCTTTTATTGGAATGGAGTTTTTAATTGATTAAAATCGGTTTCGGTTACGACGCACATAGATTAGCAAAGGGTAGGGATTTAATCTTAGGTGGCGTGAAAATTCCTTATGAAAAAGGACTTTTGGGGCATTCGGATGCGGACGTTTTATCTCATGCCATCGGTGAAGCCATCTTAGGTGCCTTATCTTTAGGTGATCTGGGAAAGCATTTTCCAGATACAGATGAGAAATACAAAGGGATTTCAAGCTTGAAGATTTTGTCAATGATTCAAGACATGACACAAAAAGAAAATGCCAGAGTCGTCAACATAGATTCCACCATTGTAGCCCAGGAGCCCAAATTATCCCCTTACATAGAGGGGATGCGAGCAAATCTTGCAGATGTGTTGAAAATCAACCCAGATCAGGTTTCGGTAAAAGCGACCACCACCGAGGGCTTGGGATTTACCGGAAAAAAAGAAGGTATCTCAGCTTACGCTGTCGTGCTTATGGAAAAAGGATAAGAGAATAAAATCCTTCTCCAATGTTGAGAACCTCTCCCCCTAACCCGCTCTCCATTTTATGGAGAAGGGGACAAAGGGGGTGAGGTAAAAAAGATAAAAACATTAGATGTTCGAGCATATTTGTCTAAAAGCAGAAGATTTTTTGAAATTGGCAGTTGCATTCGGTCCCTTTTGGTTTTATCTATTCATATTCCTCAGCGGAGTGTTGGAAAATCTTTTTCCTCCATATCCTGGAGATACGGTCACCTTCGTCGGTGGATATTTGGCAGGGACAGGTTTGTTGACGTTCTCCTTGGTCTTTTTCTCCGCCTCCCTGGGATGTCTGGCAGGAGCCATGATTCTTTACGTTTTAGGTAAAAACAAAGGAAGAGAGCTTTTCCTAAGGGACAAGGGAGCAGTCTTCAATAGATCCCAATTGGAGAGGGTGGAGAACTGGTTCAAAAGATATGGAGAGAAAGTATTGTTGTTAAGCAGATTCTTGCCGGGCGTCAGATCGTTGGTGGCTTTGACTGCGGGAGTGGGAAATGTCAAAATACAAAAGATGACCGGATACACGTTGATAAGCATCCTCCTCTGGAACAGCATAATTTTGTTTTCCGCCTTCAAGGTTCAAAAGAATTGGCGTGAAATCTTGGCTATGATTCAGGTTTATAACAAAGTTGTATTGACAGTTGTAATATTGATTGTTATTGTTTGGCTCATAAAAATTTTGAAAGGCAAATTTGCCAAGAAGAAAATTTGATGAAAAGTGATTTACCACGAAAGGAAAGTGAAATGGCGCAAAGAAGAATAGAGAAGGTGAGCGATAAGGATATCGTTGTCTATGCTCTGTACCTTTTAGGCGGGTGGCAAAAGCGCGTTCATACGGAAGACGTTGCTATAAAGTGTTACAAGTTGGCTCCACCCAAGTTTTCTTGGGTAAAATATCCACAGTATCCAGACCTTGCACCCGCTCGTTTTGCGCTAGAGGCAGCCAAAAAGCCCCAATATGGAGCATTAGTTAAAGGGGAAAGCGAAAGAAAAAGAACAGTCAAAAGTGTTGGAGGATGGATGCTAACAGCTGAAGGGATTAAATGGATAAAAGCGAATAGACCACGAATCGAACAATATTTGGGTAAACATAAACCAACAGGAGACCGCTTGCCCACACATCGGAAACTAAAGCAATTAGTTAACAGTGTGGCCTTTAAAAAGTTCAGGAACTATGGAGAAGAAACAGAGATTTCACATTCTGAGTTTGCTGAATCCCTTGTATGCACTGTAAATACCAGGGCAGAAGTATTGAATGCCCGATTAGATCAACTTTACTCGATTGCAGAAGAGTTGAGAAAACAAGAAATTAAGAATTACGTGAATTTCTGTCGAAGTAAGTTTGCATTACTTTTAGGAGGAAAAGGAGGTGGAGCAAATGCCAAAAATTGATATTCCAGCCGAATGGGATCTGGGTGCACTCCCGCGATATAAGCGGCAAAATATGGAGCGAGCGATGAGAGGAAAAATTGAACGCGGGTTAGTGGAACTAATTACAAACGCGGATGATAGTTATCGAGATTTGGAGGACGAAGGGAAACAGATTTCAGGGAAGATTCGAATAGAGATTGAGAGAAGGAAAAAGGGACAGCCCTCGATTGTCACAGTGCGCGATAGGGCGGGAGGGATGAACAGGGCTGAAATATACCATAAACTCGGTTTCCTTGGTAGAAGAACCTCTGGATTTGAAAAAGGGAAAGCGCGGCGTGGCCTTCACGGACGAGGTGCGCGAGATATCGCCGCTTTCGGCACAGTTCATTTTGAGAGCATTAAAAATGGGGAATACAATCATCTAGTAATTCCTCCTTCTTTAAAATGTCGCTTTATGACGTCTCGTCGGAAGAAAGCCTCTCCAGAGCTTCGAAAGAAGCTTGGTATACCTAAAGGCGATGGGACAGTGGTGACTGTTGAAGTTGCGAGTCGGTTTAAAGTCCCTCAACATGAAACCTTTATGAGAGATTTTCACCGATACTATAGCCTGCGAGACATATTCTCTAACCCTGCCAGAGATGTATCAATCGTAGACCTAAGAAGAAATCGGAAGGACCCCTTACCGTACAGAGAACCTGCCGGTGAAGTTGTGTTTGATAACGATTTTGTGATTCCTGAATACCCCAAAGCAACGGCTCATCTTGTTGGCCGCAAGCATGGCACTTCTTTTGAGCAAGAACAGCTTCCTTATCGAGAGGGAATCTTAATTAAGAGTGCTGCTGCTATACATGACTGCACTTACTTCGGGCTCGACTCAGAACCGTTCTCCTGGAGATTTACAGGCGCGTTGTATTGTGAATTTATTGATGAATTGATTCGCGAATACGATAACCGTGAGGAGTTAAATCCAGACCGTCCCAATCACCCAGAGAACAACCCGATGAGACTATTAGATCCGTTCAGAGATGGTTTAATTGGTGAGCATCCTTTCACGCAGGCTCTGTATAAAAAATGTAGGGAGATCTTACAGCCTTTCATTGAGGAATTAAAGGCTACTGAGGCACCTCCAAGAAGAAATGTTACCGATGAGAATTTAAAAAAAAGGTTAGATAGTCTTTCTAAGGAAATTTCAAGAGTCTTTGAAAAGAAGTTGAACGAACTGGAGGAGGATATCCCGACAATCACCGTTGATGACCCCAAAATCAAAAAACTTGGCATAGGATTACACATCATTCCACCAGTGGAACACCCTATTGTTGTAAATGAGCCAAAAACTTTTTCTATCTTAGTAAAACACTACGAAGCCCTCGACGAGTCGTTACCAGTAAATGTAATTAGCAGTGACCCAGATAATGTCAAGGTTCACAGATCGCCGGTCTTTCTGAAAAAGTTCTTGGAGGATGGGAAAGTGGGAAGGACAACCTTCCTTGTGGAGGGTGCTAAAGTTGGAACTGAAGCATTTATTGAAGCGCGTTACAGCGGCTACGATAATTCTTTGCTTTTAAAGGTCGTTAAGCCACCTCCTGCCCCTTCGTTACCCAATGGACTATCTTTTGAGAAACCGGTTTATCATTTGCAAATCAATAAGGAGAAAACTCTAACTTTGCGGTTAAAGACGACTGCTAAATCCCCTAATCCATTCATTGCAGAAATTGCCTCGAACAACCCAGAGATTGTCATAAAAGGCGGTGGGAGGTGCCAGCTACGCGAAACTGACACAAAAGGAGAATTATATGGGAGATGTAGAGTTCTCGGACGGCAATTAAAGGCACAGTCGGAGATAACAGCACGATTGAAAGGGTTTGAGCCTGCTCTTACCCGTGTAGTGGTGGAGGAACGTACGCCAGCGAGTGGGGTCAAATTGAGGTTTGAGCCAGTTGAAGATAATTTCGGCACTGTGAGGTATAAATGGGACGATAAAGACCTTTATTTGTTGAACATCGGCGCAAGACATCCTTCAATCAGAAGATATTTGGGACATTTGACAGAACGCGGATATCCCGGCATTGGTTCTGATCTCTACCGCACAGTTCTTGCTGAGGTTATTGCTGAAGCATTATCATTCCGTATATTGGAAAAGGTGTTCAAAACAGAAGGCGAAAAGGGAATGTTAGATTATACTTCTACAGACTTTAACTACCACAAGCACTTCTCTGACTTTCTCGCCATCGCCCATAAGAACCTCGTTACAGAACCTATTAAAGAATAGTACACAGATAAAATGTTTTCCTTTGTAAGAGGCTTAGTTTTTTCATTTTTTTGTCCGCGACTATATAGAAAATCACTTGCTTCATTAGGCAAGGAGAAAAGTTGAAAGTATTAGTTTTAATGGGTGGTATTTCAGCGGAGAGGGATGTTTCGTTGGCATCAGGTGAGGCCATCGTCAAGGCTCTGAAGACAGCAGGTCATAAGGTGATCGCACTGGATACAGCGAAAGGGCAGAGCCTTTTGCCAGACACGGGAAAATACATTCCGGAAGGAGTGAAAACAAAGCCTCCAGACATAGCTCTCCTTGAGAAAAAGGGAAAGGAGCTTGCCTTAAAAGCCATCGACTCCTTTGATTTTTCGGAAGTGGACGTGATCTTTCTGGCTCTTCACGGTGGACAGGGCGAGGATGGCACCATCCAGGCTCTTCTGGATTTGACCGGAAAACCTTACACCGGTTCAGGAGTGTTAGCCAGCGCTCTGTCGATGAACAAAGCCATGTCCAAGAAAATGTTCGAAAGGGAAGGGATTTTAACTCCGGATTGGTTTTCGATCGAGGATCCCGATCTTTCCGATTTATCAGGTATTGCGAATCGAATAGAAAATAATTTAGGTTTTCCTTGCGTGGTTAAGCCCAATGATCAAGGGTCAACCGTAGGGCTTACGATTGTAAAAGAAAAAAATGAGTTGAAAAAAGCCTTTGATTTTGCAAAAAAATTCTCCACAAAGTTTTTGATTGAAAAATACATTCCGGGAAGGGAGTTGACTGTGGGGGTTTTGGGGGATCAGGCTTTGCCGGTGGTCGAGATCGTCCCTGAGCATGGAGTTTATGATTATGAGTGCAAATATACGACCGGGAAAAGCAAATACATTGCTCCGGCAGAAATTCCGGAAGATAAAGCTAAAGAAATTCAAGCCATCGGTTTAAAAGCTTACAAAGCTTTAGGCTGCGAAGGATACGCACGAGTGGATTTCAGATTTGGAGAAGATGACCGATTCTATTGTTTGGAGGTTAATACTCTCCCGGGAATGACTGCGCACAGTTTGGTCCCAAAGGCTGCCAAAGCAGTGGGCATTGATTTTCCGGAGTTGGTGAACAGAATTGCCAAACTGGCTTTGAAAAAGAGAGGATAGTAGGATACTCCCTCTTCTTGTAGGAGAGGGCTGGGGTGAGGTCATCCGATGTTTGATAGTCGCGTAGCGAAGCCTTCATGGCTTCGCAGAGGCATAAAGCCTCTGCTACGCGCTTTATTAGAATAATGGACATTGCGTTCACAAATTTACAAGAAGGAAAAACTAAACAATTCTGAATCAAAGCCGTATTTAAAATAATTCTTGGCGTTGTGCAGCGACACTTGTCTCGATTACAATTTCTTGAGAATCACAAAGGAGTTCGATGAAAAAAAGATTGAAGGCAATTTTATTTGATATGGGAAGCACCCTGATAGAGTTCGAAAATTACACCTGGGATGTGTTGGGGAGATTGTCAGCAGAGAAGGGTTACCGATTCCTGCAGGAGAAAAATCTAAGCTTGCCGGATTTCGAGGAGTTCTCAGATATCCTTTATGACGAGCTTGTAAAGGCGAGGGCTGAAATCGAGGGAAACCTTAAAGAGATGAAATTCGAGAGGGTAATTTTCGACTTCTTCAGAAAGTTAAATTTGAGCACCTCAGATGGTGTCTGTGGCAGTTTTCTGGAAGTATATTATAAACCAGTTACCGACCAGCTTACCTTGATAGATGGAGCTGAAAAGGTTTTGAAGCATTTCAAACAGAAGAATCTGAAGATAGGGCTTATCTCCAATACCATTTTCCCGGAGAAGTTTCATTTAAGGGAGCTAAAGAGATTCGGACTTTATCCTTATCTGGATGCACATTTCTTTTCATCCGAAGTCGGTGTAAGAAAGCCTCATCCCAAGATTTTTCAGATAACCTTGGAAAAACTCAAGGTTGCTCCATCTGAGACGGTCTTTGTTGGAGATAGATTGAAAGAAGACGTGGGTGGAGCCCAAAATGTAGGGATGAAAGGGATTTTGAAGTATCATGAAGGAAGAGACTACACCGTTCCTGTCACGCCAGATGCACAGGTAATGGAATTGAAAGAGCTACCGGAAGCGGTCGACAAGCTTTTTTCAAGGAGCGAACTAAAAACTTAAAGATCAAAACGAAAAACGACAACTAAAAACGTAAAACTATTAATTTAATTGGGTGAATTGGGATCTAAAAAGGTTTTTATCTTTAAGTTGTAGCTCTTGATTTTGCGTTTTTAGTTTTTCGTTTCTGTGAGGAGTTTATGGCGCTTCAATTTTACAATACCTTGACTCGGAAAAAAGAGGAATTTTACACCGTCCATCCGGGCGAGGTGAGAATGTATACCTGCGGACCCACGGTGTATGACTTTGCCCATATCGGAAATTTGAGAGCATATGTGTTCGGCGATCTCCTGCATAGGTATTTGAAATATAAAGGCTACAAGGTGACCTACGTGATTAACATAACGGATATAGAGGATAAGACCATTGCCGGATCACAGAAGGAAAAAATCCCTTTGAGAGATTATACGGAGAGATACAGGGAGGCTTTCTTTGACGATATGAAGAGCTCAAATATAGAGCCTGCGGACATCTATCCTGAGGCAACCTCGCACATAGACGATATGGTGGATTTCATCAAAATCTTGCTTCAAAAAGGTTACGCTTACCAAAGCGAAGGGTCCACCTATTTCAAAATACAGAATTTCCCCTCATATGGGAAGCTCTCACACATGGACTTGAAAGGATTAAAAGCCGGTGCCAGGGTGTCAGCAGATGCATACGAAAAGGAGCAAGTGGCTGACTTTGCTTTATGGAAAGCCTGGGATGAAAAGGACGGAGACACCTTCTGGGAGACGGAGGTGGGAAAAGGTCGACCCGGATGGCACATTGAGTGCTCGGTGATGAGCATGAAATATCTGGGGGAGCATTTCGACATTCACACCGGAGGAGTGGATTTGATTTTTCCGCATCATGAAAACGAAATCGCTCAATCGGAAGCGGCCAACGGGGAGAAGTTCGTCAACTTCTGGCTGCACAATGAATATCTTATGGTGGAAGGTAGGAAGATGGCTAAATCGTTGGGGAACTATTATACTCTGCGTGACCTTCTAAACAAAGGATATCGGCCCATTGCCATCAGGTATCTGCTTTTGGCAACTCATTATAGACAGCAACTGAATTTCACATTTGATGGATTGGAGGCTGCTAAGAATGCTTTGCAAAGACTTTATGATTTTGTGGATAATTTGAATATGGTGGAGGGAGAAGAAAGAAATCCTAAGGCGGATGAAATCATATCAAAGGCCAAGCAAGAATTTGAGGATGCATTAGACGATGATTTAAATGTTTCTGAGGCTCTGGGAGTGATCTTCAATCTGGTGAAAGATGTAAATAGATTGATGGAAGAGAAAAAGATCTCAAAATCTGATGCGGGAAAAGCTCTGAAGATGATGAACAACTTCGATTCCGTTTTGGGAATTTTGAAAAGAGAAGAGATAGTTTTGGACGAAGAGATAAAGAGATTGATAGAAGAAAGATCCAAAGCCAGAGAAGAAAGAGATTTCAAATTGGCAGACCAGATAAGAAAAGATTTAGAAGCCAAAGGAATCATCCTGGAAGATACCCCTCAGGGAACTAAGTGGAAGAGAAAGATGTAGGTAGTCTCCATTTGGCAGTACACAGACTGAAGATTCTGATGCCTCGGGGAAGTCTTTCAAAAAGAAAGCCCCAGCTCTCACGGTTCGACCTCGGTCCCCATAACCAGAGCTGGGGCTTTTATATGTGCTTACCAGATCACTCAATCTCCATTAATCTCTCGCGTCGGCAGTGGAAACTCCTCACGCAACTATTTAAACTAACAATCCGGGATGCCGTCGTCATCAGGATCACCCGGAGGCGGTCCTCCTTTAAACAGATAGTTTATTAGATAAACCACGTCAGCACTATTGATTACCTCATCACAGTTGACATCGCCAGCTTCGATTCCGCAAGGCGGAGGCCACCCTTAAACAGGTAATTTATCAAGTACACAACGTCAGCTGAATTGATTATCATATCTCCATTGGCATCACCTGTTATGTAACGGACTCCCATGACCTCGTTGGAGGGATCGCTTTCATTTCCTGAGAAATCAGTGGCAGAGACAAGATAGTAGCAAGTGCTACACAATTGGGCGGCTGAATCAATGAAAGTCGTGTCGATGGTGAAACCCAATCTGTTGCTGGGGTTCGGGGTGAATCCGCTGGTATCTCTTACACCCAATAACACCCTTAACCTCCTCCACCAATACCCTCCCCAACATCCGCTTCACCAACTTCAGTACCTTCTCCCTTAAACCATCACCCCAAAAATCCTTGACTATCTCCCAACCTTCGGTTATATTCTCCTTCGAGAAATCCAATTCTCGCATGGGGTATATCCTCCTTTCTTTAGGTTAAATTCAGCCTAACAGG
>Ga0209636_10008284_pt1 | contig 10589 bp, 8 predicted proteins | sample DeeMarSWOR152_54_FD_187464 | JGI IMG/M metagenome (GOLD analysis project Ga0209636, IMG submission 187464) | Marine sediment microbial communities from White Oak River estuary, North Carolina - WOR-1-52-54 (SPAdes) (version 2) | ecosystem: Environmental > Aquatic > Marine > Intertidal zone >... | reverse complement strand
TATGGGGTATGATAAACTTCAAATCTTCTAAACCATTTGGAATTTGATTGATCCTTACCATTCTTTCAGCACCATAAAAATCTACCTGACGTAAAGCATTTCGTACCAGAGTTTGTGCTGCATCTTTTTCAAGGGGAGCCACGCTATCCTCAAGATCTAAAATAATTCCATCGGGCTTATGAATCCCAGCATTAATCATAAACTTGGGTTCATTACCAGGCAGGTAAAGCCGCGAGCGACGGAAGCGATCACGTGATGTGGTATACTGACTATTTCTTTTGAATTCAGGCAACCACTGTTTTTCATTATCAAGCTTCAGACGTTGCACAGCAGTTTCTACCCGTGCCATAATTGTAAAAGGTAACGCCCCACTATCCTCTAATTCCACCTTCACATTCGTGATGTCAAAGAATTTCAATCCTGCTGACACTACCGCTTCGATAGACCTGCCGTACATAATTTTAACTTTACTATCCATTTTGAATTGAATGCCACCCGAATCTGTTGGAATGAGTTTCACCCAACAGTCAGAACGGACATCAGGACCTTTCCTGCCAGCTTCAGCAGATATACTCATACGTCCCTCCTTGAAAAAAAGGATTTGACAATCTATTGCTTTTTTGATATATTAACATGCTTAATATACAAAAAACTTATTTAGAACTCAATAGAAATCTAGCAAAATATTTATAAGGAATTAAATTGTTGAACACGAATGAAAAAATAGCAAGAATTGTCGTAGCCTTAGAAGATAAATTTGGTATTCCACAACGAAAGTCAAATCATGATCCCTTGAGCAATTTAATTCTTACTGTGCTTTCACAAAATACGAATGATAAAAATCGGGATCAGGCATATCAACGACTTAAAGAGAGATTTCCGACCTGGGAAGGGATTATGAAAGCAGATGTTAAGAAGATCGAAGAAGCGATTCGTCCAGGTGGATTGGCAAAGCAAAAAAGTGAGCGAATTCAAAGCATTCTGAAATGGATTCATCAGGAATACGGTAACCTGAATCTGAATGCTTTGTGTAACATGATACCAGAGGAAGCGATTGAAAAATTTTGTCAACTTAAAGGAATCGGTGTGAAAACGATAAGCGTGGTATTAATGTTTTCATGTGGTGTTGATATTTTCCCTGTTGACACCCACGTACATCGGATTTGTAGATTGCTGGGATTAGTCCCTAACAATGCTTCAGCAGAAAAAACATTCTGGCTGATGCAGCCTTTCGTTCCGGAAGGAAAATCTTTTTCCCTTCACATGAATTTTCTAAAACTTGGTCGTACCATCTGTTTAGCCCGAAAGCCCAGATGCAAGCAATGTCCGATCAACCAATATTGCGATTATTATCGATCGGTCCAAGAATCGGAATTATGAGTTCATCTCCGGTGTTTAATCTTTCAAGATTTTTATTGGGATTATATTTTCGTACCAACCAATATGGTATTTCATAAACCTGATTGCAGAGATACCAGATATTCTCACCCTGCTTAACTTTATGGCGCAAAACTCCTTCCACGGCAAAGGAGGTAAAAAAATCCTCCTCGATTCCCCGATGATATTCCATTCGTTTCCGTTGGAATTCCTTCTCTGAAACTCCATTAAAAACCAACTTAATTTTTTGATCTAAATGAATATCCTGTCCATATCTCAAACTATTCAGATTGCGTAATACTTGTGTGGGTATGCCCAGCCAATCTGCATAATGACCCAGCGTTTCTTCGGGCTGGACATATATCGTACCAAATGATGGTTTAAACGCTTTTACTGGTTGTTTTTCAAAAAGTTGTGTTCCTGGTTGTATCACAGTCGTTCTCGATTCGTTGGTCAATTCCTCTTTTCGTTCCTCTCCTCTTTTTGCATCGGCAATCAGGCTTGATGTTTTCGGCTGAGTTGGAGAATCCGAAATCTGGTCACCTAAACCACTTTTCTTTTCTTCTCTCTCTGTTTCTGTTGTTTTGTCAATCTTCTTATTCGTTGGATTAACTGACTCATTTCCCTCAGCTAATAACGGTTCTTCCGGTCGCAATCTCAAAACCTGACCAACATATATTTGGTGAGGGTTTCGAATATCGTTCAACTCCATAAGATCAGCGACCGTCGTGTGGAAGAATCGTGCAATTTTTTGAAGGTTATCACCGCTTTCGACCTGATACCAATCCGTGGATACCTGTTGCTGATACTGTTCAGTTGTTGGAATATCTGCATAAACGAGAGCAGGATCGAAGTCTTTCCTCCATGGAATTCTTAATTCATATCCTTTTGGTAAATGGCGTTTTGAAGAAACGACACTGTTTCTCAACGAGGGATTCAATCTTTTAATATCATCTGTTGTTATATCCAGGCGGTTAGTTAGTATAGAAAGTTTAACATAATCTGGAACATTGAAAGTTAAAAATTTTTCCGGTCGTTCAAATTTCAGTTCTCCAAAATAAATCTTATAATTTTTACTAACATCCAGAGCCGCTAAGAACTCGGCATAAAAATTTCTTGATGCGAATTTAAAATTGCGGCTCTCATATTTATCAACAATAACACCAATATCCGAGGTACCTAACTGTCTAACTGCTCGTTTCAATCCATTTAAACCATGATTGTAAGCCGCAATGGCGAGAGGCCACGATCCTAATTCCGAATAATTCTCTTTCAGTAGTTTGGCAGCAGCTTCAGTCGACTTAATGGGATCAAATCGTTCATCCACTGTGTAATTAATTCTTAAAAATCTGCGCCCCGTACTCCGGGTAAATTGCCAGATCCCTGCGGCACCAAATTTTGAATACGCCCGGTAATGAAATGATGACTCCACATGTGGTAAGGCAATCAACTCTTGAGGAATATTATACCTGCTGAAGATTTGTTCGATGTGTTGAATATATCGACCGGATCGAATGAGCCCTTTTCTAAACTCATCACAGAGGCCTTGTTGTCCCCGAATATTTTGGGCGGCTTGTTTAAAGACTTCTGAAGATACTTTTGATTTGAATAAGTAATAAACAGAACGTTCTTTTTCATCTAACAATTCAGGGGCGATTCGTTCATAAGCAGATAATTTGATTAAGATATTTCGGTACTTATCTTTTATTTTTTCAACTTCTCGCCATATAATTTTTGTTGAAATTCGGTTATGACCAAATAATTTATTGACATCAACAATTTCGTAAACAATGCGAAGATACTCAGAATCGTGAATAATTATTTGATCACTGCTATATAAAGTATATACTCTAATCCAGAAATCTACATTCGGTTTTAAATTAACAGGAACCGGAAATAGTTCTTCATTTTTGGATGACGTTTGTGCATAAATTAAATTGATAAGAATTACTAAAGTAGCAATGATACGAATGATAAATCTTCCGAAAATAATTATCAAATTTCTTTCCATCTAGACCTTTCTATTTTGTTGAAGTTGAATTAAAAAAAAGCCGCTGGAAGTAGACCAAAATTTCCAACGGCTTTAATATGTTAAAGCACCAGTTTTCATTCCATTAAGCCCTCTACATCCAGCCCGTCTTCGTCATAAGAATACCCAGAGAAAAATCGCACGTTGATCGGATCATTTTGAACAATCCGCTCAATCACATCGATCAGTTCTTGTTTATCCATGCCATATAATTTCTTAATCTGGTCACCAATGTTAATAAAATCTTCTTTATCATGAATCCATGAATAAAGCAACGCGACTATATGCTTACAAACACCTTTTCTGGTACCACAGGTGCAGGAAGTCGTAATTTCATGGTGATCTACCCTTAACTCAACATTGAACTCCTCAAGATATTCCCGAATTGTTCCGGTAATTCTGTTCCCTAAAACTGCTGCCCGAATAATCTGACCGTTGCAGTAGTAATCCCATCCCTGACCGTCGGTATTCTCCTGATCAAGAATTCCCACCTGTCGCTCATTAATCTCCTTCAATTCGGGTGCAATTTCATATAACTCCTGACTATACAACATAAAATCAAACCATCACTAATTTCTAATACCTCTTAGATTATTAAAATTCTCCTTCCAATACGCTTCTTCACACTTTGAATATATACTATTATGAATAAAAAAGCAAGCGGTTTTTAAATAGTTTTCTTAATCCATATCGGATTGATCAAACATCGGGTTATCTGATCATTTGCTTTACGAGCAGTTAACTCAGCACGAATATAGACAGAATTACTAAATTCAGTCAATTTTTGTTCCAATTCAAAAGAATAACGATTAATAAAATTTTCAACAACCAAAATTGAGTCTTCTCGCTTCGTTATCAAATCTCCTCGGACCAAATGAAATGATTCCAATTTTCCAAATTCTTCTGATGATTTGACTCGAATGGTTAAATTAAATTGGTGCCCTTGAATCTCATCACCGACTTGTACTGTTTTGTTTTGTTCATTTCGAATCAACAAATCAACAATAGGACCATTGCTAACCAAAGCATAACAGTTCTTCACTGCCTGGATCAGATTTTGTTGATTGAAGTCTTTAGTTATCCTTACTCCAGTGCGCATTTTTCCAAATAACTGAGAATAATTTTCTCGAAATGTAAAAAACGGAAATCCAATTTGTCGGAAACGATTGAAATTGCCATGCGCATCATTACCAGCAATTAAACTTAACCTTTTCCTTTCCAATAAAAGTTTTACCCAATTGGATGAGCCTTGATGAAAAGAATGGTCATATTCACCATTCCAGATCTGAAAGCCATTCAGCCGATGATGTTGAAAATCCTGCCATTCCCAGCGCCCCCGTCGGATCAGCAGCCATTGCAGAAACGGTGTTGGCATTTCTGGGTGTCCAGCCATTGCCAGTGCGCCATCCTCAAGTTGATTTAAAACCTGCTCTATTGATAAATCAGGCTGAGTCTGAAACCAACGTTCAGCACTATCTCCCTTACCTGGAAAAAACTTTCGACTGTTAAGAATCAAAAGATGGACATTTCGGTTGTTAGTATTACCGGCTGAGACTTCCTCTCCCGGCAAGATGACAAAATCGGAGAAGCTGTTATTTAAATTCTCCACTTCTCCCCACAATTGATGCCATTTCGGAATTCCATGATCATTTTTAATCCACGAATCCTCATCATCATCGAGATCATAAGAATGATCGGTAACCGCAAAAAAGTTTAATCCAATCGCTCGCGCCATTGCTACTGTTGCCTCTAACGGAGCGCCAAACTCCACCTGATCTTCGGTATAATTACTATGATAATGAAAATCGCCAAAATACCAATTCTCAAATCTGGGAAGCGGGTCTTTGGCAAAATAGACTTTCAATGGACGGTGAGATGAAATGCGGTAATTGTCGTTGCGGTATGTTCTTGTCTGCCCATTTATTTTGATACTGATATGTACATCAACGTCAACGAATCCAAAAATGTCTTTCAAAGCATCGATGTGAAAAAGCCTAAACCAGAATCTGTTCTCATTCAGCATTAAATTAAAGGGGAAAATTCGTTTCCAATGAACCTGATTTTCATTGCGAATCTCTATAGTGACTTCTAAAATTTGAATAGGAAACCGATGCGCATCTTTGACCAATAACAACACCGGAATTGGCTGACCTGGCTCAACTCGGAACGGAGCATCGGCAATGATCTCGGGCTCGTTTTTTATCAGACGACTATAAATTCCCTTAAATTTATAATGGGTTTCGGCGTAGAGAAGGAAGGGTAATAAAAATTCGGGTCTCAGATCAATCATTTGATAACATTCACTTCAGTTTACCCCACACCGATCAAAAACACACACTAATATAATGTTCTAAATAGTGCTTGAACAAGAAGTGATACACCCCCATTGTCCGCCCGCAAGCTGGCGGGTGGACATGTAGTGTGTTTAATTCGTTTAAAAACAATGGTGATCTAAATCGTTATCCGTGTAATTTTTTGATCCGTGTTGGCATTTCAATAAAAATCACCTTATAAATTTATCATATCCATACTTCAATTTAGACACCAGGCTTAACCAGAAGAATCGATCCAGTTTGTAAAGAAACGAAGGATCAAAATAACAATTGATTGTACAACCGTCACAGAAGGGAAAAGTTCCCTGCTGTTTTTTCAATAACTTATAGGTTTGAGTATTGAGAATTTGTCCGAGGTTCGCATGAATAGGGATCGATAGCTGCGCATGATGAAAGCAAGGTAGAAGTAATTCATTTTGTGGTGAAATGACAATTGTCGAAGATATCGCTCGACATCTGGGTTCTGAGCGTTTGTTTCCACCACGTCGAATTAAACGATGAAAAGCTCGATTGACATATACATACGGTTCATTATGATACTGATCCAGATAATCCAGAGCATGTGTTGTGAGCGATGATTGACCGCTGTAGTTAAAAATCGGATTCACGATTAAAATTAATTTCTGCGCCTGAGCAAAAAAGCTCAATTCCTCAATCGCTTTAAAATTGGTACGAGTAGCTGTGATTAGCAAATCAGGGCGTTCACCGAACGATCTGGCAATTTCGATACTCTCCATCACACTGGCAAACGACCCCTTGCCTCGAAGTTGATCGTTTTCTACTTCGTTCATTGAATCTAACGAAAAATGAAGTAAATCGACAAGCCCTTTTAATTGTTCTGCACGTTGGGGATAAAGGAGACAATTCGTCGTAACCGATGTATAAAACCGCAGCTCTTTTGCCAGCTTTAATATTGTTGGCAATTGGGGATGCAGTAGCGGTTCACCACCGGTGAAATCTATGAATTTTATTCCAATTTGTTTAAGCTGCGGTAAATTTTGCGCGATATTTTTGAAGGAACAATCGCTTGACTGTTGAAATCTGTTTCTTTTCCAAATATCACAATATAAACATTTCCCGTTGCAGAGATAGGTGATGTAATAATTGCACAGAATCGGTCTCATAATCAACAGGTTAACTGTACTTAAATCTTTTAGTTAGTCTATACTTGATACCTTTCCATATTACTTTTTTACTAAACAACAGGCTTAACAATAAAGTGACCGAATAAGAAATGAAAAAGATCTTATAGAGCGGTAGATACTTCAAATATTGACTCGAATTTAATCGATTTAAGGGAAATTTAACAAGAAGATAATCGCCTGTTAGTATGATTAAAAAGAAAGTTATGAACAAAAAATATTTCTGGCTTAACATGAATAATCCAATGAATACAAGATGTGAGATTAAACTTGTCCCAATCAAGATTTTTCCAAACCAATGGACAGATTGCCCACCAATTGCCCAGCGTCTTCTTTGAGAAAAAAAGTGTCGTAGTGTTTTTACAGGCTTACTTTTCACCAGGCAATCCTCATCAACTGGGAAGATTATCTCCCAATTTGTTCGCTCTGCAATCGCCTTAAGCAGGGCAAAATCCTCAGTAATACTAAAGCCAACGCCTTCATATCCACCGACTTCATCATAAACAGATCTCCGAAACGCAAAATTATTACCAATGCAGGTAAGTGGAATTCCTATTCCAACCGCACCTGCAGCAACAGAAAGCATGTAGCCCCAATCCAGGTTCTGAAAAATTTTGAACAAATTTTTTGAATGATCCAGTAAAGTAAATCCAGCGACCATGCCGACCCGATCAAGGAAATAAGATATCATTTTCCGCACCCATTCTTCAGGAACGACACAATCAGCATCAGTGATAAAAATAATATCACCTTTGCTCTCATCAATGGCTTGAAAAATGGCGCTGGCTTTGCCAGAGAGATGTTGAATTACACTCGAAATTTTAAAATATTTAAAATGGGATTTTCCTTTGATAAATTCAGTAATAATATGTTCTGTCCTGTCTTCTGATCGGTCATTTACCACGATGATTTCTAATAAATTTTCTGGATAGTCCAAATTTACCAATGAGTGAAGACAATCTAAAATGTTTTCAGCTTCATTTCGAGCAGCAACGATCACAGACACCGATAATTGTAAATTTTTATGGATCGCATAGCTGCGATGCAAGCCGTGACGGAGCAGTAGCGAAAGGACAAGATAAAGTACCAATGGAATTGAAAGCAGGATGATCCAGGTGAAATTCAATGTTGAGATCCTCTAGAAAATGATTTTAAAGTAATCTGCGTTTTGATTTTTGATTGATGGTAAGCGATCTTGAGCGGCAACCGATAGTTATCGTTACTGAACCAGATAGTAATCTCCGATCCCGGCGCTGCCAGACGATTGGTGAGCAGGTCGGTTTTCCAGGGACGTGGTTCATGGGTGATTGCTGAAAATTTCAAATTCAGCTTTATTGATTTAAATTCGCCAGCAGGAACCTGAATGACTTCCTGATCGGGCAAGACTTTCGCTTCCACCTTTGAAATCAGAAATTCAGAATCAAGATGAAAGGAAATGGAATCACCAGGCTTCAATTGTTGAGATCGAAGAAAATACAACATAGAAAAATAATCGTAACAGTCGCTTGGAATAGACCACGATATCAAATCGCCAAGTGATGCTTTGTTTTTCTGATGATCAAAATGAATATTCAATTCATGTTGAATATTTTTTTGATGAATTTTTTTAACCGATTTGCTCGGTAGAAAAGTAGTTTTATCAAAATAAGTCTCATAAACATTATCCAATTTAAACAGTAAACGAGCTGATCGGGTGGCGCTAGTGTGAACTTTCAGGTAATAGCTCTTTTGGATCGAATCGATGATCTGAAAATTCAGGGTAGCGACAGATAGATTTAAATATTCCATTTTGAAAATTAGTTGTTCGCCAATGAGATTTTGGCACACAGTTGAATTATTTTCCTGAAATAATATTAAGCTAAAAATAGTTGATATTAACCCGATAAACTTCATGATCTATTTCTTAAACAATGTTGTTTATATCAAAGCATGGCTTGCAAATTAGAAATTAATTTCTAAAATGTCAAGGAAATCTTTCATATAAAAAATTGAGAAGGACTTAAGTTGTTGAGTGAAGATTTATAATTTATAAAAATTATGATGAAATATAATTTTAAATTGTCCCTCTGAAATGAAGTCCCCCAGAATTAAATTTCATTTCTGTGGGAAAAGTAGATTACTTTAATTAGCGTAATTGGCGGTCTAAAGTTCCACATTCTTAAGTTTAGAAACAAATCCCAAACGAAATCCGATGCGAATTTCCCAGATCAGAGGTAAACGGCACATAAGCATAATCCAATCGATAACGATTGAAACCTACACCGAAACCACCGTGAATGCCTTTATCATCAAACCCAGTCTGATAGCCGAATCTGAGGGCAAAATATTTTATGAAATTATATTCAAAGCCGAAGTTCAAATGGTAAGTACTTTCGAGGATTTTCATCCAATCTGTTGCCAACAGAAATTCGCCATTCAGAATCTGGAACGGTAATTGATATGCTAATCCCAGGCGAATTGTCTGAGGTAGTTTAGTCGATTCTTCTTGTAATTTCGACATGAATCCAAAATTTTGAAAGACAATACCTGTTTTCAAGCCTTGTAAGGAAGTGTTATATTGCAACCCAAAATCGACTGCCAAACCAGAAGCACTTTCAATATAAATTTTTTGATAAAGATATTTGACAGTCGTACCTAAATTGAAATTTTCGCCTATCCTTCTTGCATAAGATAATCCCAGCATAATATCATGGGCGTTCAACACATCCAACGGCTCAGCAGAAGCTTTGACACGTCGCTCAATTCCGCCGATCGTATTGGACATAAAACTGATGCCAAAAGCATTTTTGCCTGACCGAAATCCCAATGCGGCAAATTCATTAGTAATATCCTGGAGCCATTTGTTATGAGTAAACATTAATTCTGTGCCGCTAAGATTGACGAGCCCGGCTGGATTCCAGTAGGTACCGCTGGCATCGTTGGCAACGGCAATGTATGCTTCGCCCAGACCGACGGCACGGCTTCCTGCACCGAGTTTTAAAAATGAAAGGCCGGTGCTGGCTGGGTTATCTCCTGAATAAGCCAGGGTGGTTAAATTTATTATCAATGTAAAAGTTAAAATAATCAATCCTGGTTGTGATTTGTTTTGCATTTTTTATTCCTTTTAAAATTTACAAAATGTAGGACAAGATGGAATCTTGTCCCACAGGCTAAACATCCATAATCTGTAAAACAAGATGGAATCTTGTTTTACAGATTAAATACCCATGAAAAAATATGCTCAGGGGCAACATTGTATTTTTTAGTGACAAAGGCATATTGAATCTGAACAGGTCTGGAAAATAATTGAAACAAATAGCCACCGCCAAGGGTAACTGAGCCGTTGTTTAAACCTGCTCTGGCGGTAAATTTGTCCATAAATAATGCCTCTATCCCAACAAAATATTTCATATCCTGTTGATTATTTTTTTCCAGATCAAATGCGATCAGTAACCAGGGATAAGGATAACGCAATGTAATTCCGCCACGATAAGTTCGGGGGAAGCGATCGATTTTGTCGATATCCTTTTCCCAGAGTTTATCAGTCTTCCAACTATATTTTGCATTAATTTCTTTCACTGTAAAGCCGATCGAGAGATAGGGGAGAGGTTTGAATAAAAATCCCAGGTCTACTCCCAATCCAGTATCAGAGATCGTGGCATCGTTATCGCCCATGTCAGGGAAACGATTATAGAGCACTTTGGCTGTGAAACCTATCGACAGCATATT